>JAAGKN010001048.1_pt1 | contig 73384 bp, 67 predicted proteins | sample 6206371 | NCBI WGS metagenome assembly JAAGKN01 (sample SAMN11533720, study PRJNA540317) | gut metagenome | isolation source: fecal pellets from male and female animal of same cohort | host: Peromyscus leucopus | place: USA:CA | collected 2017 | reverse complement strand
TCATGAATCCGGGCGGAGAACCGGGTGTTCCAATCATCTATGAAGAAGAGCTGGCAGCAGCATGCAGAGCAGCTGACTACGTTGGCCTACCTGTAGCAGTACACTGTCACGGAACTGAAGCCATCAAAATGTGCATTCGCTGCGGTGTAAGAACCGTGGAACACTCCTCTATCATGGACGATGAATGTATCGAAATGTACGCAAACACCAATCGCTCATTCCCGATGCCGACTCTGTCGCCGATGGTAAACTTCCTGGAATTCCCGGAAGGAAAGCCTAAGCACTACATCGAAAAGGCTGAAAAAATGGTCGAAAAGCTCATGGAAGGCGCTCGTGCATACAAGAAGAACGGAATCAAAATCGGCTGGTCCACTGACGCTGGGGTTTACACCGGAAGCCACGGCAACGGCATCTATGAATTCCGTATCAGAGTCAACATGGCAGGATTTACTCCGCTTGAGACTCTCATTCAGGCAACCAAGAACAACGCCGAAATTCTGATGATTGACGATAAGGTTGGTACAATCAAGTGCGGAAAACGTGCAAATCTGGTTGTATTTGACGGTAATCCTGATGAAGATATCGAAGTTTTAGATAAGGTTGAAATGGTAATCAAGGCAGGAGAAATCGTAAATTTATAATTTATAGGAATTTGCTGCATAGAAAAGGCGGTCTCAAAATTTAGCTGAGACCGTCTCTTTTTTGCCATTTTTCGTATGCGATAAGTGTTATAAACGCTATGCTATAAGCTTTCAATCGCGTCTACTGCGTCAATCACCGCACTGCGAAGCCCTTTGCGCTCTAAAGTGGTGACGCCGACGATGGTAGTGCCTCCAGGAGAGCAGACCCCGTCCTTCAAAACGCCCGGGTGCATACCGGAGGAAACCAGCATTTTTCCCGTGCCGACAATCATCTGACCTGCCAGCTGATACGCAAGGTCTCTGGAAAGTCCGTGCAGCACACCGGCATCTCCAAGAGCTTCTACAAACAAAGCGGTCAGCGCAGGGCCGCAGCCTGCAATAGTACCTGCAATGCTGAACTGAGATGGTGCGACAGATTTCACCAGACTGATGGTTTCCAAAAGTTCTTTCGCCAGTGCAAATTCTTCCGCAGTCAGCGTGTGGGCGTTTTCTGCGATAAAAATGCCCTCGCCGGTGGAAACCGGTGTATTTGGAATGGTGCTCAAATGATGGGTGCCCGGCAGGAATTTTTCGTAATCCTCACAGAGCATACCAGCAGCAACAGAAATCAGAATTTTTCCCTGTAGTTTTTCGCAGATAGGTGCAGTGACTGGTTCGACCATATTGGGTTTTACTGCGATAAAAATAATGTCGCTGTTTTCGGCAACTTCCTCAGCACTGCGGCAAGGTGAAATGCCCCTTTTCTCCGCATTGCGGTGTAGTTTTTCGTAGCTGCCGCCGCAGGCATAAATCTGCTCAGCCCGCAGGGTCTCTTTATATAAAAATCCGTCGGCGATGGCTTGCGCCATGTTTCCAAAGCCGATAAAGCCTACCTTCAGTTCTTTTTTGTTCACCATGATACCTCATCTCCTTTGTTAAATTAAGATAAGTATAGCACAAACGCTGTCGATGGAATAGAGAAATTTTCTGGTGAGGATGCTTTTGCTGTCTTCTCTGCCTACATTGCCAAATTGGACAAGGAAATGATTTTTTGGCAATTTTGTCAAAGAATCATCGCGATTCAGCAGGAGAATCGCTGATTTGGAGAACCGTTTTTGACAAAATTGACACTTTTCTTGGATTTTGTCAATTTTAGCAAAGAAAATAGACAAAAACATTGCTAAAATTGACAGATTTTTAGATTTTTGTCCAGTTTGGCAATGTTTGGGCGGTGGGCGGTGGAGCGGTGAGGCGGTGGGCGGTGGAGCGTATTGCGGGACCTGCCCACGTTGAGCTCGCGTGAGGCGAAGCGGCATGCTTCCGGGCATGGCCGCTGCGAGCCGGCATACAGCCCCGCCCGGAAGCAGAGACGAGTAGCCTAGTTCCACACTGTCATGATACAGCCGTCCACGTTGTTTGCGGAAACTTCAGTGATGTTGCCCCTGGCTGCGCCGTCAGACCAATGAGACTGACTGAAAAACACTGCAATATTTCTGCCGCCACGACGCAGGGTCAGCGGATTGATGGAAGTGAAGCGGTGGAGATAGTCGATGTATTCTTCCAGACAGAGGTTCATTTGCGCCATGATTTCCGAGTGGGGATAGCCCACATAGCGGAAATGCCAGGGCTCGCAGGCGATACCGGTGATGTGTTCTTTTTCAGCGGTGTACCGCTGGATAAAGCCGTAGCGGACGGCGGCTTTGCGGAATTCTGCACAAATTCCTGTATCTGGAAAATCCGGACAGATAAAATCAATTTCCGGGGTTTTCTTTGCAAGGTCGATGGCAAGTCCGCTCTGGTGCTCGCTGCAGCCGGGCTTTGCAACGTATTTGGCGGTGAAGTCAGCGCCGTTTTCGGCAAGAGAATCCTGATAAATCTGCACTTGCTCGGAAAAGGGTCTGTAGCCGCTGACCGGTACGATTTCATCACCTGCGCCGATGGCAGAAAGCAGCTGGAGCAGGCAGGCGGCGGCACGGCGCTCCATGGTAACGGAAGGAAAAGTTTCCAAAATCGGAACGCAGTGCGGCATAAAATTTTGCGAAAGGGAATGGTCGTGGTTGACCAAAATCAGACTGCCCTTTGGATGGGAAAATCTTTCACCCATGATAAACACCCCCTGTCGCTATGCGTTAAGTGCCAGCAAAATCAGCTGCTGCACGATATCGGTATAGGAAAGGCCGACACCTTTGAGCATATTTGGATAGCGGCTCATGGCGGTGAAACCGGGGATCGTGTTGACCTCGTTGAAGACGATTTCGCCCTTCGGCGTCAGGAACAAATCCACACGGGCGAAGCCTTTGCAGCCCAAAGCTCTGTAGACTGCAGCGGCAGCCTGCTGAATTTGCAGTTCCGTTTCGGAATCAATGCGGGCAGGCATGTAGATGGTGGAGGTCTGCTGGGTGTACTTTTCAGTGTAGTCAAAGAATCCGCCGGAAAGCTCAATTTCATCGACTCGGCCCAGGGTCAGAGCAGAATTTCCAAGGACGGCGCAGCCCACCTCAAAACCTTCGATGTTCTCCTCGATGATGATTTCACTGTCGAAAGAAAATGCTAGCTTGACAGCCTCGGCCAGCTGAGCCGGCTCTTCTACTTTCGTGATTCCAAAGGAAGAACCGGCACGCAGCGGTTTTACGAAAAGCGGATAGTGAAGTGAAGAAACGGCGGCCAGAAGGTCGGCGTCAGACGGTTTCTCGTAAAAATAGGCGGCCTTTGGCGCCTTTACGCCTGCGGCTTCAGCCAGCAAATGGGCACGGTGTTTATCCATGGACAGGGCGGAGGACATGACGTCGCAGCCGACTACCGGAATCCCTGCAAGCTGGCAAAGTCCCTGCACGCTGCCGTCCTCGCCGTTGCGGCCGTGAAGAACCAGAAAAACAGCGTCGAGAGAAATCGTGGAAATGCCGTCTTCGCCTATTTCGCAAAGTCCGTGGATCTCTCGATCCGGCGAGATAAAAGCCTTGCGGCACCGGTTTTCATGAGAATACCAGGTGTCGTTTAAAATGGCTTCGTATTCCCCAAGGTATCGAAGCCATCTGCCGTCCTTTGTAATGCCGACGGTGATGACCTGATAGAGGTCGGTGTCGATGTGGTTCAAAACCGCATAAGCGGATTTCAGTGATACCGGATATTCCGGAGAGCAGCCTCCGAATAAAACAGCAATATTCTTTTTCATATGTTAAACCCCTTCTTTGATTTCGATGTGCTGCGGCAGCGGATAGTCGATGGCGCAGTGATTGTGATATAGAATTTCCTCTGACTGGCGGCCGGTGAAACAGCTGCGCTTTCGCCTTGCCACGTCGGCTTCCTGATAGATGACGCCGCTTTTTCGTATATAGTCGCAGGAAGCGTTGAAAACCTCGTAATCGTAGCATTTTTCGCTTTCGCTTCGCACTGCGCCGATGATGTCCTCCCCATCAAAGGTGACGGAAATCTGAAAAGCGTGGCAGGTGTTGTTTTTTACCTTTAAATCCAGCCAGCCCTCGGCGATGGTTGCGTCGATTCCGGCAAGCTCATTCGGGTCGACGGGCGGAATGGTTTCCGTGCCGTGGCCGTGGCGTTCCGTTACGGTCAACGGCGTGTGAAGAAAAACCCAGTAGAGCAGATTGCTCAGCTGACAAAGACCGCCGCCGTACTCGCCGGCGGTTTTTCCGTTGGAAAAACTGAGCCCTTCCAGGTAGGGCTCGTCTTTGTCAGCGTCTTTGATGGCATAGCAAAGGGAAAAAGATTCCCCCGGTTTGATGACGACGCCGTCCACCTTGGCGGCGGCCAGCTTCAAATTGTGGACTTTGTTATATTGGTACTGAATATCGTAGCCGCTGCTTTTGTTAATCATCGCAGCACGGCTGGTAAAAATTTCGTGAGGCAGCAGCTTTTTCTGCTGCGCCCTTGTATAAACCTCTCGTGACAGGCGCATTCCCGTGTAAAAGAACAGCTTGCGCTGACACTGCCGCAAGGGCAGAAGCCACGGGAATCTTTCTGTCAATCGCTTTCTTGACATGGTAACCTCCTTAGAAAACTCATAAATCACGTAAAAAACCGCAATCCCTTGTTATGGCTTTATCATAACAGGATTGCGGTTTGAAATCTTATAGACCTTCTAATGAGGCTCTAACCATTTTTAAACGATTTTCTTACGAATTTCTCACAGGGGCAGGGCTACGTCAAAACGAATGGTATCGTTTTCGCTGAATGCTTTGATCGTGCCGCCGTGAAGCTCCACGATTTCCTTTGCGATGGCAAGCCCCAGTCCGGCGCCGCCGCTTTTAGTGGAACGGGAGGTATCCAGCCTGTAAAACTGCTCAAAGAGTCGCGCCAGTTTTTCCTCGGAAATCGTATCGCCGAAGTTCTCAAAGGTAAGGAGAACGTGAGGCGTCGGCAGATTTTCTGCCTTTGCGGTAATACAGATTGGGCTGTTTTCAAAGCTGTAATTGACCGCATTTCGCAGGAGGTTGTCGAACACCCGCTGCAGCTTGTCCGGATCGCAGCGGAGAATGATGTTGTCCTCAACCTGTAGCTTTGTGGTCAGATTTTTTGCGTCCAGCATCGGCTGAAATTCGTAAATCAGCTGCTGCAGCATGAGGGACAGGTTAATCTGACGCTTTTCCAGTGAAATATGAGAAAGGTTAAATCTGGTAATGTCGAAAAACTCGTTAATCAAGTCGTCCAGACGCTCCGCTTTGTCCAGAGCGATGTCCATGTAATGGGTCCGCATTTCTTCTGAAATCTGCGGTTCATCACGGAGCAGTGTCAGATAGCCGATGACCGATGTAATCGGTGTTTTCAAATCGTGAGCCAGATAAGTAACCAAATCGTTCTTTCGCTGCTCCGCCTCCTTGGCAGCACGCTGGTTGTTCATGGAAGAAAGCTTCAGCTGATTCAGCTGCCCTTCAAGCTCGGAAAGCTGAGGCGAAAGCTCCACCAGACTGTCATCCTGCCGATTCACCGTTTCGGCAGCGTCGACCAGCTCCTGAAAAAACCGGAAAGGTTTAAACCAGTAGTGGAAAAAGACGATGATAATGCCGATTCCATAGTAGGCAAAAGCGATTAAAAGCAGATGTTCCTGTAAGGTTACTGCCAGCTGGTAAAGAAATTCATCACCCTGCCATATGAACATGGTAAAGATGAGATTTGCTAAGATATAGATGCCGATTCCGCTGAAAAGCAGCAGAAATGCGGCTAAAATCATTTTCGCAAACAAGATCCACGCAAGTTTGCGGCTCAGTGAATTAGTCTTCAATTTTGTACCCCACTCCCCACACTGTTCTGATGAATTTCGGGTGCTTTGCAGGCTCTTTCAGCTTTTCACGCAAGCGTCCGATGTGTGCCATCACAGTGTTATTGCTGTTGTCCAGATATTTTTCGCCCCAGACCTTTTCAAAAAGTTCCTCGGAGGAAACGACTTTGCCTTTCTGTTCGCAGAGATACCACAAAATGGAAAACTCCAGCGGTGTCAGGCTGATTTCTTTACCGTAAAGGGTGCAGGTATGGGTATCTTTGCTGATGACAAGGCCTCTGATGTCGTGCATGTTGGCGGCTGGTTGGCTGGCCGCCTGATTGTAGCTTTTATATCTGCGCAGCTGGGTTTTGACCCGTGCCACTACCTCCAGCGGGTTGAAAGGCTTGGTGATGTAATCGTCAGCACCAAGGGTCAGGCCCATGATTTTGTCCATATCTTCCACCTTTGCAGTCAGCATGATGACCGGAAAAAAGTGATTCTCCCGGATTGTCTGCAAAATCTTAAAGCCGTCAACATCGGGCAGCATCACGTCCAAAACCGCCATATCCAGCGACTGCGAGGCGATACAGGACAGGGCATCCCGGCCGTTATAAAATTTATGTACGTTGTAGCCGTCGCTTTTCAGATAGACCTCGATTAAGTCGGCAATTTCTTTTTCGTCGTCTACAACAAGAATGTGTTCGTTCATCGTATCTCTCCTTTTCCCTTTTGTGTTTACTGTTGGCTGCGTAGTTCTATTTCTTATTTCCTATTTCGCACTTCTCGTTTCTCATTTCTCATAATTTCACTTTACCATATTAGCGGGGAATTGGCAAGTTATGGGTTTGCCCCAGACATGGCGGTTTGCCCCAGACACAGTAGTTTGCCAGACGCAACGCATGGCCAGCGCCGACACTTTGCCAGCCACACCATTTAACTACCGGAAGAAGTACCCAATCCTTTGAACACTTTTCTCGTGGAAAGGGCAACCAGCAGGGAGGCGGTGGCAGCAAAGAATACCACGAAATATTCGCAGCCTTTGCAGATGTCGAAAAACAGTCCGTAAAGCGATGTCCCCAGAGGCTGGGCGCAGATGGAAAAGGTCATGATGACGGAAAGGACTTTTCCGACTAAGTGCTGCGGGGTTTCGCCTTGTACAAATGCCAGAAGCTGCACTGAGAAAAGGGTCGAAAAAACGGTAAGAAAGAAGAAACTGCCGGTGATGATGAAATAGTTGACCCATGGTGAAGGAATCAGCATAAGGCCAAGGCCTATAGGGAAAATCATGGAGGAGGCTGCAATTAAAAGGTTTCCAACTTTGTGAAGGGTAAGCTTTTTTGCAAAAAGACCTGCGGCGATTCCGCCTGCCAGTCCGCCCAGTGCAAAAGCTCCTTCGGAGAAGCCGAACAGTCTGTTGGCAAGGGAAGACTCAAAATCAAGGACTTCCGTAATGAGATACGGTGAGGCCACGACAATCATAGCCGACAGGAACAGGTTAATTCCACAAATTACCAGAAGGACTTTCAGTATAATCGGTTTCTCTTTGCGGATGTACTGAAAGCTTTCGCCGAAGTCGGATTTTACAATTTGTAACATGGAACTGCCGGAATCCTGCTTTGTGTGGGGCATATGAATAAAAATCTCCATTACAGCGGATAGGAAAAAAGCGGCAACGGAAACCCAGAGAAGGGGGATTACACCGTAAAAGCTATAGAGAATACCACCGATAATCGGCCCGATTAAAGCAGAAAAAGAACTGATGGTATTGATGACGGAGTTGGCCTGCACATAGTAGTTCGGCTTTACCAGAGCGGGAATACTTGCAGAAACCGACGGCTGATATGCGCCGGCAATGCCGTAAAGCAGCATCAGCGTAACGGTAATCAGCGCAATAAAATCGACTGAATCAAGAAGCAGCACAAACGCAGCGACAATCAGTGCAGTTAAAAAGTCCAGTACTACCATAATACTGCGTTTATTCAGTCTGTCAGCGATGACGCCGCCGATAGGCGCAAGGACAATAGACGGAATGAAAGCGATGGCTGTAATCGTGCCAAAGAGCGCAGAAGATCCGGTTTTGTTCAAAAGGTACAGGGGCAGCGCAAATCTGATGATTGCATTGCCGAACAGCGAAATAATCTGTCCGATTACCACCAGGGTAAAGTCTTTTGTAAATAATTTACTATTCATTATAAATCGCCCCTTTCCTGATAAAGGTCGGTGAGGTTCAGAAGACCCTGCAGGATTTCTTCGTCTAAAATATCCAGACCGAAGTTTTGCAGCATTTGATTCATCACAGCGAATTTTGCGGCGGTGTCTTCGGCGGTACTGCTGAAAATCATCGGGTTTAACCAAATGTTAGCGACGAAAATCATAAGTTCGGCAAGCTGTTTTGGATGATCGGTATGGATCGAGCCGTCAGCAATGCCTTGCTCGATGACAGGCAAAATATAGTTAGGGGCAGTGTTGTCAATGCTGTCATGAACCATCATAAACAGCAGCTTTGGATTTTTGTCAAAGGAGGGTGCAATTTTAAAAAGATGGGTCTGTTCCGGGCTGCCCATGGAAGCGTGAAACATGGCTTTTAGTTTTTCCTTTCCGCTAAGGGCAGGATTTGAGGCGATTTCTTCCATCTGTTTCGTAGAATCTTCTGCGATGCGGTCTATGGTTGCAGCAAGGATTTCTTCCTTCGACTTGAAATGGTGATAGATAGCGCCTTTGCTCAGGCCGCCTAAATTGTCGATGATATCTTGGATGGAAGTATACTCGTATCCTTTTTCTAAAAAGAGCCGTGTGGCTACATCTAAAATCAAAGTAACGGTTTCTTCCGGGTGTTTATTTCTGCTCATGGTGGCTGTATCCTCCTTGTAGTTCGGGTAGTTTGTGCAGTTTCTGCTCTAAACATACCGTTGGTATGTAAGAAAGTTTAACATACCGACGGTATGTTTGTCAAGGGGGACAAGAGGGTGAAATGAAATTGCCGCAACCAGCAACCGGTCGCACTCGGCAGCACAAAAAACGCACCGCCGGCAATGCTGCCGGCGGTGCGCTGGTTATACATAATATTTATTCAGTTGCTTCTACCAAAGTAGTTGTAATTTCAACAGTCTGATTGTCTCGAATAACGGTGACTTTGATTTTGTCGCCCGGTTTCTGCTTGTTCAGTGCACTGACAAGACTTGCCTGATTTTCAATCTTGGTGTCCTCTACGTAGTAAATCATGTCACCTGCTTTAAAGCCTGCTTTCTGTGCGTTGGTGCCGGTTACTTCCTGAATGTATACGCCTGTCATGCGCAGTCCGTATTTCATCGCAACATCTGCGCTGGAAGCATCGAGAACGGAAATACCGATAGCAGCACGGTTGGTTACATGACCGTTTTCGATGAGGTCTTTTGCGATTTCAGCAGCTTTTACGATTGGAATTGCAAAGCCCAGACCTTCTACATCGGAACCGGAGGACTTAGCCACAACGATACCGATTAAATTGCCGTACTGGTCGAACAGGCCACCGCCGGAGTTGCCCGGATTGATGGAAGTATCAGTCTGCAGCAGTGTCATTTCTCTGCCTTCTACCGTGATGGTTCTGTCGAGAGCGCTGATGATACCGCTGGAAGCGCTTCCGCCCAGCTGACCTAGAGGATTACCGATGGCAACGACCATATCACCTACAGAAAGAGTGGAGCTGTCGCCGTAAGTAGCAGCCGTCAGGTTCTTTGCGTTGACTTTCAGTACTGCGACGTCGTTTTGTGAATCGCCGCCGACGAGCTTAGCTTCCAGTTCAGTGCCGTCTTTCAGTGTAACGGTAATTTTGGAAGCGCCGTCGATAACGTGGTTACAGGTCAGAATATAGCCCTTGGTGTCGACGATAACGCCGCTGCCTGCGCCCTGGGTTACATAGTTTTGCAGCCAGTTGTCCATGGCTACAGACTCTGTTCTGATTTCAACTACAGCGTTTTCGTTCTGTGCGATGATTTCCTGCACGGATTTTTCGCTGCCGGTAGCTTTTGCGAGGGTATAGTTCGTAGCAGAAACGGTTTTGCCGCCGCCGCTGACAATACCTGAATCAGTCAGCAGCGTGTAGCCGCCGATGGTAAGGCCGGAGGTCGCCAGCATGCAGCAGATCAGCGTGATGACAAAAGCCCTGCGGGTGATGTACTTTGGCTCCTTCTTTTTCTTTTTCGGAGGTACAGGCGGTGTCTGCTGATAGTAAGTATATCCTGTCTGCACAGGTTCCGGATCCGGTGTGGATTCAGTCTCCGCCTTAGGTGAAGGCTCGCTTACCATAACAAAATTCGGCTCTGTGTGTTCATAATTCTTATCCCAGTTATCCATTTGAATCCCTGCCTTTCTGGTGTAAAAAAACTTTTTCTCTTAATATACCCAAATTATAGTCTAAAAATGTGGTTTTTTTGTGTTAAAATTGTCAAGAGTGTGATAAAATATATGATTGAATATGTGAATTAAAAAACGAGAGGTTAAACATAGAAAATGAGCAAAGTAATTACAGCAATCGACAAGAGCGGCTCCTACAGCGTCAGCCTGACAATCACCACTGACATGGTTGAAGAAGCCCGCAAAATCCATAACACCACACCCTTGGCTACAGCTGCCATGGGAAGAGTTTTGACCGGTGCAGGTCTGATGAGTCTGGATCTTAAAAGCGACGAAAACAAGCTGACCGTTCAGTTTAAAGGAGACGGCCCTGCCAGGCAGATTCTGGCAACAGCTTACGGAGACGGCAGAGTAAAGGGATATATTTCCAATCCCGATGTGGAACTTCCTCTCCGTGCAGACGGCCATTTAGATGTAGGAGGAAGCCTTGGAATCGGCGAGCTGACCGTCATCAAAGACCTTGGCATGAAAGAACCTTACGTGGGAACGATTGCTTTGGTTTCCGGAGAAATTGCAGACGATCTGACCGCTTACCACTACATTTCCGAGCAGCAGAACGCTTCCGTCGCTTTAGGCGTAAAAATTTCCAGAGAGCGGAAAGTTCTTTGTGCCGGCGGTATGATTATCAAAATGCTGCCGAATGCTTTGGAGGAGTCGGTAACAGCTCTGGAAGAAATGATTGGAAAAATGCCGCCGATGACTACCAGCATCGAAAAGGTCATGGTTCGCTCCGCAGGGAAAAGTGAGGAGGGTATCGTCCTCGACCTGATGGACGAGATTTTCAAAGATATGCCGGAGGAATTTATGCCGGAAAAGACAGAGACCAGAGAAATCAAATGGGAGTGTGACTGCAGCGAGGAAAGACTGGAACAGATTCTCATGACCATCGGCAGAAAGGATTTGCGCGAGATTATCGACGAAGACGGGCAGGCTGAGCTGGTGTGCCAGTTCTGCGAGAAGAAATATTTCTTTGACAAAGCGCACCTTGAGCGCATTTATGAGCAGATGTAGAGCAGGGGGAGATTAGAATGAAAAAAATTGGAGTAATCTTTGGCGGCCGTTCAGGCGAACACGAGGTGTCTCTTTTGTCGGCGGCGTCGGTCATTGAAGCCATAGACAGAAACAAGTATCAGGTGGTAATGATTGGAATTACCAGAGACGGGCAGTGGAAACTGCACCGGGGAGACATTTCTGAGATTCCGTCGGGAGCCTGGGAAAAAACGGCAGAGGATATTTCCGTATCACAGCTAAAGGAACTGGTAGATTTTATTTTTCCGGTGCTTCACGGCCCTTACGGAGAAGACGGCACCATTCAGGGACTCTTTGAAATGCTGGATATGCCTTATGCAGGCTGCGGCGTGCTGGCGTCAGCTTTGTGCATGGATAAAGTTTCCGCAAAGAAAATCTTTGAGGAGGCGGGACTTCCGACCAGCAGATACAAGCTGGTTTACAGCGAAGATCTGGAAGATCACATGGAGGAAATCGTGGCGGACATCGAGGCGGAGCTACCTTACGTCATGTTCGTGAAACCCTCTAACATGGGTTCCAGCGTGGGCATTTCCAAAGTGCGAAACGCTGATGAGCTGAGACAGGCCCTGCTCCTTGCCGCAAAGTATGACAGGCGCATCATCATAGAAGAAGGCATCAACTGTCGTGAGGTGGAAACCGGCGTCATCGGAAATCACAAGCCGGAGGTTGCAGCCGTTGGAGAAATCGTTGCAAAGCTGGACTTTTACGACTACACCGCAAAGTACACCGACGATTCGGGCACGGAGATTTCCATTCCGGCAAAGCTTCCTAAGCTGACCTACGAGAAAATCCGCACGCTGGCAAAGGAAGCCTACAGAGCCTGCGACTGCAGCGGATTTTCCAGAATTGACTTCTTTGTGGATAAAAACACCGGAGAGGTTTACATAAACGAGATAAACACGATACCCGGCTTTACCAAATACAGCATGTTCCCTAAGATGTGGGAAGAAATGGGCGTCGGATTTACAGAATTGATTGAAAGGATTGTGGAGTTTGGTTATGAGAGATATTATGCTAAAAATAACAGGCAGACAGTTCTCTGAGAATGACGAAGACCGCATGGAATTCATTACAGAAGGGAAACTGTACGAACGAAATGGCGCAAAGTATTTGATGTACGACGAAAGTGAATTTTCCGGTTTTCCGGGGTGCAAGACGACTTTGAAACTGACCGACGGCTGCATTCGCATGCGGAGAATCGGTAGCAGCGCAGGAGTCGGCACAGAGTTAATCTTTGAAAAAGGAAAAAGATTCAACAGCCGCTATCACACCCCTTACGGAAATCTGGAACTGGAACTTCTTACCAACGACATCGTCAACAACCTGTCAGAAGAGGGTCTTGGAAATATCGACATCGACTATCAGGTTAATTTAGGCGGTATCGCAGAGGGACACAACAAGCTGAAAATCGAAGTGACCCAGTAGAGGAGCAAGGGAAGGGGATTTTGCAATGGACAAAAAAAGAAGACGGATTGCACAGGTTTTGGTCGTGCTGATTATAGGTGCAATGGTAGTAACGACTGTCCTTTGGGCTGTGCAGCTGTCCGTATAAATGTAAATTAATGTAATACAAATAGATAAAGAACGGAGGAATTCATGTTAAAAAAAGGTTTTGATCCAGAAAAATACATCGAGGAGCAGTCTAAGTACATCTTAGAGAGAATCAATCACGGCAACGCCGAAAGACTTTACCTGGAGTTTGGCGGCAAGCTGGTTCACGATAAGCATGCCATGCGTGTGCTGCCGGGTTTTGACGAAAATGCAAAGATTAAGCTTTTGCAGCATATGAAAGATCAGGCGGAAATCATCATCTGTATTTATGCGGGGGATATTACGACCAGCAAGACTCGCCACGATTTCGGCATTACATATGACCTGGAAGTTATGAGGCTCATCGACACCTTCAGAAAGTATGATTTGGAAATTAACAGCGTAGTTGTCACCAGATACGAGGACGCACCGTCTGTCAATACATTTATCAACAAGCTGGAGCGTCGTGGAATCAAAACCTATAAACATAGATTCACCAAGGGATATCCGACCGATGTGGATACCATCGTAAGTCCGGAGGGCTACGGTGCAAATCCGTACATCGAGGTTTCAAAGCCGCTGGTCGTTGTCACCGGCCCGGGCGGCGGAAGCGGAAAGCTGGCAACCAGCCTTTCCCAGCTTTATCATGATTTTATCAGAGGAACAAAGGCGAGATACGCCAAGTTTGAAACTTTCCCGATTTGGAATCTGTCTTTGAAGCACCCGCTGAACATCGCATATGAAGCGGCAACCGTTGACCTGAAGGACGTCAACATGATTGACTCTTTCCATCTGGAAGCCTATGGGGAAATGGCGGTCAACTACAACCGTGACCTGGAAGTGTTCCCGGTTGTAAAGCGAATCATCGAAAAGATTACCGGCGAGGAAGCCGAGTATAAATCTCCGACCGATATGGGCGTCAACAGAATCGGTTTTGTGATCAATGACGATGAGGTTTGTCGTGAAGCGGCATGTCAGGAAATCATCAGAAGATATCTGCTGGCAGAGGTGGATTACAAGAAAGGTATTATTTCCGAAAGCTGTCTGGAACGGGCGAAGCTTTTGATGAAAGAGGTGGGCAAGGACGTGTCCGACCGTAAGGTGGTGCAGCCTGCCAGAGATTACGCCGAGAAAAAGAGAAACTGCGACAAGCGTTATGAAAATGTGGTCGTAATGGCGATTGAAATGCCGGACGGTACTATTGTGACAGGAAGAAGCTCCCGCCGCATGGTTGCGGCTGCGGCTGCGGTGCTGAACGCTATTAAAAAGCTTTCCGGTCTTGCCGATGATATGCTGATTATCACGCCGCAGGTTCTGGAAACCACGCAAAAGCTGAAGACAGATATTTTGGATTATGACAGGACAAGCTTAAACTGTGAAGAGGTGCTGATGGCGCTGACCATTTCCGGAACTCAGAATCCGTTCGCTTCTGTTGCAGTAGGCAAACTGCCGCTTTTGAAAGGCTGCCGTGCCCACTGTACTGCGATTTTGAGCGACCGGGACGAGCAGACGCTCCGTGCCCTGGGCATTGACGTAACCTGCGATCCGGAATACGTTACTACTAACTTATATACAAACTAAGATGAAGAACAAAACAAAAATTACATTGGAACGATTTGAAACTTCAAAATACAGGCTCATTGTGGAGGGCATCGGCGTCGGACTTTTGACCGGCCTTTTGGTATCGTCCTTCCGCATGGGTCTTGAACAGGCAGAGTCTCTCAGAGGCTCTGTTCTTCTTGCTGTGAAAAACGGCGGCACAAGGGGATTGCTCCTTGCGCTGGCTGCGCTGGTCTGCGCATACATGGTGGTCTGGTATTGCAGCCGCAAAGTGCCTCTTTGTACAGGTTCGGGCATTCCGCAGGTAAAAGGGGAACTCCTTGGACAGATCGAGCAGAATTGGTGGCAGATTATCTGCGCAAAGTTTGTCGGCGGCGTCTGCGCTATCGGAGCCGGACTTTCTCTGGGTCGTGAGGGCCCCAGCATTCAGCTGGGCGCTATGGTGGGAAAAGGATTTTCCCGCTTGTCGGGAAGACTTCGCACTGAGGAGAAAATGCTGATGACCTGCGGCGCAGGGGCGGGACTTGCCGGCGCTTTCGGTGCGCCTCTTGCCGGTGTTGTTTTTTCGCTGGAAGAACTGCACAAGAATTTTTCCACGGAAATACTGCTGTCTACTATGGCGGCGTCCATCGCCAGCGACTTTGTTTCTTCCTATATCTTCGGACTCAGTCCTGTATTCGGGTTGTCTATAGAGGAGAAGCTGCCGCTGGTGCGCTACTGGATGATTATTCTGCTGGGCGCAGGCCTTGGCATTTTTGGCGTGTTCTATAATTGGGTGACTGCAAAGGTGCAGGACGCTTACGATAAATTGCCGCGCAGATCCATGCGGATTGCTGTGCCTTTTGTCTGCGTAATCGGACTGGCGGCCTTTTTCCCTTACGTTCTCGGCAGCGGCCACGGACTGGTAACGGAAGTAGCCGAGGGAAATTTCGGTCTGTCCATGCTGGCCCTGCTTCTGGTGCTGAAATTCTGCTTTTCTATGATCAGTTTCGGCTCCGGCGTTCCGGGCGGTATTTTTCTGCCGCTGCTGGTTCTGGGCGCAATCAGCGGAGGACTTTTTGCGGTAGGTGCCGGAAATATTTTTGGATTTGAAGATATCTATCTTGCTAATTTTGTAATTCTGGGCATGGCAGGGCTCTTTTCTGCCATCGTCCGTGCGCCGGTGACAGGGGTGATTCTGATTACGGAAATGTCGGGAGACTTTAAGAATTTCCTCTCCGTTGCGACGGTGGCGCTGGCGGCTTATGTTGCGGCGGATTTGCTGCAGGGAAAACCGATTTACGACCAGCTCCTTTCCCGTATGCTCTCAAAGCGTGCCGCTTACGGAACGACAGAAGAAACCCGTGGCCACAAGGTTTTGATGGAAGCCCAGGTTTACATCGGAAGTCGTATGGACGGCGCGAAAATAGAGAAAATGCTCCTGCCTGCAGGCTGCCTGGTGGTTTCTGTAGAGCGTGACCATAAGGAAATCGTGCCCGGCGGCAGTACCGTCCTGAAGGGCGGTGACAAGCTGATACTGCTGTGCGCCCAGGGAGATGTGCAGAAGGTAGAGGAGAAGCTGGATAATATTTGCAGGAAGATAAAGATGTAATGAATAGAAAGGCCTATATAGGCTTTTATATTCAACGAAAAGGAGAGATTCCTATTTGCAGCAGTTGATTTCTTACAGCTTGATTTTCTTTTAGATAAAGATTTGGTATAGAAATTAGTGAAGCAAGAGAAAAACCGAGTAAAGTAAAGTCAGACTTTATTTTGCTCGGTTTTTGATGATGGTAGGAAAATCGTATATATCTTTTCAGGCATATGAAAGAGGATATTTTCTGTGGCGGTTAGGATAACAGCCAGTCGATTAGGTACAAGGATTTGATACCGTCGTAGGAATTGATATAATTTCTATCCATCGATAATACGATTTTTTCATAATTATCCGGAATCATGCGCAGAGGTCTGAGTTCCCGCTCACGAGTTTCCGGTGACTGCATACTTTCTGTCACCTGGATATATAATTTGTCATTTGGTTTTTCGGCGACAAAATCGACTTCTGTTTCTCCGACTTTTCCGATGTATACACGGTAGTCACGGCGAATCAGTTCTAAAAATACGATGTTTTCAATGATATGTCCTCGATCTGTATCACGGTAGCCGAGTAGCATGTTGTGGAAACCCATATCAATAATGTAGTTCTTTTCTAGTGTTTTTAGTAGTTGCTTGCCTTTTACGTCATATCGTCCGACGGAATAAAAGATAAAAGCGCTACGTAGCATAGAGATGTATTTATCTACCGTTTTTCCAGCGATATTTTTCTTTTTTTCGGGTTTTATATCGCCCTCATTGGATAAAACATTGCCGATATTGTTAGGCGAAGTGATACTGCCGATATTGGAACAAAGGAACAGCATAATTTTTTGCAGTATTCCTTGATCCGCCTGATTGTTACGCTGTAGAATATCTCGCAGAACTACTGTGGAATAAATACCTTCCAGCGCCTGATTGATTCTTGATTCGTTAAATTGATATTCTCGAAGAATTGGCATACCGCCAAACTGCAGATATCTTTGAAATTTTTCTTCTACAGTGACCGGTGAAGCAAATTCGTAAAAATCCAAAAACTCCTTAAATGATAGCGGCAGCATACGAATTTCTACATATCTGCCGGAAAGAAGTGTAGAGAATTCTGTGGAAAGCAGGTAGGCATTGGAGCCGGTAATATAGATGTCTACATCAAAGTCAAGCCGGAAAGATTCTATAGCTTTTTCCCAATGCTCCACGACTTGTAGTTCATCAAATATCAGATAGGTTTTTCCGTCTTTGGAAAGTTGATTACTGACATAGTCATAGAATGAAAGGTAATCGGTAAGATTACGATAGCGAAGAGATTCCAGGTTCATATGAATTATGTTGGTGTCAGCAACTCCGTTATTAGATAAATATTGATGAAATAAGTCAAGCAAAGATGACTTACCGCATCTGCGGATACCGGTGATAATTTTAACCAAATCCACATCTTTATGTTGAATGAGCTGATTTAAATACTCGGGGCGATTGATAAGTTCAGCCATGATATACCTCCTTGAGTTCTCATCTATCATTATACTTGAAAATCCTAAAAGGTCAATAGTTTCTGACTTATAAGTCTGAAACTATTTATAATTTTACACTTTTAGACAACAAAGTCTAAAACTTTTGCGCTTCCATGAGCTTATTACCACTTACCATCGTTTTTTTACCGGTTACGCCCTGTGCGGTTTACTTCTTTTTTTGTGCGTGCTATGATAAAACCCAAGGAGGTGGGAGTGTGCGAATCACCATTGAAGAAATCAGCAAAGAGCTGGAAGAGGAAATCATCGTAAGGTGTCATGAGACCAGCGGCGACCTGGTAAAATTAGTAGAGCAGATAAAGATTTTGCAGTCCGGCCTCGTCGCATATCGGAATGGGGAAATTCATCGCCTTTCTTTTGATGAGGTATACTACTTTGAAGTTGTGGACGGAAAGTCCTTTCTATATTGCAAAGACTGCGTCTTTGAGAGCAAGCTGAGGCTTTATGAGTTTGAAGCGCTTTGCGGGGAGACCCGTTTTTTCAGAGCTTCTAAATCCATGGTGCTCAATGCAGATAAAATCGAGTTTATCTCTCCGTCTATTTCGGGGCGGTTTGAGGCAAGGCTGCTAAACGGAGAAAAGGTTATCGTCTCCAGGCAGTATGTCAATGCTTTGAAAAAGAAAATGGGACTATAGGAGGGCGAAAGATATGAGTATGCGAGAAATAATGCGAATGATGCTGCTGCAGTTTTTCATGTGTTATACATGCACCATGGGAGTGACCTTGCTTTTCTGCAGGTTTGTCAATACGCCGCCGGTTACAGTGCTGGAAATTGATTATCTGTGGCAGTGCGGGATTTTCTCTATTTTTGCAATTCTGCCGGGTGCGGTTTACTACAGCGAAGAGGAGCTGAGCACGAAGCAATGGAGAAATCGCACGATTGCCCATACAGTTTTGCTTTTGGCGGTTTTAATGGTTATGGGCAGAATCTTTGATATGTATGAAGATTTGCTTGGCGGGGTTCTCTTTTTTATCATCGTGCTGATTGTGGATGTTTTAGTACGGTGGCTGACCTATCTGGGCGATCAGAAAATTGCAGATGCAATCAATAAAGAATTAAAAGAAACGAGGGAAAGAGATGAAACACATTATTGAAATCGAGCACCTGAGCAAGAGCTTTGGTGAAGTGAAAGCGGTGCAGGACCTGAGCTTTCACGTAAAAGAGGGGGAACTGTTTGCTTTTTTGGGCGTCAACGGCGCGGGTAAAAGCACCACAATTTCCATCATGTGCGGTCAGCAGTCAAAGGATACCGGTACGGTGTTTGTAGACGGCAATAATATTGACAGCAGTATGGATCTTGTAAAGCGGGAGCTAGGGGTGGTGTTTCAGAATTCGGTTCTGGACAAAGCCCTTTCGGTGCGGGATAATCTGAAAAGCAGAGCGGCTCTTTATGGGATTTCCGGAAAGGAATTTGAGGAAAGACTTGCAGAACTTGCGGTGCTTTTGGACTTCGGCGACCTTTTGAAACGGACTGTGGGCAAGCTTTCCGGCGGCCAGAGGCGGCGTATCGATATCGCCAGGGCGCTGCTGCACAGGCCGGCGATTCTGGTTTTAGACGAGCCGACGACGGGTCTTGACCCGCAGACGAGAAAGCTGCTTTGGAATGTGGTGCGCCAGCTTCGGATTCAGGAAAATATGACGGTTTTTCTGACAACCCATTATATGGAAGAAGCGGCAGATGCAGACTATGTGGTGATTTTGGACAGTGGAAAAATTGCCGCAGAGGGTACGCCTCTGGAGCTGAAAAACCGGTATAGCGGTGACTTTATTACGCTGTATGGAGCAGATGAAACGGCCCTTTCGGCCCTTGGACAGCCTTATGAAAAAGTGCCCGGAGGCTACAGGATAGAGGTGCAGGATACAGCGGCGGCGACAGCCTATATTGTGGCACAGCCGGAGCTTTTTACTGACTATGAAATCACTAAGGGGAAAATGGACGACGTATTTCTTGCGGTGACAGGCAAGAAACTGACAGAAGGGAGAGAGGGATAATGGAACTTAGAAGTTTGATTTGGCGGAACACAAAACTGTTCTTTAAAGATAAGGGAATGTTTTTTACCTCACTGATTACACCGTTGATTTTGCTGGTGCTCTTTGTGACTTTTCTGGGAGACGTATATCGGGACAGTCTGGATATGACGGTGGCTGAAGTGCCGGGAATCGAAACGATTCCGGAAAGTCTGGTAGAGGGCTTTGTGGGAGGCTGGCTGTTCTCCTCGCTTCTTGCGGTATGCTGCGTCACGGTGGCGTTTTGCGCAAATATGCTCATGGTGCAGGATAAAGTGACCGGCGCACGGGTCGATTTGACCATGGCCCCTGTGGGCGGGGGACGTTTGGCAATAAGCTATTATATTTCAACTGCTTTGTCAACTTTGCTGATCTGCTTCGTGGCGCTGGGCGCATGCTTTGTTTATTTGGGGAAAATGGGCTGGTATCTGACAGGCGAAGACGTGGCGCTGACTTGCCTGGATGTGGTGCTTTTGACCTTGTTCGGCACGGCTTTATCCTCAGTGGTGAACCATTTTTTGACATCGCAGGGGCAGATTTCTGCGGTGGGAACTGTGGTCAGTGCAGGATACGGATTTATCTGCGGTGCGTATATGCCGATTTCCCAGTTTTCAGATGGGCTGCAGAAAGCTCTTTCGTTTTTGCCGGGAACTTACGGCACAGCTCTCTTACATAACCATCTGATGAACGGCGCTTATGAGGAACTGGAAAAACTGCTGCCAAAGCAGGCAGTAGAAGGATTGCGGGGTGCTTTTGACAGTGACCTTACATTTTCAGGTCATGAAGTGAGCGTTTTGCAGATGTATCTGGTGCTGGGCGGCGCTACAGCGGTTTTGATCGGGGTATATGTGCTGCTTGGAAAGTTTAAAAAACGGTAAATAATTTTCAGTAAAACCGCATATAATGAGATTAACTGTTAAAAAACTTGATTTTTTGATAGTTAAGTGGTAAAATTCCATTAAAGATATAAAAAAGGCGGTTTTTTATGAGTTACGAACTTTTGAGCAAGATTTACTATAAAGATAGGGAGAATTTTGAGAGAGAGTATGCAGTGCGGAAGAATCGGTCTGATACAATTTCCCTGGGATTTAATATTAGCGGGTATGAGGCTTTTTATGTGAATCATCCGGAATTTGCGCTGCAGACAGCGAAGCTGTATAAGAAACTGGTGGAATTGGAAAAGCTTTGTGTGAGAATGCCGAGAGTTGCTTATGAGTTTTATGAGAGAAACTGTTTGATTGACGAAATCATTATCACCAACGATATCGAAGGGGTAAGAAGTACACGGAAAGAAATTATCAGTGTTATGGATACGGCGGATAATGCGCCAAAGAGGGGTCGTTTTGCCGGCCTTGTTGAAAAATACATGCTGCTGGAGGATGGAATCGAGCCGTATGAAGTGCCGTTAAAGACCAGCCGAGATATCAGAAATCTATACGATGAAATCGTTTTGAATGAGATTGAAAAAGCGAATTGGCCCGATGGGGAGATTTTCCGAAAGGATTTGGCAGAGGTTGTTTCCGGTACGCAGCAGGTGAAGCACCGTGGGATTGCACCTGAATCTAAAATTATAGAGTATATCGACAAAGCACTGGCGGTATTTGAGCGGGATGATATTCCGCAATTATTTAAAATTGCCATTTTACATTACATGATAGGATATGTGCATCCGTTTTATGACGGAAATGGCAGATTGAGCAGATTTTTGAGCAGCTATTTGCTGAAAAAAGAATTTAATACCCTGACGGCTTTGCGGCTTGCCTATATGATTAAGGAAAACAAAAGCGCATATTACAAGGCTTTTGACATTTGCAACGACGAATTGAATAGAGGGGATATGACCTATTTTATTCTATATTTTGCTGAGATTGTAGAAAAGTCTATCGACTCTCTCATTGAGAAGCTGGAAGAAGGCAGCCAGATGCTGGACGCATGTTGGAATGGGCTGAGGCAGAAGTACGGCAGCTGTGACGGAAAGGAACGGAAAAAGACGGTCACTGTTTTGTGGGTTCTGATTCAGAATGCCATTTTTTCCAACGAGTCTCTGGATAGAAAGGAACTCGCTCTGCTGCTGGATGTCAGCCTGATTACGGCTCACAGCTATATTGAAGATCTAGCTGCGTCAGGTGTGCCGGTTGCAATAGAAAAGGAAGGTCGCAAGACGGTGTATAAGCTGGATCCGACCGCCCTTTACGAATTTTTATATTCTTAAATGAAATTGCTTTTGGGAAAGCTTTTGGTAAAAATAGACAGGTAATAAAAATGCACTTTATGAATGATGGTTCATGAAGTGCATTTTGTTGATGTGTCTGTGTGAAATTTTTCGCTACGCTGCCAGGTTTTCCTGTCCCTCAAAGAAATAAACGGTAACAATTTTCTTGTAAAGGCGTTCATAGCCTTCAAAGTAGAGTTCGATTTCGCTCTCTTCGCCGGAGTAGTAGTTTTCCGGGTCGAGGAGGCAGGTTACGGTGATTGGATACCAGCCGGTTTCGTTAGCATCTTCGATTTCCAGCTCGATATAATAATCATCATAGGCTAAGGTCAAATCAGCGTCGGTGTCGATTCCCTTAACATAAATCTTAAAGGACGGATTGTCCGGAGTCAGGTTAAAGTATTCTTCTGAAACTCGGATTTCTCCCTCAAAATGGATTCTTCCTGATTTTGCAAGGCTCATTTTGCTGTTGTATTTGGAAGATTTACCCAGTGCTTTTACCTTGTAGTAGTAGGTTTTGTTGTTGTTGACAGTTTTGTCGTTATAGTAAGTTCTGGTAGTTGTTGCAATCTTTTTATAAGTGCCGTTTTTGGAAGTGGCACGGTAAACATTGTACTTCACTGCCTTGGTGCGTTTGCTCCAGGAAACTTTCAGATAGCTGTCGTCGATGTTTCTTACGGAGACAGTCGGTTTGGTAATTGGGGTCTGCTTAGTCGTACTTGCAAAGGACAGTGATGTAGTCGCCATCATAACGATTAAAAGCAGTCCAATTAAGCGAAATACTTTCTTTTTCATTGTAGTCTTGTCCTTTCTGTTATTCATGTGATTTTTCTAAATTTTACCATAAGCGGATTCTTTTGTCCAGTAGGGTGAAGCAAAAAAAGCGGATTTTTTGTGAAAAGTGGTTAGATAATTTTGACTATACGACTTATAAAAACGTTGAAAAATACGATATAAAAAGCGATTTTAAAAAATATATAAAAAATTTTTACAAAAAATATAACCAAAAGTGTTGACAAGCCCGTAAAGGTGTGCTAATCTATGATTGTAATTTAAAAGGCAAAATCGTTGTGAGGCGATGACGCAAAGCTATAGGGTCTTGCGAGAGCAAGACAGCCAGTTGCATTTTACAGTAGAGAAAGAGAGAAACTGTATGAGAAACCTGTAGTCTTGTGTACACGCGTGCACGAGACTATTTTAATTTTGCAGAGCACATCGTGCAGATTTTGCAGAAAATCAAGAAACTAAGAAAGCACATGAAAGGAGGAAATCTTGCCAAACCCGGTGAAAACCGGCGACGGAAAGCTAAAGGGCCTTACCACCCCATGGTTGGCAGCCAGCTGTCCGGGAGCGAGAGAGCTTTCCGGTAAAAGCGGGGAAACCCGTAAGATGGGGAAACAATGAAAAAGATGAATAAGGTGATTGCACCATTACTGGGATTATTTATGATTCTGTCCAGCGGCGCAGCCGTTTTTGCGGATACTGCAGAACAGCCGGTGGAGTCCGAACAGCGTGTGCTGATTTGTGAAAAAGAGGAGCATGCACATACAAGAAACTGTTCTGTTTTGATTTGCGAGAGAGAAGATCACATCGCACACGAACATGTAGCTGCATGCTATGAGAAAAAGCAGCAGACCTGCCCTTACTATACAAGAGAGGAATGGGTAGACGCGTTTGGCAATGATGATGAATACCAGGAAAGCTATAAGTATGAGCTTGATGCTGAAACAGGTGAAATGACAGAAAATGCCCACGTTCACGGCGAAGGCTGCTATAAAGTATGGACTTTTGAAGAACCGCAGTGCGGAAAAGAAGAGGGCGGCAAACACGTCGGAACTTGCTACAAATATGGAACCTGTGATGTAGAAGAACATACACACAGCGATAGCTGTTATGAAGTAAAAGCAGAAGAACCACCGGCAAAAGAACCGGAAGAAAATCCGGAAGAAAAACCGGAGGAAGTAAGACCATCTCTGCCAATCATCGATCAGCCGGTCATCGAAGAACCCGATGTACCTCTGGCACCACTGCCGGAAGAACCGGGCACTGACGAACCAACTGTTGATGAACCGATTATCGATGAACCTGACGTTCCGCTGGCACCGGCCCCGGATGCAGGAGATGAAGAAGGAACTGTGATTGACGAATCCGATGTTCCACTGGCTTCCGCAGCAGACCTTTCCGGCGCAGGAAATTCAGATGTTCCAAAGACCGGCGACAACGCTCCGCTGGCTCTGCTGGCAGGTATGATTCTGCTGTCTGCAGGTGCAATCGGCACACTGGGTATTAGGATTAGAAAAGAAAACTAAATAACAGGAGATATAAAACAGCAGCCTGCGTGGCTGCTGTTTTGAAGTGGTTAAATTCGGCAAAACATTTTAATTGAGAAAATCGGAGATCAATAATTTTGGTCTGCTGAATTTGTTCGTAATTTTTCTAACACGGCTTTACTGATTGGGAATTTGTAAGACAGAATTGCACACACAATCATCAATGCGGCAGGGATAACAGCCAGAGAAAGGTCAATACCCAAAAGCGCAGATGAGGACTGTGTGTCCGCATTGCCGTCGAATCCCATAAACTGAAGAATCGTTCCAAGCAGGAACATTCCGAGACCGTTACAAACGGTTTCCATGACGGACTGAACCGAGACGATAATGCCTTCACGCTTGATACCATTGACCCTGTTGTCATACTCACAGATATCGTAGAGCATGGCGGGAACAAGCTGCCAGAATGCCACATTGGCAAAGGCAAAGACAGCAGTGAATATAATTGCTGTAGTAACATCTGTAATTCCGATGACTCTGTCCAAAATGATGCTGCTGGACGCAGAAAAAATCATGAGTATAGACAGCGCAATCCGTTTATCAAATCTGTTACTGAGCTTTAAAATAGGGTAAATAGCAATCGCACTGGCGATATTGAAAGCAATCGTTGCGACAGATATCTGCCCGGCAGTTAGATTTAGATTAAACGTAAAGAAATACAGGCGGTCCGCCATAAATATGGTTTGACTGGTTATCTGACACAGGCACATTCCAATAACAAAGAGAATCGGTTTCAGTTTTAAAACCTGGCAATATTCTCTGAATAAATCGGTTATTTTTCCCGTAGTCATCAAGGGACTGCCAGTATCCTTTTTTCTGGTTGACAGCAGAGTTATCGACATACCGGTCAATATAATTCCAGCCACGATAACGGCCATATAAAGCCAAGCCTTAGACTCTGAAATTCCATTTTCGGTCATGATGTCCACCAGAATAGGCGGGGCAGTCATACCAAAAATTCCTCCCAGCAGATTTGTTATCATTGCGAAAGAACGTAATTCGGTTCTTTCGTTATACTCTGTTGTTATTTCAGCACCTAAAGCGAGCCATGGACCATAAAAGGTAGAGAAAGAACACCAGAAAACACATATAACAATGCAGTAATAGATTGCTTTGAACTGGTTTGCCATGTCTAAATTGCAAAATGCAAGAATAACAGAGGCGGTCAGCGGGACAAGGGCAATCAATATGAATTTTCTTCTTCTTCCGTGCTTTGACACAGTTCTGTCTGATAAAAAGCCTACGATGGGACTCCATATGGAACTTATAACCGTGGCAGCGCCGGAGATTGTGCCGGCGATAGCGGGATTTAAACCTGCAATAGTAGTCAGAAAGAACAGCAGATATGATCCAATAAAAGAGGTGGCGGCGCCATCGGTTAATCCGACAGCGCCATACCCATATTTTATCTTTTTTGTCATTTTATCGTTACCTTTACTTGAACATATCCATTTGTGAAATTCTGCTGAAAGCCGTTTCCAGCAAATCAATGTTTACTGTGCAGGCGACTCTCAGAAAGCCTTCCCCACAAGAGCCGAAAGCGTTGCCCGGAAGCATTAGCACATGGGCTTCTTTAAGTATCGCATCGGCAACTTCCTCGGATGTCAATCCTGTCTTCTTTATGTTAATGAAAAGGTAGAAACTTCCCTTTGGCGGGTAAATGACACTCATGTTAGGAATCTTGTTGATTCTTTCTGCTGCAAAAAACATTCTGCTGCGATATTCTTCAATCATTGGAGGCTGAATTTCTGCTCTATGCGTCAGGGCATAAATCGCCGCTCTTTGAGAAATTGAAGGCGCAGTAAAAACTACGTTTTCGTTGATTTGCTGAATGACCTTGATTATTTGCGCCGGAGCAATGATATTTCCGATTCTCCATCCAGTCATAGTAAAGTTTTTGGAGAAGGAGTTAATCGTGATTGTCCTTTCTTTCATATCTGGAATACCTAAGAAAGGAACAAAAGGCTCCTGGTAGCTAAACGCAGTGTAAATATCGTCAGCAATAACCAGCAGATCGTATTTTGCTGCAATTTGTGCAATACGTTCCATAGTTTGAACGGTAAGGCAATTACCGGTGGGATTAGACGGCGAGTTTATTACAATCGCTTTGGTACGTTCAGTAATAAGGCTCTCCAGTCTTTCCATGTTTATCTGGAAATCTTCTTCCTCGTAGGTAGGCAGCTCAACGGGAATGCCTCTTGCAAGTTCTACCTGCTGCGGATACGGCGTAAAATATGGAGCCTGAAGAATAACTTCGTCCCCGTCATCGAGAATGGCCTCCAATACGAGATACATGCCTAAACATCCCGAAGCGCATACGAAGATTTCTGCGTCATCGACTGCTATATGATATTCTTCTTCATAGAATCGGGCTATGGCTTCCCGCAGTTGCGGATCGCCGCGAAAGTCGGTATACTTGGTGTGACCGGCTTTGGCATCCTGAAAGGCTGCATGAATAATCCGTTCGTCTGTAACCAAATCCGGGTCTCCAAGACTCAGATTGATTACATCGGTAAAGGATTTGGCCAGCAAATCAGACTGCCCCATTGCGGTGCTTTGATCTTTCCAGTATCTTTTTGATACAAATTTATGTTTCATGTTTTTATACCCATTTAGGATTGTCCCACAGTACACATTTTGTGCCGAGACCTTTTTCCTTACAAATCTGATACATTCTATATGCGATACCAATATCTACAGCACCCATTCCGGCAGTGCAGCAGGCGATAAATTCATCATCAGACTCTCTTCCTGGATGTGTTCCCATTGCAAGGTCTGGAATCTGAATGGTCGTCTCTTTTTTAATTAAGCCTTTTTCAGCCAGTTCGTGCATTTGGTGTCCTTCCATATGGGTAATTTGTTCATATCTATCAAGCAGAAGCTTATCAGCTGCAGTGAATACGTCATTTTCAAAAGCATAAGCTTCCATCTGGATGATAGTCGCATTTGGTACAGTGATCCAAGACTTAGGAATAAAAGACTTCAGGGATGTCGTTTCTGTAACGATTATGTCCGCACCGTCCATTGCGATTTTAGCGTCAGAATATGGAACGATATTATACTGACCTTTGAATTCGTCACGAAGAGCCTCTGCCTTGGAAATGTTCAAATCGACCAGTCTGATTTCCTCCAGACCTGGAACTGCGTTCATCATTGCTAAAATCATGGTTCTTCCGATTACGCCGGCACCGATTAAAGTGGCGATTTTTGAATTTTTACGAGCCATGTATTTTGCACAGATGCCGGCAGCGCCGGAAGTTCTCATAGCAGTTGTAAGAGATCCGTCAAAAAAGGCCAGTGGGAACATGGTTTTTGGATCGCTCAAAACGACTACATCAATACCGAATGGTAAATCGGGCTGAGAAGCATTGAATTCTGATTCAGATGCCCATTTAAAGCCTGCAATATTGTAGTCACCGCCGATATAGGCAGGCATAGACATGCCAAAGGAATTCATATTGCCGGGAGCAGCATTTTGCATTTCAGGAGAATCCTTATATTTTTCAAAAGGAATGGGCATGAAAATTTTGTTAGGTTGCAGTACCAGTTGTTCTCCAACAAGTCTGAAAATGTCCTCTTCAATTTCCATAACCAGCTTCATATCGGTAAGACCAGCTTCAATCAGATCTTCTTGTTTTAATGCTAAAAATTCAGGTTTCATCAATATTACCTCCTAGTAAATTAAATACAGTTGATAAAATGGTTGTTTACTCGTACATCTGGAGTGTAATATTGATTTTAGAATTTGTCAAATATCAAATCGTTTTTAGTATTCAAGGTATTCGATTAGGCTATTTTGCAGAGTTTTAAATTTTTCTTTTTTCAGCCTGTAGTACACGTATTTTTTTACCTTATTTGATTCGAGCAGTCCAGCTTTTTTTAACACTTTTAGGTGAAGTGAAATTGTACTCGGGTTTAGTTCCAAAACCTCTGCCATCTCTTTAGTTGTAACATCACTGTTCCATGCCATTTTGATGATTTTGAGACGTGTTGTATCGCTTGCTGCGAATAATAGGTCATGCAAATCTTTTGGTTCATCCAGTTGCATTTTTACCGAGTGAAAATTTAGATTTTTGGTAATCATAGCGACATCATTTATGACATTGCCGGCAAGGTGCGGGGCGGTAAAAACTGAATAGGCAACATAAATTGTTTTAAGCTTATCTAAAGATAATTCAAATGGCGGGTCTTTGCGATACCGAATTGCATGTTCTGTTAGTTCAATGTCAGGGTGAAGTGCACGAATATAATCATTTATACCATTTTGATTGATTAGAAGCACTTCTTTCCGGATTGCTTTCTTTAGATATTTTTCGATTTGGATCCAATCCTGATGGAAGTGGTCTGTCCAATATCTCGATATGAGTTTAAAGATTCTTTCAAGATACTGTTCTGTGTTTTTTAGAAAATCCCGAACGTCTTCTATTTGAAAAAACTGAGCTTGAACACCGAGCGAGTCTTCGGTTATTTCCTCCGGGTTTTCTATCCACTGGTTTATAATTTCATCACTATGGTTAAATGCATCCAAACCTAAGAAGGATTTTACAAGTTGCGTTTTTTCCATTGAACGGATACCTTGAATTACTTTATCTATAGTGCTGTTTTCTTTATTCAGCTCTAATTCTACGGAACCGAATAAGTCGATAATAAAAATCCAGTCCGCAAATTTTTTTCCGAAGAAAAGAATCTCTTCTTGCATTTCTGTCGGTAAAGTATTGAATTTTTTTTTCACCCAGTCACAACAAGCGACATGATGATAAGGATCGCACATAACATGAAAGGTAAGTACGCTTTCAGAAATGGGACTATAAATCAATCTAATATTGACGCCCTTTTGGGTACCTTGTGTTAAAAGCATTTTATTCCTCCTCGTATACGAATAGTACTTGACTCTTTTTGATGATTCTATGATACAGCAATTATTGGAAGCTGTAAACGATTTTATATTTGACAAATTATAAAAAGTTTATTATTTTATAAAAAATGGAAATACTCGTACAATTTGTTATCGTTTCATTTTTATGGAGGAACTTGTTATGGATAATAATACAAGAATAAACTCACGGGAAAAGCATTCGCTTAAGAACATTTTGCTCTTCCTGATTCCGTCTGTTCTAGGTGTGGGATGTCTTTTAATTCCTATTCCGAATAGAGACGGATCCTTTGATGTGGGGCTTTCCTATATTTGCAATTGGGCGAGTACGTTTTTTAATGAAGGAATAATCTTGGTATCTGTATGGATTATCATTATAGGAGCAATTTTAACTTTATTATTTACTTGCTTCAAGGTGCCATATTTCAGCAATCTTGAGCCTGTGTATAACACATTTCATGTAGGAATACCGACACTTCTTTTTAGAATTGCAGCAGGAGTTCTTATTGCTATGATTTACTGGCAGGTAGGGCCAGAGTGGTTAATCGGACCGGATACCGGGGCATTTGTTCTGTATGATCTTGTAGGTATTGTATTTCTTTTGGGCGTCATTGCAGGTCTGGTACTTCCGTTTCTAACAGAGTTTGGCTTGATGGAATTTATTGGAACTCTTTGTGCGCCATTCTTCAAACCGGTTTTTCGCATTCCGGGAAGAGCTGCGGTGGATTGTATCTCTTCATGGATTGGAGCCACAGCACCGGCGATTATTATTACGGATACACAACTGCAAAAGGGATATTATACAAAAAGAGAGGCGGCAGTGATTTCTACAACCTTTTCTGCAGTCACTATTACTTTTGCGATGATTGTATGTGATTATGTTGGATTTGGAAGTCGATTCTATGAATTTTATGTAGTTGTATGCGTGATTGGAGTTATATGTGCACTGATTATGCCGAGAATTTGGCCACTTTGCAAAATCCCGGATGAGTATATGGGAGAGAAGAAGTATGATGGTGAAAAGGTAGGAGAGGAAGGTTACAGTACTGTCCAGTGGGCCTGGCAACAAGCTATAAAAAAGGCAGCAGGTTCTGGCTACAGTTTAAAGACGTACTTTAACGATTGGGGTAAAGCTGCCCTGACAATGACTTTCACGATGCCTCCATTTATCATTACAATCGGAACACTGTGCCTGGCGCTGGCTTATTATACACCGATACTCAACTGGCTAGGCATGCCATTTGTCCCATTGCTGAATGTACTAGGAGTACCGGAAGCAAGTGAGGCGGCTCCGGCTATGATTGCAGGATTTGCGGATATGTTTATTCCGGCAATGTTAGCAGCTGGGACTATTACTTCGCCTTTCACTAAGTGTTTAATTGGTATCGTTTCTATTACACAGTTGATTTTTATTTCAGAAACTGGTGCATATATTTTATCCACAAAGATTCCTGTGAATATTTTGCAGTTGGCGATTATTTTTATTGAGCGAACGCTAATCTCTTTATTAGTTGCCGTTCCGATTCTGAAATTTGTACTGTGTATACCGCTAACTTGATAGAAAATGTTTGCCCCGACAGTAAAAATCTGTCGGGGGTTTTTCCTAATTCCGTTGCCGGATTGGGTATGACAACATAAGCAGTGTACCACATTTGTCTATGAGATAAAAGAAATTAGAGCAGTAAATTTTTCAAAGAAATTTTCTTCAAAAATTACTTGTATCCTGCAAACAAGTGTGATATAGTATAAAAGCTGTAGTAGATACAGACAAATTATGCACGGGCATTGCCTGAGCAGGAAAGAGGTAAGAAGCATGAAGGAAGGAATCCATCCTGATTATAAGGAATGTAAAGTAACTTGCGCATGTGGTAATTCTTTTATTACGAAATCCGTAAAAGAAGAAATGAGACTTGACGTTTGCTCAGCATGTCATCCGTTCTTTACAGGACAGCAGAAGTTCATCAACCGTGGTGGACGTGTTGAAAAGTTCAAGAACAAGTACAACCTGTAAATATAATCAGAAAAACCAGAAGCCGGAGATTCGTCTCCGGCTTTTTAAATGTTGGCGATAGGAAATTGCTGATTTTAAATGCCCGATCAACGAAAAGAATTTTTGTTTTGCAGAAGTATACCCTTTATTTTCTCAAAAAAAGGAAAAAGCATCCTCGGCGAAGGCGGAAAGTCCCTGAAGAAAGGGTAAATACCGTAAGTTAGCAGTAAATTTAGCTCAATCAATAGCACTTTTTTCGCATTGTAGACAAAAACACTGTGCAGCAGCTCTTTGAAAGAGTGAAGAACCTGACACAGTGCTTTTTTTGAGGGATATTTTCCGTTTTTCTGCAAAGCGAATTTTATTTTCGCAGTAGCAATGGAATTGAGAAATTCGATTGAAAAAATCAAAGGCTATTTTCTGACGGACTTTCCTAATCGGTTATTTACGATTTTATCGTCCTGCAGAGCGATTTCTCCGCCGATCAGGACGTAGCTGAAACCTTTCGACGGAATCTGGCCGTTTTCGTAGGTTGCGCAGTCCTGCACTTTTTCCAGATCGAAAATGGTAATGTCGGCGTCGCTTCCCGGCAGGAAGTTTCCTTTGTTCGGAAGGTGCAGCCGATTTGCCGCCATGGTGGTCATTTTGCTGATTCCCTCGGAAAGTCCGATTTTCCCCGGGCGAATGTAGTTTGCGATGAAGCGGGCGAAGGAACCGGAGGCGCGGGGATGTCCCATGCCGTCAGTTCTGATTCCGTCGCTGCCCAGCATAATTAGAGGGGAAGTCAGCGCCATTTCGATATCTTCTTCACGCATAAAATAGCCGACGGTAGCAGTGTCCGGTGCAGTGGCTCTTAATTCATCAAAGATTTCTTTTGTGCAGCGTTTGCCTGCATATTTTCCGCTGGCGATGAGAATGCTGTCGTAGTCTGCGTGGTATCTTTCAAGAAAACCGTCGTCGTAAGTGGTTTCGCCGATACCGGTGCTGAATGCGCTGTAGGGATAGCAGTCACAGAGCATGTCGATTCCCTTTGCACGGTAATTTCTGATATTTTCAAGGAGCTGTGCCATCTGACCGTAGCCGCCCATGCTGCCGATATGAGAAAACTGCACACGGATTCCGCAATTTTCGCCGATGGAGGCCAGCTCGTCTGCAGCTGCAAAGACTTCCGTCACGTCCTGACGGACATGGGAAGCGGCGATTTTGTCGCCTTTACGACAAAGCCTTGCCAGTGCAGCGATTTCTTCCGGCGTCGTGCCCGGCACGTATTTTACTCCAAAGGAAATTCCAAGGCAGCCTTTGTCCAGAAAATCTTCGCAAGCAGCGGTCATTTCTTTTAAATGGCCTTCGCTGATTGGTTGGTATTTGTTCTGCTTGCCGCTGCGGCTTCGCAGAAAGGTGTGACCTGCTAAAAGCCCTAAATTTACAGGAGCACCGTCACGGTCGGTAATATCCAGATAGTGATCGGGATCGCAGGCGTTGTTGCCGCAGTTGCCGCCGATGTCCAGCGTAACGCCCATGTGAAGAGCGGATTCTGCCATGCTTACAGCGGTGGTGTCCGTTTCCGGGTCATAGTCGTCTTCGTGCATGTGAATGTCGATAAAGCCGGGGCAAACGATTTTGCCGGTAGCGTCTATCACCGAATCGGCATTTGGCGATTCATCTGTAATTTCAACGATTTTTCCGTCTTCTATATATAAATTGGTGATTTTGTCGATTGCCTGTGCAGGGTCGATCACCCGTCCGTTTTTAATTAGTATAGTTTTTTTCATGATTATAGCCTCCCTCTTTCAGTCTGCAAATCATTGTACGCTTGTAAAGTGGGAAAGTCAATAAAATAATCGTAGAATCCGTGCATTTTTCAATTGTAGGAAGTGGCAGTTTGTGTTACAATATATTGTTAGATAGATATGGCAATTTTTATTTTGAGGAGATAGATATGTTTGATAAGTTAGACTTTATTGTTGAGAAATATCAGGAGCTGTCCTTGAAGGTTTCTGACCCGGACGTCATCAACGACCAGCCGGTTTGGCAGAAGTATATCAAGGAAATGGGCGAAATGGAGCCGATTGTTAAGAAGTACGAAGAGTACAAGAAAGCAAAGGACGGCCTTCGTGACGCCAAGGAAATCGTTGAAAATGAGACTGACGAAGAAATGCGTGACCTTGCAAAGATGGAAATTAACGATTTAGAGGAGCAGATAGAACAGAACGAAGAAGAACTGAAAGTTTTGCTGCTTCCTAAAGACCCTAACGATGAAAAGAACGTAATTCTGGAAGTCAGAGCAGGAACCGGCGGCGACGAAGCTGCTTTGTTTGCGCAGGATCTGCTTAGAATGTATATGAGATATGCGGAGCGTCACAGATGGAAAACCGAACTGATGGACGTCAACGATACCGGAATCGGCGGCATTAAGGAAGCCGTAGTTTTGATTAAGGGTAAAGGCGCATATTCCAGACTGAAATATGAGAGCGGCGTTCACAGAGTGCAGCGTGTGCCGGAAACTGAGTCTGCCGGCCGTGTTCACACTTCCGCAGCAACCGTTGCAGTGCTTCCGGAAGTCGACGACGTGGAAGTTGACCTGAATCCAAACGATGTCAGAGTTGACGTATACCGTGCGTCCGGTAACGGCGGCCAGTGCGTAAATACCACAGACTCCGCAGTCAGACTGACCCACGAACCGACCGGACTTGTTGTAACCTGTCAGGACGAAAAGTCCCAGATTAAGAATAAAGAAAAAGCGTTCAAAGTTTTGAAAGCAAGACTTTACGACCTGAAATTGCAGGAGCAGAACAAGGAAATTTCCGAAGCCAGAAAGAGCCAGGTCGGCTCCGGCGACAGAAGTGAAAGAATCAGAACCTTTAACTTCCAGCAGGGCAGAGTTTCCGAACATAGAATCGGCCTGACCCTCTATAGACTGGACGCAATTTTAGACGGTGATTTAGACGAGATTATCGACGGATTGATTACTAGTGATCAGGCTGAGAAGATGAAGAACTTCTAATAGAACTTGTCTTTTTTGTCCACAGCTTTGTCAGCGGCGCAGTTCTGCGGTACTTGAAGCCCTAGCCCAATTTGTGAAGCAAATTGCTGGCAGGTCTCATGCGAGAAACTCTCAAATCTTGATTTGATGAGTTTTACCTCCACGTACCACTTGTACGCTCCGAGACTCATCGAATCCGGCGCCTAGCTGCAGACGAATTTCACTGCGTCTGTAGAACTTGTTAAATCCGCCCGCAGCCTCACAGGCTGCGCAGGCATGAAACTATGATGAATACAAAATTACTATCCGATACAACTGAAGATATTGCAAAGGCAGGCAGATTGATTGCGGCTGGCGGGCTGGTGGCATTTCCAACAGAAACGGTCTACGGGCTTGGGGCAAATGCCCTTGATGCTGAAGCGGTAGGAAAGGTGTATGCCGCAAAAGGCAGACCGTCGGACAATCCTATGATTGTTCACATATCGTCAAAAGGCGATTTGCTCTCGCTGACGCCTGAGATTACTGCAGATATGCAGGTTTTAATGGAGCATTTCTGGCCGGGACCTATGACGATGATTGTGCCGAGACTTCCTCTGATTCCCGACACCACCACCGGCGGCCTTGATACCGTAGGAATCCGCATGCCTGACCACCCTGTAGCACTTTCCTTAATTAGCGCAGCGCAGTGTCCTATTGCAGCGCCCAGCGCAAATCTTTCCGGAAAACCGAGTCCGACGACGGCGCAAGACGTCATAGAGGATCTGCAGGGGAGAGTGGACGCTATCATAGAAAGCACCGATTGTCAGGTGGGAATCGAATCCACAGTCATCGACGTGACGACGGCGCAGCCTATGATTTTGCGGCCGGGCATTATCACAAAAGAAGATTTTGAAAAGGCTTTGAAAAAGCCGGTGGCCCTCGATCCTACTTTGAATCAGCGGCCGGATACCTTTAACAACGGAGATTTTAAGCCCAAAGCACCGGGCATGAAATATAAACATTATGCGCCGAAAGCCCAGATGATGGTCTTTGAGGGAAGTTCCGAAGCTGTGCAGGCGGCCATTTGCGAAGAAGCTGCAAGAAACAGAGCGGCGGGAAAGAAAGTCTTTGTCATTTCCTTTGACAAAAAAGACCAGAAAGCCGCAGCGCACCAGTTTTTTGCAAGATTAAGAGAAGCGGACAGAGAGGGCGTTGACCTGATTTTGGCGTCGGCGTTGCCGGAAGAAGGCATTGGATTTTCTGTCATGAACAGAATGCTCAAATCCGCAGGATATAATATCAGAAAGGTTTAATACATATGATGATTGCAGTAGCCAGCGACCATGGCGGGTTCGCTTTGAAAGATATCGTTAAGAAGCATTTATTAGAAAGGGGATTTAAAGTAGTGGACCTCGGAACTGATTCCGAAGCGTCCGTGGATTATCCCGTATACGGAAAAGCGTGCGGAGAGGCTGTTGCTTCCGGCAAGGCGGACGTTGGTATCGTCGTTTGCGGGACAGGCATAGGCATTTCCATCGCCGCAAATAAAGTAAAGGGCATTCGCTGCGGCCTTTGCACTTCTGTAGAAATGGCAAAGCTGACAAAGCAGCACAACAATGCGAATATTCTTGCGCTGGGCGGAAGAACGACGGCACCGGACCTTGCTCTGGAAATTGTCGATGCGTGGCTCGACACCGAGTTTGAAGGCGGACGCCATGAGAGACGGACGGCAATGCTGGACGAAATGTAAAAAATATACAGCAGCAGACATAGATGGAGGAAAGAAATGAGCAAAGTATATATTTTTGATCATCCGCTGATTCAGCACAAGGTGGCGCTGATGAGAAAGACTGAGACCAGTACGAAAGATTTTCGTGAGCTGGCAAAAGAGATCGCCATGCTGATGGGTTTTGAGGCAACCAGAAATTTACCGCTGAAAGAGGTGGAAATCGAAACGCCCCTTTGCAGCACGAAGGTAAATATGCTGGCAGGCGAAGACATTGCAATCGTGCCGATTCTCCGTGCCGGCCTCGGCTTTGTGGACGGTATGCTGGCGCTGGTGCCAAACGCAAAGGTGGGCCATGTGGGCCTTTACCGTGATCCGGACACCCACGAGCCGGTGGAATACTACTGCAAGCTGCCGACGGACATCGACAAAAGACAGATTTTTGTCGTGGACCCTATGCTGGCAACAGGCGGAAGTGCGGCAGCGGCCATCGATTTCATCAAGCAGAGAGGCGGAAAAAGTATCACATTTATGTGCCTGATTGCAGCACCGGAGGGCATTGAGGTTCTGCAGAAAGCGCACCCGGATGTGGATATTTACATCGCCGCAAAGGACGAACGTCTCAACGAAAACGCTTACATCATTCCGGGGCTGGGTGACGCAGGCGACAGACTGTTCGGCACAAAATAAGGTTTATTTATTTAATTCAAATAAAATTCCAGGGCAAAATTCTAAGAGGAGAGGAAATTTACCATGAAAAATTTTATTCCAGATTCCGTAAGCAAATTTGATAATGTTTACGACGTACTGAAAGAAAGAGGCTTCATCGAGCAGGTAACTGATGAGGAAGCAGTTAGAGAATTATTAGGAAAAGAAAAAATCAAGTTCTATATCGGTTTTGACCCGACTGCAGACTGTCTGCACATTGGACACTTTATGCAGGTTATCATTTTGATGTACATGCAGAAGTACGGACATACACCGGTTGTGCTTTTGGGCGGCGGTACCGGTATGGTCGGCGACCCGTCTGGCAGACAGGACATGCGTCAGATGATGACCGTAAATACCATCGACGACAACTGTGCGGCTTTCAAAAAATTGTTTGATAAATATTTGGACTTTGACGATGAGTGGAAGTATGAAGGAAACGAAGGTGTTTACGCACCGGGACACCAGAACAGAGAACCGCTTCCGGGCAAAGCAATCAGTATCAACAACGCTGACTGGCTTCGTCCATTGAATTATGTGGAATTTGTAAGAGAAATCGGAACTTGCTTTAATGTTAATAACATGCTCAGAGCGGAGTGCTTTAAGCAGAGAATGGAACAGGGATTGTCCTTCTTTGAATTTAACTACATGCTGATGCAGGGCTATGACTTTATGGTTATGGCAAGAGACTTTGGCCTGAAGATGCAGTTCGGCGGCAATGACCAGTGGTCCAATATTATTGCTGGCGTTGATCTTTCCAGAAAGCTTTGCAATCTTCCGGTTTACGGCATGACTTTTGCGCTGCTGACAAACAGTGAAGGCCAGAAAATGGGTAAAACCCAGAAGGGCGCACTCTGGTTGTCTGCGGATAGAACTTCCCCTTATGAATTTTACCAGTACTGGAGAAATGTGGGCGATGCTGATGTGGAAAAATGTCTGCGTATGCTGACTTTCCTGCCGATGGAAGAGGTAAAGAGACTTGCTTCCCTGGAAGGCGCTGAAATCAATAAGGCAAAAGAAGTGCTGGCGTATGAGGTAACCAAGCTGGTACACGGTGAGGAAGAAGCAAAGAAAGCACAGGAAGGTGCAAGAGCTGCTTTCGGCGGCGGTGGCGATTCTGCAAATATTCCGACCACTGAAATGGCGGCTGCTGATTTTGAAGGCGAAGGAAAAGGTCTGGTTTCCCTGATTAAGGAGCTGGGACTTGTTCCAAGTAACGGCGAAGGATTCAGAACCATCGAGCAGGGCGGTCTTTCCGTCAACGGCGAAAAAGTAACCAACCCGAAGATGAACGTAACCGCTGACCTGTTCAAGGACGGCGAGCTGCTGATTCAGAAAGGAAAGAAAAAATTCCATAAGGTTGTAATTAAATAAGCGATTTTAAGGGAGCTGCCTGCGGGCAGCTCCTTTTGCTTTGCAGAAGCGGCGCTATGGCCGATGTTGGGCTGGAACGTAATCAAAAAATGACCTTGATTTTTGCAACTGCATGATATATACTTGAATTGTAATATAAGGAAATAAATTACAGCAATTACATAAATTATGAAATGAGAAAGGAAAGGATTGTGCAATCAGAAATCAAGATAACGCAGACAGATCGGATTCAATATCCCTTTAGCAACAGACTGGTCTTTGCAATCATCATGCAGCAGGAGTCATTGTGCAGAGAATTGCTTCGGCGTATTTTCCCGGATAAAGAAATTTTGCAAATTAAATTTCCGGAAGAGATGGAAAAGGAAACCGGAGAACATACCGCTCAGGTGGAGAAGACCATTCTCAACGGTATTTCAGCCAAGAGCATTCGGCTGGACGTGCTTTTCAGCGGTGAAATCGGGTGGGCAGATATAGAATTGCAGGTGCAGAGAGAAAAGCATTTGCCGAAGCGAAGTCGGTATTACCATGCCAGTACCGATGTCCATATTCTGCCGGCAGGAGAAAATTACGAAAGGCTAAAGCCGGTGTATGTGATCTTTATCTGTTTCTTTGACTTCTTCGGACTGGGAGAGCCTTTGTATGAATTTGAGATGTACAATGCGAAAAACAGCTTGCCATTAGGCGACGAATCGTATACACTGATATTAAACATCATGTGTGAGCAAGAAAAAGTGCCGGAGCAGCTGAAATCGCTGTATGCCTATTTGAGAAACGGCAAAGCCGACGGGGAAGACACTTTTATCCAAAAAATACATGGAGAAGTTGCGGAGCTAAATCAGAGAGAGGAGCTGAAGCAAGTCATGACTTTGGAAGAAGAATATCGCATGGAGAAACAGAGAAGTCTGGAAGAAGGCATCGAGATTGGACTAGAGGAAGGCAAGGAAGAAATGCAGAAATCCATAGCCCTAAAGTTGAAGAAAAGTGGCATGGAAATTCAGCAGATTGCCGAAATGACGGATCTGTCCGTAGGAGAAATCGAAGCACTATAAATAGTAAATTAAACCATAGAGGGCTGTGAGGCGGAGCTTTTCCGCAGCACAGCTCTCTTGGTTATTCTGGTATTTAGTGGCTCTAACGGTGATTCACCGTTAGGACGCAGCCCTATTTTCGTATATGGAGCTGGACCGGATTGATATGTGATAAAGTGGTTATGGTCTCCGTGCCAACTTCAGCAAGTTTTTTCCGGATTATTGCGCTGCACCCTGAAAAAGTGCCAACATCAAAGTGATTTTAGCAGATTATTGCGTAAAACCCGTTGGACCACCGACAGCGACGCAATATCTGTTTGAAAAAACGTTGGAGTTGGCGTATCCCACAGGGAGCGTGCAAGACTTGATGAAAAAGCCGTTGAAGTTGGCGGATTCAACAAGGCGGGCGCAAGAATGTGAAAAAAAACTATTGAAGTTGGCACGCAGACCAAGTAACCGGATCTTTTCCGGATCAAGGGACTCAGGCCTATTGTTTTAACACTTAATATATTTTTGATTCGGGCTTTTTGGCTTGTCTGGATTGGCGATTTTGTGTTACAATAAAATGTACGGAAAAAAGGAGAGTTAAGTTATGTTGGGATTAACAGCAAGAGAAGCAGAAGAAAGAGCGGCGCAGGGTCTTTCCAACGAACAGGTGGATTCCTCGACGCGGACAGTGGAAGAAATTATAAAAAGCAACGTATTTACCTATTTTAACTTGATTTTTACGGTACTTGCGGTGCTTTTGATTGTAGTGGGGTCTTTTAAGGATTTGACCTTTATGCTTGTGGTCTTTGCCAATACAGCAATCGGTATTGCCCAGGAAATCAAATCCAAGAAGACTTTGGACAAGCTGAAGCTTTTGAAAATGCCGAAGGTGCATGTTTTTCGTGATGGAAAGGAAGTCGAGCGGCCGGTGGAAGAGCTGGTGCTGGACGATGTGATTATACTGCGGGCGGGCAGCCAGATACCGGCAGATGCTGTGGTGGTTGACGGAAGCGTGCAGGTAAACGAGGCTTTGATAACAGGTGAGTCCGATGAAATTACAAAGACCGTGGATTCCCGGCTCTTGTCGGGGAGTTTTGTGGTGTCCGGAAGCTGTGCGGCGAAGCTGACGGCAGTGGGCAGAGAGTCCTACATTTCCAAACTGACCATAGAGGCGACCAAAGACAAGCACGGCGAGCAGTCGGAGATGATCAAGTCTTTGGACAAGCTGGTAAAAGTGGTGGGTATCATCATCATTCCGGTGGGATTGATTCTTTTGACCCAGCAGTACTTTATTCTGGAAGATGGATTCAGGCACAGCGTCACTTCCATGGTTGCGGCGATTTTGGGCATGATTCCAGAAGGACTTTACATGACGGCAAGTATCGCCATGGTAGTCAGCGCTATGCGTCTTGCAAAACAGGACGTGCTGGTGCAGAACATGCGGTGCATTGAAACTTTGGCCCGTGTCAACGTCCTTTGCGTGGATAAGACCGGAACGATTACAGAAAACGAGATGAAGGTTGCCAGAGTGCAGCGGATTTACGACGGCTTGACCGACGACGATTTGAGAAGACTCATCGGCGATTTGGCTTATGCGCAGAATCCGGACAACATCACCATGGCAGCGATGCAGGCGTATTTTACAGAGCGTTCGGGAAGAGCCACCCTCAGTGTGTGCGGCTTTTCTTCAAAATATAAATATTGCGGTGCCAGCTACGAAGATGGCAATTTTGTGCTGGGTGCGCCGGAGTTTGTGCTGCGGGATTCTTTCCCTCAGTATGAAGACGAAATCACAAGAGTCAGCGAGCAGGGTTATCGTGTGCTGGCTTTTGCCCAGTCGGAGTCAGTGCCTGACGGGCAGCCTTTGCTTGGAAAAATCAGACTTTTGGGCCTTGTGTATCTGACGAATCCGATTCGCAAATCCGCAAAAGAGACCTTTCAGTATTTTGCGGAAAACGGCGTAGAGGTCAAGGTTATTTCCGGAGATAATCCGGTTACAGTTTCAAACGTTGCCATGGAGGCGGGCATCGAAAATGCGGACAGATACATCGACGCAAGGCAGCTTGTCAACGAGCGGGCGGTCTTTGAGGCGGTGGAACGATATACGGTCTTCGGCAGAGTTACGCCGGAGCAGAAGCGGATGTTTGTCAAAGCCCTGAAAAAGCAGGGCAAGATTGTCGGCATGACAGGCGACGGTGTCAACGATATTCTGGCGCTGCGTGATGCGGACTGCTCTATTGCCATGGCTTCGGGAAGTGAAGCGGCTTCCAATGCGGCCCAGCTGGTTTTGATGGATTCCGACTTTTCAAAAATGCCGTCGGTTGTGGCGGAAGGAAGACGTGTGGTAAACAACATCGAAAAGACAGCGAGTCTGTTCCTGACAAAGAACATTTTCTCCCTGCTGCTGGCGCTGTTTTCCATCGTCAACGTGCTGTCCTATCCACTGACACCGTCCCAGCTGACACTGATTACCATGTTCACCATCGGAGCGCCGTCCTTTGTGCTTTCCCTGGAACCGAACCACGATAGAATTACGGGCACTTTCTTCGGAAAGGTCTTTCGCATGGCGACGCCGGCGGGGCTTACGACCTTTGTCAGCGTCAGCTCTCTGGTCATATTCGGAAAGGTCTTCGATATCAATCCGGACTGTATTTCCACCTCGTGCACGATTTTGGTGGGGCTGGTTGGCTTTATGATTCTTGCAAAAGTGGCAAAACCGACCAATTTCTTCCATGTGGCCCTCATTGCGGTGATGCTTTTGGGCATGGCGTACTGCTTCTTCTTCCAAAAGAGTTTCTTTGGAATCAATGAGATTTCTACCCAGGCTATGATGCTGCTGGTGGTATTTCTCATTGCAACAGAAGGGCTGTTCCGCTATGTGTATAAATTTACCAGCCTTTGCGGACGGATTCTCAAACGTGAAGGAAAAAAGCGCAAGGCGAAGGAAAAGAAACACAGAAAAAAGATTAAGATTAGCTGGCAGTAAGGATTTATTTGCAGCAGAGGAGCGGGTAAAAGGTGAAATTAGAAATAAGGAATGTCGGAAAAACTTTTTTTGAAAATCTATACGACGGGATCTTGATGATTGATGAAGAGTACGTGGTGCAGTACATCAATCCGGCTTACACCCGTATTACAGGTATTACGGAAGAAGATATTGTCGGTAAACCTTTGAAAGATATCCGTCCGGGGGCAAGACTGCTGGAGGTTGTAAATTCGGGAAAACCCATCGTAGGCGCTCTTAGAAGTGAGCAGGGCATAGATTATACGGTAAATATGTCGCCGCTTATAGAAGACAGAAGAATTGTAGGCGCAATTTCCGTCGTCAGCAATATTGAAGATGTGAGAGCTTTGTCCAATACGATAAACAAGTATCAGAATAAACTGCAGCAGCTGGAAAACAGAATGCGGTCTATTCATCGGGCAAAGTACACCATCGACCATATCGTTGCGGAGGATCCCATTTCAAAGAAGCTGAAGGAAGATATCAGCAGGCTTGCAAAGAAGGAAACGACGATTTTGCTGCTGGGAGAAAGCGGAACGGGTAAAGAATTATATGCCAATGCGATTCACAATGAGTCGGCAAGGCGGGATGATTCCTTTATCGCAGTCAACTGCGCAGCTTTTCAGAAGGAACTCCTTGAAAGCGAGTTGTTCGGCTATGAGGAAGGCGCTTTCACCGGTGCGAGAAAAGGTGGAAAGATGGGCCTCTTTGAAGCGGCAGATAAAGGGACGATTTTCTTAGATGAAATTTCTGAGATGAGTCTGGAAACCCAAGGCCATCTTCTGCGTGTGCTGCAGGAAAGAACCATAAGGCGAATCGGCGGTATTAAAGAAATACCGGTGGATATCCGTGTTGTGGCGGCGACCAATAAAAATCTTGAAAAATGTATCGAAGAGGGCACTTTTAGACAGGATTTATACTACAGAATTGCCATTTATCCTGTCAGAATTCCGCCGCTGCGGGAGCGCAGAGGAGATATTATTCCCCTTGCAGAAGTGTTCTGCGACGAGCAGAGAAATGCGCTGAAAAGCAATATTACGATTTCGGAAGAAGCAAAGCAGGCACTACAAGCCTATGAGTGGCCGGGTAATGTCAGGGAGCTGCGCAATGCCATAGAGTTTTCGGTAAACAATATAGAAGACACAGTCATTGAGGCGGCCCATCTTCCTTATCGGACCCAGCACCAAGGTGCGACAGACGATGTAACAACAATCGGCCGACTGGCAGATGTGACCAGAGAGGCAGAGCGAAAAGCAATCCAAAGAGCTTTGAAGTGTTTCGGCAATGATTTAGAAGGAAAAAAACAGGCGGCTGAGGCCTTAGGGATTTCTTTGGCCAGCTTATATAACAAGATGAAGTAAAAATGAGAGGAATATCGTTCTATCATTCTAGAATTTTAGAACGATAATTTCTAATATTTTAGAATTACGGCGCAAAAAAGATAAAAAATCAGTCTTTTTTGCGTCTTTTTTCGTTGGCATGAATGTTGCTCTTATATAGGGCAACAAGGAAAGAAAGGAGATGTAGCTTTGAAGAAAATTAGGATCGGAGGAGGAGCAGGCTACGGTGGTGACAGAATTGAACCGGCCCTGGATCTGATTCGCTTCGGAAACTTGGACTATATTATCTTTGAGTGTCTGGCAGAGAGAACTATTGCTTTGGCGCAGCAGAAGAAAATGCAGGACAGTCAAAAAGGCTATAATGAGCTTTTGGAATATCGCATGTCTAAAGTTTTACCGTTGCTGAAAGATCATAAGGTAAAGGTTATCACCAATATGGGCGCTGCGAATCCTCAGGCTGCTATGGAAGTTACGGGCAGAATGGCAAAGGAACTGGGTCTTGATAATCTGAACATTATCTGCGTTACAGGTGATGATATTGCAGAGGATATAGACGAATATCTTGATTACGAAATTCTGGAAACAGGAAAGCCCCTTCGCTCTATCGCAGATAGAATTGTTTCGGCCAACGCATACATTGGAACAAAGGGAATCGTAAAAGCGCTGGAACAGGGTGCAGACATTGTAATATCCGGCAGGGTCGCCGATCCGGCGCTGACTTTAGGGCCTGCCATCTATGAATTTGGATGGGATATGGAAGACTATGACAAACTGGGAAAAGGCACAGTAATGGGTCACCTTCTGGAATGCGGCGCGCAGGTTTGCGGCGGATACTTTGCAGATCCTCCATATAAAGTAGTACCGGATCTTTGGAATGTAGGCTTTCCGATTGGAGAAATCAATGAAGACGGAGATATTACCATTTCCAAGCTGGAACAGGCCGGCGGACTGGTAAGCCGTGAAACGGTATCTGAACAGCTGATTTATGAAATTCACGATCCGTCCGCTTATTACACACCGGATGTGGTGGCTGATTTTACAGGAATCCAGTTGAGTGAAGGTGACGGCAGCGTTACTGTTACCGGCGCTTCCGGCAGAGAGAAAAACAAAAAGTATAAAGTCAGTGTGGCTTATAAAGACGGTTTTATCGGCGAAGGCGAAATCAGCTATACGGGAAGCAGCGCAAAAGAAAGAGCCGAGATGGCTTTAGAGGTAATCAGAAGAAGACTGGAACCGTGGAGAGAGTATCTGGAAGAAGAACGCTATGATATCATCGGCGTCAACTCGCTGTATGGAGATCTGACAGGTGCAAGTACGCAGCCGCCGGCTGAATGTAGAATCAGAGTTGCGGCACGGACAAAGGACAAAGAAATTGCGGCTGTAATAGGTAAAGAGGTGGAAGCGCTTTATACCAACGGACCGGCCGGCGGCGGCGGCGCAAGGCAGTGCGTAAGAGAAATTATCGCAATCGCTTCGATTTTTATTCCGGAAGAAAAGATTCAGGTAAAGACGACACCGTGGAAGGAGGGAGAAAGATGAAGCTGAGAGAAATCGCTCACTCCAGAACGGGAGATAAGGGAAATATTTCCAATATTTCAGTGATTGCATATAAGCAGGAAGACTTTGAAAAGATTAAAAGGTGTGTAACGGCTGAAAGAGTAAAGGCTCATTTTTCAGACGTCGTAAAAGGTGAGGTTGTCATCTATCAAATGCCGAATCTTTGGGCTTTAAACATTGTGATGAATCAGGCGCTGGGAGGCGGCGTGACAAGATCCCTGTCTTTAGATACCCATGGAAAAAGTCTGAGCAGCGTGCTGCTGGAAATGGAAATTGACGAGTAAAAGGAGGATGAAAATGCAGTTAACAGATGTGGAAAAACGAATCCTTGCAGGGGAACAAGGAGAAGCCAAGCAGATTGCACTTGAAATCCTGGTACAGATGGGAGATGCACTGGAAGCGGAAACTTTTATCGAGGTGGCTTCGGTGCAGGCTATGGCCCACTTCGGCTCTTTGCATATTGCAGGCAGAGACTGGCTGGAAAAGCTGGCATGTCTCGGCGGCAAATGCTGCGTGCCTACGACGCAGGATCCGGCATCAATTCCTTTCAAATACTGGGAGGAAATGGGTTATGATGCGGAATATGCAAAAAACCAGTATCGACTGCAGGACGCAATTTTGAAGCTGGGAGAAATGCCTAAGTGGTCCTGCACACCGTATTATCAAGGCAGTGTGCCTAGGGTAGGACAAAATATTGCATGGGCAGAGTCTTCTGCTGTCAGCTTTGCAAATTCGGTTCTGGGCGCAAGAACCAATCGCACACCGGCAGGCCTTGCAATCTGCGCAGCGTTAACAGGCAGAATGCCGAAGTACGGACTGTATTTGCCTGAAAACAGGGTTGCGCAAGTTAAAATCACTGTAGAATCAGAAAGACTGACTGACCTTGATTACAATACAATCGGTATCATTATGGGGAAAAAGGTCGGTGCAAAAATCCCGGCAATTTACGGACTGCCGACATCGGTAACCAATGATAATCTGAAATATTTAGGCGCTTCGGCAGCTTCCAGTGGAGCGGTAGCTCTTTATCATGTTGACGGTGTGACGCCGGAAGCATTGCTGACGGACGTCTTTGCGGGAAAGAAGCCGGAGGAAGAATTTGTCATCACGCGTAGAGATTTGGACGAAGAAGCGGAAAAGATGAATACCGAAGGCGTAGGGGAAGCGGAACTGGCTGTTGTCGGCTGTCCGCACTACTCATCGGAAGAGGTGATTAAGCTGGCCGAACGGATTGGCGACCGAAAAGTAAGTCCGGGCAAGGCTTTCTGGGTATTTACTACGGCAGAAACAGAAAATCTGATGGAACGAATGGGTCTTAAAGAAAAACTGGAATCGGCGGGAATTCGTCTGATGGCGCAGACCTGTCTTGTAATCAGCCCGCTGGTTGGCAATTTTAAAAATTTGATTACAGATTCCGGAAAATTTGCAAGCTATCTTCCGTCGGAACACGGTATTAAAATTCGTTATGCCGGCATGGAAGCATGTGTAGAGGCGGTGATGGAATGAGCACAGAACTGAAATTAAAAGGACGAGGCTTAGTTGCCGGAATCGTTGAAGGGGAAGCACTGGTTAGCAGGGAATCTTTGGTTTGGTCCCACGGTGTAGATCCGGAAAGCGGAAAAATAGACGATGTTCGTGTCGGCGTCTGCGGAGAATGTGTAAAGAACAAAGTTTTGATTTATCCTTTGGGCAAAGGTTCAACCAGCGGCGCAACGTGGATGCTGGAAACCGTAAGATGTGGAAACAGTCCGAAAGCTATTATAAATGTGGAGACTGAGATGATTATTGTAGCGGGAGCTGTATTGGCGAAGAACCTTTATAATCAGACCCTTCCGGTGGTTGACAGAACGGATTTAAACCCTATCGAATGTATCGAAACCGGCGACTGGGTTCGTGTAAATGGAGAAACAGGTATTATCGAAGTACTAAAGAAGAAAGCGTAATGTGATTCATTAAGAAAAGGAGAAAGTATTATGCAAGCGATTATAAATGTATGTGTTGCTATGGCAAACTGGTTTTGGGGATTGCCGATTTTAATCCTCGTTGTTGGCGGCGGTTTGTATTTGACCATTAGATGTGGCTTTGTGCAGATAACAAAAATTGGCTACATCTTATCACAGACCTTTGGTAAAATGTTTAAGAAGTCAGATGACGGTGGAATTTCTTCCTTTGCTGCTGCTTGTACAGCATTAGGTTCTTCCATCGGCGCATCTAATATTGTAGGTGTACCGGTAGCTATTGCAATGGGTGGACCCGGCGCAGTATTCTGGATGTGGATTATTGCGTGTGTAGGCTGCTGCACAAAGTATTGTGAAATTGCACTGGCGGTAAAATATAAAGTAAAAGACGAAAGCGGAAACTGGTTCGGCGGCGCTTTCAGCTATATCAAAGAGGCCTTCGGCGTAAAGCAGATTGGTATTGCACTGGGAACACTTTTCGCACTGTGCGGCGCAATCAACTGCTTACCGTCCTGCGCATCTCAGATTTTATCCGCAACTGCTCAGGTAGGCAAGTTCGGCTGGAATCAGACTATTTTCGGAGCAATTATCATTGCTTTTGTAACGCTGATTGTTTTCGGCGGAATTAAAAGAATCGCAGCTGCAATGGAAAAAGCAGTACCTTTCATGGCGATTTTATACTTACTGGGCGTAGTAGCGATTTTGGTAATCAATGCAAAAGAAATCCTGCCGGCTCTTGGCAGCATCTTTACATACGCATTTACACCGCACGCTGCATTCGGCGGATTCACAGGTTCTACCATTGCACTTGCAATCAGATGGGGAACTGCTCGTGGTGTATATTCTAACGAAGCCGGATTTGGTACTGCAGCAATCGCACACTCTGCTTCTGATGTAGACCATCCAATCAGACAGGCTGTATGGGGCGTATTTGAAGTTGGCGTTGACACTCTTTTAATCTGTACTGCTACAGCTCTTGCTATTTTGACTACAGGCGTTTGGGGCAACGAAGGCGTTGATTCAGGTGCATTAGGTCAGGCTGCATTCGGAACAGCATTCGGTACTTTTGGTGAAATCTTCGTTACTGTCTGCGTACTGCTGTTTGTAATCACAACAATTACAGTTGTTATCTACTACGGCGAAAAGAATATGCAGTTCGTATTTAAAACTGAAAAAGCCGGTATCGTATGGAGATTTGTTATTCTGGCAGGCATGATTTTCGCACTGTTTGGAATCGAGCTGACTGTTGCTTATCAGCTGACTGACTTCTTTGGCGCACTGAAGATTATTCCGAATATGCTTGCTCTGATTTGGCTGGCACCGCAGGTTGTGGAACTGACAAAAGAGTACTTCAATACGCCGGGTAAATATTACTTAGCGGATATGGATGCGAAAAAGGCTAAGAAAGCAGCAAAAGGCAACTAAAAACAATACATAAAAGAATATTGAGGTAGGAAATGAAAGAATCTAACTATTTGTTAATTGAAAATCTGCGTCATGAGCTGCACCGGCATCCGGAGATTTCCTATGAGGAAGTTTGGACAAAACAGCATTTGATGGATTTTCTGACAGAACATAGTGATCTAAAACTTCATGACGGCGGAAAATATTTTTACGCAGTGTATCGGGCAAAGGAAAATCCTGAAGGGAAAAAAGCTATTGCTTTCCGTGCGGATTTTGATGCGCTGCCTATCGAAGATGAAATCGACAAGCCGTACCGTTCCTGTATCCCCGGAGTGGGACACAAGTGCGGCCATGACGGCCATGCGGCGGCGCTGTGCGGTCTTGGGCTGGAACTGGAAGAACTGCAGCCTGACAGAGATGTGTATCTGGTATTTCAGCATGCGGAAGAAACAGGTCAGGGCGCAGTAGAGGCGAAAAATTTCCTTCTGGAAAATCCTGATATAGGAGAGATTTTCGCATTCCACAATCAGGTTGGCGCAGAGCTGGGAAAGGTTCTGGTCGCAAAAAGTGCATCTAACTGCGCATCAAAGGGCATGTCTATTTTCATGAAAGGCACGCCGACCCATGCCAGCCTTCCGGAGCGGGGAATCAATCCGGTCTTTGCCCTTACCAAAGTGGTAGACGCAATTCCCGGATTCATCGATCCGTCAAATTATGAAGGATTGGTGCTTTGCACGATTGTGCAGCTGCAGGTTGGCGATTACGCTTTTGGAACGGCGGCAAGCGAAGGGGTTTTGCGCATGACCATCAGAGCGGAAATAGAAGCGGAGATGGACGATTTGCAGAAGAAAATAGAAGACCTTTGCAAAGAAGAAGCTGAAAAAACAGGGCTTACACTGAGCTTTTCCTTTGAGGATGAATTTCCGGAAAGCAGAAATGCGGCAGGCAGCGTAGAGAAGGTATACCGTGTGGCTGAAAAGCTGGGCTATGCAGTCGAGGAGAAGCCGACATCAAGAGGCTCGGAAGATTTTGGCCACTATACGAAAGTTGTGCCGGGAGCGATGTTTTATATCGGCGGAGGTCTCCACGTGCCTTCCTTCCATACGTCGGGATATGATTTTACCGACAGCATTATGGAAAACGCAGTAGAAATGTTTAAAGGCCTCATTGAGGAAGCGTGATGAACTGAAAAAGGAGAATCGGGCGATGAAAATTGATTTTAACGAAACAGAAATGGCGGCAATGGCGGCATATAAAAGGGGCGATGAAAAAGAATCGGTGCGCCTTGGAATCGAATTTTCCAAACAGCTTCGGGAGTCTATAGCCCGTGGCGAGGACCACTGCTCCTGCACCAGAGCCTGCAGAATGCACGGAAACTGTGTAGAGTGTGTTGCTGCCCATCGTGCTCATAGAGATCATCTTCCTGTTTGTTTTCACGACATGGTGAACGAAAGACTGTGCAGCCTTTCGGATCTGACTGAACAGAGCGTGATTGAAAAGATAAAGGAAGAAAACAAGTAAGGCATGATTCCATAATCCAAAGAAAAAACGGTGAGTAGAAACTCGCCGTTTTTTCTTTGGATTAGGACTTTATTATAATTTATTATAGGTATTTGCAAATTGTATGAAATATATTATCCACAAAGAATTTGTGGTTCATGATGTAAATATGATACCGCTTTTTGGGCATTTGTCAAGGGGTTTTCGACGATTTTTTTGCCGAATCCACAAATGGATTATTGGCAACAATATATTACATGTAATCGTGGCGCTGCCTTGAAAAATCAAGGCATTAAGAAAGCTCAGAGATACGGTTTTCCTGCTTCAACTTTCGTGCTAAATATACCGCCGGTGTGTCCAAAACGCTGGTGAAAATGAAGATTACATAGCTGGACATGCAGATATGAATCAGGGTAGTAAAGCTGTGAACCCCAGCGAAAGCCCCGAAGGTAAAGAGCACCGTATTCAAAAGCTGAGACAGCAGGGTAGAACCGTTGTTGCGAATCCAAAGACCTTTCTGGCTGTCGCCGAGGATTTTTTCGGTATGCTTCCAAATCAGATGGTAGGCGCAAACGTCAAACATCTGCACGATACCGTAGACTGCAATGCTGACCAGCATAAGCCTTGGTGTATTGGAAAATACTGCCTGAATGGACGGCATTGCCCAGTCGTTGCCATTTGGCGTGTAGAGAAACCAGGATTGGGAAATCAGTATAAAGACGATGCTGACACAAATGCCGATTTTTACGGCGGTGTTTGCGTACTTGCGCCCCTCGGTTTCACTCAGAATATCGGTCACCAGAAAAGTGGAGGCAAAGAGAATGTTGCCAAGGGTCTGTTCCATACCGAAAGCGTCGACCAAAATCAGCGCCTCGATGTTGGCGGCAATGGTTGCCACGACGGTCCACATGTAGAGTCCGGTTTTGCCGAAAAATTTATAAAACAAGACAACTGCTGCGTAAATGCAGACTAAGCTGACAATTAAAACGAGTTCATTATGCATTGGATTTACCTCCTACTCCGAAATCTGTATTATTTAAAAGAATGTCCACCCGCCGGTTGTGCAGATAGTTTGCCATGACATCTTTTTTGAAAGTGTCGATGACGGCGGGATCAGGTTTTATGGCGGTGGAATTTTCTACCATGATGTTGACGCAGACCCTCTCAAAACAGGCAAGGCCGGTTTCGATGTCGGCGTTCATGGATTCTGCCGTCTGTCCCGGAATGCCAAACAGCAGGCAGCACTCGTCAAAGTCCTCCGCAATTCTCGCCGGGTCGGCTTCGTCGATTCCCTTTACCAGATAGGATTCCCTGAATAGCGGGTCGAAGGTCTCGACGCCGATTTTGAATTTGAGGCATATGCCCAAAGCCGCAAAATCCTCCCGCAGGGTTTTGATACAGCTCCGGTCGATCCAGTGACATTCAAAGTGAACCTGCCTGATGTCTTTAGCGTGGCAGATTGTCTTGATTTGTGTCATGGTATTGCTGTCCAGGTCGCAGATGCTGCCGGAGTTGATGACTTCCAGCCTGTGATAAAGACCTGTAACCTTTGCAAGAACCTTCTGGTTCAGATTGAAATTGGCGGCTTCGTCTTTGGAAAAATCCAGATGGTAATCGCAAAATCGACATTTGCGCCATTTGCAGCCGCTGCCTCGAAGGAGAACAATCTCCCGCGGATTTTTGTCAGAAATGATGGAATAGCGTTCCATTTTTTGTCCTTTCCCGGAACAAAAAATGTGCCTACAGAATCTGCAGGCACATTAAAATGATAATCACCATATAATGTTGACTTTGGTTCCGTAGTTTTGTTTATAGACAGGATGGTCACGAACTGTCTTATTTTGTTTTCGTAAGTACTATAGCATAAAGCTGCAGTTTTGTCAAAGAAAAGTGACAAATGCAGGGATTTGTGATATACTAAATAGATAATTTTGAAATAGGAGTCAAGAAATGATATATCAGAATGTGTTAGACGCTATGGGGGAAACCCCGATGATTCAGCTGAATAAAATGGCAAATCCGGACGGTGCGAGAGTGCTTGTTAAATTTGAGGGACTCAACGTAGGCGGCTCGGTGAAAACCAGAACAGCGTATAATATGATTACAAAAGCGGAGGAAGAAGGCATTTTGAAGCCGGATTCCATTATCGTTGAGCCGACCAGCGGCAATCAGGGTATCGGTCTTGCTTTAGTCGGTGCAGTAAAGGGCTATGAAACCGTCATCATTATGCCGGATTCTGTCAGCCAGGAGAGACGTTTTCTCGTGGAACATTACGGCGCAAAGGTGGAGCTGGTTCACGACGAGGGCAACATCGGCGATTGTATCGAAGAATGTGTGCAGATGGCAAACAGAATGGCTGCCGAGAATCCAAAGGTTTTCGTTCCGCAGCAGTTTGAAAATGAAGCAAATCCAATGGTGCACCGCCACCATACCGGTCTTGAGATTTTGGAACAGGTGGCAGGACCTATTGACGGCTTCTGCTCCGGAATCGGCACCGGCGGTACGATTACAGGAATAGGCGAAACCTTAAAAGCGCTTAACCCGCAGATTGAAATCTGGGCTGTTGAACCGAAGAACGCTGCGATTCTGGCAGGAGGAACTGTCGGAACGCATATCCAGATGGGAATCGGCGACGGTATTATTCCAAAGGTTTTGAATCAGCAGATTTACGATGATATCTATATCGTCAGCGACGAAGAAGCTTTGCAGACTGCAAAGGATCTGGCACGCAAGGAAGGCCTCATGTGCGGCATTTCCAGCGGCACCAACGTGGCGGCAGCTTTGAAACTGGCAGAAAAGCTGGGTAAGGGCAAAACCGTGGTAACCATTTTGCCGGATACAGCGGAGAGATATTTCTCTACACCGTTGTTTGAATAGAAAAACTCGTTATATATTTGTCACCTAATATGATTTGCATTTTACAAAAGAAGGAGACGGCAATGAAGTACTTGAAGAAGATAAGCGTTCTGCTTGCCTGCGTATTGATGATAGCAACGATGACACCGATGACAGCAACTGCAGACACAGCAAAGAATGGAGAGTTTCCGGCTGATGTACAGCAGGATAATTTTACGAGAACTACAACAGCGGAGGCTTTTGGCAAAGGAACGCTAAAGGATGTAGAAGTTGTTTCTGACGCAGGAGACGGGGCTGTCAGACTGATGCAGGGAAAGACGGAAGGAACCTGGACTTCACCGGAAATGGATGTGCCGGCTTTTGAATACATGGTGGCAAGCTGGAGTGCAGATACGCCGGAAGGCACTTATGTGGAAATTCAGGCAAGAGCCTACGTGGATATGCACAAAACATGGAGTGAATGGCAGTCATGGGGCCAGTGGGGCACTACGATCAAACGTGCGTCTGCCAATACCGGTGGAAAGCGTGCCATGGTGAATACGGATACCATGGTAATCCTTGGAGACGATGGTGAGACGGCTTCTAAGATACAGTTAAGAGCAGTTTTGCATACCGACAGTGAAGGCACAGTGCCGACGCTGCGTGATGTAAGCACTACAATGATGAATACGCTGGATGGACAGGAGATTGCTGTTTACCACCCGAACAAAGATATGGAGTTACCCGATAAGGTTATTCTGGATACACCGGCTTACTCGCAGCTGCGCAGAGATTCGGCTATTAGCACAGTAATCTGCAGCCCGACGACGATGAGCATGATGTTAAATGACCGTGACAGCTCTCTGGATTTATTCCCTGAAGAGGTGGCGCTGAAGTGCTATGACTTTGAGTACAAAGGCTTTGGAAACTGGGCGTATACAGTGGCTGCTGCAGGGGCTTACGGATTCAGCGGTTATGCACACTACGCAGATCTTGATTTTCTCCGGCAGGAGCTTGCCGCAGGACGCAGTGTGGGAATTAGTGTCAGGTACGCAGGTAAGGAGAACGTCGGATATCCGTATCTGGAAAATGCCGCAACAGAAAGCACCGGCGGACATCTGATTCCAATCGTCGGATACGAGACCATTGACGGTGTGGATTACTTTTATTCCAATGATTCCGCAACGAGACCGGATGCGGATTGCGCCCTTCGCAGATATCGTGCAGATCAGCTGGAAGAATGCTGGAGCAACGGAATTGCTTATGTGGTAAGCAATCAGGCAGAAGAAAATTCCGGTCAGTCAGAAACGGGGCGCATGGAAGCGAGTCTTGAAAAGACAGACGGAGATAACACATACAGCCTGCTGGTAGATGGAAAAGAAGTGGCTTTGAACAAATCCTTTGCCGCCAAGACCAATGTGCTCGGCGCAGGAATCATTCTCATCATACCGGATAACGGCAACATCGAAGCTATGCCGGAACCTGTTGAAACTACAACAGCAAACAAAGATTTAATCTATTGCAAATCAGATGGTGCAGGCCATATTCTTGTTGATAGTGACAAAATGAAGGAGGCCGGCGCAAGTGGCGGCACCTGTTATGTGCTTACAAATAACGGGGTGACTTATGTGGCACAGCTGCCGGAAAGCGGTGGATTGCCAACGGTGACCATCATCATTGCAGTTCTTGTAGTTGTAATTCTGGCCATAGGTGTAGTAATTGGCCGGAGAAAAAAATCAGAACGAAATGGGCAATAATGTTGAATCAATATTGAATCATTGATGATTCGATGCAAAAAAATGTTGCAATTACCTGCTTAATGCTATATAATAGTCGTGCACTGTGTTTTCACAGGTGATTTGCATGCGTAGAACCGCCAAGGTTCGGCAGCGCTGCAAGCTAAAAGTTATTTTTAGTCATGCCGAAACCGATTGCTTGCCGCAAAGGTGCAGTAATCCCAGTAGGCAGAACCGAACCCGATACGGAAAGTATCTTAGTAGGTAGAAAGGAAGAGACAATGAAATCTTACATTGCAAAACCTGCAGAAGTAGAACGTAAATGGTACGTTGTTGATGCAGAAGGTAAGACTCTCGGCAGACTGGCATCTGAAGTTGCTTCTGTTCTGAGAGGAAAGAACAAGCCAATCTACACTCCGCACGTTGACTGTGGTGACTACGTAATCGTAATCAACGCTGAGAAGGTAGAAGTAACCGGCAAAAAGAGAAAAGAAAAGATTTACAAGAGACACACCGGATATCCGGGTGGTCTGAGAGAAATCACTTTCGAGAAGTTACAGGCAAAGAAGCCGGAAGAAATCATCAAGCACGCAGTAAAGGGCATGCTTCCTGATGGAAAACTGGGCAGACAGATGTTTAAGAAGTTAAAAGTTTATGCAGGTTCTGAGCATGCACATGCAGCACAGAAACCGGAAACTTTGGAAATCTAAGGAAAGGGAGGAATAGACAATGGCAAAATTACAATACCAAGGAACAGGTAGAAGAAAACATTCAGTTGCTAGAGTTAGATTAATCCCTGGAACTGGAAAAATCACTGTAAACAAGAAAGACTTAGAAGATTACTTCGGAATGGAAATCGTTAAGAGAGAAGTAAGAAGACCTTTTGAAGTTGCAGGCTGCGAAGGCAAATTCGACGTAATTGCTACAGTAGCAGGCGGCGGATTCACTGGTCAGGCAGGCGCACTGAGACACGGTATCTCCAGAGCACTGTGCCAGGCTGACAAGGACGCTTTTAGAGCTCCTTTAAAGGCTGCAGGATTCTTAACAAGAGACCCAAGAATGAAGGAAAGAAAGAAGTACGGTCTGAAAAAGGCAAGAAGAGCTTCCCAGTTCTCCAAGCGTTAATCGGAACGGTATTCGGACTTTCGGAAAGCGAAAAGAAGCAAACCCCATCTTGCGATGGGGTTTTGTGTTTTTTGTTTTTTGAAAAAAAGTTTACATTGCAGCCTTTACATCTCGGCGGAATCCGTCCATGGTATAGCCGGTGTCAAGGCCTTGCCAGAAATGCTCCGGGTCTTCGTGGTCTGAGGCAGTCCCACGAAGGTAGCCCTCATAATGGGATACGATGACGCCGTCAGCAAGGGGATCCAGATTGTATTCGTTACAAAGCCATGCGAAAAGTTCCACCGCAGTGTCGTAGGTCAGTTTTGCACAGGCGAGGGCTTCCTCTCTGTTATCACAGGTGAACCCGAACTGGCTGGTGTAGGAAAGGCAGGCGGGTTCGCACATTTCCACGCCGATGTGGGTGCCGTTATAAGTGCCGCCGCAGTGCCATGCCCGGTGATTCCAGGGCAGCGTCTGATAAATTTTTCCGTTGGTGCCGTCGATAAAAGCGTGGACGCAGGCTTCTTCGCATTCCGGGTGATTCCAACGCTCCATAAAGTAAAACGGCTGCTGGTAAGCACAGCCCACAGAGTGAAGCATGAGCCCTTTTACTTCTATTTTGTCGCCCTCTAAATAGCAGGCGCTGTTTGTCAGATAAGATTTTATAATTTCCATGATGTGTTCCTCCAAATTTTAAAATAGTATTATTCGCGGGCCGTCAGCCCTTCTGTGATTTGTTTAAAGAAATCATAGCTCCATAAAGCGATTGGCGCAGTATCTCGTATAAACGGCTGAATGTCTTCCTTTGCCTGATTGTAATCGATAGAAGCAAACCGTTGAGTCAGCATTTCTTTGACGTCGTCTAAAGAGCAGCTGTCACCACTTGTGATATAACCGGAATCAATCAGTCTGGCACGAAGATGGGGCAGATTCACTTTTGTTCCCCGTGCCAAATAGAATACATAATCGTATAAATCGCGGCTTTTTACACGATTTTTCCATGATCGGCAAATGACGGCATGGATTTTACCGGCGAACAAGGATGGCGCATCGTAAAGATTTACTTCATAAGGGGCAGGAAGCAGCTTGTATTTTCTTTCAAAGGTCGCATGTGCAGGTGGATTGGTATCTATCTCAAACTTAATCTTAATGGTTTCGTTGCTGGCGATTCCGTTGATATCAGGCATATCAGGATAAAATAGCAGCAGATGCTCCTTTGTGTTGCCCTTTAAAAAAGCGGATTTGATAAAAGAGTCTTGTACTTTTTCCTTTTCTTCAATGGTCACATTCAGCCCGTAAGCGGAAACCTCTTTCTTCAAAGTCGGAAAATAGGATTGCAGGTCGAAGCCGGGAATTTTGCCGGTTAGAGAAAAATCCAGATCTTCGGAGAAACGATCCAGTCCGTAAAAAATCCTCAATGCAGTGCCGCCGTAAAATGCAGCATGTTTAAAAAAACCTGCACGACTCAGTCCGCAAAGTGTGATTTCCTGCATAATCTCTTTGGTCGCATGCTTTTTTTCGTAAATTGTAGACAAATCATAGTTTTGCAGCATTTGAGTGATTATTGTGTTCATGACATCACCTTCTCTAAAAATTTAATCAGCATGTTTATATTGGTTGCATGATAGGCGGCTTGCAGCTGCTGTAAATCGGCTAAGCACAGGGCACTTAGAACCTCCGGCTCAATGCGCAAATCCTTTATGAGAAGTGCTTGCATTTCTTTGAGATTTCTAACCGGCGGCATGGTGTAAAGCTGATCGCAGAGCGCTTTCTCCGGAACGGCAATCTGAAAGGTGTAGTCGCCTTCGGAAACAAGCTGAATGCCCAGCGGATAGGCAGAGGCGGGCACATCTCTATAAGTGAAAAGTCCAAAATCTGTATGAAAAGTTTTTTTCTTTTTTTTGCAGAAGGTGGCAGAAGTATAGCTGTAGACTGCTTCGGGTATCATTTGGTGATATGCCAGTGCAAAGGCAAAAGAAAGATAAGATGGCCCGTAAATGCTTCCGGCGAGCAAATGGCCGGAAACATTTTTCTCGGTTTCATAAAGACCGTTTATAATGGAAAAATATTTTTGCTCCCGCACCAATCTGCTCAGTTTGGTACGAGGGTTGGAATAATCGTGCAGTTCTTCTAAAATCATAGAAGTTGTATAAATCATATTTTCACCTCTTTGTATCATTATATGATATAAAGAGGTGAAAATCAAGGATAATTGAAATTGTTTTTTTGAAGATATCGTGCTATACTTTTATTAACAGCACCGAAAGGAGTATACCAAAATGACTAATTTTTATGTAACATATACCCTCAAAGATAAAGCGGCACGGGACGCTTTTTACGGGGAAGTGAAAGCCTGCGGCGTGATTGAAAAGTCTTTGGCGGAGGCGGGGTGTATCAGATATGCCTACTATTATCCGGCGGACTCGGAGAACCGGATGTTTCTATGGGAGCAGTGGGAGAGCAGGGCTATGCAGAAAGCCCACACGGAGCAGCCGCATTTTAAGCAGCTTGGCGAGATTAAGGAGAAATACCCTATGGAAACGGAAATCCTGATTGAAGACGCAAAATAAAAAGTGGGGCGTCTTTACGGTTTCGTGACGGAAAAGACATGGAAGTGATACGATTTCTTAACAGAATTGACACATTTTATTGCTATACTAAACTTGTCAAAAGGAGATAGGGTTACACGAGATAATTTCTTTTGAACGTTCTTTCTTAATTAGATATCGCAGTCAGAAGACTCCATCGGAAGATGGGGTCTTTTGGCGTCATGCGAATAGATATTTTCTGAAAATTGCTATTTTAATCGACCTATAAATATGATACAATGTAAACAAAGGCTTAGTTAAATTATGAAAGGGGAATTAGAGATGAATGGAGAATTGAATTACAGTGCCAAAAGTACTCATGTAATTGCAAGCAAAACGGCATATTTAATCGGAATTTTTGAGCAGTATTTCTGGCCGGAGGAAATGGAGAGCAGAATCTTCTTAAAGGAAATTTACGAAGAGATGAACAAGGAAAAATCGGCACGGATTATTCGCAATTTGTGCACGGTTCGCACCGGCATTTTGATGAATTTTAAGAAGATTAATGAACTGATGCGCTATGAAAATGTCCTTTTGGAGAATATACCGCAGGAGTACATACCGCAAGGCTGTTTCAGCAGACTGAGGGAGGATGGGATTGTGCTGCCTCACGGGAGAACGCTGGTAGACCATCTGATAGAAATCAATCGTTTTATACAAGACAGAATCAATAATTGCAAGACTTTATTTCCTGACTGGCTAAAATGGGAGTATCTAAGGGATATTTTTGTAATGCCCGGAGGCTTGACAGAAAACGGGTGTAAAGGATCTTCTCAGATTTACTATGAAAACAGGATTAAATACCCTTATCAGGTATATATAAATTGGGCGACCTGGAGTGAAAGCAATATTCTGGGCAGTGACTATAAGTTTTTATCGATGCTTTATCGGAGAAACAGAGATACTTTTATGGAGAGCTGCAGAGTATCGGAAATTGCTGATGATACGAGACGGCACATTGATGATTTTTTGGAAAGTGCGCAGAAGGCTGCTATTGTGGTGGACTGTGAAAATGTGAACCCGTACCATCTGTATGCGGCTCTTTACGACTTGGAAGAATCGCTACTGCAGACGGTGAATAAAATCATGCTGTACAATGATGTAAACACGACATCGGCCTGGAACTTTATCGGGGAGAGTCTGTCCATCCCCATTGAACACATTATGACAAAGCGGGTGCTGGAGAAAAAGTCGCTTCTTGATATCGCATTGACTGCGGGCACTTGCAGAGAGTTTTTTCAAAATCAGACGGAGTCTTTTATTCTGGTATCCAGCGATTCGGACTATTGGGGATTGATTAATGCTGTGCCGGAGGCGAGATTTTTGGTGATGATGGAGCGGGAACAGTGCAGTCCTCATATGCGTCAAACTTTGGCAGAAGAAAACATTTTCTATTGCTTTTTGGAAGACTTTCCTATGGATGTATCTGATGACCTTCGGGAAACTGCAATTTGCAGAGAGCTGCGCAAACGCTTTGACTCTGCTTTCTCTCTGAATCTGGATACGCTTTTAGAGGAGGTTTGGCGGGATACCAGAGCAGGATTGACTGAGTCGGCACAGAAGGAGATGCGCAGCCGATTTGCAAAGAATTTGCGCATTGAAATTGCAGAGGACGGAGCGATGTCCATCGCTTTCAGCGACAGAAAGTAGACTGTGATTTCTTGAAAACCCGCAGGATTCGTGCTAAAATAAGAAAAAGACGTCGAGAAGACAGAAAGGACGGAAAGCAATGGAAAAACAACTTTTCACCAATGAGATTATTTTATCGTGGCTGCAGTATTTTGCAGATAATACACCGATTGATTTAGAGCAGATTAAGATGATGGATATCACCAAGAGAAACAAGAACCTGATTCCGACTGTGGAAGCCCACAAGGCAGTGCTGGCTTTTATGGAAGCCGGAGATGCGGAGATTTTCTATCACATGTGGAACGCAGGTCTTGGCGACTGCGAAGTCTGGTATAACGAGGGTTCTTCTCCGGAGGGCCCGATTAAGCACGATAAAGTCAGCGATATGATTAACAGGGGCATCAACGCTTCTGCAGGTATGCTGGTGGTAAATTCCAATTCCCGCAACACCTACAAGATGGGCATGGACAATCTGAACTTCCGCAAAGACTCCGGCAGAGGGGTCGGCAGTGAAGTCCGCTCCATCATTTTGAATAAAATGGAAATTGGAAGAGAAGACACGGTGTGCGTCATCGGCGGTGAAAGCCTTGCCATTGAAGCGGCATTTATGGCAAGCGAGGGAACTGTCATCGCAGTGGAATACAACCATCGCAACAGAGACGCCATGATGGACAATATGGCATATTTTGACCTGCGCAACATGAAAATTACAGATCATGTGGACGAGGAAACCTTTGAAAACTATCCTACTCCGTCGGTGGCATTTTTGGTGGCCTCTGCCAGCATGGAACAGGAAATTAAATTCCTCCTTTCTTTAAATCCTCAGATGAATCTGGTCATTTACACGTTGGATTTGAGCGTGGCGGGAAACATGAGAAGCATTCTGGAAGCAAACGGTATCAAGGAAGCCGAAGTCATTCAGGTGGCTGTGTCCAGGCTCAACGCAAAGAATGCTTTTGAAGTACAGCCGGCGCCGTGGATTATCACAGGAAAAGCGGAGGCATAGCCATGAGCACAATCCTGATTACTTGTAGCAATATGAGTGATCATGTAAAAGCGGCACAGGGAAAAGAGGGCACGAATTATCCGGTAATCGAACTGGATAGCAAGCTTCACGCTGAGCCCAAAGACATGCGTGCAAAACTCTTTGAGACTTTGGAAAACCTGCCGGAAGATGTGGATCTGGTGCTTCTATCCATGGGACTTTGCGGTGGCTCGGTATCGGAAAGGCCGCTGCCTGTAAAGCTGGTTATGCCTAAGGTTGACGACTGTATCACCCTGCTGTTGCATTTGGGCGACGATTGGTATCCCAATTTGAAGGAAGGCGGACATCTTTATCTCACCGACAAGCGGGATTTGTCCGTAGAAAGCGTCTACGATTCCGTCATAGAAAAGTACGGCGAAAAGAAGGGCAAACGGATTTTTGAAATCTGGTTTGATTCGTACCGCAGCGTGGATATTATCGACACCGGAGTATACGACAGCTATGCGCCGGAGTATCTGGAAGCGGCAAAGCGCAGTGCGGATCTGATTGACTGTCCGATTTGTCATGTGCCGGGAAGCAACCATCTTTTGGAAAAACTAGTAGGCGGTAGATGGGATCATCAGTTCATCATAGCCCCAAAAGGCTGCGTTTTGAAGGAGGAAGATTTTTTAGAATGAGAAAAGTAACAGCGATTTATTTCAGCCCCAGCCGGGGCACGAAAAAATATGTGGAAGCGGCTGCAAAAGCGCTGGATGCGGACTTTGCGGTCATCGATTTGACGGATAAAAAAGTGCGGGCGGAAAATTATCATTTCGGTGCAGACGATCTGGTTATCTTCGGCGCACCGGTTTATGCGGGCAGGTTGCCCCTTTATCCTGAAAAACTCTACGGAAACATTACCGGAGAGAACACACCGGCGATTTTTACGGTAACCTATGGAAACAGGGAATTCGACGATGCGCTCCTTGAAACAAAGGATATGTGCGAGGAAAACGGTTTTGTCGGAATCGCTGCTGCGGCGTGGCTTTCGGAGCATACTTATTCCGACAAGCTGGCAGGAGGCAGACCGACAGAAGAAGACCTTGCTGAAGCGGCGGACTTTGCGAAAAAAGTTGCGGCGGCCCTTGAGGCTGAAGCCGGCGGCGAAGCCTTTGCACCTTTGGAAATTCCGGGAAATCGCCCATACAAAGAAGGAAAGCAGCTGCCGATGAAGACCGTCGCCACGGAGCGGTGCAGCGAGTGCGGCCTTTGCGCACGGATTTGTCCTGTGGGGGCAATTAACGACGGCGCAGGCTTTGAGGCGGATCAGAGCAAGTGTATCGGCTGTCTTGCCTGTGTAAAACGCTGCATGCGCAGCGCACGGATTGTTGACGACCCGGCTCTTGGCGCAATCAGACAGAAGCTGGAGCCTCTCTTTGGCGGGGTGCACAAGGCGAATCATTATTTTCTGAATATGAAATAAAACAAATTAAATGCAACTTCTCTATTGCTTTTTAAACTGAAAGGCATATAATTTAATATTAGCGATAGGAGAAGAAGTATGACTGAAAAAAAGAATTTTGAAATGGATATGGTGAGAGGACCGGTGCTGAAAAAAATGCTCAGGTTCTCTCTTCCTTTAATGTTTTCCAGTATTTTGCAGATTCTGTTTAATGCTGCGGATATTATTGTGGTTGGACGTTTTGCGGGAGACCATTCTCTGGCGGCGGTAGGTTCTACCACGGCACTGATTAACCTTTTGGTAAATCTTTTTATCGGCCTTTCCATCGGCGCTAATGTTATGGCGGCGAAGTACTACGGTGCACGGCGAAATGAGGCTTTGAAGGATACGGTACATACAGCTATTGCCCTTAGCCTTGTCAGTGGAATCCTTTTGACTATAGTCGGTGTGGTGGGTACAAGACAGATTCTGATTTGGATGAAAACACCGGATGAGGTGCTGGACCTTGCGGCTCTTTATCTGCGGGTGTATTTTCTGGGCATGACCGGCGTTATGGTGTATAACTTTGGTGCATCTATTTTGAGGGCGGTCGGCGACACCAAAAGACCGATGTACTATCTGGGTTTTTCCGGTGTCATCAATGTGGTGCTCAATCTGATTTTTGTAATTCCATTGCAGATGGACGTTGCCGGCGTTGGTGCTGCAACGGCGATTTCACAGTGGGTTTCGGCGATTCTGATTATTCGCTGTATGAGCAGGGAAGAAGGGGCGATGAAGCTTGTGCTGCGTGATTTGCGCCTTCATGGGGATAAGTTCATTTCTATTGTAAAAATCGGGCTTCCGGCCGGCGTTCAGGGCATGATTTTTTCTCTGACTAACGTTATGATTCAGTCATCCATCAACTCTTTTGGAGCGACAATCGTGGCAGGAAACTCGGCGTCCAACAACGTGGAAAACTTTATTTATTTCCCGATGAACGCTTTTTATCAGGCGACGATTTCCTTTACCAGTCAAAATGTGGGAGCAAAGCGAATCAGCAGAATCGATAAGATTTTGACCAGAGGCGAGATGTGCGCCATCGGAATCGGTCTGATTACAGGTCTTCTGGAGCTTGCTTTTGCGCCGTTCCTTTTGGGCATTTACTCGTCCAGCAGTGCGGTTGTTGCTGCCGGCATGAGAAGAATGCGGATTATCGCACCGACTTATGCACTTTGCGGCGCTATGGACGTTATGGTAGGGGCGCTTCGTGGCATGGGCTATTCGGTTATGCCTATGCTGGTTTCGCTGGTCGGCGTTTGCGGTCTGAGAATTCTGTGGATTACGACCCTGTTCCAAATGCCGCAGTTCCACACGCTGGAAATGCTTTATATCACTTATCCGGTGACTTGGGGCGTTACGGCGACAGCACACCTGATTACTTTCATCGTTTTGCGCAAAAAACTCCGTGAAAAGGCTGTAGCCAGACGGTTGTAGCTTGACAGGAACAAAACACAAAATAGTTTCATAGGATAGATTTTGGATATAAATTCTCTGGGAAATGCAGCAGTTTTTCGGAGAATTTTCTATAACCGGAAAAAATCTAACCCAAATCTAACAACCGTTGATAAATCAACGGTTGACGGCGATATAGAAGTGTAGTATAATGCTAAATTGGCTAAAGAAAGGTAAGGCAATTAGGAGGTAAGTGGTGAGAAGAAAGCACAAAACACTGTCAAAGACAGGCAAAAAAGCCATTGCAATCGGACTGTCCGTAGCAATGGTACTTTCGGTATCTATTATGCAGGCGGCTGCATTTGAACCGGAAGAAACCGATACAGAAGCATTATTGACAGAAGAAATGCAGGAAACTAATGAAGGTTCGACTGAGGAAACCACAGAGAAAGAAGATTTAGAGGAAACAAAAGAAACAGTGGAAACAGCTGAAGAAAACAAAGAAGCTGCAGGTGCAGAAAATGGCACGCAAGCAGATACTGCGGCTTCCCAAACGGCAGAAGAAGAACCTGCAGCTCCTGCAGTAACTGCGACGGCAACCATCGGCGATGTTGGGTATACTACCTTGGCAAAAGCAGTGCGTGCGGCGAAGGCGGGCGATACTGTCTGTCTGCACAAAGATGTGAAAGAGTCTGTTGTAATTCGGACTGCTATCACGCTGGATATGCAGGGACATAGTATTACTGGAAATGGTGACAGAGCAGTTTATATTTATAACACAAATGCAAAAGTGCTGAACGGTACGCTTAAGGATTCTACCGCAGAGTATGGAGCAGGTATTTATATTTCATATTCAGAAGCAGTGCTTGAAAATGTAAAAGTTACCGGAAATACAGCTACCAACGGCTACGGAGGCGGCATCTATGCAAGAAACAGTCAGGTGAATATTTCCGGTGGGGAAATTTCAGACCATACAAGCGGCGGAAGAGGAAGCGGTATTGCATTAGTAAACAGCAGCTTAGAGGCTGATAATGTAAAAATAGAGAATAACCAGTTTGTAAATAATCAGTACAGCAGTGAAATTGGCGGCGGTATTTATGTCTATGACAGCACAAGTACTGCTAAATTGAAGAACTGCTCGCTGAACGGAAATAAAGCTTCTCAGGGCGGTGCAATCTACGGAAATGGAGCAGTTACCTTGGAAAATTGTACAGTAACAGGCAACGAAACCAGTTATCAGGGTGGCGCAATCTATATGAATGCCGAAGCTGAACTGATAGACTGTACATTAGCAAGAAATAAATCGGCAAGCAACGGCGGTGCAATTTACAGCACGAGTACAATGTCGTTAAAAGGAAGTACTTTACAGAAAAATACAGCAGGCTATCGTGGCGGTGCAATCTACGCAACTGATGCGGTTATATTGGAGAACTGCACTATAAATGAGAATGAGGCAGCCAACCATGGCGGCGGTGTTTTTACAAACGGCATTAAGGTTACTGCAAAGAAAACCACTTTTACAGGTAACACTGCGAACAGCAATGGCGGCGGTATTATGCTCAACGGCGGAAGCAGCAGTGCGGAGTTAAAGGACTGTAACTTTGTGAAAAACACTGCGCTTTATGGAGGCGGTATCGGCAGCTACGGTGCATTAGAGCTGGAAAACTGTACCCTATCTGAAAATACCGCAGAAAGTAGCGGCGGCGGTATTTTTACAAGCAGCAGTTATGGCGGCGGCAGTGTCAAAGTGATTGGCGGTAAGCTTATCTCCAACGAAGCTGACAGACAGGGCGGCGGTTTGTATGCGTCCGGTGGTATAGAGATAAAAGACCTTGAAGTGACAGGAAACAAGGCTAGTGTTGGCGGCGGTATGTATTTAAGCACATACCTGGGCGGTAATGTTGAAAATGTTGTATTTACCGGAAACAGCGCTAGAGAAGCGGCGGCTGTTTGCTCCAGAGGAATCAGTGGATATAACGATGATCCGGTTGTGCTGAAAGACTGTACTTTTACAAAGAATACCGGTGAAGACACTGAAAGTATTTTTGTAGGCGGTCTGAAGAATATTTTAAGAAGCTGTACTTTTACTGAAAATAACAGTCCTGAAGGATATATTATAGACATTTACGGCAGCGGTACAGAGCTTTTCATAGAGGATTGTCTCTTAGAAAAGAACACTTCAAAGTCGGCAACGGTGCACAGCAGCTGCAGCGGCGCTGACACCGGTCTTGAACTGAAGAACACCGTGATTAGAAATAACCAGGCGGTTGGAACTGAAGACAAGGTGACCGGAGGAGTTTCGATAGAGGGCAAGGGATATTTGCGTATGATTTCCGGTGCAATTTATGGGAATACCAGCGGTGCAAACAGCGGTGCCAACGACTTATTCCTCAGTAAGGATAGTACAGTGGCTGTAATCAAGGCTGATACTATGGAAGACGGAGAAAAGTCTTTTGCGGAATACACTTGGCACGATGAGACGAATTATCTCAATGAAAAAGAGGCACTGACTACAGATAAAACCAGTGACAGATATTTTACAGCGGGCAAATACGATGATAGAATCGTTGCTCGTATCGGTGATGAAACTTTTAAGAGTCTGCAGGCGGCAGTAAATGCGGCTAAGGCAGGAGATAAAATTGTTTTAATTGCAGGAGAATCTGATGGAAACGCTGCTTTAACGACAAAATCCGTTCGTACCACGAAAGATTTGACTATCGATTTGAACGGTCATGCTGTGTGGATTAGAGGCGGAAGCGGAATTGCTGCGGCAGCAGGTGAACTGAAAATTGAGGGCACAGGTACTGTTCACGGCACTTTGGGTGCTGTTGAAGAGGGACAGCTTTCTGTAGCAGAAGGCGTTACAGCAGAAAATGTGCTAGTGAACGGTAAGGCTGCTTACGTGGATATGAAACAGGATGCTGTAAAGCTGACTCTCGGCGCAGGAAAATCTGTTGTGCTGGGTGAGAATTTTGCTGCGGAAACCATCTCTGTGGAACTTGACAATACAGTGTTGGCACAGCTTAACGGCGGTGAATTCTTAGAGCAGAATATTACGCTGATGACAGGAATCGGCAGCAAAGATCTTTTGGATAAAATCAGCGTCAAAGGCCTGAAAAATCCTCTGGCAAAACTTGTACAGAAGGATGATAAAATCGAAATTGAGAAAAAGGCACTGCAGGGCGTATATTTGGACGGAACCAAAGGAAGCGACAGCGCTGACGGTCTTTCCAAGGCTGCGCCGGTAAAGACCTTTGAAAAAGCGAAAGAAATTCTGGCAGCCCATGAAGAACTGGACACCATCTATATCATGGGAACTGTGAAGATAAGCGGAACAGAGTCCTGGTCTTTGGAAAAAGGGCAGGTTATGCGTTATCCGGAATATACCGGAAACCTGATTTCTGTGCCGAGTGGAAACAGTTTTACACTTTCCAATATTACCATTGACGGTGCGGCGTCTTATGGCTTGACTGATTCCAAGTCTTTAATCAGTCTTCGTGGTACTATGGAAATTGGTAAAGATGCGATTTTGCAGAACAATAATGTCTCAAAAGCCTCTGGTGTGGACGCAAGAGGCGGAGCAATTATGAGTGACGGAAAACTCACCATGAACGGTGGGGCAATCAGAAATTGCAGCGCAGAGCACGGCGGCGGTGTATTCCTTTACGGAGACGGCGAATTCATTATGAATGGCGGCGTAATGGAAAATAATACAGTCAGCGGCAAGGTCAATTCAGGTCAGGGCGGCGCTGTGATGATTACGCATAATTCAAAAATGATTATGAACAGCGGTGTGCTGCGTGGAAATCGTTCAGAAAAGAGCAACGGCGGTGCAATTTCTGTCGGTGGTCTGGCAGAAACAAACGCTTATCCGCTTTTGGAAGTTAATGGCGGCTATATTGCAGAAAACTACGCATACAACTGTGGCGGCGGCATTTATGTAGAATGTAACAGTAAGGCGATTATCAATAAGGGTATGAAGGAGGACGAAGTCGTTCAAATTCTTAACAATCGCTGTGATGGAAAGTACGGCTGGTTTGGCGGTGGTGGTATCTACGTCAACGGCGGTATAGAAGGCTATAAAAATGGCGTGTTATATGTTTACAATGTGGCAGTATATAACAATACCGTAGAAGGTATGCTTGGTGAATACGGTGCGAGCCTTGCAGGCTGCGGCACTTCCAATACAACGATTTATGTAACAGATGGCGGCGTATTTTATCAAAATAAGAGTACAGACGGAATTGCAGAGGATATTCTCTGTTCCAATGTAGACCATAAAACCGGTATAAATACCCCTGTACTGACGCCGGGCAGCCATATTTCCGAATATATGCTGGGAGGCGGCGCTTACCACTGGAAATCTGCAAATGGTGAAGAAATCACCCTCAGCAATGTGCAGAAAACAGGTCTTCACGCAATGCATACTGATTTGACAGCAGAAGACCAGGAAATTAAGGACGCAATGACTCTTGCAGGTGTGGTGATTACAGGAAATACCTCAGGCACTCGTGGCGGCGGTATCGGCAGCAACGGCGATGTGATTATCGGCCGTCCTGATGACCCGAAAGATTTGAAAGATATCAAAGCAACTAAAGTTTGGGACGATAACGACGACCAGCGTAAGCTGAGACCGGAATATATCAAAATCTGGCTGGTAAGAAACGGTGAAAAAGTCGCATATGAAATCTGCAGACCTGATGAAAACGGGGTATGGCAGGAAGTGACTTTTAAGAATCAGCCGATTGCAGATAAGGACGGAAATCCATACGAATATACAGTTCTTGAGGACAGAGCGGGACTTGACTACCGTTATGTCAGCAGTGTAGAGGAAGTAGCGGAAGTGCTGGTTATTACCAACACCTATAAACCGGGAATTCCAATTATTCCACCGGATGATCCGACTCCACCGCCTGAAATTCCGGATCCGGATGTGCCGCTGGGGCCTGGACCAGGGCCGGAAGAACCGAATCCTCCGACTGACATCGACGAGCCTAGCGTGCCTCTTGCACCGGGACCTGTTGATGACGATCCTACCACAAAGACTACACCGGGCACCGGTGATGAAACGCCGATTGCAGCCCTTGCAGGGCTTTTCGGTATCTCAGTGGTGGCACTTGGTATAGCGATTCGTCAGATAAAGAAACAAGAAAAATAAAGATGGGGAGCTGCAGAGGCAGCTCCTTATTTTTATACCGTAGCTCTATTGATTTTCCCTTTCATCAGGGCTATAATGATTCGGGAAGAATTTTTAAGATAAGGGAGGAAACCATGGATAAGAAAAAAGGCTATCTTTGTATTTTTATTGCGACGATTTTATTCAGTTCTATGGAAATCGTGCTGAAACTTTCGGCAGGAGAATTTCACCCCATTCAGATAACAATGGGCAGATTTTTTGTCGGCGGCATCGTACTGCTGCCTTTTGCGGTGTCGGGACTGCGCAAGCGAAATCAGCGGATTACGGCAACTGATGTGAAATGGTTTGCGGTGCTGGGGTTAATCGGCGTGCTGGTTAGCATGACTTTTTACCAGCTGTCGATTTTGCATATTGAGGCGTCTAAAGTGGCGGTGCTGTTCAGCAGCAACCCTCTCTTTGTGACGATTTTCGCCGTGGTGATTCTAAAAGAAGCATTGCCGAAACACAAGCTGATTGCGGTCATCGGGGATTTGCTGGGGGTTATCTGCATTGTGCAGCCGTGGCATCCGGGGCTCAACGTGGCGGGCGTAGCCTTTGTTTTGATTTCAGGCATGACCTTTGCCCTTTACGGCGTTCTGGGAAAAGGAGAAAGCAGAAAGCTGGGCGGAATTGCGCTGACCTGCGGCAGCTTTTTCTTTGGAAGTATTGAAATGATGGGATTTTCGGCACTGAGCCATGTGAGCGGTGTCGGCGCATTTTTGGAAAGCCACGGACTTGGCAGTTTTGTAAATATTCCATTTTTGGAAGGATACAACATGGGCAATCTGCCGTATTTTCTGTATGTAGCCCTCTTTGTTACCGGCATGGGCTACGCATCGTATTTTATGGCGATGGAATACGTGTCGGCGCAGGAAGCCTCGATGGTATTTTTCTTTAAACCGGTGCTGGCGGCCGGGGCGGCTGCCGTGGTGCTGGGCGATGAAATTCCTCTTGCTATGATGGCGGGCATTGGTCTGATTCTGGCAAGCTCACTGGTTTCCATGTACGGGGATCACAAAATGCAGCAGAAACTGGAACAAGAGGAAAGACGAGGATTGGAGGACGAAAGTCATGAGCATATTTCATAAAAAAGCGGCGCTGATTGTCATCGATATGCAGAAAGCCTTTGTAGAATCCGGTGCGGCCCACTGTATCGCCGGCGCTAAGGCGACAGTACCTGCCTGTGCAAAGGTCATTGAAGAGGCAAGAGCTGCAGGCTCTCCGGTTTTCTGGGTCAGAAGACAGTATCGGCCTGACGGCAGCGATGTGGAATTTACCAGAAAAGATGCCTGGGAAAAAGGCGGCGGCACTATGGCACCCGGCTCGATTGGTATCAACAGTGAAGAATTGGCAGAGGGACTTACAGCAGAGCCTTCCGACTACCAGATTGTAAAACCTCGGTGGAGCGGATTTTTTCAGACGGAACTGGATTTGATTCTGCGCCGCCTTAAGATAGAAACGGTGGTGCTCATCGGAACGACCACGCCAAACTGCGTCAGAACTACTTGCTATGACGCAATCGCTCTGGACTACGAAACGATTATTATAGAAAAATGCTGTTCCTCTCAGACGGAGGAAATTCAGCGAGTCAACATGGAAGATATGGAGCGCATTGGCGCAAAGATTATCAGATAACCCCATTGAAAGAAAGGAAGTAACCATGAAACTGACCCGAAAGGATCTGCTGCTATACGCAGTGACGGACAGACACTGGCTGGGAAAGGAAACCCTGAGCGAGCAGGTGGAGAAAGCCCTGCGGGGCGGCGCTACTTTTATTCAGCTGCGGGAAAAGAATATGGAAAAGCAGGCACTTCTTGAGGAAGCGAGGGAAATACAAAGCCTTTGCAGGGAGTACGGCGTGCCTTTTGTCATCAACGATTATGCGGATTTTGCGGCAGAAATCGGTGCAGACGGTGTCCATGTGGGGCAGAAAGACCTGGCCGGGCAGGATGTGAGAAAAATTATCGGCCCTGACAAAATTCTGGGTGTCTCTGCAAAGACGGTGGAACAGGCCAAGGCGGCGGAAGCCATGGGTGCAGATTATTTAGGTGTCGGAGCGGTATTTGAGACCGGGTCCAAAGAAGATGCAGCGCAAATCAGTCACGAAACAGTGGAAGAAATTTGCAAAGCGGTCAACATTCCGGTAATTGGAATTGGAGGGATTACCGGTGAAAATGTAGAGCTGCTTTCCGGCAGAGGCCTTTGCGGCGTGGCTGTCATCAGTGCAATTTTCGGCCGGACAGATATTGAAAAAGCGACAGCAGAGCTAAAAGAAAAAGTGAAAGAGATGGTGGAAGGAAGATGAGTCTGAAAGGTGTTATTTTTGATGTGGACGGCGTGCTTCTTGATACCATGCACGTCTGGACTGATGCGGGGGCAAGGTATTTGCAGTCCTTGGGCGTTACTGCGGAGGAGGGTCTCGGCGATAAGCTGTTTACCATGACGGTGGATATGGGTGCTGTCTATGTCAAAGAGCGGTACGGTCTTAGTCAGTCAGCGGAGGAAATTACCAAAGGAATCAACGGCGTGGTGGCAGGCTATTATGCCAATGAGGCGGCTTTTAAACCGGGGGCGCAAAAGCTTCTGGCGAAGCTGCGGGAGGCGAAAATCCCTATGACCATTGCCAGCTCCACCACGGAGGAATACATTCGCACCGCTTTTGATCGGCTTGGATATACGGAATATTTTGCGGAAATACTCAGCTGTGTTCAGCGGAAAACCAGCAAGGAAGAGCCGAGGATTTTCTTTGAAGCTATGGAAATCATGGGAACTGCACCCGATGAAACCTGGCTTTTTGAAGACGGCCTGTATTCTGTGAAAACCGCAAAAAAGACGGGACTGAAAACCATCGGTGTTTATGATTCCGTCAGCGAAAAAGAGCAGGCGGAGCTTGCAGAAACGGTAGATATTTATGTGCGAAGTTTGGAAGAACTTGACATTGACGGACTTTTAAGGGGAAAACAGGAAAAATGAAAAAATTTACAGCATTAACCATTGCGGGAAGTGACTGCAGCGGCGGCGCAGGGATTCAGGCGGACATTAAGACTATGACGGTGAACGGCGTTTATGCCATGAGCGCCATTACTGCATTGACCGCCCAAAACACCTTGGGTGTAAAGGATATCATGGAGGTAGCGCCGGAATTTTTAGCGGCGCAGCTTGACGCTGTGTTTACAGATATTTATCCTGACAGCATTAAAATCGGCATGGTTTCGTCGGCGGCCTTGGTGGATGTTATTGCAGATAAGCTGGTAGGATACAAGGCGAAAAATATCGTTTTGGATCCTGTTATGGTTTCTACCAGCGGGTCAAAACTCATTGCAGACGAAGGCATTACAGCCCTTTGTGAAAAATTGATGCCTTTGGCAAGAGTCATAACCCCTAATATTCCTGAAGCGGAGCTTTTGTCGGGAGAAAGAATTGAATCCGAGACGGATATGGAAAGGGCAGCGCAGCTAATTCATCAGCGATTCGGTTGCAGCGTGCTGTTAAAGGGCGGTCATCAGGTTGGAGATGCTAACGATTTTCTGCTGGATCGGGACTGCCGCAGGTGGTTTTTCGGTGAGCGGATCGATAACCCCAATACCCATGGTACGGGCTGTACCCTATCCAGCGCCATTGCGGCAGGGCTTGCAAAGGGATTGGAATTGGAGATTGCCGTAGAACAGGCGAAAAAATATATTTCAGGGGCGCTTTCAGCTATGCTGGATTTAGGAGCAGGAAGCGGCCCTATGGATCACGGATTTTCGATTTGAGTTTGATAAGGAGAATTTTGAAGTATGAAGTTTAGACTGAATCTTAGTTACGGATGTATACACGGCACGTACTGGATGGTTTACGGCATTGTCAGCAGTTTTGCGTCGGTGTTTCTGCTGGGACGAGGCTATCTGAATACGGAAATCGGTATTATTCTGGCGGTTGCCAACGTGGTGGCGGTGGTGATTCAGCCTATTATTGCGGATTTTGCCGATCGGTCAAAGAAAATTTCTACCATTGGAATCAGTCAGGTTATGACGATTATGATGATGGTGATGACGGTGGGACTCTTTGCTTTGCAGGGAAAATCTATGGCTCTTTCGGTGGTCTTTGTGCTGCTGATCGCATGGCATACGGCGGTGCAGCCCCTGATTAACTCCCTGAGTTTTAGACTTTCAGAAAGCGGCGTACATATTAACTTCGGCATTGCCAGAAGTGTGGGTTCGCTGGCATATTCTCTCCTGTGCGCAGTGCTGGGGGTGCTGGTGGAACGCTACGGCATTGGCGTGCTGCCTCTCAGTGCGGAAATTGTTATGGCTATGATGGCTTTGAGTCTGCTTTTGACAAAACTGCAGTACGACAAAGCAAAGGCTTTGGGAAAAGGAAAAGAGGCGGATTTGGAAGTTGCGGAAACAGATGGTTCGGCTGCTTTGGAGGGGGCTTTGGAGACGGCAGGAGAAGTTGAGGAAGAAATCAATCTGGCGGAATTTATCAAAAGAAACAAGATTTTCTTCATCGCAAATATCGGCGTAATCGGGCTGTATTTCAGCAACTCGGTGATGAACAATTATCTGATGCAGATTGTAACAGAGGTTGGAGGAAACAGCGCAGATATGGGAAGAATTTTGTCACTTATGGCATTTTTGGAAATCCCGACCTTGGTATTTTTTGACAAACTTCGAGAAAAATTTACATGTCAATTTATGTTGAAAGTTGCGGCGATTGGATTTACAATAAAGATATTGATGTGCCATATCGCAACATCGGTTGCCATGATTTTGGCGGCGCAGATATTCCAGCTCATCGCTTTCGGCTTGTTTTTACCTGCAATGGTGCATTTTATCGACGAAATTATGAGCAAGGGCGAGGCGGTCAAGGGCCAGTCGGTCTTCACCATGATGGTGACCATAACGACTATGCTTTCAAGCCTTGCCGGCGGTGCGATTTTGGATGTGAGCGGCGCAAAAATGCTGACGCTGGTTTCTCTGATTGTGACGGCGGCAGGCGCCGTTATCATTTTGGCAACTGTGGATAGAATTAAGAAATAAGAATTAAGGAATAAGGAATAAGGAATAAG
>JAAGKN010000708.1_pt1 | contig 73393 bp, 58 predicted proteins | sample 6206371 | NCBI WGS metagenome assembly JAAGKN01 (sample SAMN11533720, study PRJNA540317) | gut metagenome | isolation source: fecal pellets from male and female animal of same cohort | host: Peromyscus leucopus | place: USA:CA | collected 2017 | reverse complement strand
TCCCTTTGCACAAGGGAGGCATATGGGGTTTGGCGAGCATGTGGTGCACTGCCGCCCCTTTTGTTGGGAGAGGTATAAGAAGCTTGGTGAGCCTAACGGCATGCCACCTCCTTTTGCTGGGGGCATAGGAAGATATGGCTTTTTCATCAAGTTTCATCTGGGGTGAGGTTTTATGCGGTCAATCTTCCTAAACTTGTCAAAAAGCTTATAAAGAATCCCTTTCCAATCTTGCTTTTTTGTCCGGGTTTTGCTATAATACTACATTATAGTTGTGCAGGCAAAACGGAAAGGGAAAATAATATGGAAATTTTTGAAAAAAACGACAAGCGTACTCATTATTGCGGGACTCTGTCTGAAAAAAATGTGGGCGAGTCTGTTTGTGTTGTGGGATGGTGCCAGCGTCAACGGGACTTGGGCGGTTTGATTTTTATTGATCTGCGGGACCGTACCGGTATTGTGCAGCTTGCGTTTGACGACAATACGGATAAAGCAATTTTTGACAAAGCGTTTTCCGTTCGTTCAGAATATGTGCTTTGCGCAAAGGGAATTGTACGTCCCCGGGGAGAGGGTGCTGTCAATGATCAGCTTGCTACCGGTGCAATAGAAATTGCCGTTTCGGAGTTCAAGGTGCTGTCTGAGGCACAAACGCCGCCTTTCCCGATCGTAGAGAATAGTACCACCAATAGCGAAACCCGTATGACATACCGCTTTTTGGATCTGCGCCGTCCAGACATGCAGTATAATCTGATGGCACGCAGCCAGATCAGCGGGATTGCGCGGCAGTATTTTGCGGAAAACGGTTTTGTGGATTTGGAAACGCCTACGCTGATTAAGCCGACTCCGGAAGGCGCCCGGGACTATCTGGTTCCATCCAGAGTGCATCCCGGATGCTTTTATGCGCTTCCTCAGTCTCCCCAGCTTTATAAACAAATGCTGATGTATGCGGGTTTTGACCGTTATTTTCAGATTGCCCGCTGTTATCGGGATGAGGATTTGCGTGCTGACCGGCAGCCGGAGTTCACACAAATTGACTTGGAAATGTCTTTTGCGGATGAAGAAGACATTATCCGCCTTAACGAAGGCTTTATGGAACGGATTTTCAAAGACTTTATGCATATGTCGCTGAAAACACCGTTCCAGCGTATCACCTATGCGGAAGCTATGCGCCGTTTTGGCAGTGATAAACCGGATACCCGATTTGGCATGGAATTGTGTGATTTATCCGATGTGGTGAAAAATTGTGGATTTTCTGTGTTTTCCAGCTGCATAGAAAATGGCGGCAGCGTACGCGGAATCAATGTTCCCGGCGGTGCGTCCATGTCCAGAAAGGAAATTGATTCTCTTACCGATTTTGTAAAAACCTATGGGGCAAAAGGTCTTGCCTGGTATAAAAATGCGGCAGAGGCTCCGTCATCTTCCTTTGCAAAGTTCCTTTCAGATGAGGAAACGAAGAATATTCTTGACACAATCGGTGCAAATACAGGCGACCTTGTGCTGATTGTTGCAGCTAAGGACAGCGTTGTATTTGATTCTCTGGGTGCATTGCGATGCGAGATTGCAAAGCGGCTGAACATGATTCCGAGGGGGGTATACAATTTCTTATGGGTTACGGAATTCCCCCTGTTTGAATATGATGAGGAGGACGGAAGATATTATTCCAAGCATCATCCTTTTACCATGCCCATGGAAGAGGATATGGAGAAGCTTTCTACAGATCCTGGTGCGGTTCGTTCCCGTGCATATGATATCGTGCTTAACGGAACAGAGCTTGGTGGAGGTTCTGTCCGTGTTCATACGGTGGAACGGCAGAAGCAAATGTTTGCTGCACTTGGAATTACTGAAGAAGAAGCCGAAGAAAAATTTGGATTTTTACTGCGTGCACTTCATTATGGAATCCCGCCGCATCTTGGACTGGCGTATGGTTTGGATCGCCTTGTGGCACTTTTGCTTGGCACAGAGGACATTCGCGAAGTGATCGCATTCCCCAAAGTGCAAAATGCGTCTGAGCTTATGTCTGGGGCTCCTTCTTTTGCAGATTGTGCAGCATTGAACGAACTGCATTTGCAGATTTGCAGCAGCGAAGAAGAAAAATAAGACAATTGTAAAAATACGAGGAAACAAATGGAGACATAGCATCCATTTGTTTCCTCGTATTTGCGATTTTATGAATGAAATAAAAAAAGTTGAAAAAAAGCACCAAAATATATTGAATTATCGGATAACTCATGGTATAATTCTACCATACAGGAATGGCTATATAAAATTGCTGTTCCCATTTATGATTAGGAGGATTTAAAAATGAGAAGATCTATATCTCTCGTTTTAGTGGCGGCAATGCTGCTCTCAGTAATGATGTTTACTGTTCCCGGCGCATCTGCTGCTACCAGTGTCGAACCTAAGCTGGACTGGGGAAATTCCTATGCAACAGCTTATTACTACGGCGGAATGGTTGAATGGCATGAAGTTGCAGGAACCAATGTAACCAGTGCCACAGCAGAGGTTGATGCTACCGAGCCGGAGCTTAACATCAGAAAAGATTATTCAACGGATGATGTAATCAAGCTGGACGGTAATATTGAGCCGGATGAATGGGGTAAAAAATCCCTTTCTGTAAATTCTGTATATGCAGGCAGATCCAGCGGAAAGAACGGTCAGCGAAATGTTGATATGGACGAACCTGCAAAGGATAACGCATATTATTATATGAACTTCAAAGGTTGGGGCGCTACGCAGACTCCCGTATATCGCGATATGCAGTTTGATGCGTACTTCCTTTGGGATGAAGAATATTTCTACATGGCGGTAGACGTTCTGGATCCGGATGGTTTCTATAACAAGAAACAGAGTGCGCAGGAAGGTGGATGGAACGGTGACGCACTCCAGTTCAGAATTGACCCCGACGGTCCGAACTCTATTGCTAAAGACGGAAAGGGATATGATGCGAAAAATACGCCCCGTCCCTGGAAGCGTTCCGAAATGAAAAACGGATATCAGGAAAGATATGCTGAAATTCCGAACTTTATCATTTCCTTGACAGAACCTTTGAATAAGGACATCAACGGAAGCACAAACGCATTTGTTGAACGTTGGGATGCTGCAAAGCGTTATAATGTGACAGAAGAAGCTTTGGAAAATAATAAAACACAGCTTGTAGGTAATGAGGCGGATGTTTCTAACGGTATCGCTGTGTCTGACAATGATGTATGGGATCCTGTTTATGCTTCTGTTACTACAAAGCAGGTGAAGGGAATGACCTTCAGAACACAGTATGAAATTGCAATTCCGTGGGCTTACATGGACAGCGCACCTGAGAAGATCGCTTCCGGTGATTTCTTTACACCAGAAGTTGGTATGCAGCTTGGTATGGCGCTTACTTTGTTTAACGGTCCCAGAGGTGCGCAGAACGGATATACCTCTTCTCTTTCATGGGGTAACGGTGTAACAGGCGACGCTTCTTATCATCACTATGAAATGGACGGCGGTTCCAACTGCTTGATTTTGGATGGCACGCCTTTCAGAGAAGCAGACATCTGCGAACATGAAAATTTTGCTGATCCTACCTGTGAAGACGGTTATAAGTGCACCAAGTGCGGATATCAGATGGGACGCAGCTTGGGTCACACATTTGAATATTCTAATGCTTCTATGGCAACGGAAGACGCAACCGGCAGCATTACCGGAACTTGTAAGACATGCGGAACCGTAGTAAGAAGAACACTTCCGAAAACAAAATATGATGAAGTTGCTTCCTTTAAATCTACGGATACAGGACTGACAAGAATGCCTGATGCTTTTGATTCTACTGACAGCGAATCGGAAGCAGATAGAAGCGGCTGGACCAAAATGTGGACTTATTCTCAGGAACCGAATGTGGGTGTTCCTTATAAAGATCCTGTGACCGGTCAGAACAGAAATGCATATGAGATTTGGAACAAGGAAGCGGTTGTAAATCTGACCCACCCCGGTTTTACAGGCACCGCATTCTATGGCAAAGAGATTAAGGATAATGCACTTTCCTTCTCTCAGGCTATGGATATATATATGACCGGATATTCTTATGCGAAGGAAGATGGCAACTCAGACATAGACGACTCGAATAACATGCCTGGTGAAAAGGGTTATACTTCCGGCATTTACACAACCTACGGCGGAAACGAAAAGACCGGTTACAACGGCGGTCTCTTCTACATCCCGGCAGATGATCAGTATTACTTTGCTCTTATTCGCAATAACCGTGATGAGAACTCAAAGGTTCATACCAGCGAACAGTTTGAAAAATGGGCGCTTGTGTATGAGAAAGTAAGCAAGGAAGAAGCAGCAAACTTCATGAACAATTGGCATAACCTCAAGCTTGTTTATGACGATAATACACAGACCGGATTTGTATTGTGGGATGGTCAGGTGCGTGTTGCTGGATTTGTTCCCCTTGCAAAGCACGACAGAGGCGAAACGAAAAATACTATTATCATGAGAACCTTTGACGTACAGTTCTATGCAAAGAACGTTGTACAGGAGCGCTTGCTTACCGGAGATCCGATTCCGGATGTGATTACCAGACCCGGTGAAGTAAGTGATAAATACACGGCAACAATCAACGGTGTAGAGTATCAGTATGCAGCAGGCGAGCAGGTAACGCTTACTGCTGACGCATTCTATCTGGATGGAAACTGGGGTTACCGTTTTGATACTTGGACTGGTGATGTAGATGCTGTTGCAGATGTAAAATCCAGCACAACTACATTTACGATGCCTGCTCAGAATGTAACAATCACGCCGAAGCATTACTTGATCGGTGATGTAGATGGCAACGGTGTAGTAGACTCTCTGGATGCGGCAAATATTATCAGAATGGCAAGCGGCACGATGACTCCTACCCTGACAGGTGATATCACAGGAACCGGTGTTGTTGATGCTATGAGTGTAGCAAACATTGCACGGTATATAGCAGGTACTTATACTCCTACAAAATAAGGAACAACATGAATCCATGAAGTTCAACAGGATTTTAGAATCCTGGATGAAAAACCGGAAGGCATTTGCCTTCCGGTTTTTTTTATCGCTCTGCTCAGGAAAACCGATTGCTATTGCGACGTTTGCCGATTATTGCTTTCTTTTATCGCGGAAACATATGGCAACGAGTAACCCAAAGATCAATGCGGCAGCTATTCCTGCGGCAGCAGCTGTGATTCCGCCTGTGAGCACACCCATAAGCCCATTTTTTTCTACTTCTTCACGAATGCCCTTTGCAATTAAATATCCAAATCCGGTTAGGGGTGTAGTTGCGCCTGCTCCGGCAAAATCAATCAGATATTTATAAATTCCGCATCCGCCTAATATTACGCCTGCTACTACATAGGATACCAGTATCCGTGCAGGGGTAAGCTTGGTTTTGTCGATCAATATTTGTGCAATTACACATAGCAATCCTCCAATAATGAATGCCCAGAGGTAAGGTAAAATAATATCCATTCTGTGTCTCCTATATTTTACATTTGCGGAATTTATACTATATCTGCTGTGATGCGAATAAGATGCGCAATTCCGGGAATAGAAGCGCCTTGCTGAATCGCCGTTGGATTCATCAGCGCGCCTGTTCCGATAAAAAGCATGTTTGCAATTTGCCCAGTACGAATTCCGCGCAGTGCTTGGGCGGCTAAAACAACCGCGCTACACCCGCATCCACTTCCGCCTGCGTGCTTGTCCTGGGTTTCACGATTGTATATAATCAGACCGCCATCGCAGTGTACTGCTGATATATCCAACCCTTCTGTTGCAGTCAGATCACAGAGAATACTGCTTCCTTCAAATCCTAAATCTCCGGTCATAATAATATCGAAATCAGATGGCTGCATGCCCGATTCCCGAAAATATCGCAGCAATGTGTCAGCAGCAGCGGGAGCCATTGCTGCACCCATATTGTTTGCATCGGTAATCCCGGCATCGATGGATTTTCCGATCACAGCTTCTGTTATAACCGGGACAGGCTCGCCGTTGTGCGCTGCCTGGGCAAAGTCATCCTTGCAGCTTGTGCTGATAAAAGCGGCGGAACCTGTAACCGTCCATTGAGCAGTGGGAGCGCGCTGCCCGCCGTATTCCAGAGGATAGCGGAATTGCCGCTCTGCAGAAGCATTGTGGGAAGATGAAACGGCTGCGCATCGCGTCATGTGGGAGGAGCAGAGAAGAGAGGACAAAAGCAGTGCTTCGGCAGCTGTAGAACAAGCGCCAAACAAACCCAGAAAAGGCGTTTCAAAGCTTACTAAACCATAAGAAGAGCCGGCGCATTGGTTAAGCAGATCCCCTGCAAGAATCGCTTCCAGATCTGTGTCTTTCATACAAGCGTAATTTAAAGCCCGGGAAAGGGCAAGCCGCTGCATTTCACTTTCAGATTTTTCCCAGGTATCACAGCCAAAAGTGTCATCTTTGTCGCCGACAATATCAAAATATTCTCCAAGGGGACCGTTCTTTTCATGTTGCCCTACGACAGAGGCGGAGGACAGAATATATACCGGTTTCGGTATCCGAATCAAATTTTCCATACTATGATTGTTCCTTTATAAGGTTCTGAAGAATTTTTATTTCATAATCAACGTGACAATATAATATATTACGCCGTAAATGGCACCGGCAGTAATGCCATATAAAATAACCGGACCGGCAATAGTAAATATTTTTGCGCCCACGCCTAAAACGAAGCCTTCTCCTTTGGCATCCAGTGCGGAGGAGGCGACTGCGTTGGAAAATCCGGTGATTGGCACCAATGTTCCTGCACCGGCATGTTTGGCGATTCGGTCAAAGATCCCGATTCCGGTGAGCAGTGCGGCAATAAAAATCAGAGTTACCGACACCAGTGTGCCTGCGTCCTCCTCTTTTAAAAAAGTCATATATAATTCTTTAAGACCTTGCGCAATCACGCAAATAAGACCGCCGAATAAAAATGCGCACACACAATTTTTTGCGCATGGCGATTTTTTCGCCCGGGCATCGGCATATTTTTTATAAGAATTTTTATCCATTTGCATGTATTATGCACTTCCTTTCAAAGCGAATTTGTTATAGAATAGTATTTTCCAATTCAAACACTTTTAACCGCTTGCTCATGAATATTTCATTGACTTTCTCAGTCTTTTGTGTATAATTAGAAAAAAGAAGAGAAAAATGCTTTATATATTGGAGAATTCAGTGTAAAATTGGAGAATCTCCACTCCAAATTTAATATTTTATACCATGTCCTGCGTTTCGGCGCAAGCGGAAGAAAGGATTTTTATTATGGCACTTTGGGATGATATTGCAAAAAGCGCAAAGGATGCTGCTGCATACACTGTAAAAAAAACAGAGGAACTTACATCCATTGCAAAGATTAAGATGTCGATTCGCAGCGAGGAAAATAATTTAGACAAATGCTTTTCTGAAATTGGCAGTTTGTATTATGCTTACCAGCGGCAGGGAGAGGATCATACCTCTGAAATTGCAGCTCTTTTGATGGAGGTGGATCAGGTGCAGGCTAAAATTAAATGCCTGCGGGATTCACTTGCAAAATTACAGAAAAGTGTAATTTGCCCGGGATGCAGCGCGCAGGTAACAACAGAGTTTGATTTTTGCCCGCTGTGCGGCGCAAAATTGAAAGAGGAAGAAGCGCATCAGAATGAGGCAGACAACGAAACGGACGAAGAAGCGTAAATAAAATATGCATGCCGCACTTGACAAACAAGCTGCGGCATGTTACAATTTATAAAAAGGAACGGCTGTGAAGGGAAGAGTACTCGCATGATCTGTTTTCAGAGAGCGGTAAGAAGCTGAAAATACCGCAGCAGACAGCGCAGGAAGGTAGTCCCGGAGCTGCAGGACTGAACCCACAGTAGGTTTTGCCGTAGTCCCACGTTACGGGAAAGGGAAATGTTTGTTTCCTATTGAGCGCGCCTTTAGGCGAATGCAGGTGGTACCGCGCATATTGCGTCCTGATCTATAATCAGGACGTTTTTTTATTGTATCAATTGCGAATTTACTATGAAGGGATAGAAAAAAGATGAAAAAAGAGCTGCCAAAGACCTATGCGCCGGCGGAATTTGAAGAACGCATTTATTCCGCATGGTGCGACGCGGGATATTTTGCCCCCGACAAAGACAGAACCAAACCTCATTATTCCATTGTGATTCCCCCTCCGAATATTACCGGTCAGCTTCACATGGGTCATGCGCTGAACAACACTTTGCAGGATATTTTGATCCGGCACAAACGCATGAGCGGCTATAATACCTTGTGGATCCCCGGAACGGATCATGCATCAATTGCAACAGAAGCGAAAATTGTGGAGCAGATGCGTAAGGAAGGCGTTACCAAAGATGATATCGGACGGGACGGCTTTTTGGAGCGGGCTTGGGACTGGCGTGAAAAATACGGCGGACGGATTATCGAACAGTTGAAAAAGCTTGGATCCTCCTGCGACTGGTCCAGAGAACGGTTTACTTTGGATGAGGGCTGCTCCAAAGCAGTACAGGAAGTATTCATTAAATTATACAATGAAGGACTGATTTACCGGGGCGAGCGGATTATCAACTGGTGTCCCAAATGTCTTACGTCCATTTCTGATGCGGAAGTTGAGCATGAGGAGCAGGCAGGTCATTTCTGGCATATTCGGTATCCTTTTGAGGATGGCAGCGGATTTGTAGAAATTGCTACGACCCGTCCGGAAACCCTACTGGCAGATACGGCAGTTGCAGTACATCCTTCTGATGAGCGGTATAAGGATCTGGTTGGCAAGATGCTGGTTCTTCCTTTGGTAGGACGTAAAATCCCGCTGATTGCCGATGAATATGTGGAACGGGATTTCGGAACCGGATGCGTAAAAATTACGCCTGCCCATGACCCGAACGACTTTGAGGTTGGTCGTCGGCATAACTTGGACATGCCGGTTATGATGACGCCGGATGCGAAGATTACCGAGGATTATCCTGCCTATGCCGGAATGGATCGGTATGACGCCCGCCGCGCGATTGTGAAGGACCTGGACGAGGGCGGATACTTGCTGCGGGTTGAGGATCATAGCCATAATGTAGGCACATGCTATCGCTGCGGTACCACAGTAGAACCACGGGTAAGCCTGCAGTGGTTTGTAAAAATGGAACCCCTTGCCGCTCCTGCTATTGAAGCGGTACGCAGCGGAAAAATTAAGTTTGTTCCCCAGCGGTTCCAGAAAAACTATTTCCACTGGATGGAAAATATCCGCGACTGGTGCATTTCCCGTCAGTTGTGGTGGGGACATCGTATTCCTGCATATTATTGCGATAATGAAGCATGCGGGCATTTGGAGGTTTCTGCTGAAGGAATCCAGACTTGTCCCAAATGCGGCGGTCATATGACGCAGGATCCGGATACGCTGGATACATGGTTCTCCTCTGCGTTGTGGCCTTTCTCCACACTGGGATGGCCGGATAAAACAGAAGACCTTGCATATTTTTATCCAACCAGCACCCTTGTTACTGCGTATGACATTATCACCTTCTGGGTTTCCAGAATGATTTTCTCGGGCATTGCGTATATGGATGAAATCCCGTTTGACACCGTGTTGATTCATGGATTGGTTCGGGATGCACAGGGCAGAAAAATGTCCAAATCTCTTGGAAACGGAATTGATCCTCTGGAATTGATTTCTGAATACGGTGCAGATGCGCTGCGCTTTGCATTGGCAACAGGAAACAGCCCCGGAAACGATATGCGTTTCTCAACAGAGAAAATTGAGGCTGCGCGTAATTTTGCAAACAAGCTTTGGAATGCCGCCCGGTTTGTAATGATGAATCTGGACATTGATGCCATTGCATTGCCCGATGAAAAGGAATTGGCGCCGGAGGATAAATGGATTCTGACGCGATTCAATGCAGCGGCAAGGAATGTCAATTTGAATCTGGAGCGGTATGAAATCGGCATTGCGCTGTCAACGTTATATGATTTCATTTGGGACGAATACTGCGACTGGTATATAGAGTTGTCCAAGCCGTCTGTATCCGGCGATGATCCTGCCCGGGCAAAGACTGCACAAAACGTACTGGCATGGGTTTTATCCGGTATACTGCGCTTGCTGCATCCCTTTATGCCCTTTATCACTGAGGAGATTTACAGCGGATTGCCGGGCGTTACAGAAAGTATCATGATTCAGGCATATCCTACCGGTGAAGAAGTACCGGACTTTTCCGAGGATGCAGCTGCCATGAACAAGGTAATTGGAGCAATTCAGGCGATTCGTGCACGCCGTGCCGAGATGCAGGTTCCGCCGTCCCGGAAAGCGGCAGTGTATATTGTAACTGCTGACAAAAATGCGTTCGGACCGGGCAGTCATCCGTTTTTTGCCCGCCTTGCGTCTGCTGCCAGCGTCACTGTTACTGATACGTATGCAGACGACAGCGCTGTGCGCATTGTAACAGACAGTGCAACAATATATATTCCTTTAGCGGATATGGTAGATTTTGCAGCAGAAAGAAAGCGTTTGGAAGGTGAAAAGGCAAAAATGACAGGCGAAATCAAGCGTTGCGAAGGCAAACTTTCTAACGAGGGATTTACTGCAAAAGCACCGGCAGCAGTCGTTGCGGCAGAGCAGGCAAAGCTGGATAAGTATAAGGCACAGCTTCGCGGAATTGAGGAAGCGCTTGCGGCACTGCCCCAGTGAGAATAGGTAATCAAGTAAGAAAACACCCACGGGTATTCCGTGGGTGTTTTTCATTTATATAAAGTTGGAAGATATTTTCTAAGAGCACCAGTATTGGAAACGATCAACGAGACCTCAATAAAAAAATCTCCCCCAGCAAAGGAAACTGCCGTAAATCAAAAAAGGCCCCCTTGTGTGGGGATTCGGTTTCGAATCCCTAGGGCATCCCGCGAAGCGGGTGGGGGATTGTCAAACTATCGTTTAGCAGGATCAGTAAATCGGTAGTTTCGCTTGACAACCCCTCCGACGCGATCGCTACGCTTGATCGCGCCACCTCCCCTTGCACAGGGGAGGCTTTGAAAATTTTAATAGCTTGCGCCGCGCCATCTCTCCTTGCACAGGGAAAGCTTTGAAAATTTTAATAGCTTGCGCCGTGCCATCTCTCTTTACACAAGGGAGGCTTGAAGATTTTGATAGAATATGCCGCGCTACCTTTCTATGGAATTGTGCAGCGGATTCTCGCGTGGGATGCATATGAAGCTTATCTACTTCTTCGTATGGCACATAAACCAAGGTCGGCTTGCGGGTGTACGCCGTACCGCTCCGCTTATTCGTTTGGTTCTTGCAATGGAAATCGGAAATACTTTTTCGGCACCAGCCTCCTGCAGCAGACGGGCGCATGCGTTTATAGTAGCACCGGTGGTGATAACATCGTCTATGAGCAAAAATCTTTTGCCCACAGGGTCATAGCCGTGTAAAGTATAGGATTTTTCCGCATTGATGCACCGTTCCATGGAGTTTAATGTTTTCTGCATGGTATGTCCGGTTCTTTTGAAACAGGATATCCAGGGAATGCCAGTATATTTCGATATTTTCTTTGTTAGCTGCCGGCTTTGATCAAAGCCGTATTTCCGTATGCGCTGTGCTGCGCCGGGTGGATATGTAAGAATCCAGTCACGGGGATTTTCGCCGGACTGATAAAGAAAACGTAGTGTGGATAGTGAAAGTTCTCTTGCGCAGAAATTTGCGGCGCTGCGATCTTCGCTGCGTTTGGTCTTATACACAATAATTCTGGTTAGTTTATCCTCAATTTCTTTACTGCCAGGTCTGCCTAAAAAGATCAGCGACAGCATCGGGCGCTTACGAATCGGATCTGTTGAAAACATGGAACGGGGGCGGCAGCTGCATGCGACCGCAGTTTTATGACACTTGGGGCAGCGCACCCCGCGGGCTTCCTTCCAGATTGCAAGGCAATCCGGACAGATTTCTCCTTCTTTTTCCAAAACCTCTCCGCAGACAATGCATTTTGGCACACACACCAGACGCAGCACAAATGAGGCAATCCTGCTCAAAGCAAGAGTAAAATGATGTTTCTGCATGCCTCTATCCTTTCAGAAAGTGTTTCAGTCCGGTGTACCGGGCAGCGTGCCGGTCATTTTCAACCATAGTGGTAAGCACGCTTTTGCGACCAACCAAAATAACCATTTTGGAGGCTCGCGTGACAGCGGTGTACAAAAGATTTCTGGTCAGCAGCATAGGCGCGCAATTATACAGCGGCAGGATGACAACAGGATATTCGCTGCCCTGACTTTTGTGGACGGTAATCGCATATGCATGCTCCAATTCTTCCAATTGAGAAAATGCATAATCGGTCATGCGACCGTCAAAATCAATCAGCATTGTTTCCGCGGATGCGTCTATGGAATCTATTTCTCCAATGTCGCCATTGAAAATTCCAAGCCCTTCCAGCCCTTCTTTTATCCATTCTACGGAATAGTTGTTTTTGATCTGCATAACCCGGTCCCCATCCCGAAATACGATTCCGTGGGCGCCGCGCTGGGATTTTTCCGGTGCAGGCGGGTTCAGTATGCTCTGCATCAGAAGATTCAATTCTTCTGTACCTGCCGCGCCTTTTCTGGAAGGTGTGATTACCTGGATCCCGGCGGCGAAATCTGTTCCGTAAGCTTTCGGCAGTCGATTCTTTACCAGATCGGCAACAGTATTTGCAATAGAAGCGTCTGTGTCCCGAGATAGAAAGAAGAAGTCTGACGCATGGTTGCTAATATCCGGTATGCGTCCTTCATTGATGGCATGCGCATTCAGAATAATCATGCTTTCGCTGTCCTGCCGGAAGATTTCGGTGAGACGTACTGTAGAAAAGCAATCGCAGTCGATCAAATCTGCCAAAACATTTCCGGCGCCTACCGACGGAAGCTGGTCTACATCTCCGATAAAGATCACACGTGCACCGGGTTTGACGGCACGTAGCAATGCTTCTAACAGAAGGATATCAATCATTGAAGATTCGTCTATGATGATTACGTCTTCATCCAGATAATTGGAGGCGTTTCGTGCGAACAAAGGATCGCTGTTGTCATTATGTTCCATTTCCAACAAGCGGTGGATTGTTTTTGCTTCGCATCCGGTAGCTTCGCTCATACGCTTTGCGGCCCGTCCTGTAGGCGCAGCCAGTGCAATATCCATATCCAATGCGGAAAAAATCGAGATCAGTCCTTTGATAATGGTTGTTTTCCCTGTGCCCGGTCCGCCTGTTAGTATAAGAACACCCCGGTCAAGGGCGGCGGTGAGTGCTTGCCGCTGTTCTTTCGCATATCGGATACCGGACAAACGCTCCGTGCGGTCAATAAACGCGCTAATATCTGCAGAATCAATTTTAGGACATTGTACATGCAGTTGAATCAGCTTGGAAGCACAGTATACCTCCGCACTGTGATAACGGGGCAGGTAGATATAGGGAATTTCCTCCCGGGTTTCGCAAAAGAGCTTTCCAAGCTGCAACAGCTTGTCCAGCCTTATAGAAACCAGATCATCTGCTACGGATAAAAGCTGTGCGGTTTCCTGAATCAGTGTACCACGCTGCAGGCAGGTATGTCCGCTCCCAAAGGCAGCAGTGGTTAAAATATGCGTCAGACCGCCGGCAATGCGCTCGTCGCTGTCTGCTGCGATGCCGCAGGTTTGGGCGATTGCGTCTGCACGGCGAAATCCGATTCCGCTGAAGGAATCGCACAGGCGATATGGATTGGAACGAATCATTTCGATTGCGCGTCCGCCCCATTTTTTATAAATTTTCATAGATGTGGATGTGCCGAAAAAGTCCGCACAGAACATCATTACGTTACGGGCACCGGATTTTTCAATAAAGCTTTCCGACATTTTGTCTGCTTTCTGCCGACTGATGCCGGGAAGTTCAGCCAGCCATTCCGGATGGAATTCCAGCACCTCAAATGTGTCTTCTTCAAATTTTTCCACGATACGCGCGGCTGTTTTGGGACCAATGCCTGCTATAGCGCCGGAGGACAGGTACCGTAAAATTTCCGCTTTAGTGGTTGGAAATTGTTTTTCGTAGGTTTCCACACGGAATTGCCTGCCGTAGGTAGGATGGGTTGTCCATTTTCCGGTGGCGCAGATAATATCGCCCTCTCCAATATAGGGAAGGGTGCCTACGATTACTACGGGAAGCCCGTCCTCTCCTTCGACCTCGCATACGGTGTAACCGCTGTCCTGAGAACTGTATATCACGGAGCCTACGGTACCTTGGATTGTTTCCGGTTCGGTATTATGATGTTGCTGCATAAAATCCGCAGGCTCCTTTCCAATTTACTGTTTTGTTATGGATGTAGTATCTTTATTATACGAGTTTTGCAGGGAAATGTCAATTTCTTCATGGGGCATTTTTCTGCGTCGGATTCGTCTGACGACAGAGCGCCAGATCTCCAGTGCGGCACAGTAGAGACCAAAAACGAAAAAAATTGATATAAAGATTTCCCCAATCAATTGCAGCATATGGATCCCCCTTGTCTTGACGCTTCATTGAAAGCGGGTTATTAAATTCGGGAGTGGTTACTCCGTATGCCTACAGTATATGCTGTGTTCTTACGGTGGGACAGTGAAAAGACCCTGCAAAGTCCTTTTCAGAAAAACAGCGTCTCTCTTACAGGAGACGCTGTTTCACAGTTCTTTTTTAGTGATATGTGAATATAATTAGGACAGACGTTAAAGCCCGAGCCCCGTCCGGATACTCTCTGCAAGATCTGTTTTTTCCCAGGGAGCGTCCAGATCCTCTCTGCCCATGTGTCCATATGCAGCCAGAGCTTTGTAAATAGGACGCAGCAAGTCAAAGCGCCGGATAATTGCATCGGGGCGCATGTCCAGATTTTGAATCAGATACTCTGCTATTGCCTCGTCGCTCACAAGTCCTGTGCCGAAGGTGTCAATCATTAGCGATACTGGCTTTGCAACGCCAATTGCATATGCCAGCTGCACTTCGCATTTTTTTGCTGCGCCTGCTGCTACGATGTTTTTGGCAATATAGCGGGCAAGATATGCGGCGCTCCGGTCAACCTTGGTGGGATCCTTGCCGGAAAATGCGCCGCCGCCGTGACGAGCGTATCCGCCATAGGTATCTACAATGATTTTGCGCCCGGTCAGTCCGGTATCGCCGGCAGGTCCGCCTACAACAAACCGACCGGTGGGATTGATGTGAATGATTGTGTTTTCGTCCATCATATTGCCTGCGATCGGACGGATTACATATGCTTCAATATCTCTGCGAATGGTTTCCAGAGAAATCTCCGGATCATGCTGGGTGGAAACAACAATTGTATCCAGGCGAACGGGCTTGTCTCCGTCATATTCTACAGTGACTTGAGTCTTTCCATCCGGACGGAGATAGGGAAGTGTACCCTCCTTGCGTACCTGCGTCAGCTGCTTTGCCATTTTGTGTGCCAGAGAAATAGGCAGCGGCATAAGCTCCGGCGTTTCATCGCATGCATAACCAAACATCATGCCCTGATCGCCCGCACCTGTACCGGAAGCATCTTCACCTGCCTTGGATTCAAGCGATTTGTCCACGCCCATTGCAATATCGGGAGACTGTTCGTGGATAGAGCTGAGCACGCCGCAGGTGTCGCAGTCAAAGCCGTATTTTGCCCGGTCGTAACCGATGCTGCGAATCGTTTCCCGAACAATTGAAGGAATATCTACGTATGCCGATGTTGTAATTTCCCCCATTACGTTGACAAGACCAGTTGTCGCAAAGGTTTCGCATGCAACCCGTGCCGCCGGATCCTGTTGGAGGATGGAATCAAGCACTGCGTCTGAGATCATATCGCAGATTTTATCGGGATGTCCTTCGGTAACAGATTCTGATGTAAATAATTTTTTCATGTTTTTTATGATGCCTTTCCCATTTATTTCTTGCGTTTTCTGCCGTAAACTTTCTTTTCTGTTTTTTTAATCGCTTTTTTCAGGATTTCTGTTCCCGATTTCTTTTGTTTTGGTTCGGGGTCGGGAATGTCATCCTCTCGCGTCAATTCCGGTACGGGAGTATCTTTATCAATAAATACTACGCCCGGATCCAATACATCGCTGTATGGAGGATCAGTCTTATAAAATTCTGTATGTACCGGTGCGTTTTTATGCCGCAGCCGATTTTCTATAAACTGTTTGAACAGTACATACAGCACTGCTGTTACGGGAACCCCCAGCACCATACCGGCAAATCCGAAAAGACTGCCTGCTGCTGTGATAGAGATAATAACCCATAAGGAGCTGATGCCAATGGAATTTCCTAGAATTTTCGGACCCAGAATGTTGCCGTCAATTTGCTGAATTGCCACAACAATAATCAGAACCCAAAGGAAGTCTGCCGGTGCAACAATCAGAATCAGCAGGCAGCAGATGAATCCGCCTATAATCGGACCGAAGAACGGAACAATATTGGTTATGCCTACAATTACGCTTAGCAGCGGATAATAGGGAATATTACACAACCAGAATACCAGCAGGGACAGCAATCCAATAATGAAGGAATCCAGCAACTTACCGACGATAAAGCCACCAAATGTTTCGTGGGTGAATCGTGCCAGCCGCACGGTGTTCAAATAGGTTCTGCGTTTGAACAGAGCGGACAGGATTTTTTTGAGTTGGGCACATAGCTTCTCTTTGGAATAGAGAAAATAGAGGGCGAGGATTACGCCAATGACAAAGTTTTTGACTTCTCCAATCAATGCACCGCCGTAGCTGATGACGTAGTTTGCGCCGCTTTGGATCAGTGTGTAATACTGTGTGAACAGATCCTTAATATTCAGGGATATGTTGTATTCTGCCAGAAGAGACGCCAGCGTGTCGTGCTGTTCTCCGAGAATTTTGCCGGAATGCTCCCGCACCAGATCGTCTGCAAAGGTTTGCACATTTTCAATGTAAATGTTCATTTGGCTCCCCAGATCCTCAAAGCTTTGCGCAACCTGCGGGACTATAGCGTAAAGGATTACGGAGATTACGGCGATTGCGGTGAGCAGGGTAAGGATTAGGGAGAGGGCGCGGCGTACAGCGTGCATATTGCGTTTTGCTTTTTTAAAGGACAATATTGTTCGCTCATAAAAACACATAATCGGATTGCACAGGTACGCGACGATAAAACCATATGTAAAGGGGGACAGCAGGGCAAAAATTGTTTTGATTGTTTTTATTACTTCCTTAAAATTATATATACATAAAAATACCGCTGCCGCCGCAGTGATTGTAAGAAAAGCGTAGAATGCTATGGAAGCATATTTTTCATTTTTTTTAAATGGAAGCATAGGCAAACCTGTTCTCTCAGATTTTGTGTCCTGTGGACACAAATAACATTTTTACTGTTTCTTCCTTCTATTTTATATCAGAACCCTTGCGCGGTCAAGAGAATTCTGTTAGAATATTGTAAAAAGTTGCTTCTTTAGAGGAAATTTCCTGTTTTGGCAGTGTAAAAGCATTTTCTGCAAATGCATATGTGCAGAATCTGTCAAATATCCGTAAAAAATGCTGTTGAATTTTAACAAAATATTTTGTACTAAATGATGAATTTTACGTATAAAAAGATAAATAAAAGGAAGATTTTTTGTTGTAAATCAATAAAAATATTGGGTTTGTAGAAAAGATAGCAATAAACTTGTTATATTTTGTTCATAAAATATACTACATTTTTCAGAAAAAAATGCTATAATACAAAAAGAATAAGTAGATAGGGGGTAGTATGCCTATCTGCGTCTTTCTCCGCGCGGGGCGCGGAAACTTTCAAAGGAGGATGGTGCTGTAGTTCATTGCAGCTCCGCAGTGCGATGCTAGAACGGATCTGGGAATACCTTACGCGAAATATTAAAATCGCATGGAAAAGTGTATTTTTCAATTTTAAGCAGTATTGCGTTTTTTTCGCGGCAATTTTTATCGTGCAGTTGCTGTACGGAATGATGGCGATTTCCGCCACCAACAACAATTCCGTGGCATTTCAGCAGATCAAGGAGGAGTACGACTATCACTATGTGATTCGTAACCTGACGCTGAGTCAGTACAACTATCTGAAGGATTACAAAAATGCAGATCGTGGTACGTTTGACGAGCTGAAGCAATTGTACGTCATTGTGGATTATGACAAGCGTGTCAATGCCAAAGATGAAAAGGAAGTATATGACGTTTACCTGCGCTTTGGTAAGGAAGGAGCCAGCGACACTCTTGTGCAAAGCTATGCCAAGCAGTTTGAAGCGGATTATCTGTCGGTTCTTTCCAATATAGAAGGGTACTCATATAAGAACTATCAGGAAGACGCAACGCTTCTTCTGGAATACAGCGACAGAGTGGCGAGCAACAATAATACATTCTGGATTATTACGCTGCTGCTGATTGTACTGTCTGTGTTCCTGCTGATGTCGATTTACAACATCCGTATGAACCAATACAAGTTTACTTATGGTGTATATATGACGTTCGGTGCAGATTTCAAAATGCTGTTTGGTACGGCGTTCTGGGAACTGTTCGTGATCATGCTGGTAACGTATATCCCGGCTGTGGTTGCGTCTACCGCTATCGTATATTTCATTTATGCACCGTCCGGGTTTACCTTTGCATTCTCAGCGCTGGTGTTCCTGCAGGTGTTTGTGTTCAGCCTTCTGGTTGTGCTGGCGTCCGTGTTTATGCCGATGCGCATCACGTCCATGCGCCAGCCTATGTCTCTGATTATTACAGAAGACAACTCCAACCTGGTAAGCTCCCCGAGAAAGTCCTTCAATCTGCTGGGTAAAAAATTCCCGCTGCAGTATGAATTGTATTCCATTTGGCGTTTCAGAAAATATAATATTCAGCTGCTGACTACGGCAATTATATTCTGCGCATTGTTTATCTGCGGTTTGTACCTGGCAAATATTTATACCACAGATTTGGATTATCCCCGGGCGCAGTATCAGATGGAATTGGATCTGGAGAATACATACATTTCCTATAATTCCGCCCTTAGTAAAGATCTGAATGAATTGAACGATTCTTTCTTGAAGGAATACGGCGACGATTTTGATGAGGATTTCAAGGCTCTGAACGGTATTGAAACAACCGGTAATGCAACGCCTACCGATGGAGATCTGGATGTGGCGCAAAGCCCTGTCACAGAAGCAAAGTATATCAATTCCTTTATGCTTGTTAATAAAAAGGATGTAAAAGCTTTTGCTTCCGGCTTCTTTGTTTACAGAACCAAGGATGCGTACTCACCGTATCAGGGAGAAGGCAGTTACAAAGTAACAAATGATGTGCTGTATAAAGCAGTGGATCCGAATAACTATGAGGATTTGTTCAACTTCTTATCGCAGTATACCATTGAGGGCGATGTGGAAAAAATTCTGGAAAGCAACAAGGACGCGCAGTATGTCATTGTTGGCGATTCCAAGAGTAATATCAAAACATATAAGTTTGATGTGGGCGACAAAATTGCGGTAAGTACTTACAAAAGTGCGGTAACTGCAGTTGATTCCAACCTGAGCGGAAAATCGCTGCTCCGGCGTCAGATCAAAAACTATGAGTACGCTTATACAGATCTGGAAGTTTGTGCAGTAATTAAGGATATCCCGTCCGGAAGCGTTCCTGTATATATGCTTAATGATACATATCAGGCTGTTACCGGCAGAGCTCCTACTGTAACAAAGCTTAACCTTTATACAGATCCTGGTTTGGATGATGAGCATATTACTTTCATTGAAGATGAAATGCGTACCATGCTTATTGAAGACAATGAAGGCGATGTGGGTGCAGTGTCTGTTAAGAATATGAACACACTGGCAGAAAACAACATCAAGAAAGACGAACACTACAACGAGTTGTACATTGCAATTTCTATTCTCATTCTTTGTATTTCACCGATCATCTGGTTCTTCTCTCAAACGCTGTACTACTTTAAGCGCGAGAAGGAATTCAATGTTATTCAGTCTTTGGGTGCAAACGGAAGCGACATTCGGATTATCTATCTGCTTGGCGGTCTTAGTATGGCGGTCATGTCTCTGATTGTCAGTATCGCGCTCAGTTATCTGGGAAGCTATTTGATGTTCTACGCTTACAATGTAATCGTTCCGAACTTCTCTCAGGAATATGTGCGGTATACCTTCTACATGCCTTGGTATGCTTTGGTTATCTCTGTGATAATGTCTGTGGCTTGCGGTTTCTTCTCCGCATACCTGCCTTACAGAAGTTACTTCAAAAACCGTTATTCGCTGGAAAACGGCGGTAGCGGTGTTGAACACGATGAATGATGACCGGCTTCCCGGAATACTTATTTTAACCATATGATTGGGCAGCAATGCTGCCAGGAAAGGATACATAAATGGCTACCAATACAGAATATATGCTGCAAGCCGAAAGTGTTATCAAGCAGTACAGACAGTCTGAATCTGTGATTACAGCGGTAAACCGCGCAAATATTAAAATAGAAAAAGGCGAATTCGTGGCGATTATCGGTTCCTCCGGTTCCGGTAAATCTACCTTCCTGCATATTTGTGCCGGTCTTGACCGGGCAAATGCCGGACGTATTATTGTAGATGATACAGAAATCACCAAGATGGGTGCTGACCAGTTGGGACGTTTCAGAGGAGAAAATATGGGCTTCATCTATCAGAGGCACAATTTGATCCCTCAGTTTACAGCATTGGAAAATATCCTGCTGCCTACAGTAATGTGTAATAAATCCGATATGTCCTATCAGGAATCTCTTCGTGAGCTGGTTGAACATTTGGGACTTAGTGAACGTCTGCACCATTTGCCCAGCGAGTTGTCAGGCGGTCAGTGTCAGAGAGTAGCAATTGCCCGTGCACTGATTAACAATCCGCAGATTCTGTTTGCAGACGAGCCGACCGGTAACTTGGACCGTACCAATGCAGACGAGGTGCTGAAGCTGCTTCTCAAGATTCGTGAAACCAGAGGACAGACTTTGCTGATGGTAACCCACGACCTTGCGATTGCAGAAATGGCTGACCGTATTTTCCGCATGGATAACGGTATCTTGACTTTGGACCGTGACTATAAAGGCGGAAACAAGAGAACAATTGATTCTTATTAAGATAAAAAAGGAACCTGCGGGTTCCTTTTTTTGTATTCTGTTGCGTGCAGAAATCTCTCTTTTTAGGTATGGTTTCTATTCATATAGACCTTTCCATGTGAGGATCCGCTGCGCGGTTCCATAGAGAGGTGAGGGGCTAGTAAAATGACAATCGATTTACCGATTCTGCAAAACACTTGTATAACAATCCCTCACCCGCTACGCGGGATGCCCTAGGGATTCGAAAACGAATCCCCGCACAAGGGGGTCAAAATTTAACCTAAGCCTCCTCCAGTAAAGGAAGGTGGTTCGCTCAAGCGTAGCGACCGAGTCGGAGGGATTGTTTGAGTAATACTATCCATGTTTTTTACAAATGTTGATATATAGAAACATTTTGCAGAATTTTGTATTGATTGCAAAATGCACAAAAAGGTAAAATATTATTGACATTTTATGTATATTATTATATAATTTGAATAGATTGTTAATACTGCATTGTAATTAGGAGTAGACAAATGAAAAAGATTATTTCAGCAGTACTTTTGCTCGGAATGCTTGCCGGAATGCTTGGTGTTGGTGCAGCGGCACAGGAATATGTGATAGATCAAACCTTCACCCTGGGCGATGTAAACGGCGACGGATATGTGGACGCTGTAGATGCATTTGATGTTGTTCGTTATTTGGCAGATGTGGATGGAGCGTCCCTTGATCGGAATGCTGCGGACATGGATGCGGACGGCGATGTTACTGCATTTGACTCGCTTCAGTTCAGGTTGTGCCTGGCAGAGGTGAAACAGTGGTCTGACTATGAGATTACGGAAGGCTACGGGCAGGCGCTGTATAATCTCACCATTGCGGGAAACCCCATCAATACATACTGTATCGTTGTTCCAGCGGACACAAATCCAGATACAAGCAACGCATATTACAGCGCACAGGTGCTGCAAAGATATATTTGGGTTGCAACAGGATTCGAACCGGACATCGTTTTCGGAGAAAAGACAACAGAAAATGCGATTGCTTTCCATCAGGAAGATTTGCATGAGAGTGAATTGGGGCTTGAAGAGTATATCTACAGTGTAATAAACGGACAGATGGACATTTACGGAACCCGCCGCGGATGCATGTATGCTGTGTATGATATTTTGGAAGAATATTTGGGATTTCTTTTTTACAGTGGAGATGCAACACTGATTTATAAAAATCGCATGGTTGATATTCCGGAAGGTTTGTATGTACAGCGTGAACCGCTTATGCATTTCCGCATGGTGCGGGGCGGCACGTTCGGCATTCCCAATGCGTTGCAATATTATTTCCCGCGTCGGAATAACGGACATCAGCTATCTGCATATGAAGGTGAAAAGTATGGAACGTTGACGGGGACTCATGGATTCCATGCGCATTCTTTCCAGGGCTATTATCAGATGTATACAGGTCCGGAAGATGCGCCTACTTTGTTGGAGCGTTATGAAAACGGTACCAAGGTGGATGAACTGCACTGGCAGCCTTGCTTTACCAGTGATGAGGTATACGAGCAACTGTTTACCGGACTGGTTTTGTACAGTAAATATTTGTTTGAAGAACGTCCTAAGAAAGACCAGGTGTTCCGACCGGAAACGTCGTTGCTGTCCTTCTCAATCTGCGACAGCACGGATTATTTCTGCAAATGTGAAAATTGCTCCATGTTATATGAAACAGACGGTTATGCCGGCGGAAGCGTTTATATGGCAAACCGTGCTGCGGCTGATATTCAGGAATATTATCCCGGTATGCGGATTTATTTCATAGAGTATGATCATACGATCCCGCAAACAATTTTCCCGGATAAAAATCTGGTAGTTATGTTCTGCGGAAGCGGCTGCAACAATCATATTCTTGGAACCGGTGGCTGCGGCGACAACGTAACCTTGAAAGGTGAAAACAACAACTATGATGAAAAAGCGTTGAAAGCTTGGGGAGAAATTTGCGCACAGACTGGTGCAGAACTGTGGTACTGGTATTATCCCTGTACTTACAGTTACTGGCTGGTGGGAAGTCCGAATATCGTCAATATTTATGAGGATTATAAATGGCTCGTGAATGAATGCGGTGTCACGGGGCTGTATTTTGAAAGCGATGATATTTATAATAACTTTGAAGCGTTGAAAGAGTATCTTGCCTCTCGCGTGATTGCGGATCCCGATATGACGGAAGATGAGTTTTATGACATTATGCGGGAGTATCTGCGTATATATTACGGGGACGGATATAATGAGCTGTTCCAATATATTATGATGCAGAACGAAGCAGGCGACCGTGCCGGATGCTTCCGGAACGGCAGCTTGGATCGTCCGCGTCAGATGTTCGATTATAAATATATTGATGATAATTATGAGGAAATGCGTGCACTGCTGGTAACAGCGCGCGATAAAGCAAATACAGATGCGCAACGCACGAAAATTGATACGCTGCTTGCATGTTGCGATTTCCTGGGACTGACCTGTGTGCATCATCGGTATTATAAGAACAATACAGATAATGAAGAACTTCGTCAGCTGTATATGGAGCGTTACGATGCTATGTACAATTATATTAAAGAGAATGACATCCCGGTTTTCCCCAGTGAACAATATGGATTGCCTGCTGCAATCAGCTATGAGGAAGATCCCATGTTTCAGGTTTATGGGGCGGAACGTTCCGGCGTCAGCAGATATCCTGCTTCTTAATTTATAAATTGTAAAAAGTCCGTCTGTTAAAGACGGACTTTTTGTTTGCCTGTTATTTTATACAAAAAATTAAAAAATACTTGATTAAGTATAAACAATATGATACAATAAAGTGTAAAAATCATATTAGTATGGTCTAATATTACAAGGAGAAGGCAAATGAAAAGAGTATTATCTATTTTGCTGTTGCTCTCCATGCTGGCGGGAACGTTCAGTATCGGAGCTGCGGCCCAGTACATCCAAGTAGATGACACTTTCACACTGGGCGATGTGAACGGCGATGGGTACACAGATGCCGTGGACGCATTTGAAGTGGTTCGTTATCTGGCAGATGTGGAAGGAGCATCTGTAAACCGGAACTCTGCGGATATGGATGCGGATGGTGATGTCACTGCGTATGACTCGCTCCAGTTCAGACTGTGTCTGGCAGAGGTGAAGCAGTGGTCTGACTATGAGACTACAAGTGGATACGGTGAAGCAATGTATAACTTCACGATTGCAGGCAATCCCATTGATACATACTGCATTACTGTACCTGCTGAGCTTGCGGATAATACCGAAGCCAACAGAAAGGTTTATGGTGCGAATGCTTGGTATGCTGCGGATCAGATGCGCAAGTATACCCTTATTGCGACCGGATTTGAACTTCCTGTTGTAAAGGGTGAAAAAACGGCGGAGCACGCCATCGCTTTCCATATTGAAGATGAAGAAGGCGAGCTTGGTGTGGAAGGCTATATCTATGAAGTGAAAGACGGGGATCTGCATATTTACGGAACCCGCCGCGGCTGCATGTACGCTGTGTATGATATTTTAGAGGATTATATAGGATATCGTTTCTATCACAGCGAAATGACAATGATCTATAAAAACCGCACCGCGGATATTCCTGAGGGCGTGCATGAAACGTATCTTCCGATTATAAAATTCAGAGAAGTTGCACAATCCTTCTGGAATAGAGATGAATATTATATCCCGCGCAAGCTGAACGGCTCCAATAGTACATGGGACTATTATTATGGTACTTCAACAGGTTCGCACTTTATCAATGCGCACTCTTTCCAGTATCAGTACAAGATGTACCACGGACCAGCCGCTCCGGAGGGAACGGAAAGACCTTTGTCTTATCGGTATGATAATGGTCCTAACGATCATGGCGACTGCGTATGGAATCCCTGCTTTACCAGCGATGATGTATATGAGCAGCTGTTTGAAGGAATGATTCTGATTGCAAGAATGCTTACCGATGAGTGGAGAGGCCATACATACCGGAGAGAAACCTCCTATATGTCCTTCTCGCCCAATGATACGGACGGTGCAAAGGATATCTGGTGTCACTGTGCCGACTGTTCCACATTGTATGCATCTGAAGGCATTATGGGTGCGATTGTGTATATGGCAAACCGTGCCGCTGCGGATATTCAGGAATATTATCCCGGCATGAAGATTCTGTGCGGCATTTACGATCATGCACCGGTAAACAATATTTATCCTGACAAGAATCTGGCAGTATATTACTGGGGCAACGGCTGTAACAACCACATTTTGGGCAGCGGAGAATGCGGCGATTATTTGATTGATACAGGTCTTGCAAAAAGAAGTAATACGATTGATGAATTGTGCCTGAAACAGTGGGGCGATGCGTGCGCGCAGACCGGTGCAGAGCTGTGGTTCTGGGAATATCCTGTAACTTACCACTATTATTTGGTTGGATGCCCGAACATTCTGAATCTGTATTACGACTATAAATACCTCGTGGAAGAATGTAATGTGACCGGTATCTATCATGAGGGCGGCGGACAGTCATTCCATTTTGAAACATTGAAAGCATATCTCTCTTCCCGCATGTTTGCTGATCCGGATATGACTGAGGAAGAATATCTCGAAATCATCAAAGAATATCTGTATATGTACTACGGCGACGGCTATGAGGAACTGTATCAGTTTATTCTGATGCAGAACGAATCGGGAGATCTCCAGCACTGCTTCATCAACAACTTTGACCGCCCCCGTCAGATGTACAACTATAAGTATATTGATGAACATTATGAAGAAATGCGTGCACTGCTGACAACTGCATACGACAAAGCGTTGGATGACGGTCAGCGTACCAGACTGAAAACCATGCTTGTATGCTTTGACTTCCTGGGGCTGACTTGTGTACATCATCGGTATTATAAAAATACCGACAATGAGGAGCTCCGTCAGCTATACAGAGACCGGTACGATGAAATGTACGAGTATATCGGATACACAACCAATCATTCGAAACCGCTGGTGATAAACGGTGTGACGCAACGGGACGAGAACAATAAAGTAATCATGGTTCCGGGCATGGAGATATTCTCCAATAATACATATGTGTTCCCGGAAAACCTCAGAGGCGAAGACCGTTACAAAGAAGATCCTATGTATCAGTTCTATAAGGATGAAAGAAAAGACGGTCGTTATGACGGCACAAACTGATATGCAAACTGCATAAGAAAAAGCATCCCTTTTATAAGGGATGCTTTTTCATTGAAATGCGCATTGGATTTGGGGCTTTTGTATAAAAAATCAAAAAACACTTGCACAAGTATAAACAATATGTTACAATAAATTATAGTAAACTGCACAAAATATGCTGGGATTTTGAAAGAAGATGAAATACAGAGATAGAAGTCTGGCGCTTTCAAACCTGGTTTGTGCTTTGTAGCTGATGATAGGTCATATTTCGCTGGTGGCGAAATTGGCACAATCCAAAGAAAGGAATGGTTACAAAAATGAAAAAAGCGTTATCTATCCTGCTGATGCTTTCCATGCTGGTCGGCGTGTTCAGCGTTGCTGTGTCGGCACGGGGGCAAGACTGGAGAATTGATGACACTTTCACCCTGGGTGATGTGAACGGAGACGGCTATGTGGATGCTGTGGATGCGTTCGATGTTGTCCGTTATCTGGCAGATGTGGAAGGAGCAACTCTGAGTCAGGATGCTGCAGATATGGATGCAGACGGCGAGGTGACTGCGTTTGACTCGCTCCAGTTCAGACTGTGTCTGGCAGAGGTGAAACAGTGGTCTGACTATGAGATTACCGACGATTATGGAGAGGCTTTGTATAATTTTACAATAGCAGGCAATCCCATCAGTACATACTGCATTGTTGTGCCTGCGGATACAAGGCCATCCGGCAACCTGTATTTTGCAGCGGATCAGCTGCGGAAATATGTTCGCATGGCGACAGGTCATAACATGGAAATCTGTTTCGGTGAGCAGAAGGCTGAGAACGCAATCGTTTTCCATCAGGAAGATGAAGAAGGCGAGCTTGGTATTGAGGGCTTTATCTATGAAGTAAAAGATGGGCAGCTCCATATCTACGGAACACGCCGCGGCAATATGTATGCAGCGTATGAAATTTTGGAGGAATACCTGGGATACCGTTTTTATGCTGCATATGAATATATGACCTACAAGCAGCGTGCTGTGGATATTGCTGAGGGAACCTATTTTAAGAAAATTCCGGAACTGAATTTCCGTATTACAAGACAGACGACACATAACAATGAAGGAGTGGATTTCTTCTTCCAGCGCAGATCCAACGGTCGCGGTACCTTAAGCGGCAATGACAGCGAAGAATATGGATATCTGACTGGTGCGCACTTTATCAACGCCCATTCCTTCGGTTATTATTACAGAATGTATACCGGCAACAAGATCTATGAGGATCAGGGTTTGGTATGGCCAGAAGGTCCCAGACTTGCAGACCGATATAGCGCTGGAGTACAGAAGGATGAAAGCGAGTGGCAGCCCTGCTTTACCAATGATGAGTCCTATATGCAGATGTTTGAAGGCATGCGCTTGACCATACGGATGATTACAGAGGATTGGAAAAACAATACATTTTCCATGGGAACCTCTGCAATGTCTTTCTCAATTTGTGACAACCTCAAGGGAATGTGCAAATGTGATGACTGCTCCACGCTCTATGCAACAGATGGCTATGCAGGCGGAAGTGTGTACATTGCCAACCGTGCTATTGATGATATTCAGGAGTATTATCCTGGATTGAAGCTGTATTTCATTATCTATGAGCACACGCCTCCGCAGACGATTTTCCCCAAGGATGATTTGATCATTTTGTATTGCGGCACCCCCTGCAACAACCACTATATCAATAGCGGCGAATGTACGGAGGAAGGAAACACACTGCATGGTGAAAGCAATATCCTGGAAGCTGAGTATCTGAAAGCATGGGGAGATATCTGTCGGGAATCCGGTGCGGAACTTTGGTTCTGGTATTACCCTATAACCTATCACTACTATCTGGTAGGATGCCCGAATATTATCAATCTGTATTATGATTACAACTACTTAGTCAACGAATGCGGCGTGAGCGGCATGTTCTATGAGGGCGGCGGAACGGAGTTTGTCTTTGAAACACTGAAAGAGTATCTTGCGATGCGCCTCAACTGGGATCCGGAAATGACGGAAGAAGAGTTCATCGGTCATATGAAGGAATATCTGTATATGTATTACGGAGACGGGTATGAGGAACTGTATCAGTATATTATGATGCAGGACGAGGCCGGCAACGGTGCGGGCTGCTTCATCAATAACTGGGATCGCCCCCGTCAGATGTATGACTACAAGTATCTCGATGAGCATTATGAAGAAATGCGCGCACTGATAGTGACGGCGCAGGGTAAGGCGAAGACAGATGAGCAGCGTAAAAGACTGGATACCCTGCTTGTATGCTGTGACTTCCTGGGGCTGACCTGCGTGCATCACCGGTATTATAAGAATCCAGAAAGTGAAGAGCTTCGTCAGATATACATGGAACGCTATGATGCTATGTATGAGTATATCGGATATACGACCAACCATGAGAAACCTTTGGTTGTGAACGGTGTAATTGTTAAGGATGAAAATGGTAATACGGTGATGGTGCCCGGAATGGAAATCTTTTCCGATATAGAGCCGTATTCCTTCCCTGAAAATCTTAGAGGAATTGACCGTTATATAAATGATCCGATGTATCAGTTCTATGGCGAAGAAAGAATCGGTGGTACCAGATATCCGTAACTGTATAAAAAGAACCGCAATAAGCGGTTCTTTTTTTTGCATTCTCTGCATTTTTATGTAAAAATAACAAAAAATATTGTTTTTTTATATCAAAATATGGTACAATAAATCGTAAAATTATGCTCATATATAATAATGTAAGGAGGTACCAAATGAAAAAAGCATTTTCTATTCTGTTGCTGCTTTCTCTGCTGATTGGTGTGTTTGGTGTTGCCGCGGCGGCACAAGACTTGAGAGTTGACCGCACTTTCACGCTGGGCGATGTAAACAGTGACGGACACGTAGACGCTGTGGATGCGTTTGAAGTGGTGCGCTATCTGGCAGATGTGGAAGGAGCGTCTTTGAGTCGGGATGCTGCAGATATGGATGCGGACGGCGAAGTGACTGCATTCGATTCCCTGCAGTTCAGACTGTGTCTGGCAGAAGTGAAACGATGGTCTGACTTTGAAAAGAAGGGTCGCTACGAGAACGCATTGTATAACTTCACCATCGGAGGCAATCCCATTGATACATACTGCATTGTTGTGCCTGCAGATACTGAGAGGGGTAAAAGCAATCTATACTTTGCAGCAGATGAGCTGCGTGAGTATATCCATATGAGCACAGATTATAAGATTGAGATCTGTTTTGGAGAACAAAAGACTGAGAACGCTGTTGTTTTCCATCAGGAGGACGAAAAAGGCGAGCTTGGCATTGAAGGCTTTATCTATGAAGTGAAGGACGGGCAGCTGCATATTTACGGTACCCGCCGGGGAAATATGTATGCGGTTTATGAAATTCTGGAAGAATATTTGGGATATCGTTTTTATGCTGCAAATGAGAGTTTGATCTATAAGCAGCGCACATCGGATATTCCTGAGGGAACCTATTTTAAGAAAATTCCCGAACTGGATTTTCGTATTACACGACAAACAACGCACGGAGGTGAAGGCATAAATTTCTTCTTCCAGCGTAAATCTAACGGACGCGGTACATTGAGCGGCAACGATGATGAATATCGCGGGAATTTGACGGGCGCACATTCTATCAATGCCCACTCTTTCGGCTATTATTATAAGGTAGCTACCGGAATCCAGGTGGATGAATATAAATGGCAGCCCTGCTTTACCAGCGATGAGTCTTACGAGCAAATGTTTACCGGTTTGTATGAGACCATGCGTGGCATGGCAGATCGCGGATACGAGAAATTTCAGGCGGGAACTTCTGCTATGTCTTTCTCCATTTGTGATAATATCGTGGGTATGTGCAAGTGTGACGGATGTTCAACTCTTTATGCGACAGACGGATATGCAGGGGGAAGCGTATATATTGCGAATCGCGCAATTGATGATATCCAGCAGTATTTCTCGGAAATCAAGCTGTATTTCATTATCTATGATCATACGATTCCGCAGACGATTTTTCCCAAAGATGATTTGATTATTTTATATTGCGGCACTGCCTGCAACAATCATTTCATCAATAGCGGAGAATGTACGGCAGAAGGAAATTCACTCAATGGCGGAAACAACTTCTTTGACGCAGAGTCGCTGAAGGCTTGGGGAAAGGTTTGCAGGGAAAACGGTGCGGAGCTGTGGTTCTGGTACTATCCTGTAACCTATCATTACTACCTCATAGGGTGTCCAAATATTATCAATCTGTATTATGATTACAACTACTTAGTCAACGAATGCGGTGTAAACGGCATGTTCTATGAAGGCGGCGGAGAAGAATATAACTTTGAAACGCTGAAAGAGTATCTTGCAATGCGTCTTAACTGGGATCCGGAAATGACGGAAGAAGAGTTCATCGGTCATATGAAGGAATATCTGTATATGTACTACGGAGACGGTTATGAGGAGCTGTATCAGTACATCATGATGCAGAACGAAGCGGGAGACCGGGTTGGATGCTTTATCAACAACTATGACCGCCCCCGCCAGATGTATGACTACAAGTATCTTGATGAGCATTATGAAGAAATGCGTGCGCTTATCGAATCGGCGATGGTTAAGGTGAAAACATATGAACAAAGCAAACGATTGGATACCCTGCTTGCGTGCTGTGACTTTTTGGGGCTGTCCTGTGTGCATTATCGGTATTATAAGAATCCGGAAAGTGAAGAACTTCGCAAAACATATATGAAACGGTATGACAACATGTATGAGTATATCCAATCAACACCCAACCATCAGAAACGGTTGATCAAAAACGGTGTGGTTGTCAAAGACAACCGGAACAATCCCATAATGGTACCTGGGATGGAAATCTTTGACGCTCTTGACTATGTATTCCCGGATAACCTTATTGGCGATGACCGCTATAAAAACGATCCGATGTATCAATTCTATGGTGAAGAAAGAAGCGGTGTGACCAGATATCCGTAACTGTAAAAAACTGCAATTTACGAAGTCGGGTGCGGCAGTATTTCGAACAGCTTAGACAAATCAGCATAATATGAAAAAAATCACGGCAATTATTTTTCGTTGCCGTGATTTTTTCTGTTTATTTTATAGTAGTGCGTACAGTCATTTTGTTGCGCATCTTAATGATTTTCAAGCTAGCTCTGCAAGAATTTGCGGAAAAACTTCTAAACTGCGTTTTAAAATTCCGTGCATTTGCGCTATTGCAATTCCGTAATTTACAATCGGCACGTTCTGTCCGGTCGCCTTTGCAATTCTGTGGAGCATTTCTTTTTCATTCAGCATGCACCCGCCGCAATGCACTATCAACGCGTAACTGCTCAAATCCTCGGGGAAATCGCCGCCCGAGGTGAACGAATATACCGGCTTTGCACCGCTGAAATTTTCTATCCAATGCGGCATTTTCACTGTGCCGATGTCGTTGCATTGCCTGTGATGCGTACAACCCTCGGAAATGAGCACTTTGTCGCCATTACGGAGTTTGGAAAGTGCAGCGGCGCCTCTTACAAGCGCAGACAAATCCCCTCTGTAACGTGCGAAGAGTATCGAAAACGATGTAAGCAAAATATCTTTGGGCGTATCGGCAGCTACACGCTCAAATGCCTGCGAATCGGTTATAACGAGTTTGGGTTTGTGTGACAACATTGCAATTGTATTTTTTAACTCCTCGGGTTGACAGCAAATAATGGAACAATGCGCATCTAAAAGCTCGCGGATCGTTTGCTGCTGTGGTAAAATAAGCCTCCCTTTGGGCGCAGCTTCATCCACTGGAACTACTAAAATTGCAGTATCGCCCGTTTCAAGCAAGTCTGCGACAATGCATTTATCAGACTTTGCCCCTTTGGCGAACGCGCCGATTTTTTCTTTAAGCTGCGTGATGTTCTCGCCCGTTTTTGCGCTGACATAAATTTCACGCTCACCGATTTCAGGACGTTTTTCCAGAAAATCCGCTTTGTTTAGAGCAATTATATAGGGAAGCTGTTTTTCCTCAAACAGCGTGATAAGTTTTTTATCCTCGACAGAAAAATCTGTTCGACAGTCCGCAACAAGCACCGCGATATCTGTTTTCGAGAGAAATTCCTTGGCCTTTTGCACTCTTTTTTCGCCAAGCTCACCCTTGTCGTCAAGCCCTGGCGTATCGATTATTACTACCGGTCCGATCGGTAAAAGCTCCATCGCTTTTTTTACCGGGTCTGTCGTTGTTCCGCGAACATCTGATACCACAGACAAATTCTGCCCGGTGACGGCATTTACTAAGCTTGATTTTCCCGCGTTTCTCATTCCGAAAAATCCAATGTGCAAACGTTCCGCGGATACCACATCGTTTAGACTCATGGCTAATCTCCTTTCCGAAACTGTTAAAATCTGAAATCGCGGCGGTTTGATTTTCTTATTTCCTCAATATTCTGCTGTGCGATTTCGCGTACCTTTTCTGTCGGAATGCGATCTAATTCTTTTTCAATAAGCGCATACCCTGTTTTCTTTGTTTCTGTGGAAGCATAGTCTTCAAGATACTCTGAGAGTGTCATAAGGGCATTTGGGTGGCAGCAGTTGAGAATTTGTCCGTTCTTGCAAAGACTCATAAAACGGTCTCCCGTGCGCCCCTCCCGGTAACATGCCGTGCAGAAGGATGGGATGTGACCGCTGTCCATAAGCCACTTAACAACCTCGTCAAGCGTTCTTTGGTCGGAAACATCGAACTGCTCTGTATCGTGCGGACGCTCCTCCTCAGTGTAGCCGCCGACGGAAGTTCTTGAGCCGCCGCTCACCTGAGAAACGCCTAAATGGAGCAGCTTGGAGCGTACCTTTTCGGTTTCGCGCGTGGAGATGATGATTCCCGTGTACGGTACGGCAAGGCGAATGCAAGCTGTGATTTTTGCGAATGTTTCATCGTCAATTCCATTGTCAAATGCGGTGGGGTCGATGTCGTCTGCGCGCTTAATGCGGGGAATGCTTATCGTATGCGGTCCGACACCGTGAACGGCTTCGAGATGCTCTGCGTGCATAATCAGCCCTGCGAATTCATACTTATACAGTTCTAACCCAAACAGCACGCCCAGCCCCACGTCGTCAATGCCGCCTTCCATTGCTCTGTCCATCGCTTCGGTATGGTAGGCATAGTTGTGCTTGGGTCCTGTGGGGTGAAGCTTTAAATAGCTCTCTCTGTGGTACGTTTCCTGAAATAAAATGTATGTGCCGATTCCCGCGTCTTTCAGCTTTTTGTAATTTTCAACTGTGGTGGCGGCGATATTTACATTCACGCGCCGGATGTCGCCGTTTTTGTGGTGAACGGAATAAATTGTCTTGATGCAGTCAAGTATATACTCAATCGGGTTGTTGACAGGATCCTCACCTGCTTCAATCGCAAGACGCTTGTGCCCCATATCCTGAAGTGCTATAACTTCCGCCCGAACCTCCTCTTGCGTGAGCTTTTTGCGTGAGATATGCTTATTTTTCATATGATACGGGCAATAGACACAGCCGTTTACACAATAATTGGAAAGATACAGCGGCGCGAAAATCACAATTCTATTGCCGTAAAACGCCAGCTTGATTTCTTCGGCGATTTGATAAATTCTTTCAATTACCTTGGGATCATCGCAAGCCAACAGTACACTTGCTTCACGGTGTGTAAGTCCCGCGCATACGCAGCCTGCATCGGTCTTTTGCGGGCGGGCCTTTTCTAAAATTTGGTTGATAAGCGCAGCGTTGTTCTTGTTTTCCTCGGCATATTTCAGTGTTTCAAGAATTTCTTCATCGTTGATAAATTCCTCTGCTATAAGGGATTTGGGATTGTATTTAGCCATCATGGTTCTCCTTTTTTATATTACCGATGTCGGTCACGATCTTGTAACCGATTGATTTCATTCGTTGGTCTAAGCAATTGCGGCACTGTGCTGACTCGTCACCTGTGCAGATTTTATTGTCGTAAAGCTCATATTTTTTCCGTGCCGACACCGGCGACAAATTCGGCATAACAACATTTGCTCCCGAGAGAATTCCTTTTTCCCGCCCTTGCGGGTGAATTGTTCCGAGGGCGGTGGTTGACGGCAGCAGTATGGGCGGATAAATAAGTCTTATAATCGAGAGCAGATAGCAGGTCATATTGAGAGTGCCTGCGGGTTCATTTCTGAACGGCGTTTCGTGGTGCGGGATAAATGGTCCTATACCGCACATGTCCGGTTTAAATGTTTCGATGAATTTCAGATCCTCGGCGAGGGTTTGCGGGGTTTGATACGGCGATCCCACCATAAATCCACAGCCGACTTGGTAACCCAATTCGCGCAGTTCCATGAGACATTTCATTCGGTTATCAAACGACATTTCGGGTGGATGGATTTTTTCATAATGCGCCTTGTTTGCGGTTTCATGACGCAGAAGATACCTGTCCGCACCTGCTTGGCGCAGCGCTTTGTAGCTTTCGTAAGAACGTTCTCCCAATGACAAAGTAACTGCGCAGTCGGGATATCGCGCTTTCATTTTGCAGACAATTTCGCATATTAAGTCGTCATTAAAATATGCATCCTCGCCGCCTTGCAACACAAACGTCCGAAATCCAAGCGAATAGCCTTCATCGGCACACTCGAGAATTTGTTCGGGCGTTAGACGATAGCGCTGGCAATAGTTATTGCTTCGGCGAATCCCGCAATACAGACAGTCGTTTTTACAAATGTTTCCGATTTCGATCAGTCCGCGCACGAAAACGGAGTTTCCGTAAATCTTGCGCCGCTTGGCAACCGCATACCCGGCAAGCTGCGCTGCCGCTTCCTCCGATTGGTTTTCGATAAGCGTTTTGTACTCGTCTGTTGACAATGCGTGCTCCCGCGTTAGCTTATCAATGATTTGAAACATAACGTTAATCATCAAACTTTATGCTGGACATTGCGGTTTTGACGGCTACGCCGTCAATGCCGCCGATTTTTCCCGCAAGTGTTGAAATTGTGTCCTGCGGGGCATCTATTGCAATGCTTATAATGTGAATTTTGCGCTTGCGATACGGTATACCCATTCTGCCGATTATGTACTCTCCATACTCATGGAGCGTTTCATTTAAAGCCCGAACCGCACCGCTCTTTTCAACAATAATACTCATTACTGCTACTCTTGTTCCCATAAAATCACTCCAAAAATAAATTTGCCGCGCCTTTTCAAAGGCGCGGCAAATACGAGCCGCGACATATTTCTATCACGGCTTGCGTTATTTAGTTCAGCCACGCCTTTCCCTCAGACCGAAGTCTTTATGTCAGGCAACAAAAACGCACAGCGTTTCTAAAATCCTTTTTTACCACAGAAGCTTTGATTTGTCAAGAGGTTTTAACAAATTTTTTCTAAAGCGGAGGATAAAATGAAACCGCGCTTGTGAAAAAACGAATTATTCAGTGCTTTATAATAGTGTCGGGAGCCTTTGTACAAAAAGTCAAAAAAGCTCTTGCTTATAGTTGGGGAATATGGTACAATAATTTATAGATTTACGTTAAAGTGGTCTAATAATACAAGGAGATACCAAATGAAAAAAGTATTGTCTATTTTGCTGATGCTTTCAATGTTAATCGGTATGTTCAGCATTGGAGCAGCAGTGCAGGCTGTTGATGTAGATGACACTTTCACGCTGGGCGATGTAAACGGCGACGGATATGTGGACGCTGTGGATGCATTTGAAGTTGTCCGTTATCTGGCAGATGTAGACGGAGCAGTCCTTGATCGGAGTGCAGCAGACATGGATGCAGATGGCGAGGTGACTGCGTTTGATTCACTTCAGTTCAGACTGTGCCTGGCAGAGGTGAAACAGTGGTCTGACTACGAGATTACAGACGGATACGGGCAGGCGCTGTACAATCTTACGATTGCCGACAATCCCATCAATACATACTGTATTGTTGTGCCGGCTGATACCAACCGTGATACAAGCAATCTGTATTATGCGGCGGATCAGCTGCGGAAATATGTTCGTATGGCTACGGGTCATAATATGGAGATTTGCTTCGGTGAGCAGAAAACCGAAAACGCAATTGTTTTCCATCAGGAAGATGAGGAAGACGAACTTGGTGTTGAAGGCTTCATCTATGAAGTCAAGGATGGACAGCTGCATATCTACGGTACCCGCCGTGGTAATATGTACGCGGTTTATGAAATTTTGGAAGAGTATGTGGGATACCGCTTCTATAGCGCAAATGCTACATTGGTGTATAAACAGCGTACCGCAGATATTGCTGAAGGGACCTATTTCAAAAAAATTCCTGAATTGACTTTCCGTGTGACAAGACAGACAGCGGGCAGAAATAATGAAGAATTTGCATTTCCCCGTAAATTAAACGGACGCGGTGCTATCGGAACGGATGACGAACGGCACGGTACACTGACCGGTGCGCACTTTATCAATGCTCATTCTTTCGGGTATTATTACAGAATGTATACCGGAAATAAGATCTATGAAGATCAGGGTCTGGTATGGCCGGAAGGTCCCAAGCTGCAGGAACGCTATAATGCTGGAATTCAGGTAGATGAATATAAATGGCAGCCCTGTTTTACCAATGATGATTCCTATGAGCAGATGTTTACTGGTTTGTATCTGACAACCCGAATGATTACAGAGGAATGGGGAAGTCATAAATTCCGTATGGGGACTTCTGCTATGTCATTTTCCATTTGTGATAATATAGTGGGTATGTGCAAGTGCGACGGATGTTCCACACTCTATGCAACGGACGGATATGCGGGTGGAAGTGTGTATATCGCAAACCGCGCGATTGATGATATTCAAGAGTATTATCCGGGACTGAAATTGTATTTTATCATCTATGATCACGCTATTCCCCAGACGATTTTCCCCAAAGATGATTTGATTGTTTTGTTCTGCGGAACGGGCTGTAATAATCATATTCTGGGCAGCGGAGAGTGCGGCGACAATGTCACCCAGCTTGGCGGCAATAATACCTATGATGAAAAGTCGCTGAAAGCATGGGGAGAAATATGCAGGGAGACCGGCGCAGAACTGTGGTTCTGGTACTATCCTGTAACCTATCATTATTATCTTGTAGGATGCCCGAATATTATCAATCTGTACTATGATTATAATTATCTGATCAATGAATGCGGCGTAACCGGTATGTTCTATGAGGGCGGCGGACGTACTTATAATTTTGAAACCTTGAAAGAATATCTCGCAACCCGTCTCAACTGGGATCCGGAAATGACGGAGGAAGAATTCTATGGTCATATGATGGAATACCTGTACATGTACTATGGTGACGGGAATAGTGAATTGTTTGATTTCATCATGATGCAGAACGAAGCGGGAGACCGTGCGGGATGCTTTATCAATAACTATGACCGCCCGCGTCAGATGTATGATTTCGAGTATATCGACGAACATTATGAAGAAATGCGTGCTCTGTTGGTTGCGGCGCAGGGAAAAGCCAATAACAATGAGCAGCGTGAGCGCATTGATACTTTGATCGCATGCTTTGACTTCCTGGGATTGTCCTGTGTGCATCATCGGTACTACAAGAACAATACGGATAACGAAGAACTCCGACAGCTGTATATGAATCGTTATGATGCAATGTATAATTATATTAAAAATCATAACATGCATATCTTCTCCGATCAATCTGAAACTGCTGTTTATAAGATTCCAGCCGGCATTAGCTATAATGAGGATCCCATGTTCCAGTTCTATGGAGAAGAACGCAGCGGTGTTACCAGATATCCGTAACTTTTGAATACTTTTGAGAAATCGCCCAAATGGGCGATTTCTTTTTTTATAGGGTATAAAATCCAAAAAAACTTTATCAATTTACTTGACTAAAGTGGCTCGGCGTGCTATACTGTATTTGCTGCAATTTATACGTTGGCAAATGCTTGCTTAATCTACCGGGATATGGTATACTAATATAGTGTGTAAAAATGTATGTTGTGCGTGATACAATGAGCTTATAATGAAACGGAGAATATGTAGAATGACGCTTCCCAATCAAGTCTTGCGCAAAGAAGAACAGTATATTCTTAAAATGCGTGGACTTTATGAACTATACGGATATAAAAAATATAAGATGAGTAAATTTGAGCATTATGATTTATATCTGGAAAATAAAAGCTTCCTGACAAGTGACAATATTGTTACTTTCACAGATGCAGGCGGAACCCTGCTTGCACTGAAACCTGATATCACGCTTTCTATTGTTAAGAATGCACCGGAGGAAATTACTGCACCGGAAAAGGTGTATTATTGTGAAAATGTGTATCGCAGTGCAAGACAGTCCGGTGGGATCCGGGAGATTCAGCAGGTAGGTATCGAGTATATCGGCGATGTGGATACATATGTGCAGGCTGAGGTTTTGTCACTTGCTGCTAAGAGTCTTGCGGAAGTGTCGGAGAATTCCCTGATCGGTGTGAGCCATATGGGGCTTTTGACTGCGCTTCTGGACCGTGCAGGACTTACCGGTACTGCCAGGGAAGAAGTGCTGCGTTGTCTTGGTGAGAAAAATAATCATGAAATGCAGGAGATTTGCAATAGAGAAAACATTGCAGAAAAAGAAACTGCAAGACTTGCTTCTGTTATTGAGATTTACGGCGATTTTGAAGCCAGTCTTGGCAAGCTTGACCATTTGCTTGCGGATCTTCCCGAAGAAGGTCCAGCACGGCAGGCTGCAGATGAGCTTTCCGGATTGTATTATGTTTTAAAGGCACTTCATCTGGACGACTCCATTATTTTGGATTTTTCCGTTGCAAATGATATGGACTATTATAACGGTATTACATTCCAAGGCTTTGTAGATGGAATCCCGGAGCATGTGCTTTCCGGAGGACGTTATGATACATTGGTGAAGAAATTCGGCAAAAATGCGGGCGCTATTGGATTTGCAATTTATCCGGATTTGCTGGAACGGCTGACAGATGAAAAACGGGACAGCGATGTGGATGTGCTGATTACATATGGGAATGCAGATCCGGCATCTGCTGCATTGGAAGCGGAGAAGCTTACCGGCGAAGGATTGCGCGTGCAGGTGCAAAAAATGATAACTGATGGCATACGCTATAAAAAGCATATACAGTTGGAAGAAACTGAGGTAGGACTATGAGAAAACTGAATATTGCATTGCCTAAGGGAAGACTTGGAGAAAAGGCATATAAGATTTTTGCAGATATTGGATATGGCTGCCCGGAAATTTTGGAGGATAGCCGAAAGCTGATATTTGAAAATGCGGAAAATGGTGTTTGTTATTTTTGGGCGAAACCGTCCGATGTGGCGATCTATGTGGAGCGGGGCGCTGCTGATGTTGGAATCGTAGGGAAGGATATTCTTCTGGAAGGCGGACACGATGTGTATGAACTGGCTGACCTGAAAATGGGAAAGTGCCGCATGGCAGTCGCTGGTAAAAAAGATATGCAGCCCAGCGGAGAAACTACTATTCGCGTTGCAACAAAATTTCCGCGGATTGCCCGGGAATTTTACGATAAAAAGGGATTGGATATTGATATTATCAAATTGAATGGTTCCATTGAAATCGCACCGCTTTTGGGATTGTCCGATGTGATTGTGGATATTGTGGAAACGGGAAAAACCCTGTATGAAAATAATCTGGAGCCCTATGAAACGATCGTTCCGATCAGTGCACGCTTGGTGGCGAATAAAGCCAGCTTCCAGTTTAAGAATGCAGAAATTCTTGCAATGACGGAAAAAATCCAAAAGGCAATTGCAGAAAAATAAAACAATTTATTCGATTGAAATATATAGGAAAGGTATGGCGTGAAAATGATACGTGTGATGGAATATGCCCAGTGCGCAGAAGAAATCTTGAATCGCAGTAGTCAAGCAGCGGATCCAAAAGTTGAACAGGCGGTTGCCGAAATTATCCATGCTGTGCAGACAGAGGGCGACAGTGCGCTGCTTGCTTATACAAAAAAGTTTGATCAGGCAGAACTGGACAGCATTGCAGTAAGCGAGGAAGAAATTGACGAGGCAGTTGCTTCTATGGATGATACATATTTGCAGATCTTGAAGGAAGCAAAAGAAAGAATCTGGGAATTCCACGCTAATCAAAAACGCAGTGGGTTTGTCCTTACCGGACCAGCAGGAGAAGTGCTGGGCCAGCGCGTGATTCCTATGGAGCGGGTTGGATTGTATGTTCCGGGGGGAACGGCGGCGTACCCTTCTTCGGTATTGATGAATTGTGTTCCGGCGCAGATTGCCGGAGTGGAAGAAATTGTTATGGTGACCCCTCCGGGCAAGGATGGAAAAATCAATCCGGTAATATTGGCGGCTGCCAAAATTGGCGGCGTGAAGAAGATCTTTAAGGTAGGCGGGGCACAGGCAATTGCAGCGCTTGCTTACGGCACTCAGACTGTGCCGCGGGTAGATAAAATTGTTGGTCCTGGAAACCGTTTTGTTGCAGAGGCGAAACGTCAGGTGTTTGGCGCAGTTGCCATTGATATGATTGCCGGTCCCAGTGAGATTTTGGTGATTGCGGATGGGGCATCCAACCCGACCTATGTTGCAGCGGACTTGCTGTCTCAGGCGGAGCATGATGTGTGTGCTTCTGCGGTTCTTGTTACCGACAGCAAGATGTTGGCAGAGCAGGTGGCAGAAGAATTGGAACGGCAGATTCCGCTGCTGTCCAGACAGGAGATTGCCCGCCAATCCATAGACAATAACGGAAAAATTATTATTGCGGATTCCATTCGTCAGGCAGTGGAAATTTCCAACGCCCTGGCACCGGAACATTTGGAGATTTGTACAGACTCTCCGTTCGATTACTTGGGGCAGGTCAAACATGCCGGCAGCGTGTTCCTTGGCAGATATTGCCCGGAAGCGCTGGGCGACTATTTTGCGGGTCCCAATCATACCTTGCCAACCAGCGGAACGGCACGGTTTTCCAGTCCGCTGTCTGTAGATGATTTTGTCAAGAAAACACAATTTACCTATTATACCAAAGAGGCTTTGGCGCCTGTTTATGAAAAAGTCGGATATTTCGCAGACCAAGAAGGGCTTGGTGCACACGCAAAGTCCGCACGCATCCGTTTTGCAGAATCAGAATAAATTGGACGAGGAAATATGAGCAGATTTTTAAGTCAGCGGTTTGCAGCGCTGGAACCATATACGCCGGGGGAACAACCCCAGGATCGGGCGTATGTTAAATTGAATACAAACGAATCCCCCTATCCGCCGTCTCAAAGGGTGCTGGAAGCGGTGAATGCGGAACAGGTTTCCATGCTGAATCTGTATCCGGATCCCACTTGCCGTGTGCTGCGGGAAAAGCTTGCAGATTCCTACGGTGTGCAGGCGGAAAATGTATTTGTCACGAATGGATCGGATGATATTTTGAATATGTCTTTTATGGCGTTTTGTGATCGAAATCATGGAATTGCTTTCCCGGACATTACATATGGGTTTTATTCTGTATATGGACAATTGCATGATATCCCTTGTCGGGTGATTCCGCTGACAGAGGATTTTCAGGTACGTGTGTCGGACTATGCTGGGATAGACTCTCATGTGATTATTGCAAATCCCAATGCGCCTACGGGCATTGCCCTGTCTTTAGAAGATATTGAAAAAATTGTCCAAAGCAATCCGGATCATGTAGTTATGATTGATGAGGCATATGTGGATTTTGGCGCTGTTTCTGCACTACCGCTGCTTCAGAAGTACAAAAACCTGCTTATAATCCGGACATATTCCAAATCCCGTTCTCTTGCCGGCGCAAGACTTGGATTTGCCATAGGCGATGCGGCGTTGATTGAAGATCTGGAACGGATTAAATATTCTATGAATCCCTATGATATTAACCGGCTCACACAAATCGCAGGAATTGCATGCTTGGAATCAGATGATTACTATAAGACAAATGCAGAAAATATAATGCAGATTCGTGAATATACGAGAAAAGCGTTGGAAGACCGGGGCTTCGTGGTACTTCCTTCCAGTGCAAATTTTGTGTTTGCAAAAAAGCCGGGTACTACAGGAAAAGCGCTGTATACACTCTTGCGGGAGAACGGCGTACTTGTTCGATGGTTTGACAAAGATCGCATTCGGGATTTTCTCCGTATTACGATTGGTACACGTGAGCAAATGGACAAGCTGCTGCTTGTTTTAGACAAATGAAGAGGGAATAAATATGAGAATCGGGGCAATCAACAGAAAAACAAAAGAAACAGATATCCAGCTCAGATTGTGTCTGGAGGGAACCGGGAAGGTGGATGTAGACACGGGTGTAGGATTTTTAGATCACATGCTCACTCTGTTTGCTTCCCATGGACGGTTTGACCTTTCTCTTGCCTGCAAGGGAGACTTGCAGGTGGACTGTCATCATACCGTGGAGGATATCGGCATTTGTCTGGGTAAGGCGTTCAGCGAAGCGCTTGGCGATATGCGCGGGATTTACCGCTACGGCGATGTTGTACTTCCTATGGATGAAGCGCTCATTTTGTGTGCGGCGGATTTTTCCGGACGTCCTTATTTGGGGTATACGGCGGAACTGTATGCAGAAAAGGTTGGAACGTTTGATACGGAGCTTGTGGAAGAGTTTTTGCTGGCGTTTGTGCGAAATGCAGGGCTGACGCTGCATGTACGGCAGCTTGCCGGTACCAATACGCATCACATTATTGAAGGAATATTCAAGGCTTTGGGTCGCACCATGCGCAGATGCGTTGCAATAGATCCGCAGATGGCAGGAGAAGTTCCTTCAACCAAAGGGGTACTGTGAGATATGATAGCAATCATTGATTATGGCGTTGGGAATCTGTTTTCCTTAAAATCGTCATTTGCCTATATTGGTGAAGAGGCAATTGTGACCGGGGACCGAAAAAAAATCGCGGAGTGCGATCGGATCATATTGCCTGGGGTTGGTGCATTTGGGGATGCTGCAAATAAGCTGCGTGCGGCAGAATTGGATCAGGTAGTGATCCAGGAGTCGAAAAAGGGGAAACCCCTTTTGGGAATTTGTCTGGGGATGCAGCTGCTTTTCGATAAAGGGCTGGAATATGGGGAGCATGCAGGACTGGGATTGATCCCCGGAGCGGTTGTTCCTATGCGCGGAGTGGTGCCGGCAGAATATAAGGTGCCGCATATTGGCTGGAATGCGCTGTACTTCCCTGAGGACAAACCGCGTAGCGCATTGTATAAGAACGTCCGGGAAGGGGATCATGTATATTTTGTACATTCGTATTATGCCGATCGGTGCGACCCGTGGGTGAGTGCGGTCACAGAATACGGCACAAAGATTACGGCATCCGCAGAAAATGGAAATGTTTTTGGGACCCAGTTTCACCCGGAAAAAAGCGGCGCTGTCGGACTGAAAATTTTGAAGGCATTTTGCGAAGTTTAAATCAATAAGGAAGATGGAGAGAATACAGCATGAATTTATTTCCTGCAATTGACTTATATGAAGGAAAAGCGGTGCGCCTGGTAAAAGGCGACTATGCACAGATGACCGTTTACAGTGAAAATCCGGAAGAACTGGGTGTTGCTTTTCGCTGTGCCGGCGCTGAGTATCTGCATACCGTTGATCTGGAGGGTGCCAAAGACGGTACAACGCCCAATCTGGAAACCGTGCAGAAGTTGGTGGAAACCAGTGGGCTGAAAGTGCAGGTGGGTGGTGGAATCCGCAGCCCGGAGATTGTACGCCGTTATTTGGAGGCTGGTGTGCACAGAGTAATTATCGGTACAGCCGCAGTGACTGATCCGGAGTTTTTGCAGGATATGGTAGAAACTTATGGGAGGCAGATTGCTGTAGGTGTGGATGTGCGGGACGGTATGGCGGCGATCCGCGGCTGGCAGGAACAAAGCGAGCTTACCTGCGACGCATTGTTTGCACGGCTGACTAAGGCGGGTGTACAGACGGTAATTTGCACAGATATATCCAAGGACGGTATGCTTGCCGGTCCGAATATGGAAATGTATAAGGATCTTTCAGAAAAATATAAGGTGCGGTTGATTGCTTCCGGCGGAATTACGACATTGGATGATGTAAAAAAACTGCGGGATATGGATTTGTACGGCGCAATTTTAGGCAAATCCATTTATACAGGTTCCATTGATCTTGCCGCTGCCGTGTTGGCTTGCCGGGGCGTGCTTTAATGTTGGAGATGCGGAAATGATAACGAAACGGATTATTCCCTGTCTGGATGTGCGGGACGGTCGTGTGGTAAAGGGTGTAAATTTTCTGGATGTAAATGATGTTTCGTCCCCGATTACACTGGCTAAATATTACAGCGAAAACGGAGCGGACGAACTGGTGTTCTATGACATCACCGCTTCTTTTGAGGGAAGACAGCTTTTTACAAATATACTAACGGAGGTTGCTAGTCAGATCTTTATTCCTCTTACAGTCGGCGGCGGAATCAACACGGTGGATGACTTTGACCGGGTGTTGAAATGCGGTGCGGATAAGGTCAGCGTCAACTCCGGCGCAATTCGGGATCCTGGGCTGATTCCTGCGGCGGCGAAAAAATATGGAGATCAGTGCGTCGTATTGTCTGTGGATGTACGGCGCGTTGACGGAAAATTTACTGTTTTTGCAAAAGGCGGAAGAGAGAATACCGGCATTGACGCATTGGAGTGGATTCGGCAGGGTGTGGAAAACGGTGCTGGTGAGATAGTGCTTAACAGTATCGACACGGACGGCGTAAAAGAAGGATTTGATCTGGAAATGCTGGCTGCTGTATGTGATATTGTGGACGTGCCGGTAATTGCTTCCGGCGGTGCCGGCTGTATGGAGGATTTTACCCGTTTGTTTACGCAAGTGCCAAAAGTAGACGCGGGACTGGCGGCGTCTATTTTCCACTTTGGAGAAGTGTCAATTCATGATTTAAAGGAAAAACTGCTGGGTGACGGCATTAACGTCCGGCTGTGATACAATTTAATAATATTTGGAGGCAAACAATGCATATTGATACAGAAAAATTGAAATTTGATGAAAAGGGATTGATTCCCGCAGTTGTGATTGACAGCAGAACAAATAAGGTTCTGACAGTTGCATATATGAATCGGGAGAGTCTTGCAATTAGCCTGGAAGAGAAACGTACCTGCTTTTGGTCGCGCTCCAGACAGGAGCTCTGGAGAAAGGGCGAAACCTCCGGAAATGTGCAGCATATTGTGCGCATTGATACAGACTGCGACTGTGATGCGCTAACGGTATATGTATTGCCGGAAGGACCCGCGTGCCATACCGGTGAAGAATCCTGCTTTTTCAATTCTGTATATGAAGGAGAAGAACCGTTTTCCCTGAATGCTTTGATGCGGCTGATTGAGGGAAGAAAGACGGAAAAGAAAGAGGGTTCATATACTACCTATCTTTTTGAGAAGGGAATTGATAAAATTCTGAAAAAGGTGGGTGAAGAATGCACCGAAGTAATCATTGCTGGAAAAGCGGACGACCGTGCGGAAACAATTTATGAGATTTCCGACCTGACTTACCATGTACTTGTGCTGATGGTGCAGATGGGGATTTCCATTGATGACATTTATAAAGAATTGGCTTCCCGTCATGTAATTGACCACAAAGTAAAGCAGGAGAAAATGACAAAATGACGCCCCTGTCCAATTTGCATACGCATACTGTTTATTGTGACGGAAAAAATACGGCAGAAGAATTGATTCTGCGCGCTGTGGAACTTGGCTGGGAATCTATTGGACTTTCCGGTCATGCGTATACGGCATGTGATACGGCTTACTGCATGTCCAGAGAAGACACAGCATTATATCAGCAGGAAATATTGACGCTGCGCGAAAAGTATCGGGATGTCATTCGGGTTTATTTGGGCATTGAGCAGGATATGTTTTCCGATGTGTCCGACTTTCCGTATGATTATCGTATTGGCAGTACGCACTATTTGTTGTGCGGTGACGGTGCATATACACCGGTGGATGATTCCGCTGAGATTATGACCGGGGCTGTAGAGCGTTATTTCGGCGGAGACTATTATAAATATGCGCAGGCGTATTACCGGCAGATTGCGGATGTCGCTAAAGTAACCGAGTGCGACATAGTAGGGCATTTTGACCTGATTACAAAATTCAACGAAGGCGGGCGGTTGTTTGACGAATCGGATGCACAGTACCGGACTGCCGCTGTCTCGGCGATGGAGCAGATTGTGCAGACGTGTCCGCTGTTTGAAATCAATACAGGCGCCATGCTCCGTGCAGGACGGTCTGCCCCGTATCCTGCGGCGTTCCTGCTGCGGGAGTTATGTCATCTGGGTGGTTCGGTGATTATTACCAGCGACTGTCATCAGGTAAAGGGATTGGATTGGGCATTTGAACAGGCGGCAGAGCTTGCGAAGGCTTGCGGATTTCGGTATGGTAAGATTCTGCGTGACGGTGCGTTTGTGGATATTGTGCTTTGAACAGAATATAAAAGCAGTCTTTCCTTCAGAGGAAAGACTGCTTTTTGTCAGATTGTTTGTTGTGTAACCCATCGGGAAACCAATACCCGAGCCAGGGGCTTGCATATTTTGTGTAGAATATAGAATGTTTTGTATTTATAGTAATTGAAGTCAGTTGCTGTTTCGGTCTGCATAACGGAAAATGATATGCAATGCTTCTGTAAGCTCCTTAAACCGGGGCATGGCTTCCTTTTTGCTGGATATATATCCAAGGTAAGAACGCATAATCGGAAGCAGTAAATAATTGCTGGCGGGACCAAGCAGTTCCGGATTGTCTTTTTTTACATCATTTAAAATCAATGTTGCAAAATGAACGGCTTCGTAATCAAACCGCGTAAAGAAGTTGTTGGTAGCTCCGTCTGTATTGTCCATCCAGTAGTTGTACAGCTTTTGCGGAATGATGCTTACTGCTTTGGCGCGCCGGAGAAAACCGTACACAAAAAGTGCGTCTTCTCCGATTTTTATGTTTGGCGGAAATTGAAGATCTCCAATCAGTTCGCGCCTGAATAATTTTCCAATTACGCCGGTGATAATTTTTCTGGTGAAAAAACGCTCCAAAATGTCCGATCCGGTTACAACTTCTTCTTCTGTTATTTCCACTTTGACGGTTCGCTCCGGATTGGTTGATTCCATTCGATAGTCCAGTGCAGACAGATCCGCGCCGGTTTCCGTCAGATGTTCGTATAAGCAGGAAAGGTACGTAGGCTCCACCCAGTCGTCTGCGTCCACAAAAGAGATATATTCTCCTTCGGCGGCGCGCATGCCTGCATTTCGCGCGTCGGATACACCGCCATTGGGCTTGTCTACAATTTTAACACGCGGTTCGTTTCCAAATGTGTTCTGACAAACTGCAAGGCTGTTATCTTTGGAGCCGTCGTTTACTATAATAATTTCAAAATTTGTGTAGGTTTGGCAGAGCAGGCTGTTTACACATTTTTGAATTTGTGATTCTGCATTGTACATGGGGATAATCACACTGATTTTTTCGCTTTGCATGAAATTCTCCTTTTGCCATCCATAGATGCTTTTCAGTTATTATATCATTTTGCGAGTAATATTGTCAATAGAATAAAAATGTGCTGCATATGAGCGGAGCTTTTTGCATTGGCGGGGTAGGTGCAAAAATAGAATTTAACGTTTAATAATATATTGACAAATATAGGAAAAATGTTAATATGAATATGAAAACAGAACAAGGTTATAAGTATATGGATTGAAGGGAACAGGTGACCTCCAATGAACAACTTTGCTGACCGCACGTAATAAAGCCTATGGCTTTGTTGACGTGCGGCTTTTTATAGGATGTTTTGTCAGCAAGTTTGTATAATCTTATATGTTTCTTTCCGACTTGAAAGAAAAGTATACAGCAGGTATGCCACAAAAATTTGATGTTTTCATACTCCGCGGTCCTATAAACAATCCCTCCGTCACGCCTGCAGCGTGCCACCTCCCTTTGCACAAGGGAGGCTTAGATAAATTGAAATGCTGTGCCTCCTCCTTTTGCTGGAGGGAGGCTTAGGGTATAGATTATAGGCCCCCTTGTGCAAAGGGGGCTGTCGACCAAGCGCAGCGATGTCGACTGGGGGATTGTTATGCTATCATTTTGCAGATTCAATAAATCGGCAGTATTACCAAACAATCCCTCCGAGTGATGAAACCGCAGATTTATTCTCGCCCTCTGAAGCAGCCCAGGCAATGCGTCTCAGCAACGGAAAAACCTACTATCTCCGCAATAGGAAAAGCGGAATGTATCTGGACTTGCAGTCCAGCGGCATTATAAACAGCACACATTTTCAGCAATATCCAGGACATTTTCCCTCAGAGCTGTTTTATTTTAATAACCAAGGCGGCTATTATGTTATAGAAACGACGCTTGTAGGCGCTTCCGGCAAAATGGTGATGGACGGTCGGAAAAATTGTGTGTCAGGGGCGCAGGTGATTTTATATAAGTATGTAGCCAGTGCAGGGGAACAGCTTTGGTTTGTTCGGAAAAATGCAAACGGAACGTACTGCCTGTCTCCGCAAAGGAACACATCATTGAATTTGGCGGTGGAGGGCGGTTCCCTTACCAGTAATGCAAAAGTGAAATTAGCTGCAAAAAACGACAGCGACGCAAGCCAGCAGTGGTATATTGAAGAACCTATAGAAAAAATGCGCATTGTGGAGTACGGCGTGTATTACCTGCGCAACAGAAACAGCGGGCTGTATCTGGATTTGTATCACGACGGAACTACAAACGGCACGCATTTTCAGCAGTACCCTTATTATAGCACTCCCTGTGCAGAGCGCTTTGAAATTTCCAGTGAAAACGATGGATACTTCACCATTGGAACCACCATTGCCGGCGGTATGGTGATGGACGGGCGGTATAACTGCGTTGCAGGCGCACAGGTGGTTCTGTATGAAAGCGTGTCCGATGCGCCGGAGCAGCGCTGGCACCTGCGGCGCAACGGAAACGGCACGTTCAGTATTTCGCCTAAAAAGAATGTGTATCTCAATTTGGCGGTATCGGGCGGGTCTTATGCAAGTAATGCCAAGGTGGTGCTGGCAGACCGGAACAATGAAGATCCCAACCAGCAGTGGTGCCTCGAACCGGTGGATTTTGCAGATTATGATTGGGCGTACGTTTTTGATGACGCAAACACATTTAGCTATATAACTTCTGGGTACAAAATGTCTGATAGACCGGATCATTGTGCAATTGATATCATAGGTAAAAATTATGCGGTTATCCGAGGTCAGCATATCTTGTCTCCTATGGACGGTTCAGTAGTATATGTTTCATCGAATAAATCTTCAGCTGGATATTATTTAGTAATAAAAACCGACTGCTTCTATAAGGGTACCGGTAAAAAGCTTCGGGTAGGGTTTATGCATATGCAGAACGAGAGCTTTTACAAAAAAGATTATAGAGTAAAGAAGTGGGATCATCTGCAAGATGTGGGAAATTCCGGAACCTCAGATGGGTTCAACCATTTGGATCTTTCTGTTTTTATAGGAGGAGAGTGGCTGAAAAATCTGTAAATTACAATCCGCAACGGTTTTTCCCAAATGTACCTTTTACCGGAAAAACTTCGTGAGCAGAGTAAAACAAAATACCGGTGATGCATAAACTGGAATCAAATATATTTTATGAAAGGACGATACTATGAAAAAATTACTATTTTTATTGATAACTGTGTTGACGGCGTTAGCGATCCTTTCTGGCTGCAATGCAGATACAGGGAAGCCATAGGAAACTATAAACAATAATACAACCGCAGACGTTACAAGTACAGAAGACCCTCTGGCGCAGGAAGGCTCGGGCGGCGGTATAGACTGGATGTATACAGAATGTGAATATACAATTGGTTTCTACATGGTTGAAAAGAGTTTTGCTGATATGCCGGGTGAAGGTGCGTTTGAGGCATGGATGGATTCTCTCGGGATTAACGGTCAGCCCGACCCTGAGGAATATAGCGTGCTTGCATTTATACGGCACTTCAATATTTCAAAAGAAGATTTTACAGCGGTAAACAATCAGTATGAAGAAAATAAGATATATACGGACAAACAAATCGAGGCGCTGTATTCCGATGATCCGCTGCTTCTTGCAAGAATGTTTATGAACCCGGATGCGTTTTATGTAAACGGCATAATCTATACGCCCCGTTGGATTATAGATCACGGCTTAGAGGAAATCCGATCCGTTGGCATCACCGATGACATGCTCCGGTTTATGTATCATCAGTTATCTTACTACGGGATTGATGATGATTACTATAAAAAAATAAAATCCTTGTTGGATATGCTGGAAGTGGACGTAAAGTATGAAGTGGGATTTTACGCAATAACTAGTGTCTTTAAGGAAATACCGGGATGGGAAGCCTATGAGGAATGGATATATGAAAACGGATATTATGATGGAAAGTTAAATATTAATGAAGTTGATATGCTAAAATTTATTCAATATTTCGATATTTCAAAAGATAGATTTACGGTAGCTGCTGTTACTCCGCCATATAATTTAGCGGATGGACCTTACTTCACACTCGAAAAAGTCGATATTTTGTATTCCGGAGACAAAAACCTGATAGCAGAAACCTTTATGGCTCCCGAGGCGATCAACGTAAACGGAGAAATTTTCACACCCCGTTGGATCGCTGCGCACAGCATAGAGGAGATCCAATCGGCAGGTATCACAAAAGAGGTACTGCAAAGCAAGTATGACGAGTGGATTGATACCGGAAAGTTTCAGGAATCCAGTGAAGTTTGCGTAAAAACAAAGGCTTTGTTGGATAACTTTGAATAAGCAGAGTTGAAACAAAACGAAAAAAAGAGACGCCGTCGGCGTCTCTTTTTTTTACTTATGCGGCTTTCTTTTTGCGGTTTACAAGATACTTTATCAGGAACAAAATTCCAATCAGCAGTGCTGCCATCAGCGGAAGAAGGATATACCATTGCTTTATGAGTGCTGTCAGTATGTATCCTATAAATGAAACGGCGGCAACCAGGAGCGCATAAGGAAGCTGGGTGGAAACGTGGTTTACGTGGTTGCATTGCGCACCTGCGGAAGCCATTATGGTTGTGTCGGAGATTGGTGAACAGTGGTCGCCGCATACAGCGCCTGCCAGACATGCGGAAATTACGATTACAGTTGCGGTGCCGGTGATGCCGGCTTTACTGAAAATATCCAGAGAAATGGGAATCAGAATTCCAAAGGTTCCCCAGGAGGTTCCGGTTGCAAATGCAAGACCCAACGCCACCAGGAACATCACTGCCGGCAGCATGCTGGTGGAAAAGCCAGTGTCGGTGATCCAGTTTGCAACAAAAGTGCCTGCGCCCAGATGATCTCTGCAGAATCCGCCCAGTGTCCATGCAAACATCAAAATAATGATAGAGGGAACCATTGCTTTAAATCCTTGCGGAATAGAGTCCATGCAGGATCTGAAGGAAACGACCCGTCTGGGCAGGTACAGAAGCAAAGTAAAGATAAGGCTTACAAAAGAGCCGAGTACAAGTCCGACGGAGGCATCGCTGTTGGAGAAGGCGGTTATAAAATCTGTACCGGTTCCATCGAAAAATCCGCCGGTATAAATCATACCTGCAACGCATGAAATAATCAAAATGATAACAGGCAGAATCAGATCAAGCACCCTGCCTTTGGATTTAGCAGAAGGTGTATCTGCATCACTAACATTGGTTTCTTCATCAAGCGCGGACAAATCTCCGGTTTCGATTGCCTTGTCCTCGTATTTTTTCATGGGACCGAAATCAAAATTCATCAGAGAGATTGCTATTACCATAACAATGGTAAGCAGTGCATACAGGTTATAAGGAATGGTTTGAATGAAGAGGGATAGTCCTTCGCCCTCTGCGGTGTAGGAGGAGACGGCGGCTGCCCAGGAGGATATAGGAGCGATAATACAGATCGGGGCCGCTGTAGCGTCGATTATATATGCCAGCTTTGTTCGAGAAATGCGATGCTTGTCTGTTACAGGACGCATCACAGATCCAACGGTGAGACAGTTGAAGTAGTCGTCAATAAAAATAATCACACCCAGCGCAAAGGTTGAAAGAAATGCACCGGGGCGGGTTTTGATTCGCTTTGTCGCCCAGCTTCCGTAGGCAGCGGAACCGCCGGATTTTGTGATCAGGCTGACGATGATTCCGAGTATAACAAGGAAGATCAAAATACCCAGATTCGCATAGTCAATCATGACCTGAAAGATGGATTCTGTAGTTTTAACAACATTAAAGTTTGTGAAAAGCAGTGCGCCTGCAATGATTCCTATAAACAAAGAAGAATATACTTCTTTTGTGATCAGCGCCAGAACAATGGCGATAATCGGTGGAAGCAGAGCCCAGGGGGTGCCGTAAAACTTGGAAGTGGGTTCTTCTTCTGCGGATTCAGTCGCTGGAAGTGGCTCATCCGCTGCGAGATCATTTTCATCATTTGTGTCTGACAATAGTGCTGCATCGTCTGTGACAGCGGAGCTTGTTTCCGAATCAGCAGGTGCAGCTGCGTCTGCCGCGCTGGAAAGTCCTGTGAAAATGCCAACGGATACAAGCAGGGCAATCAGAATGCAGAGCATTTTTTGACTCGTTTTCATGTTGATTCCTTTCCTTATGTGATATAAAATTTTAGAAGCGAACAAACGCTGTCTGTTAACAAAAATATACCATATTAAAAATAAATTGTCAATTAAAATAAAATAAATATTGAACAAACGGTGAAGAAATAAAATTTTCAAGTAGCATGAAAGCTGCAGCAGGGATGAAATATACTGTATTTATTGAAAGAATCATGCCGATACAATTGTGAAAACAATTTGGTAAAACTGTATGTATTGTTAATTTTTTTGGAATATTCCGTATAATTTTTTATGAAATTTTTATGAATCACTTGACAATAGTGTACGGAAAAAGTATAATGTAGTTACCAATATTTTAGGAGGTTAGCCCATGAAAAAACTATTGTCGGTTTTTGTGATGGTAGCTTTGCTTTTGACGAGCCTGTCTCCGGCTCTTCTTATTACTGCTGCCGGCGATTCGACCGGGGGCAATAATTACGATGACTTCACCGTTTATATGGACAATGTTTCTGTATATGAGGGTGCAGGAAAGGCGAATGTTGGTCTGTATTGGGCCGGCAATACTGCCGAAAACAATCCAAAAGACGTTGCTGCCGCACAGATGTTTATTTATTATCCCAAGGCTTTGACGTTTACCGGATTTGCTGTTTCTGATGCGCTTGCAGAGGACGGCTGGCTGAACACGGATGAACGTGCACTTACTGCATCTGATGTCAGCAAAGTGATTGGAGCACAGGAAACTTTTGAAGCTTGCGGCGTTGAGATTGCAGCCGGCGAGACAAGCGATTATAAGTTTATTTCTTTGATTATGGATGCAATGGATAACAAAGGCAATCTGACAAATCCTGCATTCTACAACGGTTTGCTTGGCACTTTGCAGTTTGATATTGCTGCCGGCGCAAGCGCAGAAGATGTTTATGCAGTTAATATTGCATCGGAGCCGCTTCTGTTCAACGGAGTGGATGCAAAAACTTTCACTTCCGCTAATTTTGTAAACGGTTCCGTAAGTGTTCTGGGTAAGCCGGTTACAACTGTTTCTGCTGGAAATGCTATAGGCAAGACCGGCGGAGAAGTGACCGTTCCTGTGAAGCTGGACGGCAATGAGGGTATCTTTATTGCCAGAATGAGTTTGGATTATGATCATGAGGTGTTCTCTGTAAAAGAGATCACAGCAGGCGATGTATTTGCAGATCCGAACCACTTTCTTTCCAGTGTAGATGCAAACGGAAATATTACGCTGTACTTTGAAGCAGGTGCCAAAGCGGATCTTACTGCTACAGGCACACTTGCATATGTTACCTTTACCGTTGCAAATGCAGATAAGTATGCTGGAGATTATGCAATTACTCCTGTGTGCACACAGGTTGTAAACTATAACGAGGAAAGCATTACACCGGTAGTCAATGCCGGCACTGTTACAATTGAAGTTTCTGACACGATGAAGATTGAAGCGGCTGAAGTCAGCGCTCCTCGCTTCCAGGAAGTTTCCGTTCCTGTCAGCATTGGCAGAAATGCAGAAGGTCTTTGGGCGATCCGTGCAGAATTCAAGTACGATCAGAGCGCGCTCACATTTAAGGGCGTAGAAGACGGAATGCTCAGCGTTGCTGATGCCTACAGTGAAAAAGATGGTGTAATTACAGTCTTTATTGAAAAGGAATCTATGCAGAACGTTACGGAGACTGAAGGCGTTCTTTATACACTGAAGTTTGATACTCTTGTAGAAGGTGTAACTCCTATAGGTTTGAATGTTCTGCAGGTTATCAATCTGGAAGAGCAGACAGTAGATTTCCTTTCTGTAGGCGGTTCCGTAACCGTTACTCCTTGCGAACATATTCATGATACATATACCAAAGTAACACAGAAACCTACAATGCATGAAGAAGGTGTTCTCTCTACATTGTGTAAGGATTGCGATGCTGTAATTGGAGCCGAGCCGATTGCAAAGGTTCCCGGCCTGTCTCCGCAGAAGGCAGAAGCGCTTGCTGGCAAACAGGTAAAGGTTCCTGTAAATATTCTGAACAATCCTGGTTTGGTAGCTGTTGGTGCTGAATTTACTTACAATACCAGCGAGATGAAGTTTGTTGGACTGGAAAGCGGAATGTTTGAGGCTGACCAGTTTAGCGTAAGTGATAAAGACGGTGTGGTTACTGTATATGTAGAAAGCCCTGCCACCACCAACTTGACGGAAGATGGTACGGCATTCTACCTGGTGTTTGAAATTCCCGAAGGTGCAGAGGCGCTTACAGAGTATACCTTTACAGGTGCTCCTGTTGAAAGAAGAAATATAAACGAAGCTGAAGAAATCGTTTATATGGAAGTAGATGGCGGCGTTGTTAAAGTAAGCTGCCCGCATACTGGTGATCGTACAGAGGATAAGATTGCACCTGATTGCGAGAATCCTGGAAAAATTATCGTTAAATGTGCTGTATGTGGTGAAACGGTTGAAGAAAAGGTCGATCCGGAGCATCCTGAGGCATTGGGACATCAGGAAGGCGAAGGCGTAGTAACCAAAGAAGCAAGCTGCACAGAGACTGGTGTTATGACCTATTACTGTGTAAGATGTGAAAAAGAACTGCGCACAGAAGAAATCGCTAAACTTGCTCATACAGAGGGCGCAGGCGTAGTAACCAAAGAAGCAACATGTACAGAAGAAGGCGAAATGACCTATCGCTGCGAGGTTTGCGAAACAGTACTGCGTACAGAAGCAATTGCAAAACTTGCTCATACAGAGGGTGAGGGCGTAGTAACCAAAGAAGCAACATGTACAGAAGCAGGTACAATGACCTATTCATGTACAGTATGTGGAGAGGTACTGCGTACAGAAGAAATCGCTAAACTTGCACATACAGAGGGCGCGGGCGTAGTAACTAAAGAAGCAACATGTACAGAAGCAGGTACAATGACCTATTCATGTACAGTATGCGGTGAAGTACTGCGTACAGAAGAAATCGCTAAGCTTGGTCATACAGAGAATGCAGGCGTAGTAACCAAGGAAGCAACATGCACAGAAGCAGGCGTCAAAACCTACTCATGTACAGTATGCGGCGAAGTGCTGCGCACAGAAGAAATCGCTAAGCTTGGTCATACAGAGAATGCAGGCGTAGTAACCAAGGAAGCAACATGTACAGAAACAGGTGTCAAGACTTACTCATGTACAGTATGCGGCGAAGTGCTGCGCACAGAAGAAATTGCTAAAATTGCTCATACAGAGGGCGCGGGTGTAGTAACTAAAGAAGCTACTTGCACAGAAGAAGGCGAAATGACCTACTCATGTACAGTATGTGGTGAAGTACTGCGCACAGAAAAGATCGAAAAAATTGATCATACCCTGGGCGAATGGGTAATTGAAAAGGAAGCTACCGAAACTGAAGACGGCTTGAAGACACAGAGTTGTACTGTTTGTGGAACTGTTGTAAACAGCGAAGTGATTCCTGCAATTGGTGGCGGTTCTGATACAACTGACGATACGCAGAAGCCGGATGACTCTCAGAAACCGGACGATTCTTCCAGCGCTGACGATACTACAGCAAAATCTCCTGCAGATTCTACAACTGCTGCCGGAAACAACGGAACAAAGAATCCTCCTAAGACCGGCGACTACATGGTTTACATCATTGTTGTTGCTGCTGTAGCTGTAGTAGGATGCATAGCAGTGATTGTTATCAGAAAAAAGAAAACTTCTGATAAATAATGCACTTTAGCTTTGCTAAAGCAGCTTGAGAGGTTGCTGACAATGTAAATAAAGGACGGATCAACAAAGTTGATCCGTCCTTTTATATCTAAGCGAAATGTAAATATAAAAACTCCGCAGAAATCACTGCGGAGTTTTTATGTAAATTATTGTTTTGGTGCGAACTTTCCAATAAAAGGAAGCTCTTTTGCTTTGCCTTGCACAACATTGACGATTCCAATGATAGTCAGCGCTAATGCCGCAAGTCCAAGCAAAGAATGTACTGATGTAAGTATTATGTTCGGAATTCGAATCCAAGTGAAAACTGTAAAAGTACCATAGTAAATAACATTAAAAATAGCTTTAAGAATAGCCATAATTACATTCACTGCAAATTCGAAAATAAACAGGACCATACCTTGTTTAGCGTGGAATCGTGCAAATCTGGACTTCTGCGCTGCAAAGTAAGGAACTAAAAATAAAAAGCCAAGATAAGACAACACACTGATTCCTTTGTTATTTTCGATATCCTTTTTATCAAAGGAATTGGTGTGATCAACAGGAGAATTTATTTCACTGCTGAAATTTTTGAATGCATCTTTGTTGGCATTTCCGGAAGCATTGGCACTGCAGGTTGGACAATGTGTTCCAGTTCCTTCAAATTGTGTGCCGCACTTTGAACAATATGGCATAAGATCCCTCCTTTATCATGTGTCATCATTTTAACAGATAAAATAAATTCTGTCAATATACCATAGGCAAGTAAAAAGCCCTTGTCAAATGACAAGAGCTTGTTTTAGTTAAGCTTCTTCAAATTGATCTTTGCCCACGGAGCAGAGCGGACAGGTAAAATCATCGGGAACATCCTCCCACTTTGTTCCGGGAGCAATACCCATATCGGGTTCTCCCTTTTCTTCATTATATACATAACCGCAAACTGTGCAAACATATTTTTCCATTGCTGTAATCTGCCTTTCTTTGTATTTGTGCCACAGAATTTAAATTTATAATTTATCAGTAGTATAGACAGATTTGAAAAATATATGCGGCTGCTTTGCTTCCTTGTGTTACTCCGGTTTGCTTTTTATAGCTCCAGAATGGCCATGAACGCCATTTCCATTGCGGGGTAAAAGAAATCATTTCCCTGATTTCTATCGTCATGCGCATCTATATTTGCAAGAGAATCTGCGGTGAATAATAGCTGTCCAAACAGAATATTTCTCATTTTAGCACATGCTGCCAAGGATGCACATTCCATTTCAACTACATTATATCCCTCGCTTTTTCGGTATAATACCATTTCTTTTGTTTCTCTGTAAAAACCGTCTGTTGTCCATGTTTTGCATTTGCGATAGGGAAGAGCTTGCCTTTTCAGCACGTTTTCAATCGCGCTGATGGCTTCTGGGCTTAAATCAACTTCTCTTGACGGAGGCAAATAATGATAAGATGTACCTTCCTGCCGCAGCGCTGCCGTGGGTATGTAGAAATTGCCTTCTGTGTCTGGTTCCAAAGCACCGCAGCATCCGGCAGCGATTATTTTTTGTGCCCCGCCGGCGATCATCTGCTCCATGATCTGAACAGATCCTGCACCGCCGAGGGGCGCTTGCACAAAGGAAATTTTCTGATTTTCTATTGTTGTCTCATAAACACAAAATGTTTTCGTTACACATACAAATTTTCCAATTATTTTACAGTCGTGGCTTGCAATATATTGATCAATTTCCGAGTCCATGAATAATAAAACTGCTTTTTCTGAGAATTTATAATTTTGATGTCTTCCTGGCATGAGAACGGCTGTCTTTTCTGTATCATACTCTAAAATCGGTATTTCATTTTTTACCAGTGCCATTGTGTATTTCTCCTTATCCGATTGACTAATTTAATGTATATTCTCTATTTGCGATTCGTGCAAGAATTTGAATAAAAAATTTACGTTTTTTTCTAAAACCCTGGTTGCCAATGCTTTCGGACTATGAGTAAAAATAAAAAAACATCTTTAATTTAAGCAATAAAATGCAGCTTTAGCAAATATTTATATGTCTATTGCATATTTTTGCACACATCAATCCATTTTGCATAGCCTGATGCGTGTTCTAATTCATCCACAGTTAGTTTGACAGCACTGTTTGAACTTCCGCAGGCGGGATAAACTGTTTCAAACTTTTTAAGTGATATATCTAAATATACGGCGGCAACATTTTCGTTCAATCCAAAAGGGCAAACGCCGCCGGCTGCATGCCCAATCAATTCTTCAACGCTGTCAAAAGGGATCATTTTTGCTTTTGTATGAAATTCTGCTTTAAATTTACTATTGTCTATTTTGCAGTTTCCGGCTGCTACAATGCATACGGGCTGATCATTTATCAGGAAGGATAGTGTTTTGGCAATTTCTTCTTCCTGGCAGCCGATTGCTGCTGCGGCTTCTTTTACGGTAGCGGAGGAAACGGAAAATTCCATAATTCTTCTGTCTAATCCATATTGTTTCAGGTATTCTTTTGCTTTTGCAAACGACATATGTATCTCCTTAAATTTAAGTGCAAATGATGTGTAAACACATTTTCTTCATTATATACACTAATTCTATAAAAAGCAAGAATAAATATATCTGTAAAAAGATACAATATAGAGTCCTGTATGGCTTAGATAGGGAATTGGTAAATGTATTCTTTCTTTTTTGTGAAAAGAGGTTGACAGAAGCGCCTTTTCTGTGTATAATAATAAAGCTGATAGGGCGAGAGCCCGTGCAGGTTAAACGGAGAAGTACTCAAGTGGCTGAAGAGGTGCCCCTGCTAAGGGTATAGGTCGGGCAACTGGCGCGAGAGTTCAAATCTCTCCTTCTCCGCCATCAAAAGAGGACAAAAAAGATATTGTCCCGGAAAACCCCGATTTTATCGGGGTTTTCACCGTTTTAGAGGACGGTTTTTCGAGAGCCAAAATCGTAGATGTAAAAAGGGCATTTTCCCTTTATACGGGAGAGTTTAGTGAAGAAACTGGTATGCTGCATATCTCTTCGGACGATGGTCCTCTCTGCATAGCAGGGAAAATGTGATGTGTTCTGGGATCAGGATAAGCTAACACATGAGTATCCGCAGATAAAAAAATGCTTCTCCGTCCTTTGAATAGGACAATAAACAGCGATTGACTATATAAAAACTATATTCTATTTCCGTCTTTTCATTTTAAAGAAGAAAAGTCGGAATTTTTTTATTCAAATAAAGGAGAAGATGAATGGTCAAGAGTCAAAATTCTGCCGCTTAAAAGCTCTCCTATACCGAGCAAATATTTATCAGCTTCCGCCGACTGTATGCTTCCGATGATTCCGGTAACAGCGCCGAGCACGTCCGCTTCAGAACAGAATATGTTTTGATTGTCGGCGGCCGCTTGTACGGGGTAATGTTTTTAAGTAACATCCGGATTGATTTCTTTCAGCGCCAGCAAGGCGGAACCTGTTTTTCGTTTGCCGATATTTTCGGTGCGGTGGATGATCTGGCGCTGCAAATTAGAAAGCTCTACACGGTCATAATCCGCAACGCCTATTGTCCCGACGCTGGCGGCTCCAAGTACATGAGAGAAACCGAGCCTAAAGCGCCTGCTCCGATAGCCAGCACTTTTGATGCAAGCAGCTTTTTTATCTCGACACGCCGATCTCACGAAGCGCAAAATGCCTGGAGTATCGTTCAAGCTGATCTTTTGTAAATGCCATCTGTATACCTCTCATTCATTCTGCTTCGGCAATTGTTCCACCGCCCACAACGGTATTACCATCGTACAGCACAGCCGCCTGACCGCATGTGACTGCTCTCTGCGGCTCGTCAAATTCGATACGAAGCGTATCCGTATCCGTCTGTACAACAGTCGCCCATTGCTCTGTCTGGCGGTATCGCACCTTTGCTTTCAGCCGCAGCGGTTTGCTGATCGACGAAACGGAGATAAGGTTGATATCTGTCGCCGTCAGCATCCGTGAATAGAGTTCCGCTTCTTTCCCCAGCGTTACTGTATTGCAAACCGGATCGACCGCACAGACATACAAAGGCTCAGAGGAGGAAATTCCAAGTCCTTTCCGCTGCCGCGCCGTTTAACGAATCACGCCCTTGTGCGTACCGAGTATATTTCCGCTTCGATTTGTGAAAACGCCTTCAGGGTACTTTTTACCCGTATACTCCTCGATAAAATCCACATAGCTTCCGCTCCTGACAAAGCAAATATCCTGACTATCGTGCTTGTGGGCGTTGCTGAAACCCTGTGTTTCAGCAATACTCCGCACTTCGTTCTTGATCATTCCGCCCAGCGGAAATAGCGTGCGGGCGAGCTGCTCCTGCGTCAGCATATACAGTACATAGCTCTGATCTTTACTCCTATCAGCCGCCTTTTTAAGAAGATATCTGCCGGAGGCGGCGTCCTGTTCGATGCGGGCGTAATGTCCAGTTGCTACCGCATCATATCCAAGCTCCTGCGCACGGTGATACAGCTTTTCAAATTTCAGATGCCGGTTGCAGTCGATGCAGGGATTAGGCGTTCTTCCGTTTTCGTAGGATTCTACAAACCGCCTTATTACGGTATCCTCAAACCGATCCGAAAATTAAATACATGATATGGAATACCGAGCGAATACGCAACGCTCCGGGCATCCTCCACATCGTCAAGTGAGCAGCAGGAATGTTTGCGCGGGACGCCGATATCCTCATTACGAAACAGCTTCATGGTGACTCCCATGCAGTCGTATCCCTGCGATTTTACAAGATATGCCGCAACAGAGGAATCCACGCCGCCGCTCATGGCAATCAGCACTTTTTTCATGTTCTCAACCTCAGCATTTCATCAATACACTTCCGTGAGGCTGTAATCAGCTCGTCGCTCATCACGATTTCCTCTCCGCCCGTTCCGTTTACCGCGCGGTAGACATCCATGAGCGTGGTCGCCTGCATATTGTGGCAAACGCAGTCTTTGGAGAGCGGGTAAAAACGCTTTTCGGGGCATTTGTACTGCAAATGCTCTACAATGCTGTTTTCTGTGCCGATGATATATTCGCGCCCGCCTCCTTTCTCGGCATACGCCATGATTTCCATCGTACTGCCGACAAAATCCGCTTCCTTTACCATATCGGGGTGACATTCGGGGTGCATCAGGATCTCTGCGTCAGGATGATTCTTTCTTGCGTGTTCAATATCTCTCTTTGTAATACGCAAATGCGTCGGACATCCGCACCGTACCAGCTTCAGTTCCTTTTCGGGAATCTGCTTTGCAACCCAATCGCCGAGATTGCAATCGGGAATAAACAGAATTTTATCGTTTGGAATACGGCGGATAATCTTAACTGCTGAAGAAGAGGTTACACAGACGTCGCAGACGGTTTTTGTCTCCGCTGTGGTGTTGATATAGGCGACTACCGTATAATCCGGCATGGAATCTTTCATCTGTGCAATCAGGTCCTTATCCATTTGATCTGCCATCAGACACCCGGCGATAGGATTTGCAAGCAAAACCTTTTTCTGTGGCGAAAGTATTTTCACCGTTTCTGCCATAAAGCGAACGCCGCACATCAGAACGGTCTGCTCCGTCACCTTTGCAGCCTCGCGGCTGAGTCCGAAGGAATCTCCTATGTAATCCGCAACCTCTCAGATTTCCTGTCCCTGATAGGCATGGGCAAGAGTACATACGCCTTTTTCTTTTTTCAATCGGATGATTTCATCCTGTAATTCGTGTATTGTCAAATTATCTCACTCCTTTTTATATCGCCTGTTGCGGTAATGCTGCGATATACTGCTGTACGCACACACCGCTCCAGGCATCCGCAGCACTGGGCGGCTTCCTCGCCGGTACAAATCTTATTTATCCATCATTTTTTCACTGTGTAACATAGCTTCTTTTTCCCTCCTGTAAATCCTTCCAAATAGGAGACATATTTCTTAGATATGTAACTACTTCCTTAATTGTTTTTATCATATAGTCGATTTCCTTCTCCGTATTTTCCTCTGACAGAGACAGCCGCAGCGAGCCGTGCGCGATCTCGTGCGATCTGCCGATCGCCAGGAGCACATGACTTGGATCGAGCGAGCCGGATGACGCACAGATTCCCTTGCTGTCAAGGAGCAGAAGGAGCGATTTGCCCTCGATCCCCTCGAAGCACACGTTCACATTACCCGGTAAACGGTTTACAGGATCGCCGTTGAGGATAGTATGAGGAATCTCCAGAAGTCCGTGAATCAATTTATCGCGAAGCGAGGTCAGCTTTGTTGTGTTTTTGTCAATCTTAGAAACCGCTTCTTTGAGAGCGGTCGCCATACCCATAATGGCAGGAAGATTTTTCGTACCCGCACGTTTACCGTATTCCTGTGTGCCGCCCTCGATGAGGCTTGTCATCGCTATTCCTTTTCTCGCATAAAGAACGCTGATTCCTTTCGGTCCGTGAAATTTGTGTGCGGAGAGCGACAGCATGTCGATATTTTCTTTTGCTACATTGATATGGATGTGTCCTGCGGCTTGTACTGCATCGGTATGGAACAATACGCCCCGCTCGCGGCAGAGCTTGCCTATCTCCGAAATCGGCTGAATGGAGCCGATTTCGTTGTTGGCGTACGTGAAGGTAACGAGCGTGGTATCCGGGCGAATCGCTGTCGCAAGCTCCTTCGGGCGAATGATCCCGTTTTCATGTGCATCGAGAAGCGTCTAAGACTTATTCCTTCACAGGATGGCGGCTCGGTTATATTATTGCACCAACTCACATCATTGATGTGGCGAAAAAGGTGCATGATTTTCTGACCGTTGGTGCGGCGGCTCCCTTGCAGGAGGAGGCGGTTACAGGACTTGGCTTCGGGGATGATTATTACAAGTGGCTGCAGGATAAATATACCGGTAAACGCGATCTGTTCCTAAAAGGGCTGGACGATCTTGGCATCTCTCACACGATCCCGCAGGGTGCGTATTATGTACTGCTCGACATCTCCGAGTTTCGTTATAACTCCGATCTCGAATTCTGCGAGGCACTGGCAAGAGATGTTGGCGTGGGAGCAGTACCCGGCTCCAGCTTCTTCCGCGAGCCGGTCAATCATTTGATTCGCCTGCATTATGCCAAGAAGGATGAGACGCTAAACAAGGCGCTTAATCGGTTGGAGGGACTTAGGAGAAAAATCACCAGAAAGTAAACATTGGTAGTAATGCAAAAGCCGGATCCTTTTATTCAGGGAATCCGGCTTTTTGCGAATACATTACAAGCTGGCGAAATACGCTGCTGTAGAACAGCATTGCAAAAATGCCGCTTTACGATTGGACAATATTTTCATCGGACTGGATGGTATGAACATTCACCCACTATGATGATCAGATCATCTGCCAAATCCTGCAACGCGTAGTCGTGGAGTCAAAGGAAAAAATCTGAGTAGTTTTTATCGGTGGGCTGGAAGTTACGGGAAGAATGGATTAAAAAGGAGAAATATTTAACAGAACAGAAATGCTAATCGAAATCTTGCTGTTCTGTTTCCTTTTCTTGAAAAACAATATTCTATATGCTATAATATTAATCACATAAACTATTGTAAAGATTTTTTGAAATGGGAACAAAAATCTTTATCATCAGCCTTTGTTGACTCTGTAACGAAAAAACTACGGTACGATAATATCAATGAATTGGGGGTAATATAATATGTCCGATATTATATTACCTGTTGCACAGGTAGCAGGGTATTTCTGGTATAATTTTTGTTAATTGATATAAGAGGGTAGATGCTGTGAGTAGAATATTTTGTATTGTTGGTAAAAGCGCATCAGGAAAAGATACAATATATAAGGAAATATTGTCAACCTGTTGTTCAAATCTGATTCCTATAATTCCATATACAACGCGACCGAAGCGAGTTGAGGAAAATAATGGCGTTGATTATAATTTTGTTACTGAAGAACAGTTAATGGCTTTTGAAAAAGCCGGAGATGTAATAGAAAAACGTCAATACTTTACAACACAGGGTGTATGGTATTATTTTACGTTAAAATTTAATATTACAAATAATAATGATTATATATTGATAACCACTTTAGATGGTGCTATTAGCATAATGCAAGAATATGGTTCGGATATAGTCCATATTGTTTATTTGGTTATCGATGATAGAACAAGATTGCTGCGTTGTATTGAACGTGAATCAAAGCAAGACAAGCCGGATTATTTGGAAGTTTGCCGTAGGTTTATAGCAGACCAGGAAGATTTTTCCGATTTTAAAATTAGTATATTTGAAAATGTTCATTATATTGATACGAATTTTAACATAGAAAGTTGTTTAAAAAAATGGAATGAAATATATGAAAATGGGATTCACTAGTTTTTTAAAGAGTCGAAGTATATAATTGTACAAAATGAGAGGATTTTTATAGATATATGTAAGCGAGGATGTGGAAGTGGATGTGAAAGATATTTTGATGACAGGAAAACAGGTTTTTTATGGGTAAAATAAAAGCTTTTGTTGCGAAAATCGAAGCACCATTTTAAAGATTCAGAGCTCACTGGTGCTTTTCTCTTACGGTGTTGCATTTCGACGCAAGAATATATAAAATAATCTTTTAATGCTTGACAAAAAACGTTTTGTACCGTATACTTTGTATGTGGTTTTAAATAAGGGAGACGTGCGGTTGAAGGCGTTTTTCCGCCTCCATCAGCGGACATGATCTGCATGTATGCATATACAGCAGCATGCCCGGCTTCCAGTCGAATAGATAGAAAGGACGATTGATTTTTCAATCATTGATACGTATGGAACAGAAAAGAATATCTGAACTTTCCGAAATTGCCCGCAAGGTTCGAATTGGGGTTGTGGACGCTGTATACAGCGCTGCATCCGGTCACCCGGGAGGATCCCTGTCCTCTGCGGATATTCTTACATATTTGTATTTTGAAGAAATGAACATTGATCCCGCTGCTCCTGATATGGCAGACCGAGACAGATTGGTACTTTCCAAAGGGCATGCTTCTCCTGTCCTGTATTCTGCGCTTGCTAACCGGGGATATTTTCCGGTGGAGGAGCTGAAAACCTTCCGTAAGGCGGATTCCCGCTTGCAGGGACATCCGGATTTGAAGAAGGTTCCCGGTGTAGATATGACTACCGGATCTCTTGGGCAGGGTGTTTCTGCCGCATGCGGCATGGCGCTGGCTGCAAAGCTGGACGGATCCAGCCGCCGGGTATATGCTGTGATGGGAGACGGGGAAAGTGAAGAAGGTCAGGTTTGGGAAGCGGCAATGTTTGCTGCACATTACAAACTGGACAATCTCTGCTTTATTTTGGACTGGAACGGACTTCAGATCGACGGCGCCATTGACGATGTAATCGGACCGGCTCCTTTTGATACAAAGTTTGCTGCATTTGGTTGGAATGTCCTCACCGCAGATGCACATGATTTTGCATCCTTAGACGCTGCATTTGCTGCAGCCCGAGAGCAAAGCGGCAAGCCCACTGTTATCATTGCAAAAAGTGTGAAGGGACGCGGCGTGTCCTTTATGGAGAATCAAGCTTCCTGGCATGGAAAAGCCCCCAACGCTGCAGAGTATGAGACAGCAATAAAAGACCTGCAGGCGTGATGCAGATTTTTCCGAAATATTTATAAAAAGATGCCAGAGAAAGGTTGGTCTTATAAATGGCTGATATGATTGCTACAAGAGATGCTTACGGTAAGGCGCTGGTAGAATTCGGCGCAAAATATGATAATTTGGTTGTTTTGGATGCGGACCTTGCTGCTGCTACAAAAACAGAAATGTTTAAAAAAGCATATCCGGATCGTTTTTTCGATTGCGGAATTGCAGAAAATAATATGATCGGCGTTGCTTCCGGTCTGGCGCTCAGTGGAAAAATCCCTTTTGCGTCTTCCTTTGCAATGTTTGCCGCAGGCAGATCCTTTGAACAGGTGCGCAACTCCGTTGGCTATCCGGGCACCAATGTAAAAATCGGAGCAACCCACGGTGGTATTACTGTAGGGGAGGACGGTGCAACCCATCAGTGTCTGGAAGATTTTGCTTTAATGCGGACAATTCCCGGTATGACGGTAATTTGTCCCGCAGACGCCGGCGAAGCGCGTCTCGCTGTGCAGGCTGCAATTGAATATAACGGTCCGGTGTATCTGCGATTTGGCAGAATGGCAGTTCCAGTGCTGTATGATGACACATATGCTTTTTCTATTGGAAAGGGCAGCCGTCTTGTGGAAGGGAATGATGTTTCCCTGATTGCGAACGGCGTGGAAGTTGAGCAGGCGCTGGTTGCTGCGGAGCTATTGAAGGCAGATGGAATTCATGCTTCAGTTGTAAACATGGCAACAATCAAGCCTTTGGATCGGGAGATGGTACTGGAGGAAGCAAAGCGCTGCGGATGTATTGTTACCTGCGAGGAGCATTCTGTGATCGGCGGACTTGGTGCTGCTGTATGTGAATTCCTTTCCGAAACGATGCCCACACCGGTGCTCCGTGTGGGTACAAACGACTGCTACGGTCGTTCCGGTTCAGCTAAAGTGCTGCTGTCCTTGTTCGGACTGGATGCTGCTGCAATCTGCGAAAAGGCAAAAGCAGCGATTCAGATGAAAAAATAAAACGTAGATTTATGTCAAATACTGCGAATCTCTTTATTTTAAAGGGATTGGCAGTATTTTTATTTTTGTTGGAATTTTTGCACAAAGGCAGTAGAATTATAGCGAGATTTGTGGTAAAATAAAACAAACGTATTGTTGTTTAATTTGTGAATTGTTCCATTGGGCATTGGAACAATTTATAAATATTAGGCGATGGTTGAAAGATAGATAATTTAACAGCGTATTCATTAGAAAGGTTACTATAACATGAATAGGGCACATGCTTGTGATATATATAAAAAGTGCGGCGGATGTCAGCTGACCAATTTGAGCTATCAGGAACAGCTTAGTTATAAGATGCGGCGGGTGATCTCTCTCCTTGGCAGATTTTGCAGGGTGGATGAAATTATCGGAATGGAAAATCCCCTCCATTACCGGAATAAAATGCAGGCGGCGTTCGCGTTGGATAAGCGGGGACGGGCTGTATCGGGGGTTTGGCAATCTAAGGAGCTTCGGGTGACAAAAACGGACGTGTGTATGATCGAGGATGAGGTTTCGCTGTGGATTGTACGGGCGGCGCGGGGACTTTTGCAGGATTATGATATATCGGTATATAGTCCTAAAAATCGGCGTGGACAGCTGCGTCACATTATGGTGCGCAGAGCCCACGTGACGGGGGAAATTATGGTGGTGCTGGTGACTGCGTCTTTGAAAATGGCGCGGGGAAAAGAATTTGCAAAGGCGCTGGTGCATCGCTTCCCTCATATCCGCACAGTTGTTCAGTGTGTGAATGATACGGACACGCCCCTTTGGTTGGGAGAGGAGCAGGTTGTTTTATACGGGGACGGGTACATTGAGGATGTACTCTGCGGATGCTATTTCCGCATTTCTCCCCGCTCTTTTTATCAGGTCAATTCGGTGCAGACGGAAGTGCTGTACAACATTGCATTGGACTTTGCCAACTTGCGGGGAAGGGAAAATGTGATTGATGCGTATTGCGGCATTGGTACGATTGGGATCATTGCAGCGGCAGAAGCCGGGCGGGTGATTGGAATTGAATCGAACGCAGACGCGGTAAAAAACGCAATAGAAAATTGCCGGCTCAACCACACGAGCAATTATCGTGTGTATAAAGGAGATGCGGGCGAGATAATGGAAGCACTGTCGCTTTCCGGTAAAAAGACAGACGTGGTGTTTGCCGACCCACCCCGCGCCGGATGCTCCCGGGAATTTTTGGATGCTTTGATACGGACGGCGCCGGAGAAAATGGTATACATTTCCTGCAATCCGGAAACGTTGGCGCGGGATCTGTCTGTTCTTGTGAAAGGGAAATATAAGGTACAGAAAATTCAGCCGGTGGATATGTTTCCTCATACGAAGCATGTGGAATGTGTGGCGCTGCTTTCCCGTAAATAATTTGAATAACGGGAGCATAGGAGAGGGGGAGTCTTAATCGTGTCAATCAATTTACAAGGTTATTGGGATAATATCAATGCTCCGTGGGGACAATTGTTTTATAAACTCATATGGCATCATTTGCCATACAAGGAAATGAATATCCTTGACTATGGGAGCGGGTTTGGTATAACAGCCAATTATCTTGCGATTCGTAATACGGTGACTGCTGTTGAACCGAATAAAGAGATGGTTGCCGCGCGTGTGTGCAAGCATTTGTATAAACAGATTGTCGGAGGAAGAAACCAGCTTGAAAAATTGCCCGCGCGATCTTATGATGTAATTCTTTGCCATAATGTATTGGAGTATGTAAACGAACGGGAAACTGTTTTTCGTGCCTTTCATCGCCTGTTAAAAGATGGGGGGACTATATCCCTCGTTAAGCATAACAAAGCTGGAAAAATTATGCAGAAAGCTGTGTTTGAAAATAATATTGACGAGACAATAAATTTGATTAAGGGAGAAAATGCAGTATCAGTCAATTTCGGGGCAATAAAAGAGTATTCAACAGATGAGTTGGAAGAGTATATTGCCAATTTGTATAAAATACAAAAATTATATGGGGTAAGAACATTTTTTGGACTTCAGAAAAATGAATTTAAATCAGAACCGGATTGGTTGTCAAATATATTTCGGCTGGAATGCGCCGTCGAAGAAATTCCTGTATTTCGGGACATAGCTTTCTATCACCACTTTATTCTAAAAAAGCAATAAGGTTTCACAACAATGCTATAGTAAAGAACGGAGAATATCAATATCGTGAGCAATTATATCATGGACTTGCGCTCTATTGTTGGTCATAGGACGCTGCTCCAAGTGGGGGCAAGTGTAATTGTAGAAGATGAAAACGGCAGAATCCTTCTGCAAAGAAGAATGGACAACCATTGCTGGGGATATGCAGGCGGTTCTGTTGAAATAGATGAGGACGTGGAAGAGACAGCAAAAAGGGAGCTTTGGGAAGAAACGGGACTGTTTGCGCAAAGTTTGGAACTGTTTGGCGTCTTTTCCGGAAAAAACATGCATTATACATATCCCAACGGAGATGAAGTTTCTAATATAGATATTGTATATATTTGCAGGGAATATTCAGGAACTTTGCGATGCGAGAAAAACGAGGTGGAAGATTTACAGTTCTTTCCCGTAAGTCATATTCCGGAAAATATTTCACCGCCAAATAGAGTGGTATTGCTTCGGTATCTGGAAACGAGAGAAGAAAGAGGCACATTATGAACCCACTTTACGTTTCTGATTTGGATGGAACTCTCCTGCGCAGTGACGAAAGCTTGTCACCGTTTACTGCCGAAACGATCCAGGGACTGATCGAAAAAGGCATGCTGTTTTCCTATGCGACTGCCAGATCTTTTGTGACTGCATCTAAGGTTACAAAAGGGCTTACCGCGCGGATTCCCGTAATCGTATATAACGGTACGATGGTTTTGGACAGTGCCGATGGGAGCGTTTTGCTTTCGCATTTTTATTTGCAGGAAGAAAAACAGGAAATTTTACACTGCCTTTTGGGGAATCATATTTATCCAATCGTTTATGCATATATTGACGGTGTTGAAAAGTTTTCCTATGTGGAACACTGTGTAAGCCCCGAAATGCAAACATTTCTGAAAAGCCGGGCAGGGGATATCCGGGAAAATCCGGTATCCTCTGCCGATCAGCTTTTCCAGGGGGACGTCTTCTATTTTTCCTGTATAGATAAGGCAGACAAATTGGAGCCGGCATATAAGCTGCTGCGGGACAGGCACCGGTGTCTCTATCAGAAGGATGTGTACAGTCAGTCTCAGTGGCTGGAGATTTTGCCGAGAGGGGCTTCTAAATCCAATGCGGCTGCACAGCTCAAAAAGCTGCTGGGAGCAGATTATCTTGTGGTGTTTGGAGACGGAGAAAACGATTTGGATTTGTTTGACATCGCGGACGAGGCATATGCGGTGGAGAATGCTGCGGAAATATTAAAAATGCGCGCAACTGCTGTGATTCCGTGCAATGACGCAGACGGTGTGGCAAATTGGTTGGCGCAAAATTTTAAAGGGATGTAAGTAAAAATTATGGAAGAAAAATTTCACATTGTTTCAAAATATGATCATCATAAAATTTATGGCGCTGTATTTGTGCCGGAAAATATGCCGATACGGGGTATTGTACAAATATCCCACGGCATGTGCGAGCATAAAGAAAGATATTTTGACTTTATGCGTTTTTTGAACGGGCACGGCTATATAACAGTGATCTCGGATCACAGGGGTCATGGAGAAAGTATTGAAAACAAAAATGATCTGGGATATTTTGGAGACGAAACCGGTGATGCAATTGTGGAAGATTTACTTCAGATTACATTGTATGTGAAAGGCAGATTTCCCGGATATGAAGTGATTCTGCTTGGGCACAGTATGGGATCGCTGGTGGTTCGAAAGTATATCCAAAGCTATGACACGCAAATATCCAAATTGATTGTGTGCGGTTCTCCCAGTGAAAATCCTCTGGTCGGTGTGGGGATTGCCGTTGCCAAGATCACTGGCATGTTCAAGGGAACGCATTATAGAAGCGAATTTGTAAAACAGCTTGCCACCGGAAACGGAAACAAACGGTTTGCCGGGGAGAATGATCCCCTGTCCTGGGTGGTTGGTGATCCGAGAGTAAGAGAAGCGTACAGAAACGATCCGTTTTGTAATTTTACCTTTACCGTGAACGGATACTTGAATTTGTTTCATTTGGTGAAGCATGTGTATATAGGGGGCAGATACAACGTTCTGCATCCTGATTTGCCCATTTTGTTTATCGCAGGTGCAGAAGATCCTGTTATCCAATCGGAAGAAAAATGGCGTGCTGCCCAGTCGTTTTTGAAAAATGTGGGATATCAGAATGTGAGCGGTATTTTATATGCAGGCATGCGGCATGAAATATTGAATGAAATCGGAAAAGAAAAAGTTTATGATGATATATTGCAGTTTATAATGGAATAACGGTGTTTGGTATGGGGGCTGCGAATTACACATTAAAAGCTTTCTATGTAAGGATTCGTTACGAGCTCCATAGGGCGCTATCGCAAAGCATAAATTTAAAAGGCTCCCCCCCAGCAAAGGGAGCTGTCGCGAAACACCAATACAAATAAAAAAGGCTCCCTTGTGCTGGAGCCGCGTAGCGGATCCTAGGGTGCTCCCGCGAAGCGGGTGAGGGATTGTATTGCTATCATTTTGGATGATCTGCAAATCGGCAGTATATGTAGACAATCCCTCCGAGTTTTGCTGCGCAAAACCCACCTCCCTTTGCTGGGGCTTAAAGCATAAAGCGGCACAATAAATATAGGAGAAAACAATCATGTCAAAATACTTACTTGCCAGCGATTTTGACGGCACGCTCTGCCGTTGGATGAACGGCGGAATTACAAAAGAAGATAAAGACGCGGTCCGGCGGTTCCGCAGCGCGGGGAACCGGTTCGCTCTGGTAACAGGGCGGGATTATGAAAGCGCAATGATTGTATTGCAGGAGCAGGATTTCTGGGATATGGACATTTGCTTTTGCATGAGCGGCGCTCTGTGCATAGATACTGCTAAAAATATTATCTACGATCGCCGCACAAAAGAAGGACATGTAGGTGAGATTCTGCAGTATTTCAGGGAAACAGGCGCGCTGTACATAACGGTCAGTATAGGAAAGAAAAATTATAATGTAGATATAGGCGGTATGCAGCTGGCAATGGAAACGATTTCTTTTGAACAGGGCTGCGCACTGCCTTCAATCACCAGCTGCAATGTCAAATATGATACAGCGGAAGAATCCATGCGCCGGGCGCAGGAACTTGCACGCTTGCATGGGGATATTGTCAATCCTCTTTTAAACAATACCAATGTAGATGTTCCTCCTGCCGGTGTCGATAAAGCCGTTGCAGTGGAGTATGCAGCCCGTATGTTTGATATCCCACTGCAGAATATATATACGGCAGGGGATAATTTAAATGACATGGCGATGGTGGAAAAGTTTCATGGGAGAGCCATGGAGCATGGACCGGCTGCTCTGCGGGTGGCGGCTGAAAAGACAGTTAGCACCATATGTGAAATTATAGAGGACATAGGGGGAATTTAACGTATTTGTAAATTAACCCGGGTTTGCATTGACAAATATGCGTCAGCGCCTATAATAGAAATGTCTTTAAAATGAATAGAATAATCTCTGATGGTCTGAAAGGAATATATATTATGAAAAAGATTGTCATTGCCGCGACTGCCGCGCTTCTGGTTTCGGCAACGCTTGTTTCCTGTGCGGAGGAGCAAAAAAACGGTTTGGGTCGGGATACGACACCGGTGCAGAATGGTAGTGTGCCGGATACTTCCGCATCAACAGGCGATTCTGACGGAATTGTTATGGAGGAACAGAATGCTTCTATTCCTGTCGGCGGATATAAAGATATTTCTGTTCCGGCTTCGGCGGTGAACAATCAAACAATACGTTGGTCTTCCAGCGATGAAAGTATCGCATCGGTGGATAACAGCGGACGTATTTACGGCAATAAAGCGGGAGACTGCGTAATATCTGCGGATTTTGACGGCGGTGAGAACGGATTTTTCATTATGAACGTAACTGTGTCTGATTGCACAAATGCACAGGGGCTCACATATATCAATGGCGTTCTTGTGGTAAATAAAACCTATTCACTGCCAAGCAATTATAATCCCGGAGTGGACGACGAGGCAAATGCTGCACTTCAGAAAATGTTCCATGCTGCGAAAGCAGACGGGATCGTGCTGGAAATTGTATCGGGATTCCGTTCTTACGACAGACAGTCAACGCTGTATAACAATTATGTGTCAAGGGATGGTGTTGCGGCAGCAGATCGCTATTCGGCAAGAGCAGGTCATTCGGAGCATCAGACGGGACTTGCGTTTGATTTGAACTCTTTAGAAGAATCCTTTGGGGAAACCAAAGAAGGAAAGTGGCTGAAAGCACATTGCCATGAGTATGGATTTATCATTCGCTATCCTAAAGAGAAAGAAGAAATCACGGGATACATGTATGAGCCGTGGCATGTAAGATATCTGGGAGAAGCAGTTGCGAAAAGCGTAGCCGAAAGCGGATTGTGTCTGGAAGAGTATTTGAATGTCACAAGTGCATATAGGGGAATA
>JAAGKN010000983.1_pt1 | contig 73419 bp, 64 predicted proteins | sample 6206371 | NCBI WGS metagenome assembly JAAGKN01 (sample SAMN11533720, study PRJNA540317) | gut metagenome | isolation source: fecal pellets from male and female animal of same cohort | host: Peromyscus leucopus | place: USA:CA | collected 2017 | reverse complement strand
TTGATATCCGGCTTGCCGTCTCCATTAGTGTCAATATTGATGTCCGGTTTGCCGTCCCCATCCTTATCGATGTTAATATCTGGCTTTCCATCACCATCTTTGTCAATGTTAACGTCAGGTTTGCCGTCGCCGTCTTTGTCGATGTTGATATCTGGTTTGCCGTCTCCATCTTTGTCGATATTGATGTCAGGTTTGCCATCTCCATCTTTATCGATGTTGATGTCAGGTTTGCCATCTCCGTCTTTGTCGATGTTGATATCTGGTTTACCGTCTCCATTGGTGTCAATGTCGATATCCGGTTTACCATCTCCATCGGTATCCTTGTTGATATCCGGTTTACCATCTCCATCAGTGTCAACATTTACGTCAGGTTTGCCGTCTCCGTTAGTATCGATATCTACGTCTGGTTTTCCATCGCCATCTGTATCTTTATTGATGTCTGGCTTGCCATCTCCATCAGTGTCAACATTTACGTCAGGTTTGCCGTCTCCGTTAGTATCAATATCGAGATCCGGTTTTCCATCTCCGTCAGTATCCTTATTGATGTCCGGCTTACCATCACCATTGGTATCGATGTCTACATCTGGTTTTCCGTCTCCGTCGGTATCTTTATTAATATCAGGTTTTCCGTCTCCGTCGGTATCCTTATTGATGTCAGGCTCTCCATCACCATCAGTATCGATATTGATGTCAGGCTTATCGTCTCCGTCGGTATCGATGTTAATATCTGCGACTCCGTCTCCATCTTTATCGATGTTGATATCCGGCTCTCCGTCGCCATCAGTATCCTTATTGAGATTAGGATCGATTAATACAATTCCAGACTTCAAATTCAAAACTAAATCGATTACAGATTCATTTCCATGTTCATCTGTAATAGTTGCAGTAATAATATATTTATCTGGTTTGGATAAATCTACCGTTTCACCTTCGTTGAATAAGATTTCTTTTCCGTCCTTATCTTTAACAACGATGTCACTGTCCTCAATTTTTATTGGCTTTCTACCACTGTCCGTTGACTCAAAGAGTGGGAATCCCGCTTTATTTGTAAACACATAACGTTCACTCAAAAGGTTCTTAAAATAGTCGAAGCCAGCCGGTTCTGCATCTCGATCGATACGTTTTGATACTTCATCTTCGTAATATCCACGAAGTCTATAATCACCATCATCGATTCCAGTACCACCCTTATCCGGTTCAATCGGTTCTACCTTGACAGGTTTTAATTTTCCGCCTTCTATAGGATCTTTACTGTCTTCATCTAAATCTCCTACTTTATCCGGCACGATTGTCGGTGTTGGAGGAGTCATAAATGGAAAATCCTTCTCAGGATTAAACTCCGGATTATCACCTTCATCCGGTTTACCGGATCCAGTATCTTCCTCCTTAATATCCGCTACTGCCTTAGATCCCTTGTAATTGGTTCCATCGGTATACTCAGCTGTTATGATGAACTTTCCGTCCTCATTTTCAAAGACGCCAGGATACTTCATGCTGCCGTCAAAATTGATTGTCTTAGTGACAGTTTTTCCGTTATAGGTAACTGCTTTTCCCTCACGCTCGCCAGCAACAGCCGTATTGGTGCCGCTGCTCACTGCAATCGGAAGCCCAGCTTTTACACCGTTAATGTAAAACTGCAAGTATCCATCCGGTGCTTCACAGGTTTCTGCTTCTCCATTTTCAGGAGCAACAGTTGCTTCGAAAGTCATTGACTTCAGTTTCCATTTGCCATCACTATCTTTTTCCATTGTAGGTTCATAAACCGCATCCAGTAAACGGCTATCCGCTTTTTCAATGACAGTCCAGCCGGTACCTCTATGACCGTAATAAGACGCACTGAATAGTGAACCCGGTAGTGCATATTCCGTTGATGTGATTGTAAATTTATGTGTTCCGGCATCCTTCGGCATAGCCTTATTGTTGACCGCTGTAAACTCAGATCCAATGGCTTCCCCATCGATAGCAGTATAGCGCTGCATCTTTACAGTCGCCAGACTATTATCTGTCAGGACTCTTTCAGTAATTCCATCCGATTCCGTTTCGCCTGTTGGAAGAGGATTTTTCGATAAATCCAAAGTCTGTGCAGGTAATCCGTCATATCGCTTTGTTAATTTCTGCATGCTTGCAGGCAATTCAAATTCAACATATCTTTTCAAGGTAGACTGTCCACTGCTTGATACTTGGTCGATATACAACGGCTTGACATCTAAAATTTCCTTCTTACCGTCCTCTCCGATTACTTCTGCAGATAGAACTACCTTGATTTCACTGCCTGCGACAGCTTCTCCATTTAGCTTACTTGGAAGCCACAGATAAAGTTTTCCATCATCAAAATAAGACGGTGCGCCGTAATCATAGTATTGACCATTAATGTAAAGGCTCCAAGAATTGATAACATTATTTTTAAGTCCTTCACCTGAAAGGTCGATTGTCGTTCTGAAAACCGGTGAGGTTTTTCCAATATCGCTGTAGCCTGTTCCTTGGAATTTGGCCGGATTATTGTTTGTCAATCTGATTGAGCCGCCGGTAACAACGACAGAGCCGCCCAATCCACCGATATCATACCAATGTGTGCCATCTCCAGCTAAGTTATCATATGATGTCGGAAGCAGGGTTCCTCCTGTAATAGTGATTGTTTTTCCTGTATTGGTGCCGCCGCAACCTTGTCCAAATGCATTACTGTGCGCTGCACCTTCTGCTTTGATATATCCACCGTTAATGTTGATATCTCCGGCAATAGTGCTCTTCGGTGTTTTACAAAGAATCGCATCTGTAAATGCATATGTAACAGTTGTTGACATACCACCTACATATGTACAACCTCCGCCAAAACCAGCTCCATGGTAGGAACCTTTCGCATCGATTTCTCCTCCATTTACAGTAATCAGTGTGCCACCGCCGCCGTGACCTCCACCGATTCCACAACCAGCGCCAAATTTACCTTCGTCTTTACCATAAGCATATGCAATAATTTTCCCGCCATTGAAGGTCATTTCTCCACTGTTTTCAATCGGTCCGCCGCCGATTGCTGCAGCACGATATCCTCCACTAACTGTCAAAGTTCCTGAATTTTCACTATCGAGCTTCGATAAACTATCGCCTGCTTTTACCTCTGTTCCGTCTTCCAAAACCGCATCCCTAGATACTTTACCGTCTTTCGGTGCAACAAAATCTCCATTAACATCTACATTTCTGCGACTATCATCAATCGTTAATTTTGAGCCTTCTCCGCATCGAATTCCCGGTGCTTGAATTTGAGCATTATTTGCAATACTTGTGATTCCATTTGCGCTACCATCCGCAAGAGTCAAATGTAAAGAGGTAGGATTACTCAAATCTGCTTTATTTGTTACAATATTCACAGGATAATATGCATTAATATCTACACCTGCAAAGGTTAAATCCGCTTGCACCCCTGCTTCAATATAGATACCGGCACTTGATGTTCCTGTAGTAGATATGGTTAACTTTTTGCTGCTTTTTATAACAAGGGCATCAAATGATTGGGTTATTATCCCACCACTTGTAGGAACATACTGACCGCCTGTACTCTCCGCATTACCATACCCCTGTGTATGGTAAGACACTGTCTCATAAGTATAATCCACCCCATAAGTACCGCCGGTCACGTTAAACGCACCGGTGCCGTCTGCCTGGGTGTCTATGCCGTCATCAGAAAGAGCGACCATGCGCTTTCCTTTGTTTTCTTTTGTTCCTTCTGTCTCCGGCTCTACTGCGTCTGCATCTTCCGTTTTTTCGTCAACGTCAACATCGGCGCCATCTTCTACTATGCCGCCGTCTGTGAGTTCCTCATCGCCTGATGTTTCGCCGCCTCCCGGATTTACCTCATGTTCGGTTTCAGCCTGAAGCAGGTCATTAGCATAAGCCTGACCCCCCCCCAGCCATTTTCCGGAAGAAAGCAATCCACCACCGAATGCGGAGAAAACGAAAAACAAGCATAACACACGAGCCAAAACTCTCTTGTTGTAATGTTTCATTTGGTTTGCCTCCCTTTTCGTTCTGGTAAATTTTATCTCTTTCTTACTTAATCGTTTTTCAGATGACAAAAAGCGCCGGTGTTTCCCATAGGAAACCAACCCTTCGCATCTTGCATTCAATTAAAAAACAACTTTTATATCACCATTATTCTACACCTGCCGGCAATCTTTGTCAAGATTCCGACATCAAAACACCGCAAAGCCCCTCAAAACTCCTCTTCATGATCCATGAAAAAGTCGAAATACCTGCGCACGTTTTCAAGCTCCGTCCACTTACGCACGGAAACCGGCTCAGAATCCAAATCGTAGACCTTACTTTGCCTTGCCGCCAAAATAAACGGCGAATGGGTCGCAATCATAAACTGGCAGTTATAAAATCTGGCTGAATCCTCGATAAATCCCACAAGTTCCTGCTGATACGCCGCCGACAGGCTGTTTTCCGGCTCGTCCAAAAGATAAATCTGATTGGCTTCGATTTTTTCCGTAAAATACATAAAGGCGCTTTCCCCGTTGGAACGGCTGCGCACATTGCCCGCCATGGACTGTCTGATAAATTCCGACTTCGTCTTTCTTCTCGCCAGATTCACCTGCTTCAGCTTTTCGTAGTCGTCAAGACTTCTCATCTGAAACTTTTCGTGGCGCAGATTCTGATACGAGTCCATCAGCTCCTCCCGCTTCAAATCAACGCCATCGTTGAGGGCACGCAAATCAAAGAGATAGTCAAAGACGTCGTCGCTGGTGATAATGGTGCTGTCCTGATAAAAAGACTCCCACTGCGGCCTGCACCTTTGGCAAAACTCCCCGAAGAAACTGCTTTTATTAAAAGCTGCACCTCTCTGTGCGCCGATAGTTTCTGCAATGGCATTGAGCAGGGTCGTTTTTCCCGAGCCGTTGCTGCCGTAAAAAATAGTAATCGGCTCAAAATCCACAGTGGAAAACTCCTTTGCCGGAAAAATCCCAAAGGGATAAAAATTGCTGAAACAGGTCATCTTAATATCATTTAAAAAGATTTCCTCACTGTCCACTCCGGGCAGTTCAAAGCGCTGCAAATAAATCATAAGTTTTCCCGCTCCATGCGCAATAAATCCTGAATAATTCTATCAATCTGCCATGCAGCCTGATCAATCTGTTCTCTGGCCTGACTGATTTTCGCCTGCACAAAGACATCTGCCAAAATGCCGTCGAAGAAAAAGTCTGCAAATGTCAGAAATCCACCGATATCAATTTGAAAATTCAGTATACCCCTGACGTCCTGCAGTTCCTTCTGAAAAGCCAAAACCTGCCGCTTTGCAGCTTCCAGCTCTCTTTGGGCGCTGCTCAGCTTCATGTGTTTTCCGATTCCACCGATTAAATCAAGGCCCAGCATATCCGCTATGCCAAACCCCGACGCACTGTCCAGCTCCTGCCTTGCCCGATTGAGATACTGCAAAGTCAGTCTTCCTGCGTCGATTGCTTCTCTGATTTCTCTAAGTCTCTGCTCTCTTTCCATGGTTACCCTCCACTATTTTTACAGTACTTTCTCCGCCCAGGCAGCTTCCTTAAAACCGGTCAGCACAAAATCATCTCCGATGACAAGAGGCCTTTTTACCAGCATACCGTCACTTGCCAAAAGCGCAATTTGCTCCTCTTCGCTCATCTCCAGCAGCTTCTTTGAAAGCTCCATCTCTCTGTAAATCATGCCGCTGGTATTGAAAAACTTTTTCAGCGGCAGACCGCTCATCTGATACCACTGCCCGATCTGCTCCGCACTTGGATTTTCCGCCTTGATGTCAAAGAGTTCATATTTTACGCCCTTTTCATCAAGCCAGGCCAAAGCCTTCTTGCAAGTAGAGCACTTGGGATAACAATACACTTTCATCTTCTATATAACCTCCATCAGTTTCTCCTCTGCCCTGATATCTCCCTGCGTCGGGTAGACCTTCAGGACTTTCTCAAAATTTGCCTTTGCTTTCTTTGCCGCCGCCTCTTCTTTGCTGAATCGCACTGCGTAAGCGTAAAGCACCCTCTGGGTATTTGGATACCCTTTTATGGTCTTCATAAACTTTTTCATCTGGCTATCGTACAGCCGGTCCACTTCTTCCGCTCTGCATGGGCCAATCAGTTCCAAAAACAAAAGCTCCATCTGCACAAAGCTCTTATAAAAAGCCAGCAGTTTTCCTGACCGAAGCAGCTTCTCACCGCTCTCCCTTGCTTCTTCAAATCTGCCCTGATCCAGCAGTCTCTGCATGTGCATCACATCGATGGCCTCTACCAGAGGATTTCCAGAAAAATCACCCTCCGGCACCTTAAAATATTCCTCCGGAATTTCGCTAAGGCGCATACCGTCTGTCTGCTGCAGCTTATTGATTCTCATCTGCACCCAGAAAGCGTCCGCACTGGCTCTGTCCTTTTTAAAAGTTTTAATATTATATCCGTCGTTGGCAACACCGCCCATCTTTAAAGGAAACAGATTGGTTGCCGCCAGATAAAGCCCCAGAAGCCCTGTCATCAGGCATATCATTCGCACAAAACTGTCCGCAGGACAGAAAATCATGCCGATTAAGCCTGCCCCTGCAAAGATCAGGTTGGAAAGACCGCCGCCAAGGTTATATAAAATTGCCGGATAATCTCCGTGTTCGTCTTTGTCAGGCGGATCCAGAAGACACTGGCCCGCCGTTCCCGGAATATTAAACTTCTTGCAGACAATCCTGTTTCCCTGTTTAACAAAGATGATACTGCCGATTCTAAAGGACACAAACCTATAGCCGGAAAGTAGGCCGCAGACCAGATGGCCCGCTTCATGGGTGATAATCAGTACATAGTAAATCAATACGAAGCAGAGAATCGCCAAAAGAAAACTCAGCCCGTCTCCATCTAAAATTTCGCCTACACCGCAGTATCCCAAAACGCCGCCAAGAACCGCTCCAATCACATAAGGAATCATATCCTGCCACTTCAGTTTATTTTTCTTTTTCTTTTGCTTTTTCACAGAGCACCTCCATAGCCTCCACGTAGCCGTCAAAGCCTTTGCCCATGACTGTAGCCACACAGGCCTTTCGCACATAGGAAACCTGTCTGAAATCTTCCCGCTGGCGCACATCGGAAATATGCACCTCCACCGCAGGAATTCCCACCGATTTCAAAGCATCCAAAAGGGCTACACTGGTGTGGGTGTATGCCGCCGGATTCATTACAATGCCGTCAAATTTACCGTAAGCTTCCTGAATGGCGTCCACCATGGCGCCCTCGTGATTGGACTGAAAAAAAGCGACTTCCACGTCGAGCCGGGAAGCCGCCTTTTCAACATATTCCATCAAATCGGAGTAGGTCGCTTTTCCGTAAATTTCCGGCTCTCTGATGCCCAGCATGTTGATGTTGGGCCCGTTGATTACCAGAATCTTCATCATTCTCGCTCCTCGTTATTATTGATGTAAAAATCGCTCCAGTAGGAATAGGCGTCTTTTCGCTCCTCGTACATCTGCGCAAGAGGCATGGACTTTGAAAGTGGTCTTCCGTCCGTTTCCAGCTTGTCAAGGTCACGCTTAATCCAAATGACGATTCCGTTTTGTTTCAAAATGTTGTAGTTGACTTTTTTCTTGACAACGCCGCCGCCGGTTGCAATTACAAGACCTGTCTGCACACAGGCTTTTTCCAGCATTTCTGTCTCCACTTTTCGGAAATATGCTTCGCCTTTCCGGTCAAAGATTTCCGGAATGGACATGCCCTCGTGCTCCACAATCATATCGTCGATGTCCACAAATCTGCGTCCCATTCTGTCCGCAATTTCGCCGCCCAGCAGCGTTTTTCCCGCACCGGGCATACCGATTAAAATTGCGTTTAAGGTTTCGCTTCTGACCTCGTCGATTGCGCTGTCAATTTCTTCGTTTTCAATTTCTTTGTTCTGGAACAGCTCGCTGGCCTCTTTGCCCTGGGCCACCAGCATTTCCAGTCCGCCGGTTGCCGGAATAGACCGCTCCATAGCGTCCAACACCAGCTTGGTTTTGTTCGGATTATAAATCAGGTCCACAACGCCGCAGCAGTTTTTAAAATCGTCCACATTGACAGGCGCTCTGCCGTTGTTTGGATACATGCCCACCGGCGTGGTGTTGACGATGATTTCTGCGTCAAAATGGCGGCTGATGTTCTCGTAGTTGTTTTCTCCGCTTCGGGAAACTACGATAATCTCACCTGCTTCCAAATCCTGCAGCACCGCCTGCACCGTAAGGGACGCACCGCCGCTGCCAAGAACCAGACACTTCATGCCTTTGATTTCGATTTTGTTTTTCTCAAGCAAATATCTGAACCCAAAGTAGTCGGTATTGTAACCGCTCAAAGTGCCGTCAGGCTTTCTGATTACAGTGTTGACGCAGCCGATTGCCTTTGCGGTGTCGGAAAGCTCATCGCACAGATCCATGACCGTCTTCTTGTACGGAATGGTTACATTAAAGCCGCCATAGGCTTCATCGTGCAGTAAGCGCTCTAAATCTTCCGGTTTCGTCTCGCAAAGCTCAAAGGTATAGTCGCCGAACTTGCTGTGAATCAGCGGCGAATAGCTATGTCCAAGCTTTCCCCCAATTAATCCATATTTTTTCATCTTAAATCTCCATATAGCTTCCTAAGTACTTGAATTCCTGTGTCAGGTCTTCAAGCTGATTCATCAGCCGTACAAATTCTTCGGAGTATACTTCGGATACGATGTCGAAATAGAACATGTAGTCGAAATCTCTTTCCGGAATCGGACGGCTCTCCAGTTTGAAAATCTGAATACCAAGTGCATTAAATCTAGCCAATACATTATACAGAGAACCCGGTTTATGGGAAACTACAAGCTTCAGGCTGGTCTTGTCAGCGCCCGGATAGATTTCAAGGTTTTTGCTGATACAGATGAATCTTGTGTAGTTGTTTCCGTTGTCCTGTACCCCTTCTTCCAGACATTCAAGGCTGTAAAGCTTGCCGCATTCGTAAGCCGCCAAAGCCGCAACGTCTGTTCTGTCAGATTCTGCTACCATCTTAGCCGCTTCAGCGGTATTTTCACAGATGGTAATCTTTGCGTGAGGGAAGTGTTTCAGATAGTCATCGCACTGCATAATTGCCTGCTCGTGGGAGAAAATCTCCTTGATATCCTCTTTCTTTGTCCCTCTCTTTGCTAAAAGACTATGGTCGATTTTCAGCTTGATACTTCTGACAATGTAGAAGTTGTACTTCATCATTAAATCGTAAATCTGGTTCACTGAACCTGCCGTACTGTTTTCGACAGGCAGAATGCCGTACTGGCAAAGTCCTTTATCGATGGCTGCAAAAACGCCGTTGAAGTTCTTTACATACATAATCTTCGGCATTTTGAACAGTCTTTCGCAGGCCTCCTGAGAATATGCCCCGGTCACACCCTGGCAAGCTACGCTGGCCTTTGCAGGAAATACTTTCGGTGTGTTTTCCAGTGCGTCAGCAATAGATTTTGCAAGCGGTGATTCCTTCTGGGTAATCTTTCTCTGGTGGTCCTTGCTCATCTCCATGATAGTATTATATAATATTCTGGTGTAAGATGCCATATCTTCTGACGCTAAATCTGTCAATTTATCAATTTTTTCTCTTTCTCTCATGGCATCCAGCACCGGAAGCTCGTTATCTTTCTTGAAAAGTGCGATTTCTTCCGCCACTCTCATTCTTTCTTCCAGTTTTTTTACAATTTCTTCATCAATGGTATCAATTTTGCTTCTATAGTCGTCCATACTCATTTTCTTCAATCTCCTTTATTTCTCATAGTATCGGTATCGATATTGGTATAATTCGTAAATTGCAACAGCTGCCGCAGCTTCCACGCACGGTACTGCTCTCGGCACGATACAAGGATCGTGTCTTCCTTCTACTGTAAGCAGCGCATTTTCGCCTTTTTCGTAGCTGATGCTGTGCTGCTGCGTAGAAATCGATGGGGTCGGTTTGACAGCAACCCGAAATACAATCGGCATTCCTGAGCTGATTCCGCCCAAAATCCCGCCGTGATTGTTGGTCTTCGTCTTCACCGTATCTCCCTCAAAATAAAATTCATCGTTGTTTTCGCTTCCGCAAATTTTTGCCGCTTCAAAGCCTCTGCCAAATTCAATGCCTTTGACCGCAGGAATCCCAAAAATCGCCTGGGCGATTTTATTTTCCAGTCCGTCGAAAATCGGCTCGCCGACCCCTGCCGGAACGCCGGTTACGGTGCATTCAATGATGCCGCCCACCGAGTCGCCTCGCTCCATAGCTTCTTCTATGGCTTTCGCAGGCTGTGTGCTGTTTCCGCCGATTTCTTTAATTTTAGCAGAAATTTCAATTCCTTCTTTTTCCAGAAGCTGCTTCATAATGCCTCCCGCAATGCAAAGAGGTGCGGTCAGACGTCCTGAAAAATGCCCGCCTCCGCTGACATCTTCAAAGCCGCCGTATTTTACGTGTGCTGTATAATCTGCATGACCCGGTCTTGGGATATCTCTGATGTTATCGTAATCCTTTGAGCGGGTATTGGTGTTTTTTATAATCGCTGTCAGCGGTGCGCCGCAGGTTGTATTTCCTACAAGACCGCTTAAAAATGCCGGCATATCGGCCTCTTTCCGGGGTGTACTGTACTTGCTCCGTCCGGGGGCACGCCGGTTCATAAAGACTTGCAGCTTTTCCATGTCGATGGAAAAACCTGCCGGAAGTCCCTCAATGGTCACGCCGATGGCCTCCGAATGGGACTGTCCGAAAATCGTAATTTTTACATGATTTCCATAAGAAGAAGACATGTCTTTTCCTTTCTCCCTACAAGCAATAACTTATCTATTTCTAAATCCTGACATTGCTGCCAAGATCCAGCTTTCTTAAATCTTTGAAAAAATCCGGATAGGATTTATGGACCGCCTCTGCGCCGCTGATTGCAACAGGGTGTTCGCAAATCAGTGAAGCCACAGCCGCCATCATGACAATGCGATGATCGTTGGCTCCGTCTACTGCACCGCCGCCGAGTTTTTTTCCTCCAAGGCCCTCTATGATAAGACCCTCGGAAAGCTCCTCCACCTTAGCGCCCAGGCTGTTTAAACCCTGGGATACTGTCGCAAGACGGTCGCTTTCTTTGATACGCAATCTGCCCGCATTTTCGATGACGGTTCTTCCCTCTGCCCCGCATGCCAGCACCGCCAGCACCGGCACCATGTCGGGAATCTGGGAAGCATCTATGGTAAATCCCTTCAGTTTTCCGGGCTTTACCACAACCTCTGTTTCTTCGGTCAAAACCTCCGCACCAAATTCTTTCAGCAAATCAAGGATTTTCTTATCTCCCTGCAAAGAATTTTCCGAAAGGCCTTTGACACAAATGCCGCCTTCTGTCAGTGCGCCTGCCGCCAGAAAAAAGCAGCTGTTGGACCAGTCACCTTCTACGGTATAACGCTTCGGGGCTTCGTATTTCTGCCTGCCCGGCACGTTAAAACCGTCATCGGTTTCTTCTATCTTTATCCCAAATTTTTTCATAACCTGCAAAGTCATATCCACATAACCGCGGGATTCCAGTTTTCCTGCAAGCTGAATTTTGCTGTCGCCCTCAAGTAGAGGAAGTGCGAACAAAAGCCCGCTGATGTACTGACTGGAAACGTTTCCGGGCATGGTATATGTTCCCGCTGTCAGCTTTCCGCTGATGGTAAGGGGACTCTTTCCCTGCTCGCTGAGGCTGCAGCCATGGGCTGTCAATTCCTCGTAAAGCGGCGACAGAGGCCGCTTTGGAAGTCTGCCCTCCCCATAAAAGGAGGCTTTAAAGCCCAGTACGCCCATAACGGGCAGCAAAAATCTGAGGGTAGAGCCGCTTTCACCGCAGTACATAGCTTCCTCGCCCTTTATCAGTGCCGATAAGCAGGCTGAAGTCGCCTCGATGTCCTTTGAGGAGCTGCCTACATCAATGGTGCAGGTTTTTCCCGATGTCAGCTGCGACAGCGCCGCACAAATCATGGCTCTGTGGGCGTCAGACTTTGAGGCTATGGCTGTAATCTCCCTCATAAAATTTCTCCCAGTTCTTCTATGGTTACTCGCTGCAGACGACATCTTCCGATTTCCTCCGGTACGACCAGATCGATGTAGCCGCCTTTGCGTTTTTTATCTGTCTTCATTATATCATAAAGCACATCCTTCGATTGTGCAACAGAAAGGTCAAATTCATAGAGATTCAATATTTCTATAATCCGCCGGGCGGTTTCTTCGCTGCACCAGCCCTGCTTTCTTGAAATCTCAGCAATCACAGCCATGCCCTTTGCTACGGCTTTTCCGTGACTGACGGTGAAATCCGCCGCCTTTTCAATGGCGTGACCGATGGTATGGCCGAAGTTCAGCAGCTGTCTGACCCCTGTGTCGAACTCGTCTTCTTCCACAATGCGGGTTTTGATTTCCGCACAGCGGCCGATGATTTCGTTCATCTGCGAAGAAGCCGCCGCTTTATCGCAAAGCAGGTTGAACAAATCAGAATCTGCTAAAACTCCGTACTTAATGACCTCTGCCATACCGTCTTGGTAGATAGTTTCGGGCAGGCTCTCCAAAAGGCTCGCATCCCGCAAGATTAGGGCCGGTCTGTGAAATGCACCGACAAGATTTTTACCGGCAGGTATATTGATTGCCGTCTTGCCGCCTATGGAAGAATCTACTGCCGCAAGGAGGGTTGTAGGTACCTGAATCACAGGAATGCCTCTAAGATAAGTGGCCGCTGCGAAACCCGCTAAATCGCCCACAACACCGCCTCCCAGTGCTACCAGGGCATCGGTCCTGGTCAGCGGTATTTCTGCAAGTGCATTCATCAGTTTCAGATACTGCATCCCGCTTTTTGACTCCTCACCGGGAGGAATCACAAAGCTATATACATCAAAGCCTGCGCATTTGAGGCTTTGCATGCATCGATTTAAATAAAGTTTTTCTACGTTTTCGTCTGTAACGACGACAATGCTGTTTCCTTTTACTACGGCTTTAGCCTGATAGCCAAGGTCCTCTAACTGCATTTTTTCTCTACCTCTATCTTTCTCTCTCTGCCCTCTTTCAAAAGCCTGAGCATTTCCTGCTCATCATTATTTTCAAGGGCTTTGCTGTATTTGGATAGTTCTGCTATGAGAACGTCTAATTCGTGTTTTAGGTTATCTCTGTTTTCTAAAAACAGTTCCGTCCACATCTCGGCGTCAAGGTAAGCCACTCGTGTAAAGTCTCTGTAGCTTCCTGCCGACACGGCCACGCCCATCTCAAGAGCTGTGTCGCTTTTGATAAAGGCGTTGGATACTACGTGAGCCATCTGGGACGTAAACGCAATCATCTTGTCATGCTCCTCTGCTGTGGTGATAACCAGCTTGGTAAATCCCGCCGGCAGAATCAGCTTCTTTGCCTGCTCCATAAATCGCAGGTCATTGTGATTCGGCGGCACCAGGGCAAAGATTGCTCCCTCGTAAAGGTCTGCTCTGCTGTTTTTAAAACCGCCAAACTGGTTGCCCGCCATGGGGTGTCCGCCTGCATAGGTGAATCCGTATTTCTCTGCCAGCTTAAAACCTGCTTCGCAGATGTTTCTCTTGGTTCCGCAGCAGTCGATGACCAGGGCATCTTTAGGCAGCTTCGGTGCATTTTCTGAAAGCCACTTTGCTGCCGGTACCGGCGGAATGGCTATCATAATCAAATCACATTCTTCAAATCTATCTTCACTGAGTTCGTCGTCGATGGCTTCTGCCAGCTTTGCAAAGGCGGTAATCAGTCTGTCTTTATCAAAGCCGAAAACCGTTGCGCCGGCTTTCTTGTAAGCCTTTGCAAGAGAACCTCCGATGAGACCCAGTCCTACAATTCCAATCTTCATTTAGATAACTCCTCTGATTTTGTTTACGGTTTCCATCACGTCTGCAAACTGGGCAGGTGTCAGGGACTGCGGGCCGTCGCAAAGAGCTTTTGCCGGATTGTTGTGCACTTCTATCATCAGTCCGTCAGCGCCGCAAGCTGTTGCTGCAAGTGCCATCGGCTTTACAAGATTTGCATGGCCTGTCGCATGGCTCGGGTCGATGACAACCGGCAGATGAGTCAGATTGTGAAGCACCGGAACGGCTGATAAATCCAAGGTGTTTCTGGTGTAGGTTTCAAAGGTTCTAACGCCTCTTTCGCAGAGGATAATATTTTCGTTTCCGCCGGCCATGATGTACTCCGCACTCATCAGCAGTTCTTTCAAAGTATTGGCAAGACCACGCTTAAGCAGAATGGTCTTTCTGGTTTTTCCCAGCTCCTTGAGCAGTTCAAAGTTCTGCATATTTCTTGCGCCTACCTGAATGACATCTACATCTTCAAAGAGTGGCAGGTGATTCGCATTCATAATTTCTGTTACAATAGGAAGTCCTGTCGCTTTTTTGGCTTCCAACAAAAGCTCGATTCCCTCTGCTTTCATACCCTGGAAATCGTATGGAGAAGTTCTCGGCTTAAATGCGCCGCCTCGCAGCATGGTAGCCCCGGCTGCCTTTACGCCTTCTGCAACTTCTTTTATCTGCTCCGGATTTTCTACAGAACAAGGGCCTGCAATCACTGCAAAATGGCCGCCGCCGCATTTAGCCCCCATCACATCTATCACTGAATCTTCCGGGTGGAACTGTCTGTTGGCGCTCTTAAAAGGATCTGAAATCGGCGCAACCTTTTCTACGATGTCCAAAAGCTCCAGCATTTCCACATCTATATTGTGGGTATCTCCGATGAGGCCAAGGACCGCCATCTGATTTTCTCCGATATAGGAATGTACCTGCACACCCTGCTCTTCAAACCATTGTATCAGCTGTTCCCTCTGTTCATCACCGGTGCCCGGCTTCAGTACTGTAATCATGTTCTTACCTCCGTTATGTTTTAATTCTAGTTAGGTTAATCTGTTTCAAATGCGAAAAACTCCGCCAGCCGGTAGACTGCGGAGTTTCTCAAGTAATTTGTTATTATTTTAGGATTTAATTATAGCAATTACTCAAAACTTTTCTGTGCAGCACAACCGACTCTTCCTTGTTAGTAAAGAAAAAGTAATAAAAGTAATATGCAGCTGCAAAGATGAAGTTTCTCATAACTTTTGTTTCCTTTCATAAACTCGATGATACTACTCTAACACAGCCGCTTTGATAAATCAAGTGTTTTTTCACAATTTTTTTGTATTTTTTTGTGCACTTTCCACAATTTTGAGTTTCTGTCTGCTGTAGAGCCGGCCAGCCGGCTGAAATGCAGGGTCGATGCGCCGGATTTTAAAGCAGGGATTTGCGGTCAAGCCTGCATTCCTCATCGTGCGTCATAAAAGTCAAACAGTTTTTCTGCGCTTTCGCTGGAAATGAAGCTGCTGCTTGACTCGTCTGCCGATTCACTTTCCAGCAGCGTATTGTTAAAAACAGTAATTCTATGCTCGTCGCTGTTTTCGTCAAGAAGCTTTATAACCAACGTTGCGCCATAGCTTAGTTCTTCATTTTCTTCGGTGTCCTGCGACGCCTTTATCTCTGCTGACTGCAGCAATGCTGCAAACTCCTTCATCTGCGCTTTGTCCAGCACCTTTACAGATCCATCCGTCGGGATAACGGATAGTTCGATACGTGTAATTCCGTTGATATTCAGCTTTTTTACAGAAATATTTTCTTCGGATTCGGCGTTGTACCATAATGCAAAGCAGATCACCGCCAAGGAAAGACAGACCACCAGACCTGTCCATAGATATTTTCGTTTCACAGCGTCTACCCCCTTACTCTTTATTTCCCTTAGTTTAAATTTTTCAATCTAATTACTTGCCATAAGTTTATCAGAATTTTTGCAATAAGTAAATATATTTTATATTCAGATGAAAAAATATAGGTAGTACTCTCGCTATTGTGAACGCCTCGGGACAAATAAAAAAATGACACTTTATGCAGAAATTCCTGCCTATTGTGTCATTTTTACGATTGCCATAGGTGACCTGTGATTATTAAATTACCTTGCAGGTCCAGTCCTCGATATTCCAGATGTCGGTGACGATGTCCTGATAAAACTCCGGTTCGTGGCTGACTAAAATCACCGTTCCTTTGAAATCACGGACGGCTTCTTTCAGCACATCTTTTGCCACCGGATCCAGGTGGTTAGTAGGTTCGTCCAGTACCAGCAGGTTCATCGGTCTTTGCATCAGCTTGCAAAGGCGGAACTTGGCATTTTCGCCGCCGGACAGAACACGCACCTGACTTTCGATATGCTCATTGGTCAGTCCGCATTTTGCAAGGGCTCTCCGCACCTCACCGTTATCCAGCGCCGGAAATTCATCCCAAAAATCCTGCAGCGCAGTTTTATCGCTGCCGTCGTGCTCCTGCTCAAAGTAAGCAGGCTCTGCATAGTAGTCCAGCTTTACGCTGCCGTCAAAGGCGGGAATGATGCCCAGCATGGTTTTCAGCAAGGTGGATTTTCCCAGACCGTTAACCCCTTTGATGGCAATTTTCTTGCCTCGCTCCACGTGGAAGGTCAAAGGCTTTGTCAGTGCATCGTCATAACCCAGCACCAGATTTTCTGCCTCGATGACGTATTTGCCCGGTGCACGGGAATATTCAAAACGGAAGGTCGGCTTCGGTTTTTCCTTCATCAGCTCAATCTTTTCCATCTTATCCAGCTTTTTCTGACGGGATTTCGCCATGTTGGTTGTAGCGATTCGTGCTTTGTTTCTGGCGATGAAATCCTCCAAATCAGCAATTTCCTTCTGCTGCTTTTTGTATGCCTGTTCCAGCTGCGCCCGCTTGATGTCGTACATGTGCATGAAGTCATCATAATTTCCGGTATAGCGAGTCAGCACTGCATCCTCCACATGATAAATCACGTTAACTACATTATTCAAAAATGGAATATCGTGGGATACCAAAATAAAGGCATTTTCGTAATTCTGTAAAAATCTGGTCAGCCAGAGTATGTGATTTTCGTCCAGGTAGTTGGTCGGCTCGTCCAGAATCAGAATCATCGGGTTCTGCAAAAGCAGCTTTGTCAAAAGAACTTTGGAGCGCTGGCCGCCGGAAAGCTCCGACACATCCTTGTCAAGGCCGATATCTCCAAGACCCAGACCCCCTGCAAATTCTTCAATGCGGGCATCAATGGTGTAAAATCCGCTGTGCTCCAAAATGTCCTGAATCTCAGCGGCATCTTCCATGAGCCGTGCCATTTCATCATCAGAGGCAGTCGCCATTTTGTCGTAAGCCTCCAGCATTTCTTTTTCCAGATCAAAATAGTAGCTGAAAGCCTCCTGCAGTACTTCTCTGATGGTCTTTCCCTGGGTCAGGGTCGTCCGCTGATCCAGATATCCTGTCGTGATGTGGTTGCACCAGCTGACCGTGCCAGCATCGGGCATGAGATTTCCGGTAATGATATTTAAAAATGTAGTCTTTCCCTCGCCGTTCGCGCCGACAAGGCCTACGTGTTCTCCTTTATTCAAGCGAAAAGAGGCATCTTCCAGAATCTGTCTTCCGCCAAATCCGTGGGACACCTTTTCTACTGTTAAAACACTCATCTGTTTAACTCCTTTTTACTTTTTCATTCAAGTCCTCGATTGTAGTACGCCAAATGCGCACACCGCATTAAATTTTATCATTTTTGGGGTGAGCCTGCAAGTAGATATTCCGCACATAAAGCTGGCACGCAAAAGAATTGCAGACATTCCAGAACAGGTTGCGTGGATCGGTCTCGCAAGGAATCTTCGGCATAGACGTTTGATGAAAAGCATGATATACCGCATTTTCGATATGACCGCAAAATTCATTGTATGCCTTTTCCTTATCGTTGATTCTGATGGAAAGTTTGATTAGACGGGAAATTTCCTCGATGGTATAAACCGGCTTCAAAATAGCAATGACAAAGAGAGAAGCCACGGCCGTTCTGTCATACTTCTTGTTGACAGGCGGCGCAATAAACTTCTGTTTTACATAATTGTTTATCATGGTCTTTGTCATGATTTTCTTGCCGTCAAAGGTCAGATAAGGTCCCAGCCATTCCTCTAGCAAAGAAAGCACCTGATCCAGATATAGGTCGATAGAAGGCAGCTCCTCCCAGCGCGGCAGTCTAAAATGTTCCAGTCCTTTGCTTTTTCCCATGGTTGTTTCCTTTCCTCCTCATTTTTGCTAATAGCAATCATACCACAGAGAAAAGTTTCTGTCAACCGTTGACAAAGTCATCATAATGAGTTAATATAGTTTTAATAACTATGTAAAACCTGCTGGATTTGCTATGCAAATTTACACGCAAATATAGACCAAGGAGATAAAAAGTTGAAAAAAGTTCAGGAATTGAAACAGGTTTTTAATCCGGTATTTCACGAGGATTTCAGAGCGCTGCTGGATTACAGTGCGCAGACCTACAAGGGCGATGACGCCTTTATCGTAAAACACAAACAGGAAAAAAAGGAATTCACTTACGAGCACATCACCTTTGAGGATTTCCGCTGCCGTGTTGACTGCCTCGGTACTGCTTTTTTGCAGAGAGGCTTTAAAGGAAAGCGTATCGCTATCATCGGCAAGAACTGCTGTGAGTGGATGCTTGCATATTTTTCAACGCTGTGCGGCCTTGGTATCAGTGTGCCTCTGGACAAAGGGCTTCCTTATGAGGAAGTGGAATCTTCACTGATTCGAAGCAAAGCCGACGTGCTGGTTTTCGATCCTGCGCACCTTGATATCGTCACTGCACTGCAGGAAAATCAAAAGACCCAGGTCAAAAACTACATTTCTATGTCGCCTCTTTCCGGCTATGAAGATATTCCCGCTCTCCTTGCAGAGGGAAAAAATGCGCTGGAAACAGGCTTTACCGATTACAAGAATCTGCCGATTGACGCAAAAGCCACGTCTATTATCCTGTTTACTTCCGGCACGACTTCCATGGCAAAGGCGGTTCAATTATCCCAATACAATATTACCGCAAATGTCTTCGCCATGCTGAAAGTAGAGGATATCCGCCACGGCGATATCAACATGGCATTCCTGCCATACCATCATACCTTCGGTTCTACCGGTCAGGTTGTTATGCTGGCAGCCGGTGTTACAACAACTTTCTGCGACGGACTGAAATATCTGCAGAAAAACATCGTGGAATACAAAGTTTCACTCTTTGTCTGCGTGCCTCTTCTTATCGAGTCTATCTACAAGAGAATTATGACTACCGTAAAGAAACAGGGACTGGAAAAGAAAGTAGCTTTCGGGCTCAAACTGTCAAAATTCCTGTTGAGGTTTGGCATCGATGTACGCCGCAAACTCTTTAAGGATATTTTAGACCAGCTGGGCGGCAACCTTCGCTATGTAATCAGCGGTGCTTCTGCTATTGATCCGGAAGCGCTGGAAGGCTTTAACAACTTTGGAATTACCGCCGTGCAGGGCTATGGCATGACGGAAGCATCTCCAGTTCTTGCTGCCGAAAACACCTGGCAGCACAAGACCGGTTCTATCGGTATGGCAATGCCCGGAATCGAACTTGCCATCGATGAGCCAAACGAGGAGGGAATCGGCGAGCTGATTGCCCGTGGCCCTAATGTGATGTGCGGCTACTACGAAAACGAGGAAGAAACCGCAGCAGTTCTGGCCGGCGGCTGGCTCCACACAGGTGACCTTGCTTACCTTGATCAGGATGGATATATCTTCATCTGCGGCAGAAAGAAAAACGTCATCGTTTTGAAAAACGGCAAGAACGTCTATCCGGAAGAACTGGAAATTCTCATCAGCAACCTGCCTTACGTGGAGGAAAACATGGTATTCGGACAGCCTCGCAGAGCCGACAGTGACGAGAAAGACCTTGCTCTATGTGCAAAGATTGTCTACAAAGCAGATTATATGAAAGAAACCTACGGCACCGATGACCCTGCCGAAATCGAGTCCATTATCAAAAAGGATATCGATATCATCAACGAAGAACTGCCGACCTACAAGCAAATGCTTCGCATCATCGTAACCGATGAACCGATGATAAAAACCACCACCGGAAAAGTGAAACGCCACGAGGAAATTAAGCATATGTAAAATGAAGCACTGCAAAAGGGACTGCTCCTTAACGAAAAATAACCGTTAGGGTGCAGTCCCTATTTTCGTATATGGCGCTAGGGCGGATTTATATGAGATTAATCTGTGATTCGTCCGTGGGATTAGTTTGTGATTAGAGTCTCCGTGCCAACTTCAGGAAATTTTTTCTGAGATATTGCGCTGACCCCTGAAAAAATGCCAACATCAAAGTGATTTTAGAAGATGATTGCGTAAAGTCGGTTGAATCACCGGTAGCGGCGCAATATCTGTTTGAAAAAACGTTAGAGTTGGCGTATGGCACAAGGAGTGCGCAAGATTTGATGAAAAATCCATTGAAGTTGGCGGATTTGAGGAGGCTGACGCAAGAATGAGAAAAAAATCTATTGAAGTTGGCATGTGCCGGCCGAACAACCGAATATTTTCCTATCATGCTATAGTCCTACCCCTTATTATGCACTATCAATATCCAACAAGAGTCACACCATATTCAGCTTCTTCATCAGAGAAGCCATCTTCTTTTAGCTTTTCAATTAATTTAACTCGAGAAAAGGGCATGTCCTCTAAATAAGATTGCGCTTCTGAGGCCGCTTGTTTCTGCCAGTCAACTTTACAACTGTCTACTGCATAACTTGCTTCCTCATCGGTATATCCATCAAATTTGAGCATTCCTTTCAAGCTTTCAGGGGAAAAAGATATCGATTTAAGGTAATCCTGTGCACTTAATGCAGCTTGCTCTCTCCAATCTGCTCCACAGTTATCTATTGCATACTTCACCTCATCATCGCTATATCCCTCGTACTTAAGCTGTCTTTGCAAGCCTTTCTTTGAGAAATTTAAGCTGGAAAGATAGTTTTGAGCTGCTCGAAAAGCATTTCTCTCTCCGATGGTTGCCTCAATGTTAAAGATTACCTCTATCATATTTTTATCTTTTTCTAAAGACTTCTCCTCTAAATTTCTATTATCCAAAACCATTTTTTCCTCCTTCTTTGTATATCATTTTCTTTTCCCAATCATAGCATAATACGTTATCCATCTCCATCTTTTTTACACACAAAAAAGACGTGCTGTTATTGTTACAACTTGCTTATATCGTTAAAATTTACACATTTCTTTTCATTACATTTCACGCACTTCGGTATTAAATTTGGCAACATTTTATATCGATTTTGGGAAATTCTTTAAACCTTATCGTCACATATGACAGACAGAAATGTTTTATATTGGAAATCCCATACGTCAACTGTATATTTCTTCCAAAGTACATGAATCTCCCAAAGAAAAAACAGCCGTATCGGCGATATTTCATCGTCGATATAGCTGTTTTGTCTTTGCATTTTTTACCTTTCCCGGTTCTTTTTCCCTTTCAAAATTACCAGAATCACCAGTGCCAGCACTGCAGCTCCAAGGCCTGCAAGCCATATCAGCATATTGCTGGTATCACCGGTCTTCGGAATCCACCAAGGAAGCTCATCGCTTTTATCCTTGTTTGCTTTCATCAGCTTTTCGATTTCCGCAGGTGTCTTAACGTTTTTATCCGGAATGCCGTCTCCATCAGTATCGATGTTCGTGTCAGCTATTCCGTCACCGTCAGTATCGACATCTAAATCAGGAATTCCGTCCCCATCGGTATCTATATTGATATCCGGTTTTTTGTTCGGTTTCCCCGGCTTATCAATTCCGGGCTTATCCCCCGGTTTCTCAGGTTTCCCCGGCTTGTCAGGTTGATCCGGTTTGTCTCCATCATCGCCGGTCTTTTTAAAAATCAAGAACACCTCCTGATCTTCCGCTGCGAACACACCTTCTAAATCGCCCTCTACCTTAACATATTTATAGCCGGCGATTTCAGATGGCGTCAGCTGGTACCGCTCTCCGATGATTCCATCCAGGGTTTCCGCTTCTTTAATAATATTTCCGTCCTCATCGACGAATCGAATGACAACTCTTCCGATTGGAATAAAATTAGCCGACTTCTTGTAAACATAAGTAACCGTCTGTACATCTTCCGTAAAGGTGCCGGTCTCACTTCCTTCCACACGTAGGAATTTGTATCCGCTGATTTTCTTCTGCTCTGTCTGATAAGAATCTCCTACAAATCCATTGTAAATATCATCAAAGCGTATCATGTTACCGTCTTCATCGACATATTTTGCAACCACCGATGTAGCCCCGGTTCCCGGTTCGTAGTACATGATAATTGTCTTTACAGGTTCTTCAATCTGACCCTTTTCGCAAGTTTCATCATCTTCTGAAAGGCTTGCAGTATCTCCGTAAAACGGCCCTGCCGCCCTCTTGAATCGGTATCCGGAAATCTGATAGCGCACTGCCGTGTACCCATCTCCAATATGCCCGTTAAAAACATCATCATTGCGAATAGTAAGGCCATCTTCTGTCTGATATTTTACAATAACAGTTCCGCCCTTCTCTTCTCCCGGAGGATCCTGCTCATCAGGCCCTTTCGGACTGTAAACATAAGTGACTGTCTGCTCAGTTTTACTGTACTGCGTATTTTCCTCACCGCGCACTTCTTTTAGGGTATAGCCCTGCATCGTCAAGCTGGAAGTTTTGCAGCTGCTTCCCAAAATGCCGCGATAGGACAAAGTACTGTACAGCCTGTTTCCGGCCTCATCTACGTAAACAGCCTTCACCATACCGCTTTCAGGCGCTGCCACCGGTGCACTCTTTGCATAGACATAGGTCACCAGCTGCGGCTGCTTTTTGAACCTGCCTCGTTCTTCCCCTGTTACACGAACAAAATCATACCCTTTGATTTCCAGCTGGGAAGTTCTGTATTCTCTGTCCACAAGACCTTTATATACAATATCCTCGCAAAGCAGCTTTCCGCTTTCGTCCACATATCTTGCCGTCACAGTATTTGCCATCACCAGCTTATAGTAAAAGGTGATTTCTACAGGGTCCTGACTGTAAGTGCCGCTAGTCTGTCCCTCAGTACGCAGATACTCATATCCGTGTATTTCTTTGACAGGTACAGAATAGTCTCTGCCGACTCTGCCACGAAGTTCCTTCGCCTCAATGACATCGCCGCTTTCCTCTTCAATATATCGGACATTTACTGTTCCCTCATTGATTTTTTCGTAAATATGCGTAATCACTTTACTGCCTGCGGTATATTTACCCGCCGCAGTGCCTTCCGTTCTAACGAACTCATATCCCCTAAAATCCGGTGGCGAAAATTGATAATCCGTATCTACAAACTCAGTATGTACTTCTTCATCCTGAATCGGCTTTCCATCCAAATCAACAAATTTTACAGTAATTGCCCCAATCTGCCTGTAGACATATTTTACTACCTGCACATCCTCGCTGAAAGTGCCGGTTTCCTTACCTTCTACTCGAACAAAACGATAGCCGTCTATGTCTATTTTCTCCGTCTGATATTTTTTGCCGATTCCGCCGAAATATATCTTTGTATTTGCAATACCGATTCCATTGTGGTCCACATATTGCGCTACAACATTGCTGGCAAGGGGCAAGTATACCATGGTGATAACTTTTACATTTTCACCGATTTGTCCGCTTTCTTCACCGATTACCTTTTCAAAAATATATTTTGGAATTTCCTTTCGCTCTGCGATATACGCAGCACCAACTTTTCCGTTATAGACTACATCCGTTCCGATGGTGAAACCTTTGTCATCCTGATATCTTACAATGACGCTGCCGCCTTTGTCCTGATCCGGATCAGGCTGCGAATCGTCTTTTTTCGTGTAGACGTATTTCACCTCAGTCGGTGTCTTTTTATAAGTTCCTGTTGCCGCACCGACAGTTTCCTTAAATGTATAGCCCGGAATATAAAGCTGGGAAGTCTGATAATCCGTTCCCACATAGCCTTTGTAGGTCATATCGCCATTGATTTTCGTGCCGCTTTCATCGACATAAATTGCAGTTACCACGCCTTCCTCGTTGCTCGGCGGTACTTCCTCCGGCTGGTAAACATAGGTCACCAGCTGAGGCTTCTTTCTGTAGGTTCCGGTTTCGCTGCCCTCTACCCGAACAAAATCGTAGTCTTCAATTTCCAACCTGTCCGTGCGGTAAGGCTTTCCGTCCTCACCCTTTGAAATCACGTCATCGCAAAGCTTTCTGCCGTTTTGATCCACATACCTTGCCGTCACCGTGTATGGAATCAGGCATTTATATCTAAAGGTTACATCGACGCTGTCACTATCCGGAAAGTTTCCCGTTGTCGGTGCACCCTCTGCCCTCAAATATTCATAGCCGTAAACATCCTGCGGCTTTACGGAATAAGGCTTGCCGCTTTTTCCGCTGACTGTCTCGTCCGGCAAAACTTCATCGCCTTCTTCATCGATATGATGCACGTTGACATGTCCGTTAGGTAAAAGCGCTTCAATTACCTTGTCCGGATCCATATACTTGTCCCAAATTTTCAGGTTGTACACCTTGCCGCCGGGGGTTGCTTCTGCAGAGGTCGCAATGTCATCGAAGAAAAACCCCAGACGTGTTTTGCCGTTTACGACTGCCGGCACGCCCTGGTCAGAACTGTCAGTAATGGACATATCAAACTTTTTCTGGTTTCCATTTACAACCACATAAGCTTCAAACTGCTTTGTCGCTTTGTTTCTTCTGACGATTAAATCCACCACCTGATTCGGCTGCGTTACGCTCTCGCCATTGACTCCGTAGTTATAGAAATTCAGATGACCGCCATTGTAGAAATAAAAGCCGGTATCTACCGTGGAGTTCTTGTAGTCGATGATTTTTCTCCACCCTCCCAAAGTATTCTCAAAGGAAAACTTCAGACCGATGGTATATTCTTCACCGATATTTTTGTCGATATCAATATAAAATCCGCCGCCTCTTGCCGTATTAGAGTGCCACTGCCAGTAGCTTCCGTTGGCTTCATCAGAGCCAAAACCGGTAGAACTGTTACTTCTATTATAACCATCATTACTAGAGCTCCACGCCGTCAAAGTAGAATGGCCTTTGGAGTCTATGAGTTGGTTATTGAAATTGTACTGCACATAAGGCTTACGTCATCGTCGGTTTCCTCCGCAAATACCATATTAAACGGAATCGTGCCCAAGAGCAATAACAGACAAAGCACTGCACACTTAATTTTCGTTAACTTCTTCATAATAGTCCCTCCATGTGGTTATAGCATGTCAAAGAGTATTGTAATATTTTATCATATTATAGCGTTTCAGGCAAGTTGTCACTCTTACCTACTCATACCTTTCAATCACTATATACTGCCTATCTTTCCTCGACCAGCCGCCGATTTCTTTAAGTCTGGCCTTGCCTTTACCCCGCAGGGAAATTTTTTCTCCCTCTTTCACCTGATAGTCCGTCTTTAGGATTTCCACATTGTTGACAAAGACGATGCCACGGTTAATTGCTTCTGCTGCCTTACTGCGAGACAGAGAAAAGGCTGAAGCCACAATATTATCAAGGCGCAGGGACGCCACCGTATCGGTGATTTCCCGAATCTTTGCCGCAGGGACGATGAGTTTTGCAATGTCAAGTTTTTCCAGAGAAAGATTGACCCTGCCGGCTTTATAATAATTCTGTAAAATAAAGTCTGCAATTTCCGCAAGGACGATGATATCCGCACCGTCGTCACGCACCAAAATATCGCCAATCATTTCCCGCTTCATGCCAAGACCGATGAGAGAACCCAGATAATCCCGATGGGTCAGCGCCTTACCCTTTTCCGGCACCTTTGCCCGCACCACCGCCAACGGATTTTCATCTGCCAGATTTGCATACTCCGGCAGATTCAGCAGTATCACCCGCTCCGCCTCCTCATATCCGCCGTAAAACAGCGACCGCACGGCAGGCCTTTCCTCTGCGCTTTCGGGGTCTTCCTCCTGTTCCATGGTAAATACAGTCACAAAATTCTTCCTGCAAAATGTCTGCGCCAAGGACTGCTGGTGCGCATCCATAAAACCCGTATGGGTTGCTATATACTTATTTTCGCACTGGGCGATTTTATCCTCAACCTGTCCCAGAAAAAAATTATCCTCTTTCATTCTTATCTTCCTTTCCCTTACTCCTTTTATTTTACCATACTTCATCTTCCGGGAAAACATCAATATTTTTAATGCGGAAGTTAATATTTTTAATTTTTATATTGACTTTTTGAATGTCAGGTGTTAAATTATTGCTAACGAAAGAAAAAACGATAAAAAGGAGTTACAGTATGAAGAAAATCATCAGTCGCTGTCCCGTCTGCGGAAGCGAACTGAAAGTAACCAGACTGAAATGCGGCGGCTGCGAAACGGTCATCGAGAACGATTTCGCCTTAAGTAAGTTTGATTACCTTTCTGAAGAGGAACTTTATTTTACAGAAACTTTCATTCGCTGCCGAGGCAACATCAAGGAAGTGGAAAAAGAGTTGGGCATTTCCTACCCTACGGTTCGTGCCAGACTGGACGGTGTCATCAAAGCTTTGGGCTACGAAGATACCGCAAAGAAAGACGCCGAAGCCATGCGCAGAGAGGAAATCCTGAATTCCCTTGAAAAAGGAGAAATTTCCGCAAAAGAAGCCCTTGCCCTGCTGAAATAACACACATTTAATTTACGGAGGTAACCACAAGTGGAAGAGAAAATGAGAATTTTAAAAATGTTAGAAGACGGCACAATTACCGCAGACGAAGCCTTTGAGCTGATGAACGCCTTAAGCAGCACCGACGTGCTTGTTCCTTCCGACAAGCCTTACAACAAGCGGATGCTGAAGATTCTTGTTAGCAAGGAAGGCGGTGACAATGTGACCGTTCAATTCCCCGTTGGCGCTGTAAAAAAGATTCTGAAAGTCACCGGAAAGCTTCCGATTCCGGAAGATCAGCTGCAGGGTTTTGATTTATCAGAACTGATGGATGCAATCAGCGAGTGCTTAGACGAAGAATTAGACGGCGATATCATCAATGTAAATTCCGTTTCAGAAGCAGCCAACGTCCGGATCTGTATCGAATAGGTGACCTTATGAAAATCAGAGTCCGCTCCAATCAGCACCGCATAACGGTTCCTGTTCCTGTTAGCCTTGCCGGCGCAGCCATTCGGCTTATGCCGGGCGCAGTCTTTGACAATATGAAAAACTCCGTTCCTGCGGAATATGCCCATCTTGTCAGCCGCAAAGCGATTCTTTTCTATTACAGCATGTGCAAAGAGATTATAAATGAATATCCTGGGCTTGAAATCGTCCGCGTGGAAGCCCATGACGGCACCCTGGTTTCCATCTGTCTTTAATCGGCCCGACAAGCCGCACACGTCCATGGTAAGCCGCAAAAAAAATCCTTGCACTTTTTGAAAAGTTGTGCTATATTTTATTCACCAAAAAGATTCATACACATACTTTGTTTAAGAGGGAGTAGCTTGCAGCACGGCTCATACCGCACGGCTGTAGTAACATGCGTCAGTACAATTACCCGCAGGTAATTCGCATCTACTTGAAATAGCGAGACTTTTAAAGCAGATTTTATTTGCTTTAAAAGTCTCTTTTTTATTACATCGCTCTTCCACGCCGGATGCTTATTACTCCGAAAAAACTGCGCATACTAAACTAAGAAACAGGAGGTTTATTTATGTATTACACTAAAGAAGCAAAAGAAGTTCTGGAAATTTTCGCATCGGGTCAGAAGGGGCTGACCCCGGAGCAGGCTGCAGAAAACCGCAAAACCTACGGTGAAAACAAGCTTTACGAGAAAAAGAAAAAAAGTATCTGGCAGATTTTCGCCGAGCAGTTCCGTGATTTGCTGGTAATTATTCTGATCATTGCGGCCGCTATTTCTTTTTTCACCGGCAATCAGGAAAGCGCCGTCGTCATTGGCGTTGTGCTGATTTTAAACAGCATTCTCGGCACGGTGCAGACCGTCAAGGCTGAAAAATCTCTGGAAAGCCTGAAAAACCTTTCCGCTCCTATGGCGAAGGTCATTCGTGACGGAAATCCCCTGGAAATTCCCGCAGCGGACCTTGTCTGCGGCGATATCATTCGTCTGGATGCCGGCGACATTGTGCCGGGCGATGGCAGAATTCTGGAAAGTCACTCTCTAAAAGTCAGCGAAAGCTCCCTGACCGGAGAGTCTGAAAGCGTGGAGAAAACTGCAAAAGCGGTGGCGTCAGGCGAAGAAAAAGTCGCCCTCGGCGACCAAAGCTGCATGGTCTTTTCCGGCTCTCTCGTAACCTACGGTCGTGGCCTTGCTGTAATTACCGCCGTTGGAAACGGTACCGAGCTTGGAAAAATTGCCGATTTGATGAACCAAACTTCCCAGCGAAAAACGCCGCTGCAGGTCACCATGGACAAATTCAGCAAGAATCTTTCCATCGGCATTCTCCTCATCTGCGCCGCCATCTTTGCCCTCAATCTCTATCGAGGCATGGATTTCAGCGATTCTCTGCTCTTTGCAGTGGCGCTGGCCGTGGCTGCCATTCCTGAAGCCCTGTCCTCCATCATCACCATCTCACTTGCCATCGGCACTTCCCGCATGGCTGACCAGAACGCCATCATCAAGGAGCTTAACGCCGTCGAGGGGCTGGGCTGCGTGTCCATCATCTGTTCCGACAAAACCGGCACTCTGACCCAAAATAAAATGACCGTAGAACAGCTGTCTGTTTCCCCTGAGAAAAAAGACCTGCTGCTGCAGGCCTCCATTCTCTGTAACGATACTGTCATCACAGACGGCGCCGTTTCCGGCGACCCGACGGAAACGGCGCTGGTCACCTACTATATGGAGCAAAAGGGCGACTACGAGCAGGTGATGAAAGAATTTCCACGGCTTTGCGAACTTCCTTTTGATTCTGACAGAAAGCTGATGAGCACACTGCATAATATCGCAGGCAGCTGCACCATGTACACAAAAGGCGCTCTCGATGTGATTTTAGACAGAACTTCCAATCTTTCCGAGGAAGAAAAGGAGGAAATCAGAAAGACTAACACCGATTTATCCCGACAGGGGCTTCGAGTTCTCGCCTTTGCCCGCAAAATATTCCCATCGGAAAAATCTCTGACTTTGGAAGATGAAACGGATCTGGAATTTCTCGGCCTCGCAGCCGAAATGGATCCGCCTCGCCCGGAATCGGCACAGGCTGTAGCCGACTGCAAAGCCGCCGGTATCAAGGCTATCATGATTACGGGAGATCACAAAATCACAGCTTCTGCCATTGCAAAGCGAATCGGTATTATGGAAGACGGTGACATTGCTGTCACCGGCCCTGAGCTTGATGCAATGACTGACGAGGAACTACAGGAAAAACTGGCTCACATCAGCGTTTATGCCAGAGTCAGCCCCGATAATAAAATCAGAATTGTGAATGCGTGGCAGTCCCGCGCCCACATCGTCGCCATGACCGGCGACGGCGTCAACGACGCCCCGGCACTGAGAAGTGCCGATGTGGGCGTAGCCATGGGAATCACAGGAACCGAAGTCGCAAAGGACTCCGCTTCCATGATACTGACCGATGATAATTTTGCCACCATCATCAAATCCGTGTTAAACGGAAGAAACATCTATGCCAATATCCAAAACGCCATTTCCTTTTTGCTTTCGGGAAATACCGCAGGAATACTGACAGTACTTTACGCCGCCGTCATGGCACTTCCTGCGCCATTTACAGCAGTGCAGCTTCTGTTCATCAATTTGATTACAGACAGCCTTCCGGCTCTTGCCATCAGCATGGAACCATCTAATCCGGCTTTGCTTCACAATAAGCCGAGGGCAAGAAACGCCTCCGTACTGCCAAAAAACACATTGCTGCAGATCGGAGCGCAGGGCATTCTCATCAGCATAGCTGCCATCATCGCATTTCATATAGGGCTTAGCGAAAGTGCAGCTGCTGCCTCCACCATGGCCTTTGCAACCCTTTGTTTTGCCAGACTGTGGCATGGATTTAACTGCCGGGGCAAAGAATCTATTTTCAGACTGGGCGTCTTTAAAAACCTCTATACCATCGGCGCATTTTTCGTAGGAAGCGTACTGCTCTTTGCGATTCTGCGGCTTTCCATCTTTGAAACCGCTTTTGGCATCGCTTCCCTTTCGGCAGAGCAGATGATACTGTCGGGTCTTCTCGCAGCTGCCCCGACCCTGCTGATTCAGCTTTACCGTCTGGTGCGTCCGGCTGCGACCAAAGAATAAATCCCTTTAGACGAAACACCGCCTGCAGGAGAAGGTGCATACCCTGCAGGCGGTGTTTCTTTTACCTTATCTATTTTGGAGTCAACTACTGATGTGCGTTTTGTCTGCCAGCTTCCATTTGTACAGCACAAGGGCCAGGACGAGAGCCATCGTTTCCGAAGCGCCCATGGAAAGCCATATGCCCGTTTCCCCGAAAAGTTTTGCAAAGAGGAGCAGGCAGATGGTAACAAAGACCAGTCCCCGTCCCATGGAAATCGTCATGGCAGGTTTGTTTTTTTCAAGAGCCGTAAAATAGCCGGTCAAAATGATGACTACGCCCAGAGGCAGGAAGGAGCAGGAAAACAGCTTAAAAGCCCGAACTCCGTCCAGATACAGCGCCATATCCAAGTTTGGGTCGATAAATACGCCGACCACCGGGTTAGGATAAATCACCCCGATGGCAAAAGACGCCACAGAAGCAATTCCTGCGCTGAGCAGCGCAATGCGGAGAATATAGCGGTGCACCGCTTTTTCGCCTCTGCCGTAATAAAAGCTGACCAGAGGCTGCATACCCTGATTGATTCCCATCATCGTCATGAGAATCAGCTGGGAAACGTAGGCGATTACCGTGTAGATGACGACGCCCCGGTCACCGGTAACGGAAATCAGCACGTTGTTAAACATGAATATAATCACGCCGACGGAAAACTCCGTCACGCAGTCGGCAACGCCCAGCTTTGCAAAGCCGAGAACTTCCTTAATATGCCACTTTATCTTTACAAATTTGAAGTAAGATTTTTTCGACAGGAAGTGACTTAAAAATACCGTAAAAGTCAGCACCTGGGAAATCCCCGTAGCGATGGCAGCCCCTTGAATCCCCCAGTGAAATACTATGACAAAGAAATAGTCCAGAATGATGTTGGTGGCTGCTCCCACACAGGTAGTCATGATGGCTTTCTTCGGAAATCCGTCCGCCTTAATCAGAACTTCCATATTATACGAGGTCATATAGCACGGCACAAAGCAGATGATAATTCTAAGATAAGCCTCCACATATTCGATGGTCCCTTCCGTCGCACCTAAAAGCAGAGCAAGGCGGTGCAGGTTCAGCTGGGCGATCATAACCACAATCCAAGCCAGGCAAAAGACGGTCACCGTACTTGTGGTAAAAATCCGGCTGGCCTCTTTCTGATTGTCCTGCCCTTTGCAAATTGACGCTTTGGTGCTTGCACCTACTGCAAATAAAATGCCCAGCGCAAAGGCCGTATTGATCAGCGGCATTGCGATATTAACAGCAGCCAGCGCCGTGGTGCTTACCCCTCTTGCCACGAACATGCCGTCCACCATAGTGTAAATGGTGTAGACCCACATGGCGGCAACCGAAGGCAGCGCATAGCTGAAAAATTTACGTTTTATTTCATTTCTTAAATTTGAATCCATTTTTTCTCCTGTTCTCTTCCCTTTTATTATAAACCTTGGTATAATACCAAGGTAAAGGAGTTTTTTGAAAAAATGAAAGAATACTACAAAATCGGAGAAATTTCTGCGCTTTACGGAATCGGCACCGACTCCCTGCGCTATTATGAGGAAATCGGCATTTTAAAACCCCGCCGTGACGATAACGGCTACAGAATGTATGGAATCGGCGACATCCGCACTTTGAATATTTTAAGAGATCTGCGCACCATCGGTTTTTCCATGGAAGAAATCAAAAACCATCTGGCAGATTTTAATCTTTCCAAAACCCTTTCTCTTTTTCAGCGGGAAATTCAGGTCATCGACGAGAAAATGGAGACCCTGCAAAGTCTAAAAAGCCAGCTGACAGAAAGGATTTCCGAAATCGAAAGCCACAGGGAAAGCAGCCTTGGAAGTGAAACGCCCCACGTGGAGATTCTTCCTGCCCGAAAAATTCTCCAGCTGAGCGAGCAGGTCTATCGTGACGAGGATTTGGATTTTGTCATCAAAAAGCTGCAAAAGGGACACGAGTCCCATCTCTATCTCATCGGAAATGCCAGAACCGGCGCTACCATTCCCCACGCCTTTATCGAAGACGGCACTTACGGCAGATTCAACTCTGCCTTCTGTATTGTGGAGGACGGCAGCTTTGATTCGGTACTTCCTCCGGGTAAATACCTGTGTGCAGCCTGCCATGGCAGCTACCAGAAAATCCCTGCTGCATGGAAAAACCTTTTTTCTTACATGAAAAAAAGCGGGTACACTGCTGACAGCGACCCGCTCGAACTCTATATCATTGATAATCACGATACCAACTGCGAAGATGAATACATCACCCAGCTGCAGGTAAAAATCCGCGATAGTTAGGCTAATCTATAAGACCTACACCACGCCAATCAGCGCCAGTCCCCAGCACAAAACCATCAGCCCAAGAGCGCCTTCCATAAAATATCTAAAGCTTCTCATCCTGTTTTTCGTGCCAAAGGAAAACAGCACCATGGAGCCGATTGCACCCAGAATTCCCAAAATGCCCGGATAAAACAGCCCTTGGCCATTACCGGACCATGGACTCAGCCCAAGGCTTCGGAAGACTTCCACCCCAAAGCAGTAGCCGCTTTTCATCTGCATTCCAAAGAACAGGCAGAAAATCAGAAGTCCCGCTCCTAAGATGCGCATTCTTACATTCTTCTGGCTTATCTTCTGTGTTTCATTTCCCATAAAGATCCCTCCTCTTTCCTCGATTATATCATAGAATCCTTATGGGTGCAATACCGATTTCTCACCCTGCATTTTCGGATTTCTTCCCGCATTTTCGGCATGCGCTTTGCTATTTTAATTCTGTCAGCGCTTTAAAGGTATACCCCTCATCTTTCCACCGCTTTATCAGTTCCTGTAAAATTTTTGCATTGGTTTTAGAAGTGGAATGAAGCAGGATCACCGCACCGTCGTGGGTTCTTGGCATCAGCTTTTCAAGAGCCTCCTCTCTGGTCGGCTGTTTATCCACATACCAGTCCACGTAGGCAAGACTCCAGAAAACCGTGGTGTATCCCAGTTTCTTCGCCTGCTCCAGATTGGAAGTGCTGAACTTGCCCTGTGGCGGACGGTAAAATTTCTGCATATCCTTTCCCGTCACTTCTTTGTAAATTTTTTCTACGCCTTCCAGTTCTTCTTTCAATGCTTCTTCATCTGTAATGGCAGACATATCCGGGTGATGCATGGTGTGATTTCCGACGATATGTCCCTCCTTTGCCATGCGTTTTACCAAATCCCTATTTGCTTCCATATATGTTCCCACCAGAAAAAATGCCGCCGGCACTTTTTCTTTTTTCAGTACGTCTAAAATCTCTTCGGTGCAGCCGTTTTCAAAACCTGCATCAAAGGTCAGATAAAGGGTCTTTTCTTTGGAATTTTCTTCCTTTGCAGCCCCTGCTTTTCCGCAGTAATAGGCATTGTATTTTGCAAGCTCCTCTGCGCCGGCATTGCCAACAGGCGGCTGTCCCTCTGTCTGAAAGGAAAGCCCCCAGTCCGTCTGCTGCACGCTTCCTGCTGTCATCTGTTCCGGCCCTTTCTTCGCCTCTCCCGGCTTGACGACTCGATAGCCTGCAGCAAGGCCGATTGCCAGTACCGCTGCCAGTACTCCTGCGCCCGCTTGCTTTACTCTCTTTTTATTGATTTCGATAAACATGTTACACTATATGCCGCAAAAAAATGTCTATACCGGAAATGTCAGAAAAACGTTGACAGGGGAAAAGTCAAGTGGTAAAATCATTATAGGTATAAATAGGTTTTTAAGGGAATTTTTAGCAATATACTCGACATATTCCAGCAGCTGACAGTTTTGCAGCTGCTTTTTTCATTGCCTTTTATCCATAAACACTTTTTGAACTTACGGAGGAAACCATGACTAAGAAAAAGAAAAAACATCGCCGCAAAGGCAACCCCAAGTACCAGGACTCCCTGTTCCGATGGCTTTTTTCCAGCCCGGAAAAGGCCATAGAGCTTTACAATGCCATCGAAAACACCAATTACGGCCCCGATACCGACGTAGACCTCACCACATTGCGCGAGGTCTTTTTTAATGACAGAAATAACGACTTATCCTTCATCATCGCTTGCCGTTCCGTGATTTTGCTGGAACACCAGTCAACGATTTGCAGAAATATTCCCCTCAGGCTTTTGGGATACTCTGCACGAACCTTTGAGGAGCTGGTGTCCGGTTCTGAGATTTACAGCACCGCCCTGAAGAAAATCCCCGTTCCCCAGTTTTACGTCCTTTATACCGGTGACGAGCCCTGGCCTGAAGAAGTGCTCTGCTTATCCGACGCCTTTCTCCTGCCCGAAGGTCACGAAAAAATTCCTGAAAATTCGCTGGAACTTGTGGTAAAAGTCATCGACTTGCGGTATACTGAGGATAATCCGATTCTAAAGCGCAGCGAGACCCTGGCAGGTTACAGCCGATTGATTCATTACATCAAAACCGGCAGGAAATCAGGGCTCACTTTGGAGGCATCCATCGATGCAGCAATCGACCGCTGCCTGAAAGAAAATGTTTTGACAGACTTTCTGAAGAATAAAAGGGAGGTATCCAATATGATATTAGGCGAAGGTGTAACACTGGAAGAAATCATCGCAGTACGTGAACGTGATGCCCGTAACTATGGACTTAATGAGGGGATTAGTCAAGGCATTACGCAAGGACTCTCCATGGGTCTGCAAAAAGGCGGTATCAAAACCCTCATCGAGGACAACCTGGAAGAAGGTATTGCCAAAGACCGAATCATTGCAAAACTGATCCGCAGGTTTGATTTAAGCGAAGAAGAGGCACAGAAACACTATGAAGAAACCGTCCGAGAAAACTAATAAACGCACACAAAAACGCACTGTCAAAAGCTGCTCATAAAAGAGCCCTTTGGCAGTGCGTTACATTTCATTCATATTCCATCTATAATTTCACCGTAAATCTGGTTCCAAACTCAGGCCTTGAAAGCACCTCGATTTCCCCTTTATGGGCGTCGATAATCCACTTTGCAATGGAAAGACCCAGACCGGTTCCCGATTCCGACCTGCTTCTTGCCGCATCGGCCCGATAAAAACGCTCAAAGACGTGCACCACCTCAGAAGATGCCATGCCGATTCCCTCGTCCTGCACGATGTAGGCCGGTCTGCCGTCAATGCGCTTTGTTCTCAGATAAATCGTATCTCCTGCGGCGGAATACTTTGCGGCGTTTTGCACCAGAATACGCAGAGACTGCTTCAGCATCGCTCTGTCCGCCATCAGCGAAAGCCCCTGCTCTCCCTCAAAACGGTACACATGATCTGTGTCAATCATCTCCGATTCTTCTAAGACTTCCTCAACGATTTCCGTTAAATCCACCTGCGAAAACTCCAGCGTATTGCGTCCGCTGTCACCTCTTGCCAGGAACAAAAGCTGCTCAATCAAATTCTTCATATGCTCCGATTCATTCTTGATTGCTTCGATGGATTCCTCCAGAATCTTTTCGTCCTCTTTGCCCCAGCGATCCAGCATATTGACATAGCCCTGAATCACTGAAATCGGTGTGCGCAGCTCGTGGGAAGCATCAGAAACAAAACGATCCTGCTGCCGATGGCTTTCCCGCATCCGCTCAAGAAGATTATTGATGGCAATTTCAAGGCTCTTAAGCTCCTGATCCCCTGTGGAAACTTTAGCCTTCGGGTTTTCCGGATCCAATCCCGACACCGCCTGCTCAAAGCTTTCCATCTTTGCACTGTCAAAAGCCATGCTGGACAGCTTTTCAGTTCTAATGGCAATATCATTGAGCGGCTTCATCAGATGACGCACTTTCTTTGTGTGAAACATATCCTCGATGAGCATAAGAACCTGGACACCCAGTAAAATCAGCGCCGGAATCTTAAAAAATCCACTGTAATCCTTGATATAACAGGAATAGTCCTTGCCCGACTCCGTCTCAATAATATATCTCCAATTCTCAAATTCGCCCCAAACAAAATCCCGATTGCACACCGTCTCTGAATCCGGCACCAGTCCTTCCCTCCAAAGGAAAAAGCTGACGCAGATGGTAATGAGGAGAATCAAATCGATGGCGATAAAATTAGCGAGCTGGCGCAGCCAGAACTCAAAATTTATTTTTCTTGCGATAGAGGTCATACGACTGGTTTCGTTCATAGCTTTAATCCTCTTTGACGGCATAGCCTACGCCCCGCACCGTTGTAATAAACTTAATTCCAAACCGGTCATCAAGCTTACTTCTGATATGGCGCACATATACATCGATGATATTGGTTTCTCCCATATAGTCATAGCCGCACACGCTGTCCAAAAGCTTTTCCCGATTCAAAACGATATTCTTGTTTTCCATGAGAATCCGCACCAGCTCGTATTCTCTATGATTCAGTTCCACAATTTCTCCGTTGCAGGTGACCTCGTGGCGGTCTGTATCCATGGTGACCCCTTTTACAGTAAATTTTCTGGTCTGCTTCTGACCGCCCCGCTTTTTAAAGACAACACGGATTCTAGCCAAAAGTTCTTCGATGGCAAAAGGCTTTGTGATATAATCGTCCGCCCCTGAGTCAAGACCTGAGACTTTATCCATCACAGCGTCCCTTGCCGTCAGCATGATGACCGGCATGTCGGAGCTTCTTCTCAGCCTTCTCAAAACCTCAAGGCCGTTAAGACCCGGCAGCATAATATCCAAAAGAAGCAAATCAAAGCTGCCGCTTTCCGCAAGGGTAAGCCCTTCTCTTCCGTCAAAGGACTTGGTTACCTCATAGCCCTCGTGAATCAGCTCAAGCTCTACAAATCTTGCAATTTTCGTATCGTCTTCCACCAGTAAAATTTTCTCTGCCACCTTTACGTTTCTCCTGTTGTTTCTATCTTTTGATTACTTTCCCTGCGGGTCAAATGGACCCTTTGTGAATTCCTGACGAACAGCCTCCGCCGCCTCTGCCGCTTTGTCGCAGGCCTTGTTGACATCTACCGCTTTTGTGATTGCGCCGCTGAAACTATAACTGTAGCCGAAGAACATGCCCACAATCATCAGAGGTACCATTACCCAAAATGCACAGCACAGCAGTAAAATCAAAACGATGACCGGCGCATTGACAACTTCCTGACCGTAACGCTTTACGATGAAGAAATTCTCGCAGCCCTTTTTAATCAGCTGTCCGCACCACTTCAAAAGGCGCACCATGATATTGCCGAATTTCTCGCCATCTCTTTCCTCGTAGTTCATTGCCGCTTCACGAAATTCCTCGCTGGTTTCCTCGGTCTTTGTCGTATAAGACCCCGTTTCAGGCTTTTTAATTTTGCCCTGACTTTCAAGGAGGACGATGGCATCCAGTATATCCTCGCCGGATTCTTCCAAAGCTTTCTTTGCCTCAGCGTAAGTCACACCTGTCTTTTCGATGATTTTTTCAATTTTTTCAAACTTATCCATGATATTTCCTTTCTACTTTTAATCGATTTCTATGATATCCCCTTTTGCATATTTATCTTACCTCGCAAAGATGAAAGAAAAAGGAAAGAAAGATTAAAAATAGATTAACGTTTTAATAAATCTTTGACAACTTCTCCTGCAATAAGAAGTCCTGCCGCAGGGGGCACAAAGCTGATACTGCCCGGTGTTCTGCTGCCTGTCCGAATCGGTTCTTCCCTGGAATAAAGGACCTTTACACCTTTCACGCCCCGTGCCCGCAGCTCTTTTCGGATTACCTTTGCTAAAGGACAGACGCTGGTTTTGCTGATGTCGGTAATCTCAAAGCGGGAAGGATCCAGCTTGTTGCCCGTTCCCATGGAAGAAATCACCGGCGTTCCCGCCTCTTTGCACCTGCAGATAATATCCAGCTTGGCAGAGGTCGTATCGATGGCGTCCACCACATAATCGTACTTGGTAAAATCAAACCGGTCCGCTTCCTCTGTGCCCGGCAGATAAAAACACCCGAAGGTTTCCACCCTGCAATCCGGATTGATGGACAAAATTCTCTGCTCCATAACCTTGATTTTTTCCATGCCGACAGTCTCACAGGTTGCGATAATCTGCCTGTTGATATTACTTTCGGAAATCACGTCGTTATCCACAATCCCAAGAGCTCCTACGCCGGCCCTGGCCAGCGCTTCACAGATATAACCGCCGACGCCGCCGACACCGAAAATGAGCACCCTCGCCGACGCCAATCTGCTGACGCCTTCTGCTCCAATCAGTAACTCCGTTCTCTCTGTCCTGCTCATCTGCTAGTTTCTCCTTCTAAGTTCTCCTATTACGCTGTAAATGGTCTCGCCGCCATAGCCTTTGCTTCCAAGCCTTCTGGCAACTCTGCCCAGAATTTTCTCCGGAATTTCGCCGTCTTCGGCTATGCCTGCAATGCGCAGCACTTTTTCCGCCTCAGCCATTGCCATAGCCCGCTCGTCGTACTCCGTTTCCTCCTCACTTAGGTAATCCTCAAAGGCATTTTCTATGGTAAAGCTGTCTACGCCTTTCTGCCGAAGCTCCTGAAAGACTCTCCGCTTGCCCTTTCCCTTTCCAAAGGCATAGCGAAAATAGGACATGCAGTACTTCTCATCGTTTAAATATCCGTAGGACAAAAAGCGCTCGATGAGCGCTTCGATTTCTTCTTCTGCAAAATCCTTTTCTGCCAGCTTCTTTTTCATTTCAAAAACAGTGCGGCTTCTTGCGGATAAATACCGCAAAGCCGCATTGTCTATACTGACCGCCATAATTCCTCCCGGTTATCTTTATAATACGCGAATCACAACCTGCGCCTCATCATCGGTGCATGCGGCGCACTTGATATCTGGCGCAATTTCAATATCTGTAAAGAAATATTCTCTCTCACCCCAAAGGACTCTGCCTACCAGATTGCTGTTTCGATCAACTACTGACGGCATATCGCTGAAAATCCCCTGTCCTGTGCATTTGCAAAGGGCTTCTTTTCTGACCCACACGTCAAAGAATCCCTCCTGTCCCCAAAGGGCAACATAATGCTGTTCTTCCTCTGTGAAAAGTCTCCTCGCAATCTCCTCAAATTTACAATCTTTTACATGCTGTAAATCAAGGCCGCAAGGCTGCTGGGAAACCATGCACATCCAAAGTGCTCCGCTGTGAGACAGGGAAAACTCCAAAGGAATATCTACAAAATATGGTTTTCCTTTGTCCTCCCTCAAAATTTCAGCTTCCAATACCGGATAGTCAACACCGGCCTCGCCGCAATAGCGCACCGCCGCCTGTCTGATAAGACTATATCCCTTTTCACCTTTTTCAAAAGGTCCGTCATAAATGTAAATACTGCTCAAAATCTCATCTCCCCTCAATTTTCTGTAAAGAAAAAGCAAGGACACACAAAAGGCGTCCTTACTGCATTTCTCTATTTTCTCTTTTGATTTTCGAGGCGCTCTAATACCCTCTGATAGCCGTCTGCCCCGTAAACCAAACACTTGTTGATGCGACTGATCGTCGCCGTAGAAGCCTTTGTCATTTCTTCAATTTCACTATATGTTTTCTTTTGGGAAAGAAGCTTAGCAACCTGTAGTCTCTGTGCAATGGCGTGAATCTCATTAATAGTGCAAACGTCCTCGAAAAATCTATAGCAGTCTTCTCTATCCTTTAGTGTCAGTATCCCGTCGAACAATTCGTCAATATCATCTCTTTTGAACTTTGAATCGTAGGCCATGAACAGGCTCCTTTCTTCTTTCAATATTTTCATTTTTAATTATATCACTTTTAATTGTGAAAGTCAAAGGCAATTCTCTCATAGCTACTGCCTGAAGCAGAACTTCTCCCTTTGGTTCTGCAAATCCCAATAAATCGTCTTAAATGCAGAACTCTGGTTCTGCAAATTAATATAAACTCAGCAAAATGCAGAACTTCCATCCTGGTCAATGCTCATATCTACCTAAAAAGTTCTGCAAATCTGCCACAAAGTTCTTTAAATGCAGAACCTGACCTCCTTTTCAAAGATGTATCACGTAAAAAGTTCTGCATTATCACAAAAAAAGAAAAAAAAGCAGAACTCTGGTTCTGCAAATTCGCATAAATCTCAGCAGAATGCAGAACCTTGCCCCTCTTGCCGAAAACCCTGCAGACCTAAAATCTGCAGGGTTATTATTACCTTACGGGCTACAGCCACAATGGAACAAATCGATCTAGAAAGTGGTAAAATCCCCACAGACAGAACACACAGCACAGCTGTCTTGTCAGCGGCGCTTTTTTATATTTTCTGTTATAGATGAAAATCACCACTGTGAATATAACCGCTCCGGCAAACATGAAGAGCAATCCTGTTTCTTTCATCACAATGCCGTAGCGAACAAGAGAATCTCCGCAGAGAAGTGCAAACAGACCCATATAAGCGACGTAAGCAACCTGCGGCGGAGTTCCTTTTACAAGAGTTCCTTTTTGCCCGTCTATCTTATCCGGATATGTGTTTTTCATAATATCACCTCTGCTTTCCCTGAAAGCCGTCCATCTTTCTAATACTATTTTAACATACGGTCTGTATATCTTCAATATAGTTTTCATTTTTTTCTGACTTTTTATCGAAATAAGAATCCGGAAATCTATAGTAACTCGACCTGCATGCCAACTTCAATGGTTTTTTCATCAAATCTTGCACGCTCCTTGTGCCATACGCCAACTCTAAGGTTTGTTCAAAGCCCTTCTTACGAAAGCAAGGATATCGCCTTTTTCAGCTGCATATCTTCCTTCGCATTTTTCGGCTGCTTTACTTTGTAATCCGGCTTAATGCCAATGCCGTGAATCTCGTTATTTTTCGGTGACAGATACTGCATCGTGGTCAGCTTCAAGGAAGTGCCGTCGCTGAACATCATGGAGTTCTGGATGATTCCCTTGCCATAGGTCTTCATGCCCACCAGCTTTCCCCCCTTGTTGTCTTTGATTGCTGCTGCCAGAATCTCCGAAGCGCTGGCGCTGTTTTCGTTAATCAAAACCGCATATTTCAGTTTGGTGCAGCTTTCGTCAGAGTTGTAGTACTCTTTCTTTCCTTTGCTGTCTTCGGTATGGACGATGGTACACTCCGGCAGCAGAATGTCTGCGATTTCAATGCTCTGCTCCATAATGCCGCCCAGGTTATTTCTAAGGTCTATGACAACGCCTTTGATTTTTTTGTCGTTCTCAAAAGCCGCCAGTTCCCTTTTAAACTGCTCCGCTGTGGATTTTTCAAACCCGGTAATTCTGATATATCCGTAGGAATCTCCTACAGTGCCTGCATAGACGCTGCGTTCTTCCACAATCCCTCTGAGGATAGAAACCGTTTTCTCTTTCTTTCCCCGCAGATAGGTCAGCTTCACGACCGTTCCTTCTTCACCCTGAATGGCAGTAGAATATTCATCTGATGTGTCATATTTCTTTCCGTCTACTTTGCGGATAATATCCCCTGCTTTCATCCCGCTGATATCGGCAGGACCATCCTCGATGACGCTGGAAATCACCATCTGTCCTTTGTCGTTTTCTGCAAAGGTAATGCCGATTCCGCTGAAGACACCGGTCACGTAGCGATTCCATTTTTCCGTTTCTTCTTCATTCATATAGCCGGAATACTTATCTCCCAGAGAGTCTACCAGCGCCTTATACATGACCTCCATCTGCCCATTTTCATCGGTTTCCCAAAGAAATTTATCATTGATGGTAGTCTGCAGAGTATACAGCTTGCTGTATTTTTGCGATATGTCAGTCAGCTGATTGTAGTCCTTGCCCTGCACCAGTTTTACGCCGGTTACGCCGGTATACAGAAAAAATCCGCCGGCTGTCACAAGAAGCGTGACAAGAACCGTGCACAGTATGACGGCTGCAAACTGCCTCTTTCTAATCTTAATCATGTTCTCTCACCTATTCCTCTATGTCCTGCACCGTAATCTGCAGGTACTGTTTCCCATTCCATGCCTGACTTTCCAGCGTTCCAATCACTGTAAGCGGCCTGCCCCTTTGCAGTAGTTCATCGTATGACGCAGCGTCTTTAAATATGACGCACTGAATTTCTCTGCCGTCCGATAAAACCCCGATAAATTTCGTATATTGATTCTGATTTCCCATCTTCTTCATAGAAGCAGGTCTCAGCTTCACGCTTATAAGAGGCTGCGGATTTTCACAGCCGAAAGGTTCCAGCTTTCTAAGCTCGCTCACAAGCTGCAGGTTCACATCGACAGCTTCCAGGTGCAAATCCGCCTGCACATGGGCTTCTGCCAGCTTTGGATTTTCCGCAAAGAGTCTGCCCATGGCCTCATTCAGACGATTTCTCAAAACCGCAAGGTGCTCCCTTTTCATAGTAAATCCGCAGGCTGCCGCATGGCCGCCGAATCTTTCAAAAAGTTCCTCGTTTTCTTTCAGTAGGGAATAAAGGTTGACCCCCTCTATGCCTCTGCCTGTTCCTTTGAGGCAGTCGCCTGCCGTCGGCGTCACAATGACCGCCGGCTTGTGATAAGTTTCTTTCAGCTTCCCTGCCACAATGCCGGTAATGCCCTCGTGAGCATCCTCTAAATCTATGACAAGAAAAGCGTCGTCTTTATATTTTTCTTCTACAATGGTTCTGCACTGTTCAAAGGTTTCACTCTGAATCTTCTTTCTTTCCTGATTGCAGGAAATCAGTTTTTCAACGCCTCCGGCAACTTTTTCCTCGTTTTTTTCCATCATCAGAGCCGCTCCGATTTTGGCATCTTCCATACGCCCCGACGCATTGAGATGAGGCACGATGACGTAGGAAATATTTTCTGATTTAATCTTTCCCCGCTGCAGACTTACCCCCTCTATCAGCTTTGAAAGGCCCGGTCTTTGAGTCAGGTTGACAGAGCGGATTCCGTATTTTGCCAGGGTACGGTTTTCATCTACAAGAGGCACGATATCGCCGATTGTGCCAATACCGACTAAATCCAGCGTTCTGTTTACGACTGATTTTGGAAGTCCTGTTTCCGCCGCCAAGGCCTGTGCCAGCTTAAAGGCTACGCCAACCCCCGCCAAATGTTTAAAAGGGTAAGGGCATGCCGGCTGCATCGGGTTGATGACCAGACAGTCCGCCACCTTGTCGGTAATGGTATGATGATCTGTTACCAGTATTTTCAGTCCGATTTCCTTGGCATGCGCAACTTCCGCACAGGACACACTGCCGCAGTCCACCGTAATGACAAGGTCAGTCCCTGCCGCCTTGATTTTGTCCAGCGCCTCACAGTTGAGACCGTATCCCTCCTCAAAGCGAGATGGAATATAGTACGCCAAATTCGTCGTCAGGTTGGATAAAACCTCCATCAAAACCGCCGTCGATGTGATTCCGTCAGCATCGTAGTCGCCGTAAATGCAGATTTTCTCGTCCTCCTCTATGGACGACAATATTAAATCCACTCCTGCCTCCATATTGAGAAGCAGGAATGGATCGTAAGTCTTCTGAGGTTTATCGGACAGAAACTCCTCAATATCGGCCTCTGTCTCTATGCCTCTTTTATGCAGTAACTCATAAATTCTGGGTTGTAAATTCATTCTTCACCTTTTTAAAAATATGACATCGGATCTACATAAGAACCGTTAATTCTGACCTCAAAGTGGAGATGAGGTCCGGTGGAAACGCCGCTGTTTCCGGAGTAGGCAATAATCTGCCCCCGCTTTACATGCTGACCTACGCTGACCTCTACATGGTCGTTATGACCATAAAGGGTACTGATTCCGCTGCCGTGGTCGATGACCACCGCTACGCCGTAGCCGCCGTAAGATCCGCTGGCTACAATAACCCTTCCGTCAGCTGCCGCATAGACAGGAGAGCCGTAGCTTGCGCCGATGTCTACACCGGTATGACCTGTATAATAGCCTGTTACAGGGTGAATACGGAATCCGAATGGCGATGTGATGTATGTGGAATTGGTCGGCCACATGAACTTGCCGCCTTCGTAAACTTTGTTCTGGTCCTGCATGCTGGCAATCTCATCACCGATTCTCTCAGCTTCCGCATTGAGTTCGTCAAGCTTTGCCTGCAGTGCCGACTGGTCTTCTTTCAGCGCATCTTTCTTTTCCTGGGCTTCGCTTTTCTTTTCGCCAAGTTCTTTCTGTTCACGCTCAAGGACAGCCTGCTTTTCTTCCAGCTCTTTCTGCTGATCTTCCAAAATCACCAGGGTGTCCTGGTCATTTTTGTAGATTCTTTGAATCATCTCCAGATTGGATATAAATTCAGAAATGCTGTTCGAGCCGAGAAGCACGTCTAAATAGCCGATTGAGCCATTTTTGTACATGGTCCGAAGACGCTTGTTAAGACCATCCTCTCTGGCTTTAATATCCTTAATGGTCTGCGCAATATCAGCTTCGGCCTTTTCAATTTCAACTTCCTTCTGGTCGATGGAGCTTTGAATCTTGTCGATTTCCGCCTGCTGTTCTTCAATCTTTGAAACCAGCGCAGCCATGTCGTTTTTGACTTCTTTGGTTTGATCTTTAATGTTGTTCAGTTCTTCCTGCTTCTCGGCCTTGGTGTCCGCATAGCTGAATCCGTAAGTGCTCAGCGCCGTAACCAGGACAAAGATTAAAAAGCAGATTAAACTTTTCTTTTTCATCTCTTATCTCCTCACTTTAGTCTTTGTTTAGGTATCTAAGAATCTTCTCATGGAAATAATACTGCCCCATGCGCCGATACTAACGCCCATGGCCAGGAAAATGCAAATCAGGTTGACTGCAAGGTATCCTGCCGGTACTAAAGGCGACGACAGAATCGTCATTACCTGCGTACCGATTAAGTCCACCACCTTGCTGTAAATGCCAAAGGTAATGGCCGCCGATACGAGGGACGCTACAATTCCGATGATAATACCCTCCACCAGAAACGGCCCTCTGATAAACCAGTTGGTCGCACCGACGTATTTCATGATAGAAATCTCCTTTGCCCTTGCAAAGACGGTCAGCTTAATGGTGTTGGATACTACCACGATGGATACCACTACTAAAAACGCCATGATAACCAGTGCCGCAATCTGCAGAAATCCGGTCACCTTTGTGAGTTTCTCAACGGTTTCCTGATAGTATTTCACGTCTTCCACGCCGTCAAGGCTTGCCGCAAAGTCGGTGACCTTTCCTGCGCTTTCCAAAGTGTCTACGGTAATCAAAATGGAGTTTGGCAGCGGGTTATTTCCCAGAGAATCCAGAAGATAGCTGCTCTCTCCCCAGCGTGATTTCATAATATGAAGGGCGTCTTCCTTGGTTCTGTATTCAACCTTGTCAACGCCGTCCCTGCCCTCAATTTTGTCCATCAGGGCCTGGGCTTCTTTGGTGGTCGTCTCGTCCAGAAGGAAAATTTCCACCTGCTCATAGTCGGACTTTACCATCTCGGTAAAGAGGTTGATGTTGACGGTTATTACAAAGAACAAGCCTAAAATCAACATCATGGCTGTAATCGCAAAGACTGACGCAAGGCTCATGGCCTTATTTCTGCCAATCTGTACAAAAGCCTGTTTGATATTATAAAGAATCTGACTCATCGCCGTCGCCCTCCTCTTCTGTCAAAGATTCGGCTTCCCGGCCGTTTTCAAATTTCTCATATTCAGCAGTTTTAAACCGCATAGTTCTAAACTTTTCGCTTTCGCCGAACAAATCGCTGTTGTCTTCAAGGAAATCCAGTTCCTGCACCTCAGCCATTTCTACTGCGTCTGCGTCTTCTGCAAATTCTGCAGGTTCTGCTTCTTCGATGCTTTCGTCAGCCTCTGTTTCCGGTGCTTCGGCATCTTCTGTTTCAGCAGCCTCAACAAATTCTACTGCCTCAACAGTCTCAATCGTTTCAGCGGTTTCAACCGGCTCTTCCGCTGCAGCTTCTTCCGCATACATAATTTCCTCTTTGAAAAGTCCGAACTCGTAGGCTTCCGGCTCGTATCCGAAGGATTTTTCCTCAAAGTCATCTACAAAGATTTCCTCTGTATAAACGCCGTTTTCTCCCTCAAAGCCATACTGGCCGAACTCGTCTCTGACGATATGACCGTCCTCGATTGCCACTACACGCTTTTGCATACGGTCTACGATGTCCTTTGCGTGCGTTACCATCACGATGGTTGTTCCCGTAATGTTAATCTGGTTCAAAAGATCCATAATTTCAGCGGCAGTATCCGGGTCCAGATTTCCCGTCGGTTCGTCTGCGATGAGTACCGTCGGATTATTGATAATCGCTCTTGCAATAGCAACACGCTGCTGCTCACCTGCGGAAAGCTCATCAGGATATTTATCCGCCTTGTCACTGATGCCTACAAGACTCAAAACCTGCGGCACTTTCTTTCTAATCTGTCTCTTTGGTCTATGTAAGATTTCCATAGCAAACGCTACGTTTTCATATACTGTCTTCTTCGGCAGCAGCCTGAAATCCTGAAATACAATGCCGATTTTTCTTCTGAGCTGCGGAATCTCACGGTTGCTCAAGGTCGTAACTTCCTGTCCGTCAACCATAATGCTTCCGGAATCTGCATTGATTTCTTTCAGAATCAATTTGATAAATGTTGACTTCCCTGCGCCGCTGGGGCCTACAAGGAAAACAAAATCACCTTTATGAATATGGATACTTGCATTCTCTAGACCAATGTTCGTATTATATGTTTTCGTCACATTGTCGAATGTTATCATAGAAATCCCTTTCGTCTTTCATTTTATCCTGCGCATTTTTACACGCACATGTAAATTATACTATATTTCGACCGATTTTTAAAGGAAAAATAAGATATATTCTGCCGATTACTGTGAAACTTTTGTGAAAACATCCAAAAGTTTACTTTTTATTTCTTTATTTTCCCACGAAAAGCGGCATGCAAATTCGTCAGCATAAAACAGCTCCGGCGCAAACTGGGGAATCCAAAGGAGCTTTTTGTTCCTCAGATAAGATACAATCTGCCTGCGGCTGACTCCGCTGTTATCTTTATTTACCAGCCACCGGGTATCCAGCCCGGAAAGTTCCAAAGATTTCAGCCTTTGAAAACGCTCTTTACTGCGAATCAGCTTTGAGGGCATAGGGTCAGTCACCACAATCAGCTTGTCCATATCCGCAAGATGACAATCCCACTCTGCCTCCGCCGCAAAATCGAAGATACAAATTTCCCCTTTTGCGCTTTGAATCAGTCTGGCCCGCCTGGCACTGTCAAAATCCCGCTCCTGCTGCAAAATCCACGGTGTCGGCAGAATCCAGTTGATTCCTTTTTCCATGTTCCTTGTTCCTCTCACCGGTTTATCCTCCGAAATCATCCGGTAAACGTCGTGAAACTGACGGTTTGAAAACCTCTGATCCATGGCAACTGAATCGTAAAGCAGCCCATTGCACCTGCTCGCAGTCAAACATTGTGTAAATGTCACACTATTCCCCTTACCGGCAAAATAAAAGGCCAGAAATGTTGCAACAAAGGTTGTTCCAACGCTCTGACCAAGTCCCGTCACTCCAATATGAAATTGCTGCGAATGCAGTCCCGCTTCACCGGCTCCGTCTTCCTGCATTCTGATGAAAGTTCTCTCCAGCATGTATTTCCTCACTTTTCAAATGTTGGTTACAGTATACACCACACCATGAGTAAAATCAAGGGAATTTTGTTATTTTTTTACAAATCTTTTTTGCAACCATCATCATACTCGTGCATATGTTCTTCCAATAACCTGAGATTGCAGCACCTGCCTTTTATAATTCCATCGTAAGCCGTCAGTGATGCCGTATCCGCAAAAATTATACATGGTCAAATTGCTTCAAAAAATCTATATAATCCTCTTTTATGTAATACAGTTTCATACATTACTCCCTCTTTTGTAAAAAAAAATGGGCGATTTCCCGCCCACTTCAGGTCTTCTCTTTATGGTGGAAGATCACCGCTTTTTTGGGTCTCACTCAATGGTAGAGAATCACCGCTTTTTTAGGGCTTCTCTAAATAGTGGAAGCTCACTAACTATATCTATAGTATATCCCAAAATCAAAAAAAATCAACACGTTTTCATAAAATGGCCGTATCTATAATATACACCACGTCATGAGTAAAATCAAGAGAATTTTGTTATTTTTTTACAAAATTCCCTTGTTCTGCAATAATCTTCCCCTATTTTGCATATTCCGCTCTAAGCTCAATGGTATCAGGCAGTCCCTTTAAATCCGTCTTCACCACAGCGATTGGAAAACAGCTGATCTGCGCCATGTTTTCCGGTTCTGCCGGGTCTGCAAAAGTGGCCTGCACGATGAGGTTGCTCTTATCGTCTTTACTTTCCAGGGTCAGTTTATCAATTTCCGCCTCGTAGCCGGCCGTCGGCTTTTCTCCTCTCGTTACGATGATATAAATTTCATCTCCCACCTTGCACGCAAGGGCTCTCTCTAAATCTCTGTATTCCGGCAAAATCTCCGCTTCCAGCTCCCTGGGCATGATTTTCTCCGAAACCTTCTCAAATTTTACACTGGTTTCTCCTGATTTTAAGCCAAATGCCACAATAAGCCCGACAAGCAAAACAGCTGCCGCACAAATGGCAATGATTTCTTTTTTCATGTTGCCGTCTCCTTTCTCTGCACTATTAGCACTTTATGAGACAGCCTGTGAAAATATGCCCCTTTCCCAGACAACTTTCCCAAAGAAAAAGAACAGTCCCTCATCAGAAGGACTGCCCGATTTTTTCATAAATTAGTAAATTTCTCTTACAGCAGCTACGATATCGCCGGCTGTCATGCCGTATTTTTCTTTCAGTTCATCAGGTTTTCCGGATTCGCCGTATGTATCCTGCTGGCCTACCATAATCATCTTTGCAGGCTGCTTGGTGCAAAGAACTTCTGCCACTGCACTGCCCAGGCCGCCGATGATGGAATGTTCTTCAGCCGTTACGATTTTTCCGGTTTCCTTTGCTGCTTCCACAATTAAATCCACGTCCAGCGGTTTGATGGTGTGCATATCGATAACCCGCACATCAACGCCTTCCTCTGCAAGCTGTGAAGCTGCTTCCATGGCTTCTGCAACCATAATACCTGTTGCAATTACAGTCACATCTTTACCCTTTCTGAGAACGCTGCCTTTACCCAGCTTGATGTCCGCAGTTTCATCATAAAATACAGGAACTGCAGCTCTGCCAAGACGCACATAGCAAGGGCCGTCAAAATCCACTACCTGTTTTAACAGAAGCTTTGCACTGACGCCGTCTGATGGATTTACCACCGTCATGCCCGGAATGGTTCTCATCAGCGCCAGATCCTCAAAGGTCTGATGGCTCGCACCGTCTTCCCCTACAGTAATTCCTGCGTGGGTTGCGCAAATCTTCACATTAGCACCGGTATAGCCGATGGAATTTCTGATAATCTCAAAGGCTCTGCCTGCTGCAAACATTGCAAAAGTAGAAGCGCATACCACTTTGCCGGACAGGGCAAGACCTGCCGCAGTGCCGTAAAGGTTCTGCTCTGCGATTCCCATATTATAAAATCTTTCCGGATAGGTTTTGCTGAATTCCGCAGTCATGGTAGATTTTGACAAATCGGCGTCCATTACAACCAGATTTGGATTTTCCGCACCCATTTCTACCAGCGCTTTTCCATAAGCCGCTCTTGTTGCCATCTTTTCTGCCATTACCATTCACCTCCCAGTTCCTCTACTGCAAGCTTTGCTTCTTCGTCGCTAGGCGCTTTGCCGTGCCAGCCCAGGTTGTCCTCCATAAAGGAAACCCCTTTGCCCTTGTGGGTCTTTGCGATAATTGCAGTCGGTTTTTCCTTGCAGGCTCTTGCCTTTGCAAAAGCGTCCAGTATTTCATCAAAATTATGACCGTCGATGACGATTACATTCCAGCCGAAGGCCGCAAATTTTTCATCGATTGGTTTTACAGTCATAACATCGTCATTTTTTCCGTCAATCTGCAGGCCGTTAAAGTCCACGATTGCCACCATGTTGTCCAGCTTATAGTGAGCAGCTGACATGGCAGCTTCCCAGACAAGACCCTCCTGCAGTTCGCCATCGCCTAACAGGGTGTAGATTCTGCCCGGATTTCCGTCCATTTTGTTTGCCAGCGCCATGCCGACACTGACAGAAATGCCCTGACCTAAAGAGCCGGTGGACATTTCAATGCCCGGTACTTTGTGCATGTTGGGGTGTCCCTGAAAAATGCTGCCCAGCTTACGCAGGCGCATCATGTCGGAAACTGGATAATATCCTCTCTCAGCAAGAGCCGCATACTGCACAGGACCTGCATGTCCTTTGGATAAAATAAATTTATCCCGTTCTTCCTTTTTCGGGTTTTCCGGGTCAATGTTCATCTCGTTAAAATACAGTGCTGTCACGATATCAGCAGCTGAAAGTGAGCCGCCCGGATGTCCGGAGCCGGCACTATGTATTGCGCGGATTACGTCAATTCTGACCTTTGCCGCCAGTGCTTCCAATTGTTTTTTGTCCATCTTATCCTCCATTATATTTATTTATAGAGAGCCGGAAATCCCGGCTCTCATGCAAATCAATTCTGTGATTTCTCAAGGTGAAAGAAATTCAGTGATTTCTGTTTTCTGTAATACCCAGACTCACTGAAAGCGCCTGATCTACTGTAGGCAGCTGTTTTTCACTGAGAGTTCCGATGTGCTCTTTCAGTCTCCGCTTGTCGATGGTGCGAAGCTGTTCCAAAAGCACAACTGAATTTTTACTAAGTCCGCCGTCGGCGGCGGCAAGTTCCACATGTGTCGGCAATTTTGCCTTTGTCTGCGATGTAATGGCAGCCACAATAATGGTTGGGCTGAATTTATTTCCTACGTCATTTTGAACTACAAGTACTGGTCTGATACCCCCTTGTTCGGAGCCGACTACGGGACTTAGATCCGCAAAATAAAGGTCTCCCTTTTTTACTATCAAAGTCCAACACTCCTTGTCTTAATCAATGATTTCTTTTAAAGCAAAAGGTACGTAATCTGCAATGTCACTGGCAGTAAGACCATGCTGACCGATTTTCTCTGCGGCCATATCGCCCGCCAAACCGTGTACAAATACTCCGGCTCTGGCTGCGTCCTTTTCACAAAGGCCCTGCCCTGCCAGAGAAACGATGATTCCTGTCAGGACGTCCCCTGCGCCGGCTGTCGCCATGCCCGGATTACCTGTAGTATTAATATATGCATTTCCCTCTGAAAGAGCCACCAAAGTATCCGCACCTTTTACTACCGTCGTACAGCCAAATTTTTCCAAAAGAGCCTGTCCGATTTCTTCCTTGGTGCAGCCCTTCAGGGGCTTTTTCAAAAGCCTTGCGGCCTCGCCGATGTGGGGCGTGATAACGACCTTTGCGCAGGTATTCGCAAGAAGCCGGGAAAGCCCTGCATCTCCTGCTATCGCATTCAGCCCGTCGGCATCTATGACAAACGTACCTGTGTACTGACTTAAAATTCTTTTCAGAATTCCCTTGGTTCTCCTATCTACCCCCATTCCCGGACCTGCCGCAATGGCGTCGTAGCCTGACAGGTTTTTCTTAGCTTTTCCCCATGAAAGACAAATGCTTTCCGGCACGGAAATTTGTATTACCGGAAAAATTTTCTTTCGCGTACAGATGTTTACAAGACCGCTGCCGCACTTTATTGCTGCTTTGGCTGAGAATACGGCGGCGCCTGCCATCTCCCTGCTGCCTGCAACAATCAGAACTCTGCCGCAGCTTCCTTTATGTACGTCTTTGGGGCGTTTTCTAATTACAGTATGGACAAAATTCATGTCCGTTAAACCTGCGATTTTCATTTTTTTATTCCTTATATCTTATAATCCCAAAATCAGCATTGCCATCAGAAAGTAAATGCTCAGTGCCACAATGTCGGAAACCGACGAAATGGCAGGATTTGCAATAAGCGCCGGGTCAAGATTCAGCTTTTTCACAAGGAGCGGCACCATGCTGCCTAACACCTTTGCAAATATTACGATAAAGAGCATGGCAAGGCAGACAGTCAGCGCCACCGTGACGCCGTTTCCATCCAGCCAGATGATTCTGAAAAAGTTCAATACGCTCAAAATCGCGCCGAGAAGCGCACCGATCCGTACTTCTTTCCACAGAATTTTCAGTACGTCGGAGGTATCCACCTCGTCCGTTGCAAGACCTCTGATAATCAAGGTCGCCGCCTGCGATCCCGTATTTCCACCGGTGCCCATCAGCATAGGCATATAGGCAACCAGACAGATAATTTCCGAGAGCCTTCCTTCAAAGCCGGTAATCAGCATCCCGGTAAAAATATATGCAACCATGAGAATGACAAGCCACGGCAGACGGTTCAGTGCATGCTGTATAACCGATTTGTCCAGATAGCCTTTGTCTGAGTTCTCAAAGTCGATGACACCGTTCATACGCTCGATGTCTTCGGTGGCCTCTTCTTCCATAACGTCTAAAATATCGTCGACGGTGATAATGCCGACCAGACGGTGTTCGTTATCCACAACCGGCAGAGCCAGAAATCCGTATTTTTTGAAATCCTCGGAAACCTCTTCCTGGTCCTCAAATACGTTTTCATACACGTAGTCGGTGCGCATGATGTTCATAATCTTGGTTTCATCGCTGGAAATAACCAGGGTGCTTAAGGATACGATGCCCAGAAGCTTTCTGCCGCCGTCTCTGACGTAGCAGGTGTAAATAGTTTCTGCGTCCATACCCACTTCCTTGATATGCTCAAGGGCCTGCGCCACGTTCCATTCTTTACGCAAGCTGATATAGTCAGGCGTCATCAGACTGCCTGCGCTGTTGTCCGGATAATTGAGGAAAGTGTTAATCAGCTTTCGCTCGTTCTTCGGTGTTTTTTCCAAAATGCTGTCCACCATGTTGGCGGGCAGTTCTTCCAAAATGTCGATTTTATCGTCGAAGTCCAGCTCCTGCAAAATAAAATCGATTTCCGCATCGGTGATGACATTTACAATTTCTACCTGGTTGTCCGTCGACAGCTCTGAAAAAACTTCTGCCGAGACAGCCTTTGGAAGCAGACGGAAAAGAATAATCGTCATGTCGATGTCGGTTTCTTCCGTGATATCTTCCAGCATATATGCAATGTCTACTGCGTTAAACTTCAGGAGTTCGTCCCTTGCCTGGAAATACCGCTTGTTCTCAAGCAGCTCCAAAACTTTCTCAAAGGATTCTTCCCACAATACGTCTGCGTCAATTATAACTCTGTTATCCATCGGTCAATCCTCGCTTTCAGTAGTATTTCCCTGTCCTTCTGACCTTGGAAAAATACTGCAAAATGAGGATTTTATCCGGCCAGTGAAGCCAGGGATTGTTCTGTTTTTGTTAATGCGTCAATACTTCGTTTGGACGTAGGCCCATTATCCATGTCTTCACTTCCTTTCAAAAAATCATATGTATAGACATACTTTAACAGTTAATTATACCCCGAATCCCCTTGCACTTGCAACCTTTTTTGTATAAATCTTTGTATAACATTCCCTCATACCCAGCGGACAAACTTTCATACAAGTTATTTTTTTAACAAAAAATCCTCTCCAACTTTTCCCATACAATAAAATCGTTGAAATTTCAGTTATTTCTATTATATGATTGTTCCTAAAAAAAACCAATTCTTTCATGGGTTAAAGGGTTGACTAAAAAATGTCAAGGTGTTATATTGAAAGAAGCAAGAACAATATTATAAGATATTGTAACACTAATTTCTAAAGTTTAATAAGAGAAAAGAGGAGATTAAAATGGGAAAATTAGTTGATCAGTATATTGAAATCGCTAAGAAAAGAAACCCTGGTGAACCAGAATTTATTCAGACTGTAGAAGAAGTATTAACTTCTATCGAGCCTGTACTGGAAGCTCACCCGGAATACGTTGAAGCTGGCCTGATTGAAAGATTAATCGAACCGGAAAGAGGCATTAGCTTCAGAGTTCCTTGGGTTGACGACGAAGGTAAAGTTCAGGTTAACAGAGGTTACAGATATGAATTCAACAGCGCTATCGGACCTTACAAAGGTGGTCTGAGATTTGCTGCTAATGTATATCCTGGAATCATCAAGTTCTTAGGTTTTGAACAGATCTTCAAGAACAGCTTAACAGGTCTTCCTATCGGCGGCGGCAAAGGTGGTTCCGACTTCGATCCTACCGGCAAATCCGACGCAGAAGTAATGAGATTCTGTCAGTCCTTCATGACTGAACTGTTCAGACACATCGGACCTCACACTGACGTTCCTGCCGGAGACATGGGTGTAGGCGCTAGAGAAATCGGTTACCTGTTCGGACAGTACAAGAGATTATCCAACAGATATGAAGGCGTTCTGACCGGTAAAGGTCTTGCTTACGGCGGACTGGCTGGAAGAACTGAAGCTACCGGTTACGGTATCGTATTCTTCGCAAGAGAAATGCTGAAACACTGCGGTGAAGAACTGGCAGGTAAGACTGTTGCAGTATCCGGTTTCGGTAACGTTACCTGGGGTACAGTACAGAAGCTGAACCAGCTGGGTGCTAAGGTTATCACTATTTCCGGACCGGACGGATACATCTACGATCCAGACGGCGTAACTCCGGGCGAAAAAGAAGATTACTTACTGGAACTGAGAGCTTCCGGAAAGAACATCTGCGCTCCTTATGCAGACAAGTTCCCTGGCGCTACTTTCTACGCTGGCAAGAAACCTTGGGAAGTTAAGGCTGACCTGTACATCCCTTGCGCAACTCAGAACGAAATCCGCATCGAAGATGCTAAGACTATGGTTGCTAACGGCTGTAAGTTCCTCTGCGAAGGTGCTAACATGCCTACCACTAACGATGCTATCGAATACCTGCAGGAAAACGGCGTTATCGTTGGACCTTCCAAGGCTGCAAACGCTGGTGGCGTAGCTTGCTCCTGCATCGAAATGGGCCAGAACGCAGGTCACACTGTATTCTCCCCTGCACAGGTTTACGAACAGCTTGAAACTATCATGGTTAACATCCACAAGAACGCAGCTGCTGCTTGCGAAAAATATGGTCTGGGCTATGACCTGATCAAGGGCGCAAACATCGCTGGTTTTGAAAAGGTTGCAGAAGCTATGATGGCTCAGGGTATTGTATAATAGGATTTAGTCGTATAAACAATTATCCAAAAAACAATTTGAGGACTGCATTTCGCAGTCCTCTTTTTATTTTTATCACTTAATCAAATCTACTCAACCAATTTATCTAATGTGCTTGTAATCTGTTCTCTTTCCCCACTGCCATTTGTCTTAAATCTCAGCATTGGAATTTCGTACAGCTCCAATATACGGTTTTTCAGCAAATCCCTCGAAGCCTGCAGTGTACCGTCTTTATGATATTCATATCCATCAACCTCAATTACAAGTACAGGTTTTTTACTAATCCTATTATAGATTAAAAAATCCACATGCGTAGCCGGATTCATTGCATATTGGCATTCCTGTTCATTCAAGAATTTCGGATTCCTAATCAACATATTTAACGGAATATGGCAGACAATATCTAAACATGAAAATCTATTATCAGCAATGATTTCTGATATCAATGAATACATCAGATTCTCCGAATCATATTCTGATACCTTTTTATGCTTCTGCAAATATGCTATTCTTTCCTCTGTATACTGCTTGTAAAGGTAATCAAAAATCGAATATATTTTACTCTCTGCCACCTCAAAATTATTATACTGAATGTAATCTATCAAATCTGTTATATTACGTTCCTTTGACTGTTCATTTCCAGTCATAACAAGAATTAACTTCTTTTTCGCCCTCGATACAGCAACATTAATCAAATATGGGTCGTCAGCAAAATCAGATATTTGATCATCTACCGTAGATATCACAATGTTCTCCTTTTCTTTTCCCTGGAACTTATGTACCGTAGCTGTATCAATATTGGAAATCTCTCGACTTATAGCCTCCACCTGATTTTTGTATGGTGCTATAATTCCTGTCTCCTCTGGATTTGAAATGAACTTAGGTATAATCTCATTCTTAATTACATCGATCTGCCTTTGGCTGTAGTGATTGCGTGCATGGTTGCCCACTGCTGTTTTTACCACCGCTAAAACATCTTCTTCACCCTTATCCGTTGTCATTATAATCAACTCGCCACGATAAAATTTCTGATTACAGAAATTGATTATTTTTGGATGGCACCTATAGTGTTCACGCAACAATGTTTGCGTTACATTTGGCATAACATCCAAAATGGATTGCAAGAAGCTCTTGGTATACTGATATCCCTCACTCACATTAAAGCTATCAAATATGGCCTTTGATTTTATTCTTATCTCCTCAGGCACAACATTAGGGAGCTGTTTAGTATCTCCTACAATAACAACCTTTCTTGCACATGAAAGTGCTAATGCGCCAGTTGCAATATCCACCTGCGACGCTTCATCCATAATGAGGTAATCGTATACTACATCTGAATTCAAACTATTCCTTGATGAAAATGTTGTGCTTAATATCACAGGATACTCCTTCAAAAATGCACAAGGTTCTTTCCACAAATCTTCTTCGTCAAAAGTTCTCCGACAATCTCTTTCTCCATACTTTCTCGCTATTCTATCTTTCAATACAACCATCGACTGATCGCACAAATCTTCAAGCAAGTTTTGACTAACATTGTTCAAATACGCTTCAATTTCTGTGATTTCTGCATCTAACTCCTCTCGCTTTGCATGATAGTACATCGCCTGAAATGTAGTAATTATCTTCGCAATATCTTGCTTATAAAACTCCCCATCCGTTATCCCATATTTAAAGAACGACTTTATTTTATAAAAAAAACCAATCTTACTTTTCCTTTCAGCTAGAAGCTGACACTCCTGCCATAGAACCATCCATTTTTTTGAAGACAAAATCTTTTTAAGTCGTATACTCCTTGTGCTTACCTCCGATTCCTCCACATATTGATTAAAATACTCCAGTTCTGTGACTAGCTGCGAAAGTTCTTGCTTTAAATATGCCAACCTTTCCTTTTTATCAAAAACACTTTTTAACTGTGCAGACTGTTTCGATATGCGTTCTTGTAAAACACTAGGATTTTCTTTTGTTTTCCACGATGAAAAATCCGGATAATTCACATCTTGATGTTTAAGAAAATATTTCCTATTCTCTGCACTTCCTAATACTGCAGCGATAAATCCTAAATTATATTTTGGATAAGATAGCTTGTCATATACATTTTCGGTAGCAGAATTATTATTTGAAACAATCTGCACTGTTTTTCCCTGCATTAATATATTCGCAATAATATTTAATATTGTTTGTGTCTTTCCCGTTCCTGGCGACCCTTGAATCACGCTAATTGAGTTTTCCATAGCACTTTTTACAGCATTATACTGACTGTTATTACAGCCAAAAGGGAAAATTGGCACATAGCTGCAGTCCATTTCACCACCCTCTAATAAAGACGGATTTAAGTATTTTGCTAATGCTCCATCCTCACTTACAAAGGATATCTTTTCAAAGTTCTTTGCTAAGAGCCTTTCGCCTGTTTCCTCATTCTTGATATCACTCAAGCTTGCAATCTGTTTTATATATTCAAATACATTTTTAGATTCTCTTTGACTTAAAACAGACTTTACAATAGTTAAATCGCTCTGACGGTAGTCCCTTTCACTGCCATCGCCAAAACAGATATGCCAGTAAGACTCCTTCTTGCCTTTAAATACATATAGCGCTTTGATATCAAAGAACTCTCGCTCTTCTCTGCTAATTCGATACAGGTTAGGATTTAAAGACTCCGGGTCGGTCAGCTTTTCTACATTCAAATACCCATAAGAGTATATTTTCCCATTATTAAACTTCACATCCCATTTTTTAGTAGTTTCATTATAATGGCAAAACATTATTTCATGTGTTTTTATTTCTCCTTTGATGATGACCATATTGTATTTCGGGTTCATCTTGATCCTCCACTTCTCATCTACCCTCGCACGCCCAAATCTTTCCGCTTCACCATAAACCGCACAAAGTACAGTGCCAGCATGACGCACCAGGACAGCCCCTCTGCATAGGCGATGACCATGTTATCCCAAAGTCCCACCAGGGTGTAAGACATCATGATTCGGGAAATCAAAGCGACAATGCCGATAATACTGGAATATGTCACGTCGCCGATTCCCTCCAGCACCCCTCGGAACGCCATGCAAAATCCGTAAATCGGATAGAAGCAGCCGAACCTGCGGAAAAACTCGCCGCCGATGGCACTGGCAGCTGCGCCCACGCCAAACATTGCGACCATATACTGTCCCGCAAAGACCACAAAGAGGGTCAGCACCACCGATATAACGCTGACCAGCACCGTTCCTACCTTAAAAAAGCGGAAAATTCTAGGCTTATCCCCTGCTCCGTCAGACTGGGCGGCCATGGTTGAAATGGCAGAGCCCATGTTGACAACAGGAAGCAGTGCGACAGTGTCCACACGGTAAGCCGTGGTAATTGCCGCAACAGTCTGCGTTCCAAAGCCGTTCATAAAATTCTGCAGCACCATATTTCCAAAAGCGTTGACACTGCTTTGAATCATCGGCGGAATCCCAAGCCTGCAGCCGTCCCGCAGCATGCGGCGGTCAAACATATCTGCTCCAAATCTGAATCTGAGCATCTCATGCCGCTTTACCGTATAACAAATGGTAAAAATCACCATCAGAATCTGTGACAAGGACGTTGCAACGGCAGCCCCGGTCACACCCCAGCCGGCCCACGCCACCAGCAGAATATCGAGAACAATATTGACTGCCGAAGAAAACAGAATTGCCCAAAAGGGTGCTTTGCTGTCTCCGATGGCTCTCAGCGCTGCAAAATACACATTATAGATTGCCAAAAACGGAAGTCCGATAAAACTCAGCTGCAAATAGATTTTCGATAACTCAAAAATATCCTCCGGTGTATGTAAAAGCGCCAGCATCGGCTGTGCCAGGAAAAATCCCAAAACCGAAAGAACCAGCACTGCGCCGCCTACCACCACAAAAAAAGTCGATAAAATCCGTTTCAAAAGCTCCGTCTGCCCTGCGCCGAATCTACGTGCAAATAAAATGCCCAGCCCCGTAGTAAAGCCGGTCATCATCATGACAAAAAATCCGATGACCGTACCTGTTGCGCCGATTGCCGCAAGGGACAGCTCCCCTTCTACGTTTCCTACAATAAATGCGTCCGCCCAGCTGTAAAGCTGCTGCAAAATCCCGCTTAAAATAAGGGGCAGGCTGAATTTGACCAAAATCAGCAGGATGCTTTCCTGCTTTTGCCTCTGTCCCATCTTACTTCTTCCTTTCTAAACTAAAATCTTTTCTAATTCATCATCACTCAGCCAAAAAGGCCTGCAGCTTTTCTGCCAGCCCCTCCGCCACAAAATAGCCTTCCCGATAGGCTTTTTTCAATTTCTCCGGATTTTTCTCCGTTCTTCCAATGTCCAGATCTCCCATAGGCGCAATGACAAAGGTCTTGCCCGCCGCCTCCGATTCCGCCACCAGCTCAAGAGACCTGTTGTAAGTCTCAGAACGCTTTGCGTAAGCCTCTATCATATGAGGATAATCCTTATATTTCAGACTCATCAGCTTTAATGCCGCACCCTTTGCAGGTTTTTTGCGGTAGCTTCTCGGTCTTGTCAAAATCACCACATTCTTTTCATTTCCCTGCTTCATCATCTGCTCAAGGGGAATGGAATCGGCAATGCCGCCGTCCATATAAAGGCCGCCGTCAATTTCCACCATGTTAGCAAGAAACGGCAGAGATGCTGAGGCCCTAATCCGCTCTATATCCTCAAACATATCGGAAATCACCGGATATTCCGCCTGACCAGTTGCGCAGTTTGTCACAACCGACTGAAACTTCACCCCGCTTTTCACAAAAGCCTCATTGTCGATCGGATACAGTTTTTCCGGAATCTCGTGATAAATAAACTCCACGCCAAAGAGGTCGCCTGTGGTTCTAAGACTGTGAAAACTGCAGTATTCCTTTCTGTCGAGATAGTCGATATTAACTGCAAGGGCTCTGCCTTTCTGCCCTGCCACATAGCTGCATCCGTGACAAGCCCCTGCCGACACGCCCATGACATTGTCAAAGGTCACGCCCGCATCTAAAAAATAGTCCAAAACGCCGGCGGCAAAAATCCCACGCATGCCGCCGCCTTCAATTACCAATCCTTTATCCATGTTTTTCCTCCAATTCCATTTCAATCCCGCAGCCGACGCCAAATAGATACAGATACGCCTCTTTCACCGGCTTTTTGTAGGCTTTTTCCAGTGCCTGACAATACACGGAAATCTGCTGCCGGTACATCTGCCGCAGTCTGTCCGCCTCCTGCTCAAAAGGAAGTTCCCTGTCAATCCAGTTGGTCTTATAGTCAAGAAGCACTACGCCATCTTCTTCCTCAAAGCAGCAGTCGATGATACCCTGTACAATCACCCGCTCTCCGTCCATTTCCATATGCAGAATAAAAGGACGCTCCCGCTGCAGTCTGCCCTCCGAAAAGGCTTTTGCGCACCGCTTTCCTAAATCGCTTCCAAAGAAGTCGGAAATTCGGGACAGTCTCACCGCTGCGATTTCTTCCTCCGTAAAAATTTCATTTTCTATCATTTCTGCGGCAGCAGCTTTCAGGTAAGCTGTGCCCTCTGAAAGGGCTTTTGCAAAGTCGATTCTCTCCATGATTCCATGGTATACCGTCCCTCGCTGGGAAGCGGTCAGCTTTCCCTCGCCCTGTCTGAACTTCGGCACTGCCAGATTTTCCGCAAAGGACTCCGTCTGCTCCGCCTTTCGGTTGATTTCTGTAACGGAATACTTGGATTTCAGCTTTCTCGCATGGTCGTAAGGATAAGAAAAATCCAAATTCCGCAGGATTTTCTCCCGCTCATCATCTGAAGCCCCTTCAGCATAAATTCCTATATTATCAGGATTTATAAAGTAAACCGGCTCCCGGCTTTCACCTTTAGACAGCACATTTGCATTTATCATTTCAAGGCTGGATGCCTGCTCTGCCATAGAAAGATACATCATATCGCCGCCCGCCGCACTGTCTCTTGCCGTAAGGAATTTTTCACCCTCCCGAACAGTTCCGGTCATATACAGAATGTCCTTGGCACGGGTTAAGGCAACGTAGAGAATTCGGATTTCCTCCTGCACTTCCTCTCTGTGAACCTGCTTCTGCAAAAGCCGCTGAAGCAGCGTCTGTTTGTACCAGTGGCCCTCAAAATCGCTCAAAGTCATGGCTACGCCGATATCTTTATGGAGGGTAATGCCCTTGCCCGCCTTGGTGTAATTCAGTCTTCTGCCCATGCCGCTGACAATTACCATAGGAAATTCCAAACCTTTGCTCTTATGAATGGTCATAATCCGCACCAGATTGTCATTTTCTCCCACCAGCTTTACCTGTCCCATGGAGACTTTCCGCTGTTTCACCGCATCGATATATCTGACAAAACTGTAAAGGGAGCTTTGTCTGTCCTTGCTGTAGCTTTCCGCTTTGTCTACCAGGGCCCGAAGATTTGCCTGTCTCTGCGTACCCCCCGGCATTGCGCCGATTTCCAGATAATAGCCGGTTTCCAGAAGAAGATTCCAGATAAATTTTCCAAGGGGCAGCGAAACGGCCATAGTCTTCCACTCCTTCAGCTTTTCAAGGACGTCTTTGCACCGCTTTGAAAGGACAGCATCGCCGCCGTCCTGTCCATAAGCCGCAAAAGCCTGACTGTAAGAACCCTCTTTATGGGCGGCACGAATCAGCGCCAAATCCTCTGCGGAAAATTTAAAAATCTCCGAATGAAGCACGCTGATCAGAGGTACGTCCTGCATTTTGTTGTCGATGACCGACAAGAGATTCATGAACACGTTGATTTCCATGGTGTCAAAATATCCCTCGCTGTCGTCAACAAAGCTCTCAATTCCATTTTGTTTCAGAATCTGGTAAAACACGTCGGCATAGTTTCGCACGCCTCGCATGAGAATTACCATATCCCGCAGAGTGATTTCCCGCTCGATTCCTGCTTTGTGGTCGTAAAATCTTCGGCCCAGATTTTCCTTGATAATGCGGCTGACTTCAAGGGCTTCAATCTCTGCGTTCTTCAGGTTGGCAAGCTCCTCATCGTCAATATCGACGGTGGCCACATCCACCACCTTGACCTGCGGCTGATAGCTATACGCCCCTTCATAGGAAATCCCCGGATAGAGCATGGCGTCCTCGTCGTAGTCCTCCATCACATCTTTGAAAATCTTGTTAATTTCTTCCAGAATAATCGGCTTGCTTCGGAAATTCCTGTTTAAGTCAATTTTAATGGAATTTTCGTTGTCCTTTCCGTAGCTTACATATTTTTCCTTAAAAATCTCCGGCTCAGCCAGACGGAATTTATAGATACTCTGTTTAATATCACCTACCATGAACAGATTATTCTCCCGCTTAATCTTGGAAATAATCTCCTCCTGTAAAATATTGGTATCCTGATACTCGTCGATAAAAATATACTGAAATTTATTCCTGTAAAACTCCGCCGCCTGGGCTTCTCCCAGAATTTCCAGACAGAAATGCTCAATATCGTTAAAGTCTACCAGCTTTTTTTCTGCCTTGGCAGCTTTAAACAGCCCATCAAAGTCAAGAAGGAGCTTTTGCAGAGTTTTCGCCATAGGTGCAGTCAGATTCATTTCCTCCACCTGCTGTGAAAACGGCACAATAAAGAAGGTCTTTTTTATATCTTCCAAAAGCTTCTTGGCCTTTTCTCGGCAGGCTTTCACGTAATCATGAATCTGCTCGTAATCCTCTTTCTCATCTTTTTTCGCACGCAAAGTCACCATCTTAAAGGTTTCCAGCGCTTCGTCCAATTCTTCAAAGCTCCGCTTTTCTGCCAGCTCTGCAAAATTCCGGTACTGGGGAAAATCTTCTTCGATTATTTTTCCTGCCAGCCGTGAAAGCCCCGCTTCCTCCAGCAAATCTGCAGCACGCCGGCTTTTCCGCTGAGCCCCTTTTATGGAATCCTCTATAAAGCCCCAGACGCTGTCCATAATAGGCGATTCTTTGATTTCCTCTTCATTCATGGAAAGCTGGGCGATTTTTTCCTCCAGCCACTGCCACGGATAAGGCAGGGACTGCAGCACGTTGTACGCCCCCTCTAAAATCTCACGAATTTTGTTCTGATTTCGATCCCCGGAGTACCAGTTTAAAAACTCATAAAACTCCTGACTGTCCTCGGCAAACCAGTTTTCCAAAAGTAAATCCATGGCATCCTCTTTGAGAATGGTTCTCTGGGCGTCATCGCAGATGGAAAAGCCCGGCTCAACGTCCGCCTGATAGAAAAATCTCCGAATGACATCTAACGCAAAGGCGTGAAAAGTGCTGATATTGGCTCTTGGAAGAAGTGCTAGCTGTTCTCTCAGTTTGGCCGCTTCTAAAGGCGCTTTGTCAATTTCGTCGATGAGCGCTTTGCGGATTTTCTCCTTCATCTCTGCCGCCGCCGCATTAGTAAAAGTCACGATGAGCATGCGGTCGATGGGAACACCCTCCTCGATGACCAGCTTTTTTATGCGCTCTACTAAAACAGCAGTCTTTCCCGAACCTGCTGCCGCCGCTACCAGTATATTTTTTCCTCGCTGGTCGATTGCCAGCTGTTGTTCTTTCGTCCAAGCCATATCTGCCTCCAAGTTTTTATCGCTTCTTATTCCATTATACCAAAAAATTTGTTATAATGAAAATGTAATCTGAGAAATGGAGATGAATTCTATGCAAATACAAAAACGGCCGACCATGCTGATGATTTTAGACGGTTTCGGCCTGAATTCCAAAAAAGACGGCAATGCCATTGCCGCAGCAAACACACCTAATTTAGACCGGATTTTTTCAAAGTATCCAAAGACCAGCCTTTCTGCAAGCGGTCTTGCTGTAGGTCTTCCCGACGGACAGATGGGAAATTCCGAAGTAGGTCATCTGAATATCGGCGCAGGCCGGGTTGTCTATCAGGAGCTGACCCGCATTACAAAGTCCATCGAAGACGGCGATTTCTTTGAAAATACTGCGCTGAATGCAGCCATGAATCACGCCCTTGCAAATGATTCCACCCTGCACCTTTTAGGGCTTCTTTCCGACGGCGGCGTCCACAGCCACATCAGCCACCTCTTTGCCCTCCTTACCATGGCAAAGAAAAAAGGTCTTAAAAAAGTGCTGGTTCACTGCTTCCTGGACGGACGTGACGTTCCGCCAAGATGTGCGAATCAGTACATCGAGGCTCTGCAAAACCACATGAACCAGCTTGAACTTGGCGAAATCGCTGTTATTTCCGGCAGATACTACGCCATGGACAGAGATAAGCGCTGGGATAGAGTCGAAAAGGCTTACGACGCCATGACCCTGGGACAAGGTCTTTGCGCAGCTACCGGCTGCAGCGCCGTAGACGCAGCTTACCAGAGAGATGAAAACGACGAGTTCGTGCTGCCGACCGTAACCGGCGCAGGCACGGTAAACGACGGCGACGCAATGATTATGTTCAATTTCCGTCCCGACAGAGCAAGAGAAATCACCCGTGCTTTTACAGACCCTGATTTTGACGGCTTCCCTCGCAAGAAAGTCATTCGGAATTTGAAATACGTCTGCATGACCCAGTACGACGCTTCCATGCCGGCTGTAGAAATCGCTTTTCCACCCCAGACTTTAAAAAACACCTTCGGCGACTACATCGCTTCCCTTGGGCTTTCCCAGCTTCGCATTGCTGAAACGGAAAAATACGCCCATGTGACCTTTTTCTTTAACGGCGGCGTAGAAGCACCTTGCAGCGGCGAAGACCGGATTCTGGTTCCTTCCCCAAAGGTTGCCACCTACGATTTGCAGCCTGAAATGAGTGCCCTTGCCGTAACCGAGCGGGTTTTAGAGCAGATTGAAGCGGGCAAATACGACTGCATCATTCTCAACTTTGCCAATGCCGATATGGTCGGTCATACCGGTATCATGGACGCTGCGGTAAAAGCCATCGAGACCCTGGACAGCTGCGTTCCGAAAATCGTAGACGCAGTCCTTTCCAAAGGCGGACAGATTCTCCTCACCGCAGACCACGGCAACGCCGACTGCATGGTCGATGATGCCGGCAACGTGGTAACGGCTCACTCGCTGAACCCTGTACCCCTTGTACATATCGCTGAAAATCCGGCTTCCCTGGCCGATGGCGGCAAGCTGTGCGACATTGCGCCGACCATGCTGCACCTGATGGGCCTTTCCGTTCCGGAAGAAATGACCGGCACCAGCCTGATCAAATAAGCTGTTTAAACGACAAAACGAGGCAATTCCCTTCGGAGGCTGCCTCGTTTTTTGACTTATACTTTACTTACGCCTTACTTTGCGTTTTTCTGCTTTACAAATTCGATTGCTTCTTTTCCCGACAGGTGGTCAATGGAAATTTCCACCATCACAACCTGATTGAAAGAACCGTCGATTTCCTTTGCCAACGCTTCTTCTGTCTCATCAGGAGAGTATCTCTTTGCTAAAGCTGCCAAAGCAGCTCTCTTTTCCGCAGGCTCTTCCAAAACTCTTGCCTTACCAAAAGCGATTGCGCTGCGGAAATAGGTGGTAAATTCTTCCGGTGGATATTCCCTTTCTATTTCTTCCCGATCGATTTCCTCTCTCTTTACCATCGATTTAATGCGCTTAGTCTGAGAATCATTGACATGCTTTTCCAGGAAAGACTTTGCATCGTCGCTCAAATCCTTACCGTGTTTTTCGTTGAAATCTGACACCTTTTCCTGAAATTCATCCCATTCAGGCTGCTTTTTCTTCTTCATCCATTCAGTCACAAAGTGCAGCGTCAAACCGAGCACCAGTATCACGATGAAAAGTATCAATTTCGGAATAATTCTTTCTGCGTCGCTCATACTGCCACCTCCCACTATCATGATAAAGCCCTTTTATTGAATACATTATATCATATCTAAGTAGTAATGTAAAGATTGGTAGGTGGAATTTTCTTATAATTCTTATAGTTTATATTTCCCGATGATTTTTTCAGCAACTTTGATTCCGTCGCATGCTGCACTCATGATGCCTCCTGCATAGCCGGTTCCCTCTCCAGCCGGATAAAAGCCGCCGAAAGTGCCTTCCATATTCTCGTTTCTGGCAAAACGAACCGGTGAAGAGCTTCTCGTTTCCACAGCTGTAAGGACTGCCCTGTCATCGTCAAAACCGGCAAGTTTTCTGCCAAGATGCGGCATCGCCTCTTTGATGGATTCCACTGCAAAATCAGGGAGTGACCCTGCTACCCCATCTGCGCTTTTTCTGCCGTCTCTAAATTCTCTCCATGTGGTCTTCGGGGCCTGATAGGTTCTGCCGCCCAGCTCAAAGGCCAGCTTTTCATATTTTTCCTGAAATTCGATTCCCGCCAGCGGACTCGGTGATCCGAAATCCTCGCAGCGTACATCGACCAAAAGACCGCTGTTGGCAGTGCCGCTGTTTCTCGCCCGATTGCTCATGCCGTTGGTCACCACGCCGCCCTCCTGTGAGGAGGCAACCACAACCTGACCGCCCGGACACATGCAGAAGGTATAGACCCCTCTGCCGTTTGCGCAGTGATAAGAAAGCTTGTAATCAGCCGGCGGAAGCCCTTTTGCACCGCCATACTGCGCCTTGTCAATCACCTCCTGCGGGTGCTCAATCCGCACGCCAATGGAGAAAGGTTTCTGCTGCATTTTAACCCCTCTACCGGCAAGATAGCGGAAAGTGTCTCTGGCGCTGTGGCCGATGGCAAGCACCACATCTTCTGTAAAAATTTCCTCTTCTCTGCCGTCTTCCACCACCACGATGGATTTTACCTCTTTATTTTTCGTCTTAACCTCCACAAAGCGGGTATTAAAGCGGACTTCGCCGCCGAGGCGAATGATTTCTTCTCTGATATTTTTTACGACGGTTCTAAGCACGTCCGTACCGATGTGCGCCCGCTGCTTATATAGAATGTCCGGGTCTGCGCCCGCTCTGACAAAATCAGAGAGAACCTTTCGGATTCTCGGATCTTTAATGCCTGTCGTCAGTTTTCCGTCGGAAAAAGTACCTGCGCCGCCCTCGCCAAACTGGACGTTGGACTCAGGATTCAAAATCCCCTCTGCCCAAAATTTTTCCACATCCAAAACTCGCTGCCCGATAGGCGCACCTCGCTCGATAATCAGCGGTTTCAGCCCCCGTCTTGTAAGGGTCAGGCCGCAAAACATGCCGCAAGGGCCAAAGCCGATAATGACCGGTCTGTGGTGCATCTCCTCCTTGCCGCAGGAAACTTCCGGATAAGTCATGTCCGGCGCTTCTTCCACGCCGGTCTTTCCGCCGGTTTTCAGGTTGATATATTCCCTCGGCCGCTGTCGCCTCACCACAGAAAAGTCTACAGAGTAGACCATTTTTATATCGCTTTTATCTCTGGCATCGATGGATTCTTTGACAACTTCCACATCGGTCAAAATGTAATCCCTGTTTCCCAGTTTTTTTAATATTTTTTTCGGTAAATCCGCTGTGCTCTCATTTAGGCTCAGTTTCACCTGATGAATTCTGTATCTGGGCGTCATTTTGCCATCTCCCTTCCTGCTTTCATGCCGCTTTCCCATGCGTGCTGCAGATTAAATCCGCCGCAAGGGCCGTCGTAGTCCAAAACTTCTCCCGCAAAGTAAAGACCCGCCGTCACCATTGATTCTAACGTCTTAGCCGATACTTCCGAAAGCGCTACGCCGCCTTTGGTCGCCTGAGCAAAATCCCAGCCTTTCACGCCCTTTGGCGATAAGGCGAATGCTTTTAATGCTTTGCTGCAGGCTGCCGTATCATCACCTGCCTGCTCATAAATCATCTCCGCAATAGGCTTTCTAACCAGATACTGAAGGAGATTCCGGCCTTTCAACCCTTTGGCTTTTCTAAGTTCCAAAATACTTTCCATTTCCTCCCGCTCAGGGAAAAAATCTATCTCAATGCTGTAATCGTCAAATCCATTTTCAAAGCTGGCTCCCTGCGGCAGCAGCAGATATCGAGACAGGTTAAACACACAGATGCCTGAAATACCTGTCTTAGTAAACTGCACCTCGCCTTTTTCCGCAAAAATTTCCTCCTTTTGGTAGAGCAGTCTGACTTCGCCCTTGGCACGAATACCGGAAAGCTTTTCCAGATTTTCTTTCACATCTACCGCAGTCAAAACCGGAATCGGTTTGTTGACCCGGTGTCCCAGTTTTTTCGCAAAGCGAAAGCCGTCTCCCGTACTTCCAAAAGCTGAACCGGCTTTACCGCCACAGGCGATCAGCACTTTCTCTGCATGGATTTCCTTGTTCTTCAGTTCGATGACAAAGTTCTCCTTTTTCTCGATGGAAAGCACTTCGGAAGATGTCATCACAGAAATGCCCAAATCCTGAATCCTCTGTTCCAGCACCTCACGAACCGCCGCCCCCTCCTCTGTATAAGGGTAAATGCGCCCCGCTTCATCAGTTCTTGTCAAAAGCCCCAGCCTCTCGAAAAACGCCAAAGTCTCCCCTACATTTGGACAGGCTGCATTGGAAAGGTTGCATTTCCCGTTACCGGTTGCAGAAATCTTCCGCCCCAGCTGATTCTTCTTTTCTATGATCAAAATGTTTTTGGCAGGATTTTCTTCTTTGGCACAAATCGCCGCCGTCATGCCGGAAGCGCCGCCTCCGATAATGCAGATATCAAACATGGTTGTTCCTTTCGTTCTCTTGGGAAAGCAGGAGCTTTCGTGGGTTAGGTCATGCGCCGTACCTTTCTGCCAATCGAACTTCACTTTCAGTTCGTTCTCTTGGGAAAGCCTCGCGTTTACGCACCTATCCCAATTCGTTTTGCGAATTGATGGAAGGTGCTATACAGGAATTGCCCAGCTTCAGCTGGCATGCAATTCTTCAGTTGACCTACCAACGCTTCAAGCTTCGCTGCGCTCGCTTTCATCGGGTTAGGTCATAAAAAACAGGATTCCTCGCGTTTGAGAAACCCCGTCTGCATGCTACAGTGTTTTGTCCTCGGGTGTATTATTCTCTCCAATCGGCTCACTGATTATTTCATGAAATTCTTTCGCTTCTTCAGCAGCTTTTACGGCATTCTTCGCCTTTCTGGCTTTCTTGATTGCCTTTTTCATTTCTTTCTTGGCTTCTTTTGCCGCTTCCTCTGCCTCAGCTATCTTTTCGTCCTTGGTTTTAATCAAATCCGGCTTGTTATATACAATATCGAATCCAATTTTAATCACATTAGCGCCCTGCACCACAAAGCAAATTCCCAAAATCATCAGTACTGACAAATGCAGCAGCGACGCATTAAAGAAGGCATATACGCCGATAGCAAAGTTAAGCAAACTTACCACGAAAGACCAGTAAAAATCGATATTCTTCTCTTTTATCTCCGTCTCAAATGCCAAAACGCTGAAACCTCTGATACCGGAAATCATACTCCACATTCCGAACACCACCGGCACCGCAATATCAGCAGCCAGTCTGCCGGTCAGCACCACGATACCTAAGATAAATGTAGTAAGTCCGTCAATGAGCACCCAGTGCCCTGCGTCCACATCGTTACGAATTCTCTTATATACAAAACATTCCACAAGTCCTACAATCATCAGAACGATTCCGACCGGAAATGCAAGTGACAGAAATGATAATCCGGCATTTGCGATGGAAAATACGCCTAAGAAAGTAAGCAGAATGCCCGCAATTACAGTAATAATTCTCACCTACGAAGACCTCCTTGTCTTATTCATACTGTAGACATTATAATGGCTGGCGGCTGTAAAGTCAAGAAACAGCTCTGCGCTGTATGCTGCCGGGTTTGCTACTGCTGCTGTGGCTGGCACGGTACAAGATTGTCCGCTGCTAAGGCTGTGGCTGACACGACGCAAGACTGTCGACAGCTGTAGCCGGGGCTGACACGGAACAGGATTGTCCGCTGCTAAGGCCGTGGCTGGCACGGGCAAGATTATCGACAGCTGCGGTCGTGGCTGACACGGCTGAGTGACAAATTTCCGATTTTCCCTCGATTTTGTCATCAAATCAAGGGATTTATCATCAGAAAACGGTCATTTTCCGGAGGAAAATTGACAAACCGGACAGATTTCTGAAAATGTGTCATTTCTGTCATGGTTTTTTGAGGAAAACGTTGACTAAATTGACAAAATCACGGATTTTTGTCAATTCTGTCACACCACAAGGCCATCGACCGTCACACCACAAGGCCATCGACCACCACGTCCAAAGGCAAGCAACCCAAATCCGTTATGCCACCGCAGGCACAACTTCCAGAGAAACACCTTTTCCAAGGCGCGCTGCAAGCTTTTCAAGAAAACCGCCTGTGCCGCAAGCGCCGGGAGATTCCCCTACCACAACACGGTCCGCACCGTTTTTCTCTGCAAGTTTTGCAAGAGTTCCGATTGCATCCTGCGACCTTTCCACAGTCAGCTGCGCCCCTGCTTCTTTTGCTTTCTCGTAAAGAAATTCCAAGGCTTCTCCCTCCTTGCTGCTGCTGAGAAAGTTTTCATTTTCAGGTGCAATATGTATTACAAAAATCTGTTCCCCGCCGGAGCGCTGCAGCGATTTTCCATAGTCGATAAGCCGCTGGCAGGTCTTCTGTTTGGTTACACAAACCATAATATTTCCCATAAAGTCCTCCAATAAAATCTACTGTAACCAGTATAGCACATTTTCTATATGTAATTGTGATTGTTATTTGAAAGAAGTATGGTAAAATAAAAATATGGACAGAGTAATTTTACATTGTGATATGAATAATTTTTATGCGTCGGTGGAGCTTTTGTCTAGGCCCGACCTAAAAGACGTGCCGGTGGCGGTCTGCGGAGATCCCGAAGGCAGACACGGTATTATCCTTGCCAAAAATCAGCTGGCAAAGGCTGCCGGTGTTGTCACTGCAGAGACCGTTTGGCAGGCTAAGAAGAAATGCCCAGGCCTTCAGTTTGTGCGCCCTCATCACGATAAGTACAAGGAATTCAGTGACCGCATCAATAAAATTTATCTGGAATATACTGACATGGTAGAGCCTTTCAGTATCGACGAATCCTGGCTTGACGTAACCGCCAGCCAGAAGCTTTTCGGCAGCGGCAGACAGATTGGAGATATCATCCGAAACAGAATTAAGTCGGAGTTGGGTCTGACCCTGTCTGTAGGCGTTTCCTACAACAAAATCTTCGCCAAGATGGGCAGCGAATACAAAAAGCCTGACGCTACCACAGAAATTACACGGGAAAATTTCAAGGATATGCTTTGGAGCAAACCTGCCGGCGAACTTTTCTTTGTCGGCTTTGCCACAGCGGAAAAGCTGAAAAATCTTAACATTCATACCATCGGCGATTTGGCCCTCGCAAACCCAAAGGCCTTAGAAGCCCTTCTCGGAAAGCAAGGCGCTCTGCTTCACAGCTATGCCTGCGGCATGGACGACAGTCCTGTTTGCCTTTACAATCAGCGGGAGAAAATCAAGTCCGTGGGAAACGGCATTACTTTCCGCAGAAATTTGGCAGGTCTTGAAGATATTACCACTGCTTTGACCGGTCTTTCCGACACCGTCGCCAGCCGTCTGCGCAAATACCAGATGAAATGCTTTGGCGTCAAAGTCGACATCAAAGACCCGGCCTTTAAGACCATTTCCCGGCAGAAACAGCTTTTAGTTCCGACCAATCTTGCTGCGGATTTAAAAAAAGCCGCCCTGGAGATTATCAAAACCTCCTGGCGACTTTCCGATCCAATTCGTCTGCTGACCCTAACCGCAATCAATTTGACCGATGAAACCTGCGAAGAACAGATTTCCCTTTTCGATGCGCCGGAAGAGTCCCGCGAAAAAGGAGAATCCATCGAGCGCACCATGGACGATATCCGAAAAAAATTCGGAGACAGCTCCATCACTTTCGGTCAGATGATAGATAATGATTTGGGGATTGATTTGTAAAAAAGGAGGTTTCACTCTGATGACTAACAAGCAGAAGATTTTAAAATTCTTTATCGTTCTTATTGTTATTAGTGCGGTCTTAATCGTATATAAACTAAGTACCACTCCTTCGTCGTACAAGGTCATGGATTTCAAAGAGTCTTATGCCGATATAATCGACCTTGGTCCTAAGGAAAATGGAATTGAAATTCCCATAGAATTAGAAACCGACAGCGAAATTCTTTTTCATATTGAAAATTCCTCGACAGGCAGAGCAATCCTCGAAAAGAAAATAGACGATACCTGGTCAGAGATCAAGGTTTCCGATAAAAGCAACATCTATGGATTTAGGTTTTTTGCAGAAAAAGGCTCTTATCGTATTAAGGCCGGACCATTTCATAATCCTTATCTTGAATACGGCGTAACTCCAAGAGACTCCAAGCCGGCTTATGGCAAAGAGCAGGCTAGACTGATTAAATCAACAAAATATGTCAGCAACTGGTTTACAAATGCTGAACCCCAATCCCATTGGTATAAAGTTGAAATTCCAAAAGAAAAAGAAGTATCTTTGGTATTTTTTACCAGCCAAAACTGGGAAGAATTTGCTTTTCACGTGAAAATTTATAATACCGCTGGCAGCGTTCTCTATGAAACTGAGCTCATAGAGGATTTGAATCCCAATGAAAATCCCGAGGATATGTTCCAGGGAATTCTGCCGAAAGGTATCTATTACATAGAAATTGCAAAGTCAAATCCTAACAGCAGCGGTGGATATGGTATCGGCTATGAAAAATAGCCAATCAAAGCCCCTTACACTTCCACAAACTGCACGCTTTCAACGGCTTCGATGCGCAGGAGGTACTCCTCCTGCGTTTTGTTATCCAGCCTTAGTTTTATCCATGTATCATCGGCATCGAGAATCAGGCATGGTTTCTTATACAGGCTATAATCCATCAGATCCAAAGATGTTTCTATTTTGACGATCTTTCCGATACTCTTTTGTAGAATCTCCTGCAAAGATACTTTTTCCTTGTCGACATAGCCGGATTCCTTTGCAAAAGTTTTCAGCTTCTCCACTTCTTTTGCGAGAGACGATACCTTAAACCACGCAAAAAGACCAAAGAGAAATCCTCCAACACCAAAAAATTCCATTACCGTTCCTCCTTTTCAAATTTGATGGAGGCGATGGAACTGATTGGAATCAGCTTTGTTTCGGTTTTCTTACCGGCCTTATATTCCACATATGCCCAAGCGCCATCAAAGTCTATAATCTTCTTTTTCCCGCCGCCAATATCAAACTCTATTGCATCATCGTAGAACTGAATATGCACCGTCCGATTTTTAGCCTCAAGAAGCAGCCTCGATACCGGATTTTCTACAGCCTTTTGCACCGCTACGCCCGGCTCGTTATTTTTATCATTCAACAGATAATCGCAGCTGACATCCAAAATGCCGGCCAGATTAACAAGCTTTTCCATTTCCGGATAAGCAGTCTGTGACTCCCACCTTGAAACCGTCTGCCGACTGACATTCATTAGTTCCGCCAGCTGCTCCTGTGTCAAATTCTTTTCTCGTCTCGCCTGCGCGATTTTTCTTCCAATTTCCATCGCATGCCTTGTATGATGTATTTAGTCCAAATACATCAATACGCTCCTTTCTTCTCAACTTTGATATAATCGTTAGTAACACTGTGGACTTTTTATCACATTTTATAGCTTTGACTATTTGAAGG
>JAAGKN010000908.1_pt1 | contig 73506 bp, 66 predicted proteins | sample 6206371 | NCBI WGS metagenome assembly JAAGKN01 (sample SAMN11533720, study PRJNA540317) | gut metagenome | isolation source: fecal pellets from male and female animal of same cohort | host: Peromyscus leucopus | place: USA:CA | collected 2017 | reverse complement strand
TCGTGATTATCTGGCATTAGGAAATACTAAAGCCTTTGACCGTCAGGGGCAAAACGGTAAGCAATACCACAAAAAGAAAATTGCTGCGCATTAGTGAATTGGATGAGAATTCAGATACATATAATATGTCAGCCTATCTGATTGCGCAGCTTGGTAAGAATTATACAGATGGCGCAAATACAAGAATTACAGGGAAAGAGCTGGTCGAACTGGCATGGACTGTGATAGAGGATGCGCAATATATGCTTGGCGGCATGGTGGTATTCTTGGAAGCAGAGAATGAGGAAAAACTGCTGAATTTCTATAAAGCAAACCGTTTCTCGCAGTTTGACACCAGACAGACCATATCGGATACAGATGAAGCGCATGAACTGGTACAGCTTTTAAGGCTGCTCTGAGGTGATTTGGCGAATGGAAATTAAAATATAATGGTTAATAAATACTGTAAAAATGTTTATCAGAATATATGTTTATACATGAAGCATTGAGGTATTTGTATGTGTGATGTAAAGAAGTATGAAAGTATATATAATGAAATACAAAATCTTCAGCCTGAAGATACATTGCAGCTTGTTTTAGAAGCAGAAACAGAAGAACAAAGAGATTTTTATGAAATGGTAGGAGACTTTCTTCTACAACAGAGGCAAAAGCAGATAGTAGAGAGGAAGCTTTTCTAGTGAAAAGATATATTGAATGGAGCATTAATAAAATGAAGATAGTTTTGGAGGTTATAGTAAATGAAGAAAAAGCTAATCATTATCGTAGCCGCTGTAATAGTATATTTAGGATGTGTGATGTTTTTGTATAATAAAAAGATAAATACAGAAGAGAAAGGAGAACCTGTTCAGATAGCAATAGATCATGGTGAATTATTAGTTAGTTCAAAGGAAGGATATCATTCTGTTACGGTATATAAGAAAGAAAACTCATTAACTGTATATGCAGAATCGGATGCAGGTTTTTTTGACGGTGCGCAATTTACAGTGGAAACGCAAGGGGAAGTAGAATCGGAAGATATTGAGGTTATATGGACCACTCTAGGCGGTGGAACAGAAAAAACAGAAACGAATGATTTTATTATTGCAGAAATAAAAATATCTGAAAATGATAATTTGATTTTTGATACTAAGGTTAATTTTGCCAAAAAAGGTTTTGAGGCAATTGAAGATGTTTTTGAAGAACTAATGAAATAATTTAAACATATTTTGATATTTGTTTATACAATGGTATTAGTTAACTGCCACACAGGAGAAGGGGCTTGCTTTTTTGAGAATTCCTTCTCCTGCCGATAAGCATTCTCAACCGTTGCATCAAACCCATCGGGTAAATATTCGGCAGGAATATATTCTTTATAATCAATATCCATAAAATAATTACAGAAGATAATTTCCACGTAGATAATCTGTTGACTGTTTTGGTCAGTCAATGCATAGACAAAACCATAATAGTCGTCGGCGTAAATGGCAAGCAGATCATAATCGGTAAAACCGGATACGCCGTAGTAACCGACGTATTCGGTGGAAGGGTAACTTTTCAGGCGTTCCAATTCCAGATTCCATGAAGGCTCATCATAATCAACCACAAGGTAGGACAGATATTGAGGGTCCCATGGATTGTAATAGATCATTTTGTAGTCTGCAACATTCATGTCTGCGGCAATCTGTGTGGGAAATATGGACTCATCCATATTGCATTTATTATGGTATTCTTCGCGCGCATCTTCCCCGATATACTCGTTATATTGAGAGATATCATCGTTTATTTCTATTCGCGCGGATGCGCTGACCATGTATGGTAAACCTAACGTTACAAGAAGCATTAAGGAAAGCCAGACAGTGGATCAGTTCGTTTACGGTGATACCAAGTTCATATGTCAAATCTTCCAGAATGGCGTAATCGGGCATGTTTTTTCCAGTTTCCCAGCGGGACACCGTTTTGTTGTTAACACCCAGCTTTTCTGCAAGCTGTGCCTGTGTCAGTCCTTTTTCTTTTCGCATAGCGGCAATAAAATTTCCGATCTTTTCCTGATTCATATGGATGCTCCTTAGTGTTCCAATTCCTAATTAACTATACAATTAGAAATTGGAACACTAGTGTCTTGTATAGAAACTTGTTTTCACTCATTTAGTATAGGTAAATGCGTCGAAAATGTACAGGACATAAAGTGAGAATCCGCTGAGGAATCGATAAAATAAGGTTGTAACAAGGCTGTGAATATGTTTATAATAAAGATAATCGGATAAAATGATGAAGATTATGTTGAAATTATTTTTGAGATGCACAGAATATTATAGAAGGAAGTGATTTTATGATATTGACAGATGTGACGATTCAAGTTCCGGATGGGATGGTTATGTATATGAAGCCGCAGAATCAACATACGGAGTTGGTCAGGAATGCCCTTTTGCTTTATCCATATATCAATAATGAAACAATATCTCATGGCAAAGCAGCAGAGATTCTAGGCATTGCAAAGTACGATTTAATTGAGTTATATGATAGTTTGGGATTGGCTTATTTATCTATGGATATTAGAGAAGTAGAAGATGAAGTAGAGGCATGGGAAAAAGTGAAAGGAGAAGAAGTTAAATAAAGAGGAAGTGCTAAAGTGTGTAGATATTTTAAAGCATAATGGCAGGCATATTGATGATAGACTATACGGACAATTAATTCAAAAACTTGCGGAATAATTATTGCAGACTAATCAAAGATTTGACAGATTCTCAAAAGTAAAGCGCAGTCCGTACATGACATTTTTTATGAAACTGCGCTTTTAAAATATAGTTTATCTATTTCCTATGCAACACAAACGCCTCATAAGGCTTCAACACCATCTTAGCGTTGTCATAGCTGTTTTCCATATTGGAAATCAGGCAGGGCATTCCCACGAACTCATCGGGAATGGTAAAGTCTGTCTCATGGTCACAGAAACTGCACACTACAAGCAGTTTTTCCTTCTCCAATGTTCTGGTATATACAAACAATTCCTCACTGTCCATAAGAAGCGGCTCGTATTTGCCGTATACCATAACTGGATTTTCTTTTCGCAGCGCAATCAGCTTCTTATAATAATGGAATACGGAATCCGGGATCTGCGGTCTGAGCCTTGGCGTTGATCTCTTTATAGTTGGGATTGACGGCGATCCAGGGTGTTCCGGTGGTAAATCCGGCTTGTTCGGAGTCGTCCCACTGCACCGGGGTTCTGGCGTTGTCACGGCTCTTGAAGGTGATGCACGGCCAGAATACTTTATGGGACAACGGACCCTCGGCGCACCATTCTTTGTAGGCATTGATACTCTCGATATCGCGGAAATCCTCAGGGCTTTCAAAAGGATAATTGGTCATGCCCAGCTCTTCACCCTGATAGATATAGGGCGTGCCCTGCAGCATATGCAGGCAGGTGGCCAGCATTTTGGCGGAAACTTCCCGGTACTCGGGGCGGTCGTCGCCGAAGCGGGAGACGGCGCGGGGCTGGTCGTGATTATCCCAGAACAGGCTGTTCCATGCTTGACCATACAAGTCAGTCTGCCAGCGGGACAGGGTTTTCTTCAACGTGGTGAGCGGGATTTTTTCATCGGTCCATTTTCCGTATTTTCCGTCGCCTTCCACATGCTCAAACTGGAATACCATATTCAGTTCATGAGTGTCTTCACCGGCATATTGTTTTGCCAGTTCTGTTGTCACACCGGCGGTCTCACCGACTGTCATGATATCGTATTTTGACAGTACTTTTTCATTCATTTCCTGAAGGTATTTGTGGACATTCGGACCGTGCACGCAGTATGGACCGAAGTCCCCATATAAACCGTTTACTTGCCGTCCGGCATTTCTTTTGTCTTGGAGATCATGCTGATCACATCCATGCGGAAACCGTCGATGCCTTTGTCGCACCACCATGTCATCATGTCAAACACTTCCTGACGCACCTTCGGGTTATCCCAGTTCAGGTCAGGCTGTTTTTTGGAAAAAAGGTGCAGATAGTACATAGCCGTTTCTTCGTCATACTGCCATGCGGAACCGCCGAAGCAGGAGCCCCAGTTGTTGGGAGGCGTCTGTGCATCTTTGCCCTCGCGCCAGATATAGTAGTCGCGGTATTCGTTGTCCTTGGATTTGCGGCTTTCCATAAACCATTTGTGCTCATCGGAAGTATGATTTACCACCAGATCCATGACGATCTTGATTCCCCGCTCATGTGCTTTAGCCAGCAATTCATCGAAGTCCTCCATCGTGCCGAATTCATCCATGATTGCCTGATAATCGCTGATATCATAGCCGTTATCATCGTTTGGGGATTTGTAGACGGGAGAGAGCCAGATCACGTCGATCCCCAGATATTTCAAATAATCCAATCGGCTGATGATTCCCTGCAAATCTCCGATACCGTCCCCGTTGCTGTCCATAAAGCTGCGCGGGTAAATCTGATAAACAACTGCTTCTTTCCACCAAGTTTTTTTCATAGTTTTCCTGCTCCTTTTCTTATATAATAGGAAATACCGCCAAAGAGTGGAAGAACCGAAGGTTCTTCCCAAGATAATCTGCGAAGCAGATTTTCTTGTTTTGTAGTAGTGCTTATAGTCCGTCTTCAAGGACTGTGTGAATATGCTTTACGTTATAGAAATTTGCGATCACATTTCCAGTATTAACACCTGATACCCGTATAATCTGATCGTATCATTTTCCGATACAATATCTTTATAATTGTTCAAAAGTACTTTTTTATATGCAGATGGAAGTACGACTTCCTGCGTTTCTTTCTGATAATTTCCAATCACCAACAGCGTTTTGTCGGCTTTCCGGTAGTATGCCATCAGGTTATGACGCTCTTCCCATACAGGTTCCAGTGCGCCGTACACAACGGTTTCCTTATAGACAGCATCTTTGCGGAGTGCAATCAGCTTTTTATAAAAATTCCAAACGGAATCTGAATCCGTAAGCTGTGCCTCGGCGTTGATTACAGTATAATTCGGATTGACTCTAAGCCATGGTGTTCCGGTGGTAAAACCTGCATTTGTGCTGTCGGACCACTGCATGGGGGTACGGGCGTTATCACGGCTGTATCTGGACACTGCCTTAAGGGCGTCAGCCGGTGAAAGCCCTGCATTTAGTGCGACCTGATATTCATCGAGTGTGGAGATATCGTCTACTTCCTCAATGGACGAAAAGGTTGTATTTTCCATGCCGAGTTCCTGTCCCTGATAGATAAAAGGAAGTCCGCGCAGCATAAAGTTCAGTGCCGCCAGCATTTTCTTGCTTTCCGGGCAGCAGTCGCCCTCGGGAATATAACGGCTGACGCCGCGGGGTTCGTCGTGGTTTTCGATGATATTGGACAGAAAACCGATATCGCCGACCTTTGCCTGTGACTCGAAACAGCATTTTTTATAATCATCCGGCGTGATAGGTTTGGCGTCGTACCAGCCCTTTTCGCTTCCGCCGAAAATGGTTTCGTTGAAATCAAACATACTGGAGAAATAACCGTTGTCCCCGATGAAATCCGGTATTTCTTCCGGTTTCTCGTTGAATACTTCACCGACGGCAAAAGCGTCATATTTCTTGAATGTGCGGTCGCGCATTTCGCCAAGAAATTCTCCGATACCAGTTGCCTCTTCCAGCATGGCGTGGATACTGCAAAGACCGTCTTCTCTGTCCGGGGTATAGTTTTTAAAAGGCAGAGCTTTTTTGATATTGATGATCGCGTCGATGCGGAAGCCGCCCAGCCCTTTGTCCAGCCACCAGTTGATATTTTTGTAGACTTCCTCGCGAAGTTCCGGATTCTCCCAGTTTAAGTCCGGCTGTTTCTTGTGGAAAACATGAAGGTACTGTTTGTTGGTGCCGGGAAGGTCTTCCCATACGGGACCGCCGAAATAGGAGCGCCAGTTGGTGGGGAGTTCGCTCGATTTTTTGTCTCTTAAGTAAAAGAAATTGCCGTACTTTCCGTCCGGGTCTTCGCAGGCTTTCCGAAACCACTCGTGTTCGTCGGAACAGTGGTTGACTACCAGATCCATGAGGATGTACATATTACGTTTTTTTGCCTCGGCAATCAGCATCTCCATATCTTCCATGGTGCCGAAACGGGGATCAATGTTGTAATAATCCGAGATGTCATAGCCCTGATCTGCCAGAGGGGACTGATAGCAGGGGGACAGCCAGATGATGTCTACGCCCAATTCTTTCAGATAATCCAGCTTGCTGATGATTCCGGGAATATCGCCGATGCCGTCGCCGTTGGAATCATAAAAGCTTTTCGGGTAAATTTGATATGCTACTTTGTCATGCCACCATTTTTTGATCATAGTTGTACCTCCTGAGGACCGAAGCGTTATGGGAGTTGCATAAAACTGTAAGACTCCTAAATGAAATCAATGATTATTGTGTTTATTTTATTGACTTTTACATGGGAAGTCTTACGATTATATGATTTAAAAATACGATATTATGACTTTTTATACAATGCGTCTGTCAGAAACGATTAGATACTAAAGGATTATGGAGAGAGAAGGATTCATATATTTTTCCGTGCAATCCAAGCGACTGAAAGTTGCCATTTTACATATTCTTTATTGCCTGTTCAAATTCCTGTTCTGTATCCACAAAATGGTATGGTTCATATTCTCCATAAGCAGATGGTCTGCTTATAGTCACTAACTGAATCTGTTCGTACCCGATTTCCTGTATAAGATGTTCTTTAAAATCAGCCAAGTGTGAGCCATGTGTGGTTTGCAGGGCGAGGCAGCCTGTATCATCAAATTTCTTTGCAATCAAGTAGCACATTCTTTAATTCCTCCTTAAACTCATTTTCATTTCTAATCTCAGCATTTTCATATGCATGCCTTAAATGCTGCCCAATGCTGTTTTCATACGATTTTTTATAGATATATTTATGGAGCCAATTGTTTATTTGCCTGTCATAATAAGTATTATATTGTATTTCAATTGGATAATGAAAGTTATCTAATTGATAATATGCATGGACTCCCCGATAGCCATCATCATAAGCTTTTCCGCCGGACATATCGGCAATTCGTATCTGGTTACAGTTTTTTAGTAATAATACACCTTCATAGTTATCACAAAGTGCCCGAAACCCCAACATATCATTAAATACTTTTCCAGCCTGATAATCGGGATAATAGCGTTCATACTTCAAAAAGGCTGATTGTATACTTTTGATTCTGTAGTCAATTGCAATGTCATGAAGATATTCGCATGTATCATACCATTTATTTATTTTTTTCAATTCATCAAATAATATTTCTTTATCAAAATAGTGTAAATTCTTTTTTAAATTGATATTCATATTTGAATGATATGATAATTTTTCCAGTGTTTCTAAGGATAAGCCATCTTTTTTCAGGATATTTTCGATTGTCGGCGGCATATTACGGGCTCCTTTATATCATAATCTTTTATCTCCATCAGTTCCCTTTTTCCAGCACATATATCCATGGTAAAGATTCATAGCCTAATAACAGGGCGATTCATGATCTAATAATCTTGCTATATCATACTATGTTTGACTGCTCATTACAAGGCATAGAAAATAGTCGGGTGCATGTTTAACGATTCTCCTCATTAAAATGTTTCCGATACTGTAATGGTGTTGTCCCCGTATATTTGCGGAATTCCCGCAGAAAATTTCCCAGATTATTGAATCCGCAGTTCAGACAGATATCCGTCACGGGCAGATCGGTCTCTTCAAGGAGCCGTCTGGTCTGCTTGATACGGTATTCATTGATATATTCCATCGGCGAACGCCCGATCGCCTTTTTAAAAAGCCGGCAGAAGTATTGCTCATTCAGGTTCACCTGTCCGGCAAGATCGGCTATATATATTTTTTCAGGATAATTATCTTTAATATAGGTAAGAACTGTCTTAATGCATTCCACGCGCTTATCCAGATTTTTCTCCGTAGGAGTAAAAAGTTGGTGTGCGGAGAGGGTGGCGAGAATGTAGAGCAATGAGGATTTAATATATAATTGACTGGTTAAGTCATCAGTAACCCGACTACTGTCTGTAGGTATGGATTCCGCCTGTCCGAAAGAATGCATAATATCCATAAAAGCATTCTTGATCGGTGCGAAAGCGGGGTGCTCCGGCGTCATGCACCTCGGGAAGAGCAGTCTGCCGTTCTGGATTGGCTTGATCAAGTGTATCTGCGCCTCATCATAGGAGTCAAAACTCAGAATGCCGGGAGAAAAAACGACGGCATCTTCCCAATGACTTTCGGCAGTTTCCGTGATAATGCTGTGCAGTTCGCCGGGATTGATAAAATAAAGGCACTCTGAGCTGGCAGGAAAGGACTCCATATTGATCTCCAGCCGAAATTTCCCGCCGGAAAAGTACAGGATTTCCGCCTCCTCATGCCAATGATGCTTAACGAGTACACCCTTCCCAGTAGAATGAGTGCGGTAGATAGCACAAGGAAAAGACTGCGTTCCATGCGGACGTATCTCTTTCAAATTTAAGTTAGAGGGCTGTCGTTCCATACACCGATTCCTCTCGAAGAAAATATTTGTAACAACTATATATTATAGTAGATACATCGAAATTGTACAGAGGTATCCTAAGTATGGTGACGAAGATAGTAGCTTACTTCTGAATAGTATTTTTAATAATGCGTGAATACTATTTGTCAAGCTGCAAAAATAATCTAAAATACCTGTTGACAGAATGCTAATCTAGGTGTATTATCAATTCATACAAAACCTACTAAATAAGTATGAAATAAAACGAACCGGAACATCGCATAGTAACAGTTCACATTGTTATGCCTGTATAGTTTTTTGAATATATTGAGTGTAGATGTTTCAGAATGGAGGAGATTATGGCAAATATTAAGAAAAGCGCAGCAGAGCTGATCGGCAACACTCCTTTAATGGAGATCACCAATTATGAAAAGAATCACGGAATCACGGATGCAACAATTCTGGTGAAACTGGAATACTTAAATCCGGCAGGTTCCGTCAAAGATCGTATCGCACTGAATATGATTGAGGAGGCAGAGAAGGCGGGTAAACTGAAACCGGGGGCAACGATCATCGAGCCGACATCCGGTAATACGGGAATCGGTCTTGCAGCGGTCGCAGCGGCGAAAGGATATCAGGCAATTCTGACTCTTCCCGAAACGATGAGTGTTGAGAGAAGAAAACTTTTGCAGGCATATGGAGCGAAGCTTGTTCTGACGGAAGGCGCTAAGGGAATGAAAGGAGCGATTGCTAAAGCGGAAGAACTTCAGGAATCGACCCCCGGCTCCATTATCTTAGGTCAGTTTGTAAATCCGGCAAATCCGGCTGTACATAAATCAACCACGGGGCCGGAAATTTGGAATGATACGGACGGCAAGGTAGATATTTTTGTGGCAGGCGTCGGTACAGGCGGTACGATCACAGGCGTCGGCGAGTATCTGAAAGAGCAGAACCCGGATGTGAAGATTGTTGCGGTTGAGCCTGAGAGCAGTCCGGTACTGTCAGGAGGCGCGTCGGGAGCCCATAAGATACAGGGAATCGGTGCAGGATTTGTGCCGGAGGTGCTGAACACAGACGTATATGATGAAATCATCAAGGTTTCTAATGAAGATGCTTTTGCAGCAGGCAAAGCCATTGCAGTGGAAGAAGGTGTACTGGTGGGGATTTCATCCGGTGCAGCGCTTCATGCGGCGACAGAACTTGCAAAGCGTCCGGAGAATAAAGGTAAGACGATTGTGGCGCTCCTGCCGGATTCAGGGGACAGATATTTGTCCACACCGCTGTTTTCTGTAGAGTAAAAGTCCCAAAAACTTGACAAATCCCGTCGTACATACTAAAGTTAGTCAAGGATAAAGGATTACACCCGGCAGATTGATCCGCACGATCATGCCGAGAAAGGATAAATAAGATGGCGGGAATGATAGAAGTACATAATTTAAGTAAGACATTCGTGACGAAAGATGCAGATGTCGAGGCACTGCAGGATATTAACTTGTCGATTCAGGCAGGTGATATCTACGGGATTATCGGTATGTCCGGCGCAGGCAAGAGTACTCTGGTACGATGTCTGAATTTCTTAGAGCGTCCGACCGGAGGTACTGTGGAGATAGAAGGCAGGGATCTTAGCACATTGTCGGAGAAGGAGCTGCGTGCACAGCGTTCCGAGATTGCAATGATCTTTCAGCATTTTAATCTGCTGATGCAGAAAAACGTCATCGACAATATATGTTTTCCTCTTTTGTATGCCGGAGTCGGGGCTAAGGACGGCGGCAGGAAGGGAACTATGAGTAAGAAGGACGCCAGAAAGAGGGCGGAAGAACTTTTGGAGATCGTCGGTATGACGGAGAAAGCGAAATCGTACCCGTCACAGTTATCTGGCGGACAGAAGCAGCGTGTGGCAATTGCCAGAGCGCTTGCGGCTAATCCGAAGATTCTTTTGTGTGACGAGGCGACGAGTGCGCTCGACCCGCAGACGACGCAGTCCATCTTACAGCTTTTAAAACAGATTAACAGAGAATACGGTATTACGATCGTAATCATCACCCATGAGATGTCAGTTGTCAGAGAGATCTGTTCCCATGTGGCAATTATCGGGAATGGTCGTCTTGTGGAACAGGGGAAGGTGGCAGATATCTTTTCCCATCCGAAGACGAAGGAGGCGAAAGAACTGATCGTCAAGGGCAGGGGTGAGGAACGACGTACTCTGGAGAATCACCAGAAGGATCTGATGAAAGGCAAGTGTTGTATCCGTATCGTTTTTTCCGTCAATTCGTCCTTTGAGCCGGTCATTGCCAATATGGTGTTAAAGTTTGGTCAGCCCATCAATATCCTGAGGGCGGATACCAAGAACGTGGAAGGTATTGCCAGAGGGGAAATGATTTTAAGTCTCCCTGATGATGTGCAGATGCAAAAAGAAATGAAAGCATATCTGACGGAGAGAGGACTTGCGGTTGAGGAGGTGGACGGCTATGTGGACTAGTGAAATGACGCTCATGATGTGGGACGGCGTGAAAGAGACGCTTTTTATGACACTGCTGTCTACTTTGTTCGGATATATTCTGGGCATTCCTATGGGAATCGCCCTTGCGGTAACTGATAAAAACGGGGTCAGACCGAATGCGGTCGTTTATAAAATACTGGATGTGATCGCTAACGTGGTCAGAAGTATTCCGTTTTTGATTTTGCTGATTCTGGTAATGCCGCTTACAAAAGCTATTGTGGGCAAAAGTTACGGAACGGCAGCCACAGTCGTACCGCTTACGATAGCGGCAGCGCCTTTTATCGGACGTATGATCGAGTCGTCTATCAATGAAGTAGATCATGGAGTGATCGAGGCGGCACAGAGTATGGGTGCAAGTACCATGACCATCATTATCAGAGTGCTTCTGGTGGAGGCGAGGACTTCTATTCTGGTGGGTGTCACGATTGCACTCGGAACAATTTTGGGCTATTCCGCCATGGCGGGTATCGTCGGTGGTGGCGGTTTAGGTGATATAGCCATGCGCTATGGCTATTACCGTTATGAGAAAGAAATCATGTTTGTAGCGGTAGTGCTGTTAGTGGTATTGGTGCAGATCTTCCAGACACTGGGAATGAAGATGTCAGTGAAGCTGGACAGAAGAAAAAGGTAGTAACATAATTTGAGGAGGAGAAGTATTATGAAAAAGAGATTTATCGCAAGTATTTTGACGGCAGCGTTGGCGCTTGGTACATTGACGGCATGCGGCGGTTCTGATGAGACAGGCGCAACGGCGGATAATGCGGCGCAGACAGGGACAGAGGAGGCTCCGGCAGCAGACGACACAGCACAGGAAGAGACAGAAGCTCCGGCGGCAGATTCAGGTGATGCAGCGGCAGAGTCCAAGGGAACGATCACAGTTGCGGCGTCCGCAACCCCTCATGCTGAGATACTCGAGCAGGCAAAACCGATTCTTGCTGAACAGGGATGGGATTTAGAGGTAACGGTATTTAACGATTATGTACAGCCGAATATGGTAGTGGAGAGCGGCGATTTTGACGCTAACTATTTCCAGCATATTCCTTATCTGGATTCTTTTAATGAAGAGCAGGGAACACATCTTGTCAACGCAGGCGGTATTCACTATGAGCCTTTCGGTATTTATCCGGGTACGAAGAGTGATCTGACAACTCTGGAAAAGGGCGATGTGATCGCAGTGCCGAACGATACCACCAATGAGGCGAGAGCGCTTCTGTTGCTTCAGGATAATGGTATCATTACTTTAAAGGACGGCGTGGGATTAGAGGCAACCGTGAGAGATATCATAGACAATCCGAATGAGATCGAGATTCAGGAGTTAGAGGCAGCACAGGTTCCGAGAGTAAAGGATGAGGTGGCATTTGTAGTCTTGAACGGTAACTATGCAATGGAGGCAGGATTTTCTGTGAGCAAAGATTCTATAGCGTATGAGAGTTCCGATTCAGAGGCGGCGCAGACCTATGTGAATGTGATCGCTGTTAAAGAAGGAAACGAGAGCAGTGATGCGATCAAGGCATTGGTAGATGTACTCAAATCCGATACGATCACAAGCTACATCAACGATACTTATGACGGCGGAGTAATCCCGTTTAAATAATCATGAATATACTGTATATGGTGAGTGAGGGGCTATGGAGACATAGCCCCTTAATTATGATATTAATTTCTCTGATTGACAATGCTTTATAAAAATAGTATACTCATATCCATCAAGCAAATCTATGTGGAAATCTGTCCATATGTTATGGAGTCATTGGTATGTCACCGATATTTTCACATGTTATTTAGAAGCAATAAGGCAAATGCCAACGGAAGAATATGCGATAATTCGTTAATGCGCACACAACGAATTGAACAAATGTTCCGCGTTGACCGAAAGAAGAAAGAGAGGTAAACTTAATGAACAAGGAGATGGTAAACATGACCAATGAAGAGATGTTTTTGGCGCTTATGGGGCGTATGGGCGGAGTGGAAAGCGGTTTAGACAAGCTGGAAAGCAAAATCGATGACGTAGATAAACGTCTGAGTAGCAAAATCGATGACGTAGATAACCGTCTGAGCAGCAGAATGGACAACACAGATAACAGGCTGAATAATCTGAGCGACAAACTTGATGCGATGGAATCCAATATCAACATGGAAATTCAGGCAGTGAGAACAGAGATGGAAGTAGTCAACAAATCGTTGAAACGAGACATTGCTTTCCTTAATGAGAAAATAGACCGCATCATGATTTTAAAAGATGTGGATGGAATTGGGAAAATGAAAATTCGACTTGATGTGCTGGAACAGGGCTATCAGACGATAAAAGAAAAGATTGGCTGAGAAAAGGAACGTGGGAGCCGATGCACAAGGATAAAACAACGAAATATACATTTGACTTAATTTTAACGATATTTCTGCTATTTGTGACTATGGTCATGGGTGTCTTTGCGTTTACAATGTATGTGGATCATTTTACGCAGGAGTCTGATCCTAATCGGTATGACAAGTATTATATCATGATTGCGGAAGACAACAGTTCTTCCTTCTGGCAGTCCGTGTATAAAGGCGCTTACGAGGAAGGGCTTTTGCAGAACAGCTATGTGGATCTGTTAAACGGTGCATTTGACCATAATTATTCCAGAGAGGACATGATGCGGATCGCTATTGCATCGGAGGTGGATGGGATTATCGTGGCAGCGGACGAGAGCGAGGAGATGGAACAGCTCATCAACGAGGCATCAGCAAAGGGGATTCCGGTAGTCACATTGTACGGGGATAACACGCAGAGCGACAGGTGTACTTTTGTGGGAATCGGCAGTTATGATCTGGGGCGGGAATACGGTAGGCAGGTGCTCGAAATCGTACATAGAAAGCAGCTTCCGAAAGCGCAGGTGAAAGTCATTCCGCTTTATGATGAGAACGGGGAGAGATTGATGTGGACGGAGAGAGTGGAGTATCCGCCTGTCAGGGTGATGGTTCTTGTGAATGTCAATACACAGGATTCGGGTCAGAATATACTCTGTTCCGGCATTCAGGAGACCATTGAAAATGAGAAGGCTGAAGGGCAGGAGGTGGAACTGTCACTTGTCTCCATCGATGATACCAGTACTTTTTCGGTGGAGGAATCAATACGGGATATTTTCATGGAAGGGGACTTGCCCGATATTATCATATGTCTCAATGAACTGAATACAACCTGTGTCTATCAGGCGGTGGTGGATTATAATAAAGTGGGTCAGGTCAATATTCTGGGGTATTACGATTCAGACACAATCTTAAAAGCGATTGACAGAAACGTGATCTATGCGACGGTAACAATCGATGCTGCGCAGATGGGGAAATATTGTGTGGAGGCTTTGACGGAGTATAATGCATTTGGCAACACGAGTCAGTATTTTATTGCAGACATTGAGCTGATTAATAAAGACAATGTGGCGGAGTATCTGGACGGAGGTGATGCAAAAGATGAGTAAGAGAATGCATTTAATCTCCGATATGTCGCTTCAGGGCAAGATTAGTGGTATATATATTTTGATCCATCTTTTCGTGTGTCTGGTCAACGTTCTTCTGATTCTCGGAATCAACCGCATGTCCGGCGAGATGGAGATGGTGTACCGTGACAATCTGAATCTGAACGAATTGTCGGAATCGCTAGATGCTGTGCAGGGCAGTATGACTGATTACTTGAATGCCAAGACAAGTGATTCTTTGGAAGAATATTACAGAAATTCGCAGGATTATATACAGCTTATAGAAGGACTGGAAGATGAGATTAACGGCAATTCTTTTGACCGTATGAAAAGGAACATTAAGCACATGTCCGGTCAGTATCTGGAGATAGCGGATCAGGCGATCAATGCCAAACGGGGACGAAATGTCGAGAAATACAGAACGCGGTATGAGAATGCCACACAGATGTATGATTATATAAACACCTATATCTATAGTCTGAATAACCAGCAGTTTAAAAGTAACTCGGAGAATTATACCGTATTGGCGCAGGCGTTTCGGCTTTTTGAGATGGTCGGAATTGTCGTGATCATTGTGGTCATCGTCGTAAATGTATGCGTTATTACTACACTGGTTGGAAATCTTCTCAGTCCGCTCAAAACATTGGCGAAGTCTGCGGACGAGGTTGCAAACGGCAATTTTGACGTGGAACTTCCGGAGGTGCAGACGCGGGATGAGATCGGCGTTGTGAGCAGGGCGTTTAATCAGATGGTAGTCAGCATCAGAGATTATATTGAGCGTATTCGTCACAGCATGGAAGTGGAGCGCGTCATGAAAGAAAAGGAACTGTTGATGGAGACGCACTTAAAAGATGCACAGTTAAAATATCTTCAGGCACAGATCAATCCGCATTTTTTGTTCAATACGCTGAACGCGGGTGCGCAGCTTGCTATGCTGGAAGGGGCGGACAAAACCTATCAGTATGTGCAGAATATGGCGGAGTTTTTCCGCTACAATGTAAAAAAAGGTGATAGGACAGTCACGATTCGGGAAGAGATTGAGCTAGTGGACAACTATATTTATATTTTAAATGTCCGCTTTTCCGGGGATATCCATTATGAGAAAAATGTGGATCAGTCTCTTTTACAAGTGGAGATGCCCAGTATGATCTTGCAGCCGATTGTAGAAAACTGTGTAAATCACGGCATCCGTGAAATGGCGGGTGAAGGTAGAATTTGGCTTAATATTTACCGAATCGATGATGTGGCGTGCATCAGTGTGCGGGATAACGGTGCTGGAATGAGCGCTGAGGCGATTGCTAAAGTTCTCAGCGGAACGTATAGAGAAGAAGAACTTGCGGCGGGTTCTAACGGTATTGGAATGGATAACGTGATTGCAAGGCTAAAGCTTTTTACAGAGAGCGATGACGTTATGTCCATCGTTAGCGAAGGCGAAGATAAGGGGACGGAAGTCATTATTTATTTACAGATCAGAGAGCGGGAGGAAGAAGATGTATAAGATCATGCTGGCGGATGATGAGGGGATCGTAATCGATTCATTGGAGTTCATTATCAGAAAAGAGTTTGGAGACGAATGTATCGTGGAATACGCCAAGACAGGCAGAAGCGTGATCGAGCTGGCGGAGAAGTTCAGACCGGATATCGCCATTATGGATATTCAGATGCCGGGAATCAACGGGATCGAGGCGATGAAAGAGATTCGCAAGAACAACAGAAGTGTCCTTTTTATTGTCATGTCCGCTTACGATAAGTTTGATTATGCCAAAGAAGCAATCAAGCTGGGCGTGATCGAATATATTACCAAGCCGATGGAACGGACGAAGATCATTGCAATTCTAAAAAAAGGAATGGAGATGGTTGACAGGGAACGAGAGAAAAGAAGCAATGACCTTATGGTCAAAGAGAAACTAGAAACCGTCGTTCCGATCATCGAGAGTGGTCTGATCTACGATATTCTTCTTCAGGAAAATTTTGAGGAAGACATCGATAACTATAAGACAATACTCGGTTTGAGTGCAAGCCATGCCTATATGATTTCTATCGTATGTGGGGACGGACAGGTCGGCAGCCATATGACTAACGCGGTCGGCAGCAGTGTCAGAATGCAGCAACATTATCAAGAAGTACGGGAATGTGTGAAAGAATATTTTGACTGTATCGTAGGAACGGTCATGTCAAATAAACTAGCAGTTCTGGTGCCCTACGGAAAAGAGCGGATGGATTACAATGAAAGAATAGACTTGATAGAGCGTGCAAGAGAGCTCGTCCGGTATATGCGTAAAAAGACGGGTATCAGTTTTCGCGTCGGCATCGGCAGGGTAGGGGAACTTAGAGAGATGGCGGAGTCTCATAACGAGGCACTCAATGCGCTGGCGATCACAACGGGCAGTGTTGCGCATGCAGATGATCTCCCTATCGGCTGTGATTATGCAGATAACTACCCAATCCATCTGGAAAAGCGACTGTTTGAGGAGGTTGAGAAAGGGGAGGTCAATCATGCACGTGCTACTGCCGGGAGTTTTTTTGACTGGATGGTTGACAGTAAGCCCGACAGTCTCATGGAGATACGTCTTAAAATATTGGAATTTGCTCTGTGGGCGGAGCACATTGCTTATGAAAAGGGCGGCATGACCTATCGATTCGGTTCAAGGCAGGATTATCTCCCGACTCTTATGAAAAGCGATGATCTGAATATGCTAAAGCAGTGGTTTCAAGAGAAAATCACAGATGCAAGCCGTAACAGTTTAGGGAAAAGGGAAGAAAAATCTAACAGCATCATTGAAATGTCCAAAGAGTATATCAGAAATAACTTTAACAGGGATATCTCGTTAGATGAAGTGTCCAGAGTGGCAAATATCAGTCCCTACTATTTCAGCAAGATCTTTAAAGAAGGAACAGGGGAGAATTTTATCGAGTATCTGACGGGCATCCGCATGGAGAAGGCGAAGGAACTTTTAAGTACGACGGAATATTCCATGAAAGAAATCTGTTCTATGTGTGGGTATTCTGACCCTAATTACTTCAGTCGTTCCTTTAAAAAGAATGTGGGTGTTACTCCTACCGAGTACAAGAACGTGTGAGGAAAACTTTAGGTTCGATGAAAGACGTGGAGAATCCCATGTGCGTTAGAGTGGAAAGGATAGAAGATGATGAAAAGAAAACTGGTGGTTATACTGTGTCTGCTGTTGCTTCTGACAGCCTGCGGGGGTGGGGATCCGAAGAGGGATACAGCGCAGGCACAGGAAGATGAGAAAATACAAATCGGTATGAGTTTTGATTCTTTTGTTATAGAGAGATGGCAGAGGGACCGGGATGTGTTTGTATCGACGGCAAAGGAACTGGGAGCGGAAGTTAATGTCCAGAATGCCAACGGTGATCTGGACGAGCAGAAGAGGCAGATCGATTATTTTATCGAGAAAGAGATGGATGTGATCGTAATTATATGCGTCGATTCCGACAGCCTGTCCGGGTATGTGAATAAGGCGAAGGAAAAAGGCATCAAGGTGATTGCCTATGACCGCCTGATTAAAGATTGTGATGTGGACCTGTATATATCTTTTGACAATACGAAAGTCGGAGGGATGATGGCGGATGCGCTGATCGATAACGGATTAGCAGGCGGCTCGGTCTTAATGTTGGGCGGTTCTCCGACGGATAATAATGTATCGCTTGTCGAGGGGAAATTCAGGAGGACTATGCAGGATAATCAAGTCGCGATTCTCGATTCTTTTCATGCGGACGGCTGGCTTGCCGAGTTGGCTGCGGAATATGTATATGACAATATGGATCTGGTCATTAGGGCAGATGCGATCATGTGCGGCAATGATGATATTGCAAGCAGAGTCGTACCAGCACTCGCCGAGAAGCAGATGGCAGGTAAGAAGCTTGTCGTGGGGCAGGATGCGGACTTGGAGGCATGTCAAAGGATTGTAGAGGGGACACAGCTCATGACAGTGTATAAGCCTGTTGAGAGACTGGCGCAACGCGCGGCAGAGTGCGCGGTGTCGCTGGCGCGGGGGGAAGAGGTCATAGGTGACGACGTCACAATGCTTGATAACGGCAGTTTCCTTGTTCCCTATGTAGGACTGGAGCCGATTAGTGTGACGAAAGAGAATATCAATGATGTGATCATTAACAGCGGTTTTCATTTGAAAGAGGACGTTTATCTGAACGTGCCGGACAAAATGCCGTGATAGAGATACAATAATAGAATAGGATTTTTTTGTGCAGGACAAATTTGCAATCACAATTTTGTCCTGTTTTTTGTATGGCAAAAGACAGACATGATATGAAAAATATACAGAAAGTAGCAATTTTATCCTGCTTATCTTGTGATATATTTACAATATCTTCAAAGAAAGGGAGGATTTTAAAGATGAAGAAAAAATTACTTGGCGCTTTATTAAGCGTAGCAATGGTCGCTTCTTTGTTGGTCGGCTGCGGTTCCGACGGCGGCGCTGCGACAACAACATCGGATAGTGCATCAGATGCACAGACGGAAACGGAAGCCCCGGCGGACAACAGTGAAGCCGAAGCACCGGCAGATGACGCGGAAGCAGAAGCTCCGGCTGATACAGCATCTACAGGAGGAAAAATCGGTATTTCCATGCCGACACAGTCCTTGGAGCGTTGGAATCGTGATGGCGCTTATCTGGATGAGCAGTTCAAGGCAGCAGGTTTTGAGACGATTCTTACTTTCTCCGACAATGATTCCGGAAGACAGGTAAATGATATCCAGAACATGCTTGCTGACGGCGTTGACTTACTGATTGTTGCAGCAATCGATGGTGAGGCATTAAACACAGCCATGAACGAAGCAGCAGATGCAAACGTTCCGGTTATCGCTTATGACCGTCTGATTATGAACGATGCGGTTTCCTATTATGTATCTTTTGATAACTACACAGTTGGTAAATTGCAGGGTGAATTTATCGTAGAACAGCTTGATCTTGCTAATGCAGGAGACACAGTTTACAATCTGGAGATTACAGCGGGCGATCCGGCAGACAATAATGCAGGTTACTTCTATAACGGTGCTGTAGATACATTGAAACCTTACATTGATGCAGGTACATTGAATATCGTATCTGGTCAGATGGATTTCGATACGGTTGCTACCGCACAGTGGAATACAGATACGGCTCTTGAGAGAGCACAGAACGTTCTTTCTTCCTATTATGCAGACGGCACACAGCTTGATGTATGGCTTTGCTCTAACGATTCTACCGCTTTAGGTGTTGCACAGGCAGTTACATCAGACTACGCAGGCTCCAACTCCGTATTGATTACAGGTCAGGATGGTGACGAGGCTAATTTAAAGAACATCGTTGACGGCGTTCAGACCATGACAGTATATAAGAATGTAAGTAACGAGTCTATCGTTACATTAGGACTTGCTAAGGCAATGCTTGCTGGTGATACGATCGATGAGTCCTTGATTCCGTCTTTCGGAATCGAGTGTGCATATGATACAGAGTCTTATGAGACTTCTGAGGGAAACAAATGTCCTTCATTCCTGCTTGTACCGAACGTAATTACCAAGGACAATCTTCAGGAACTGGTTGACACAGGTCTGTATACAATGGGAGATGACGGATATCTGTCAGCTAACTAATAAGAAAAATCAATGAGATAAAAATCATGTTATGAACCTGAAAGGGGCGGGGCGTCTGTCCCGCCTTTCTTTTTAAGTTCATGAGAAGGAGAGGAGGAAATCTTTTGGGTGATACGATATTGGAAATGAAATCCATTACCAAGGAGTTTCCGGGAGTAAAGGCGCTGGATAATGTAAATCTGGTGGTGGAACGCGGAGAGATCCATGCACTGATCGGTGAGAACGGTGCAGGAAAATCCACACTGATGAATGTATTGTCCGGCACATATCCTGTAGGTAGCTATTCGGGTGAGATCTATTATAACGGAGAACTTTGCCAGTTTAGGACATTAAAGGACAGTGAGGCAAAAGGAATCGTTATTATTCATCAGGAATTGGCTTTGATTCCCCTTCTTACTATTGGTGAGAATATGTTTTTGGGGAATGAGAAGAAGAGTAAGTTGGGGCATATTGATTGGGATCTGACCTACAATGAGGCTGAAAAACATATGCGGCAGGTCGGATTAAACGAGTCGGCACAGACTTTGATCAAAGATATCGGAACAGGCAAACAGCAGCTTGTGGAGATTGCAAAAGCTTTTTCCAAAAATGTGAAGCTGCTCATCTTAGATGAACCGACATCTTCGTTGAATGATGAGGATGCGAAGATGCTCCTTGATCTATTGATAGAATTTAAGAAAAACGGATTGACGTCAATCATTATTACACATAAATTGAACGAGATCATCTATTGTGCGGATAAGGCAACGATCATCCGTGATGGTTCGACCATTGAAACTTTGGTGAAAGGCGTTGACGAATTCAGTGAAGACCGAATCATCAAAGGTATGGTTGGACGTCCTATGGACGACCGTTATCCGACACGTGAACATAAGGTGAGAGATGAAGTCGGGCTGGAGGTAAAGAACTGGACGGTTCATCATCCGCTTTATCATGAAAAAGTAGTAGATAATGACATTTCTTTCAAGGTACATAAAGGTGAAGTTATAGGATTTTCCGGGCTTCAGGGCGCAGGACGTACAGAACTTGCAATGTCCATTTTCGGTAAAAGTTACGGCACAAATATCAGCGGGGAATTGTATCTGAACGGAGAAAAAGTTGATCTGAAAAATCCGGAACAGGCAATCCATCATAAACTCGCCTATGTTACGGAGGATAGAAAAGTTAATGGGCTGATTCTTGGCGAATCGATTCGCTTTAATACGACGCTTGCACGTCTGGATAAAGTGTGTTCTAAGGGAGTCATCGATACGACCAATGAGAAGAATGTAGCAGAGGAAATGACAGAAGCTATGGGAACGAAGACGCCTTCTATCGAGCAGAAGGTCGGTAATCTGTCTGGCGGTAATCAGCAGAAGGCACTGCTTGGCAAATGGATGTTTACGGAGCCGGATGTTTTAATTCTGGATGAACCGACCCGTGGTATTGATGTAGGAGCCAAGTATGACATTTACTGTCTGATCAATCAGATGGTGGAAGAAGGAAAATCGGTTATTATGATTTCTTCGGAAATGCCGGAGTTGATTGGTATGTGTGACCGCATCTATGTCATGAACGAAGGTGAACTTCGTGGGGAGCTGGATGCAAAAGAGGCTACTCAGGAGAAGATCATGAGTTACATTATCAGTGCCAAGGCTTAGAGGGAAAGGAGTGTTGTATTCATGGAAACAAAAAAAGAAAATGCGGGCAGTCAGTTTAATTTAGGTGCTTTTCTGACCAAAAACAGTATGGTGATTGCCCTTGTAGTTGTATTTATATTATTTTATTTCTTGACCGACGGACGTCTATTGTATGCCCAGAACATGTCTAACCTGCTTCTTCAGAACGGCTATGTGCTGGTTATGGCATGCGGTATGCTGCTTTGTATCCTGACCGGTGGTAACATCGACCTTTCGGTAGGTTCCGTGATCTGTATGGTAGGCGGTATGGCAGCAGTTCTGCTCACCAACCATGGCGTTAGCGTTTTTCTGACCATTCCGTTATGTATTCTGGTTGGTCTTGCCGCAGGTATCTGGCAGGGCTATTGGATCGGTTATGTGAGGATACCGCCCTTTATTACAACATTAGGCGGTATGTTTATCTTCCGTGGTTTTGGTCGTTTGATACTGGATAGTAAGACTGTAGCAGTTCAAGATCAGACATTCTTGAATATTTTTACGGCGTATATTAAGATCCCGGGACTTGATACAGATGCACATATCTGGTCGCCGCTTCTGATCGGAGTTCTGGCAGTTGCATTTATTATCTACAGTACGATCTCTTCCCGTGCCAATAAGGCTAAGAAGGGGTATCGTCAGAACAGCGCAGTAGCTGATTTCGGACGCGCGGGAATAATCTCCGCTGTATTGTTGTTCTATTGCTATCTGCTTACTCAGTATAAGGGAATTTCCGTTATGCTTGTGTGGGTCGTTGTGATCTGCCTGATCTATCATTTTATCACCTCCAAGACTGCATTCGGACGTTATTTCTATGCAGTGGGTGGCAACGAGAAGGCGACTCAGCTTTCCGGTATCAATACAAATAAGGTATATTTTATTGCTTACGCAAATATGGGATTACTCGCCGGTCTGTGCGGTCTGCTCTGTCTGGCGCGTGTAGGTTCTGTCAACGGTTCTACCGGTACATCCTTTGAGATGGATGCCATCGGTTCCTGCTTTATCGGCGGCGCTTCTGCTTACGGCGGAAGCGGTACGATTCCGGGAGTTATCATCGGTGCACTCTTGCTGGGTGTCATTAATATGGGTATGTCCATCATGGGTATCGGTGATTCATGGCAGTATGTTGTAAAGGGCGGTGTGCTCCTTCTGGCAGTTATTTTTGATGTGGTTTCCAGTCGGAAGAGCGGGAAATAGAAATAGTCGGGCGCAGGGAGAAGTTAATGACTTCTTCCTGCGTCAATTTTAGGATAATAACCACTCGCACAGGTTCATATGGATAATGCCGTCACGTGACAAGGGTATTCTGTCCATGGAGATCACATATTTAGGATAGTTGTCTTCGATTGCATTATATGTGCCAAACTCGCGAGTAACAGTGTCTTCGCTATCCAATAGATAAGCAGCCTGAAGATAGAATTTTTCACTGCCTTTTTGTGCGATAAAATCGACTTCGCCCTTGTAAGTTTTGCCGATGTATACCTGATATCCTCTGGCAATCAACTCATTGTAACAGATCGTTTCTATGATATGGCTGTATTCTTCTTTGACCCGGTTCTTTTTCAAGTGGAAAAATCCGAGATCGCATACATATGTTTTTTCTTCAAATGACAATATTTTCTTTCCGCGAATGTCATATCTGGAAACCTTATCACAAATGCATGCATCAGAGACGTATTTTAAATAATCATAAACCGTGGGAACGGACACATTCATATCATCAGCTTTCAGGGCGGCGGCAATCGAGTTGCCCGATATCGTCAGTGAGGAATTAGCGATAACGTATTCCAACACTTTTTCCAAAGCGGCGACAGAAGCAATTTTGTTTCTCATTACGACATCTTTAAGGACTACGGAATCATAGATGTTGGACAATAAAACTTCTTTACTGTTATTCTCCTGTTCCTTGCAGACTAGAGGGAATCCGCCCCACAGCATATAATCGTCTAATAACTGTTCCGTGGGTTTGGTGATCTGAGCTTCTTCACAGAAAGCAACATATTCTTTGAAACAAAAGGGCATAATACGAAACGATAGGGTCCTTCCGCTCAAATGTGTTGCCAGTTCGCCCGATAAAAGTTTGGAATTTGAACCGGTAATGAAAATACTTATATTGTGGGTCGCACGAAAAGAATTGACTACCAGCTCAAAATTTGAAACATTCTGGATTTCGTCAATAAAAAGATAATATTTGGCTGTATCTTTGATTTCAGCTTCTACATATTCATATAAGGCGTCAGGATTACAGATTTTATTATATTTGTAATTTTCGAAGTTGATATATATAATGTGATCGTTTACAACGCCACGTTGCTTGATTTCATCTATCATTTGCTGTATGATCGTAGATTTACCGCAGCGTCTGATTCCGGTGATCACCTTAATCATTTCAGAGTCATAAAACGGACGTATTTTTTCCAGATATAATTCTCTTTTTACCATGCATACCTCCAAAGATTTAAATTGATTTAAAACAGATGAATGGATTCGGAATAGTTTAAAATGAAATTAAATCTATCTGTTTATATTATATCCGTGTTAAATGAATTTATCAATCTTTTATTTACTGAAGTGAGTGCTGACTGCCTTCCGATAGGAAATAAGAATGCATATAAAGTCACATTCGTGGCGCTCTACGGAAAATTCGTACAAAGTAATCAGAGAGATTGGCGAATGCGATAAAATATATTATTATAAGGACAGGAAGATTGAGGAAGAAGATCTGGAAAAAGAACGGAAATTGCGATGAAAGGAGAATAAAGATGGAGACAAAAATGACGAACATACAAAGGCGTGACGCGCAGATGGCATACATTTCAGACGACAGTATTTTTGAGGAACAACTTGTATGCAGGAAGATATTACAGAAATTAAATTTCATGGATCGTTCCGACTTTGCGGGAATCGGAGAAACAGTGAAGGAGCTTTTCGGAAAATCAGTGGATGCTTTCGTGAATCCGCCTTTTTACTGTGATTATGGGAAACATATTGAGGTGGGGAAAAATTTCTTTGCCAACTATAACTGTACTTTGCTGGATGTGGCTAAGATTAAGATCGGGGATAACTGTCAGATGGCGCCCAATGTGGCAATCTATACGGCGGGGCATCCCGTTCATCCGGTCAGCCGCAATTCCGCCTATGAGTATGGCAAGGAAGTGACCATCGGCGATAATGTGTGGCTGGGTGGCAACACGGTGGTCTGTCCCGGTGTGCATATCGGAGACAACGTGGTGATCGGCGCGGGCAGTGTGGTGACGAAAGATATCCCTGACTGGTGTATCGCGGCGGGCAATCCGTGCAAGGTCATTCGCAAAATCACGGATGATGACAAGAAGAAACTGTTCCGCGACGAGGAGATCGATGAGGAAGCGTGGGCGGATATTGTGGAGCGCATGGAGTTTTAGTGTTGGAAAGCATGGAGCTTTTGCGACAGGTTTAGAAGCAGGAGCTTAGAGCAGAGATTTATATCAGAGGATTATAGCAGGAGATATTTTATGTTTACAGATTATCATGTACATACGGAATTTAGCGATGATTCGATATACCCTATGGAACAGGTCGTCCGTGATGCCATAGATATGGGTATGGAAGAGATTTGTTTTACGGATCATGTGGATTACGGTATCAAGGAAGATTGGGATTGCGGGCATGAAATTGCCTACAGGGGAGATGACCCGCTCGCGAATGTGGACTATCCGGCGTATATTAATAAGATAAAAGAACTACAGAACATGCATGGACCGAAGATAATCATTAAAACGGGCTTGGAGTTCGGCGTGCAGATGCATACGATACCGCAGTATGAAGCATTGTTTAAGCGGTATCCGTTCGATTTTATCATTCTGTCGATTCATCAAGTGGAGGACAAAGAGTTCTGGACGCAGGATTTTCAGAGGGGCAAAAGCCAGAGGGAATATAATGAGCGCTACTACGAAGAGATGTTAAACATTGTAAAAGCGTATCATGGCTATAGCGTGCTGGGGCATATGGATCTTATCACGCGGTATGATGAGAACGGCGTATATCCTTTTGAAAAAGTGGAGCCGGTCATTTCGGAGATTCTGAAAACAGTGATCGCAGATGGAAAAGGGATCGAGTTCAATACTTCTTATCACAGGTATGGACTAAAAGATACAACGCCGTCTATGGATATCTTGAGATTATACCGGAAACTGGGTGGCGAGATCATCACGGTCGGCAGCGACAGCCATGCGCCAAAGCATCTGGGAGCGTATGCAGATGAGGCGGCGCGTATTCTGGAGAGTCTGGGTTTTCAATATATTTGCACGTTTGATGGAATGGAACCGGTGTATCATCGGCTATAAAGAGATAGATAATTGACCTCTCTTGTGGTATCATGTGTATGGATACAGTCTTGGCAGTATCATTTTAGGAACCGAGGACAAGTAAGTGTCACTTCAATTTTATTTCGGGGCATCAGGCTCCGGCAAAAGTCAGAAACTTCATGAAGATATCATACGGGCAGCGCAGCAGAATCCTCAGACGGATTATCTGCTGATCGTGCCCGATCAGTTCACCATGCAGACCCAGATGGATCTGGTGGTGGAGCACCCACGTCACGTTATTATGAATATAGATGTTTTAAGCTTTGGCAGACTGACCCACCGCATATTAGAGGAGGTGGGGTATGAGGATGTACCGATTCTGGACGATACGGGCAAGAGTCTGGTTCTGCGCAATGTGGCGGGGCAGTATCAGGATAGGTTACAGGTTATGGGTGCCCATCTGCATAAGATTGGATATATTCATGAGATTAAGTCTGCTATTTCGGAATTTATGCAGTATGGTATCGGATTGCCGGAGATGGAAAAGCTGATCGATTACGCCCGTTCCCGTGGGGCACTGTACTATAAGCTACAGGATATGAGTGTTTTGTATAAGGCATTTTTAGACTATATCCATGACAAATTCATCACTACGGAGGAGACATTGGATCGTCTTAGGTCAGCTCTGCCAAAATCGGAACTGATTAGAAAGAGTGTGATAGCGTTCGATGGTTTTACCGGATTTACGCCTATTCAGAACCGTGTGATTCAGGAACTTATCCAATTGACCAAAAGAGTCATTGTGACGGTAACGATAGACGACAGAGAGAATCCCTACCGGCTTGATGGGGAGCACAGGCTTTTTCATCTGAGCAAGAAGACAGTGGCGGACTTAAGGAAACTCACACAGGAGATAGAGGTGGTGGAAGATAAGCCGGTATGGTGTACAGACAGGATATTGGGCAGGCTTCCACGGTTTGCGAACAATGAGGAACTGTCCCATTTGGAGAGCAATTTGTTCCGGTATCCGGCGGAAGTGTATGAGAAGCCGGTGCAAGGTTTGCATATCTATGAAGCATCTACTCCGAAAGAGGAAATCAGGCAGACTTGTATTGCGATTCGTAAGCTGTTGATGGAGCAGGACGAGCTGCACTACCGGGACATTGCAGTCGTGACAGGAGACATGGAAGTATATGGCAGTCTTGTGGAGGAGGAGTTTGCCAAGTTTGGAATTCCGATCTATCTCGATCATACGAGAGGGATTCTTAGGAATCCTTTTGCGGAATATATCAGGAGCGCATTGCAGATCGTGCTTCAGGACTTTAGTTTCGAATCGGTATTTCATTATCTGCGCACCGGATTGACCGGATTCGAGGCAGAGGACGTGGACCGTTTGGAGAATTATATCCGGAGATTCGGGATTCGTGGGAAAAAGCGATGGAACAGCATTTTTATTTATAAAGAGGACAATAAAGAGGGCGAGGAGGCGGCATTACAGCAGTTGGAACACTGCAACGCCATGCGGCAGAGATTGATGGAACAGCTTGCGCCACTGCTTGCACCGGCTCGTACTGCCGGGGAGATGGTGCACGCTCTCTATGACTTTATTGTTCAGAATGAGATACAGCAGAAGTTGGCGGATTATGAGCATAGATTTAAAGAAAAAGGGGATTTGGCGAGGGCTAAAGAGTACGGACAGATCTATCCGATGGTGATCGATCTGTTAGATCAGATCTACGGACTGCTTGCAGAGGAGGAGATGGAACGCAGGGAGTTTGCGGATATTCTGGACTCCGGTCTGACAGAGATCAGCGTGGGAACGATTCCTCAGAATGTAGATCGAGTGCTGGTTGGCGATATTGAGAGGACACGCTTAAAGCAGGTCAAAGTGCTCTTTTTCTTAGGGGTCAATGACGGGAATATTCCGAAAGGAGCAGGAAACGGTGGAATCATCTCGGATATCGACAGGGAGTTTCTAAGAGAGTCGGAGCTTGAGCTGGCGCCTTCTCCCAGACAGCAGATGTATATTCAGCGTTTATATCTGTACCTGAATATGACGAAGCCTTCGGAAAAGTTGTACCTGTCCTATGCCAAAATTGGCAATGACGGGCGGAGCTTACGTCCGGCATATCTGATCGATCTGGTAAAAAAATTGTATCCGGCGCTTACGGTAGAGACTCCGGAAAATGCTCCTATGGAAGAACAGCTTGTGTGCAGCGCGGACGGTATCGGCTTGATGGCGGACATGCTGAGGGAGTATGCGGGTGGAAGGCTTTCCGGGGAGTCAACGAGGCAGATGTATACTTTTTATCACAGTTACCATAGCAGAGCACAGTATCAGGATACGGTAGATCGTCTGATTGAGACAGCATTCTACCGCTATTGTGATACACCTCTCTCCAAGGTGGTGACGCGTGCGCTGTACGGTAGAATACTGCTAAACAGTGTCAGCCGTCTGGAAAGGTATGCAGCTTGTGCGTACGGGCATTTCCTGCAATACGGGCTTGCTTTGCGGGAGCGGGACGATTACAGCTTTGAAGACGTGGATATGGGTAATGTTTTTCATGGTGTGCTGGAAATGTTTGCACAGAAGCTTTCGGAGAACGGCTATACATGGTTCGATTTTCCGGAGGAAGAGGCGCGTCGCATGGTGGCGGAGGCAATCGAAGCATATGCGACGACTTATGAGGAGACGATTCTATACAGTAGTGCGCGCAATCAGCATCTGTTAAAGAGAATGACCAGAATCTTAAACCGCACTGTATTGACATTACAGACACAGCTTAAGAAAGGGTCTTTTGTTCCCGAACGGTTTGAGATGTCTTTTTCTATGATCGAAGATCTGGATACATTAAATATTGCGTTAAACGATCAGGACAAGATGCGTCTGCGGGGGCGTATCGACAGAGTGGATACATGTGAGGCGGACGACAAGGTTTATGTGAAGGTTATCGATTATAAGTCCGGCAATCGTAAGTTTGATCTGGCGGCGCTCTACTATGGACTGCAGTTACAGTTGGTAGTCTATATGAACGCGGCGGTGGAGATGGAACAGAAGAAGCATCCGGATAAAAAAATCGTTCCGGCGGCGATGCTGTACTATCATATCGATGATCCTATGGTGGAGGACGGCGAGGGCATGACGCCGGAGCAGATCAATGCCAAATTACTACAGGAACTTAAGATGACCGGATTAGTCAACGAAAATGACGAGGCTGTCAGACTGCTCGATAAAGAGTTTACCGACAAGTCCGAAATCCTTCCGCTAGAGCGGAAAAAAGACGGTTCTTTCTCTGCTTACTCCAGTGTCATAAATGAGGAGGACATGCAAGTTGTGTCGGATTATGTAAACCATAAAATCCGACAACTCGGATGCGGAATTTTGGATGGGACCATATCGGTCAATCCATATGAACAGAATGGAAATCAGGCATGTACCTACTGTGCCTACAGAAGTGTATGTGGGTATGACAGCCGAATCGAAGGATACGGAATGCGTAAGCTGCCTAAGATGAGTGCGGATGATGCATTGCAGGTGATGCGGGACGAACTGGAAGATAAGTGATGATTAGGCTGAGAGAAGGGCATGGTTGTTAACATGGGTATTTCGTTTACAGAAAAACAACAGAGAGTGATTGACGTAAGAGGGCGCAATCTCCTCGTGTCTGCCGCTGCGGGATCGGGCAAGACAGCAGTGTTAGTGGAGCGGATCGTCAAGATGGTCAGCGACAGTGAACATCCGGTGGATATTGACAGACTGCTGGTGGTGACTTTTACGAATGCCGCCGCCTCGGAGATGCGGGAGAGAATCAGCAGGGCGTTAAATGACAGGCTTGCGGCAGACCCCGAGAATGAGCATTTGCAAAGACAGACTACGCTCCTACACAATGCCCGTATTACGACTATTGACAGTTTCTGTCTTTTCGTGCTCCGCAATCAGTTTCATACCATCGGCTTAGACCCCGGTTTTCGGATTGCCGAGGAGGGGGAAGGCAGGCTGATGCGTCAGGATGTGCTGGCGGAAGTATTGGAGACATGCTATGCTGACGGGGAGCCGGATTTCTTAAACTGTATGGAATATTTCAGTATCGGCAGCAGGGATACGGCAGTGGAGGAGATTGTGCTGAAACTCTATGACTTTGCCATGAGCACTCCTTTTCCGGAGAAATGGCTTGAAGAGCGGAAGCATGATTATGATGTGGCGGCTCCGGTAAGATTTGAGGATATTCCGTGGGTGACGGATATGTTTCGGCAGACGCGCCTTCTTTTGGAAGGGTGCGTAGCGAAACTGTCGGAGGCAATCTGTTTGTGCGAAGAGCCGGACGGACCATATATGTACGGTGAATTGTTGGAACGTGAGCGGGAGATGACAGAAGGAATTCTGACTAAACTCCAAGAGATAAGTCAAGAAGTAAATGGAGAAGTAAACGAAAAGGCGGGCGGTGAAGCTGATGGTGGGTATGAGGTACAAGAACAGCAATGCGGCTACGACACGCTCTGCGCGGCTTTTGGGGCATTACACTTTGACAGGCTTCCGTCCAAGAAAGATGCGACGGTTTCTCCTGTCAAGCGGGAAATCGCGAAGAATCTTCGCACGGAAGTTAAAGAACAGCTTGGGGATTTGCAGAAGAAATTCTTTTTCAGGACAAAAGAGCAGATACTACAGCAGATGGAAGTCTGTGGCGCGGCTGTGGCGGCGCTGGTGGATCTGACGCTGGCATTCAAGAAAGCTTTTGATGAAAAGAAGAGAGATAAGAATATTCTGGACTTTGACGATATAGAACATTTTGCATTGTCCATTCTGGTCAAAGAAGAGTCAGAAGGCAGATGTGTGCCGACGGAGACGGCGCTTGAATACCGCAATTATTTTCATGAGATACTCATAGACGAATATCAGGACAGTAATCTTGTTCAGGAGTATATTCTTTCCTGCATTTCAGGCGAGGACGAGGGCAGATATAATCGTTTCATGGTAGGAGATGTGAAGCAGAGCATCTATAAATTCCGACTGGCGCGACCGGAACTTTTCTTGGAAAAATATGAGGCTTATGCTTGTCGTGACGAAGAATGCATAACTGCCGAGAAGATCGATCTTCACCAGAATTTCCGAAGCCGCAGAGAGGTGCTTAATACGACCAACACAGTATTCGCGCAGATCATGGGAAAAGACGTGGGAGGCATCGTCTACGACGATCTGGCGGCACTGCATGCGGGAGCAGTTTACCCAGAGCCGATGATGAAAACAGAAGAAGGAGAATCTGATGCGCCAAGCGAAGAAGCACAAGAAGCGCAAGAATCGCAGCCCGTGAGAAATCCGAATGCCACAGAACTGCTGCTCTATCGGACGGATGAAAAGCCGGAGGATGTCTCAACAAAGGAACAGGAAGCATACGGCGTTGCGATGAAAATCAAGGAGATGATGCGGGAGTTTCGGGTAACGGACAAGGAGAGCGGTGAATTACGACAGCTTACCTACCGGGATATTGTGATTCTGCTTCGTACTACATCGGGCTGGGATGAGATTTTTAAACGCGTGTTGGAAGAGGAGGGCATTCCGGTGTATATGACTTCGCGGACGGGATATTTTGCGGCAAGCGAAGTACAGGAACTCTTGCACTTTTTGCGGATTCTGGACAATCCGCTTCAGGATATTCCGCTCTACGGTGTGATGCACACATATCTTGGCGGATTTGACGAGGAGGAGATTGCCTTGATCAGGGCTGCCTACCCGAAAAAAAGGTATCTGTATGATGCGATGAAGGCGTGCGTGCAAGCTGATGCAGGAGATGGAGCGGAAGATGGAAGCGATAAGGTTTCAGATGCAATAATAAACGAGATGGAAGAGGCAGCAGTGCATAAACTCTCAGTTCGAGACAGACTTGCCGACAAGATTGAGACATTTCTTGACAGTATCAATAGCTATCGTAAGTTGTCTGCCTATCTCTCCGTGCAGGAACTTTTGCAGACGATCCTGAGGGAGACGGATTACTTAAATTATGTGGCAGTGAAGCCGGAAGGGAATAAACGCCGTGCCAATGTGGAGATGCTGCTTGTCAAGGCAGCGGATTATGAGAAGACTAGTTATTTCGGACTGAATCATTTCTTACGTTACATGGAACAGTTGGAAAAATATGAGGTGGACTATGGTGAGGCAGGCTTGCAGGACGAGAATGCAGATGTGGTCCGCATCATGAGTATCCATAAGAGTAAGGGATTGGAATTTCCGGTCTGTTTCGTGTCCGGGCTTGCCAAGGGCTTTCAGACCAAAGATGTAAACGGGCATCTTGTGCTGGATATTGATTCGGGGATTGGCGTAGACTATGTGAATCATAAGATACGTGTGCGTGGAAGAGACTTGCGCAGAAATGTCATTGCTGAGAAGCTTAAAGTCGATAATCTGGCGGAGGAGATGCGTATCCTGTATGTGGCGATGACCAGAGCTAAGGAGAAACTGATTCTGACAGGAACCGTGAAAGCGCCGGATAAGATGATGGCGTCACTGTTGCCGTTACAGCAGAAAAAAGAGACGCTCCTTCCATATGATGTGCTTCTTGACAGCGGCAGTTTCTTAGATTTGATTCTGTATGCTCTCGCCAGAAATAATTGTATGGACGAATTATATCGGGAATTCGGTCTGGAACCTGCTCATTTCGCAGAAAGTTGTCAGACTAATTTCACAGGAGTTTACCAAGCTAGTTCCGCGGGAATTTACCAAGTTAATTCCGCAGGAATTTACTTATTGGACATGAGTATCCACGTATCATTGACCGGATGGGAAGATACGGTAGAAGAAAAGCTGGAAGAGACAGTGCGCATGGAGGCGGCAAAGTACGGTCTTCTTATGTCTGATACATCCAAAGATGTGGATACTGCACTTATGACATATATGTCGGATCGGTTTGAATACCAGTATCCTCATGATAATCTAAAGAGTCTCTATACGAAGACAACCGTGTCGGAGTTAAAAATGGCGGGAATGCAGGAAGAAACCGACTTTTCTTTTAAACTGTACGAGGAGGAGACGGTGGTACCGTATTTGCCTGCTTTTCTGGAAAAAGACGAGCGCGTCAGCGGTTCTATGCGAGGCAGCGCATTCCATAAAGTGATGGAATTATTTGATTTTACTAGATTGACTAAAGAAGTTAAATCTGATAAAAGAATGGCAACAGAGTTGTTTGAGAGTCAGCTTGCCGATATGAGAAGGGACAAAAGATTGTCGGAAGAATATTATGAAGTGATATCTGTTCCTAAAATCGTGAAGTTTCTTATGAGTGATGTGGCACTCAGAATGGGGGACGCAGCGAGAGCGGGCAGACTGTACAAAGAGCAGCCTTTTGTGATGGGACTTCCTGCTGATCGTCTAAGCAGTGATTTTCCGAAGGAAGAGACGGTTCTCATTCAAGGTATCATCGACGTTTTTTTTGAGGAAGCGGGCAGGTATGTTCTTCTGGACTATAAGACAGATGCCGTGGAGACTGCAGAGCAGTTGGTCAAGCGTTATCATGTACAGCTTGACTATTATGCGGAGGCATTGGAGCAGTCGTCGGAGTATCGTAATACGGAGAAAATATTGTATTCCTTCAAACTCGGTGAGGAGATATATTTATAGAAGATTTGAAGCTCAACCCCTATATTATAAGCTGAGAAGGCATGACATATTAATCGTACAGAACATATTGAGTGCAGATCAGCACAGAATTTGAAGCAGGGACAGGTAAATTATCATGGTTATTAGTAAAAAAAGAAAACTTTCTTCGTCGCAGATTATATTGTTGGGATTTCTCGGAGTGATCGCAGTGGGAACATTTTTCCTGATGCTCCCATGTTCTAAGGCGGGCGCAGGCGGAGCCCCTTTTCTGGATGCGCTGTTTACGGCGACTTCGGCGGTCTGCGTGACAGGGCTTGTCACAAACGATACTGCGACTTATTGGTCGGTATTCGGACAGGCGGTTCTGTTGTGTCTCATTCAGATCGGCGGACTCGGAGTGATTACGATAGCGATCTTTGTCACCAAATTATCGGGGCGGAAGATCGGTCTGATGCAGAGAAGTACGATGCAGGAGTCGATTGCCGCGCCTCAGATGGGCGGTATCGTGAGAATGGTCGGATTTATTCTGAAAATGGTGGTCATCATAGAACTGCTCGGAGCAGTAGTGCTTCTTCCTGTCATGATTATGGAATTTGGGGTGGGGAAAGGCATCTGGTATGCGGTCTTTCATTCGATTTCTTCTTTTTGTAATGCAGGATTTGATCTGATGGGCGTCAAAGAGCAGTATTCGTCATTGACTTCTTATACGGGCAACGTGGTCGTGAATGTGGTGGTCATGCTGCTTATTGTGATAGGCGGCATTGGTTTTCTGACATGGGATGATATTAAGCGCAATCGTCTGCATCTGCGGCGATACCGTATGCAGAGTAAAGTTGTTTTGAGCGTTACATGTGTTCTGCTCCTGCTTCCCGCAATCTATTTTTATTTTAGTGAATTCGGTACGCCTGCGTGGGAGGGCATGAGCACCGGTGAGAGAATACTGGCGGCGCTTTTTCAATCGGTTACGACACGTACAGCAGGATACAATACCGTAGACTTAACACAGCTTACAGAGTCCGGTCAGATGATTATGATTATTTTGATGCTGATTGGCGGTTCACCCGGTTCTACGGCAGGCGGTATGAAAGTTACGACTTTTGCCGTATTGTTTGCGACGGCGATCGCGGTGTTCAGACGAAGACCGAACGCACATATTTTTGGAAGAAGGATTCCTAATGATACGGCGCATTATGCTGCAACGGTTCTGATATTGTATCTGAGCCTGTTTCTCGCGGGCGGTATTTTCATTGGGAGTGTGGAGCATATGGCAATCTTGCCCGCACTCTTTGAGGCGGCGAGCGCAATTGGAACTGTGGGAGTCACGCTGGGGATTACGCCGAGTTTGTGTACGGTATCCAAGATCGTTCTGATTATCTTAATGTTTCTCGGACGTGTGGGTGGTATGACGATCGTATATGCGGCGCTTTCTAGGAAACACCCGTATGTGTCGGAGTTCCCGCAGGAGAAGATTATGGTAGGGTGACAGTACGAGAAGAAGGCTTGAAAGTTTCATAAAATATAGGAGGAAAAAAGGTTGAAATCAATTTTATTAGTAGGCTTAGGACGTTTTGGGAGAAACATTGCGGAAAAATTATATGAACTGAATCATCAGGTGATGGCGGTAGACTGGAAGGAGGAAAGAGTGGATTCTATCCTGCCTTTTGTTACTAACGCGCAGATTGGGGACAGTACCAATCCGGATTTTTTGATGGCGCTGGGTATCCGTAATTTTGATTTCTGTATTGTGGCGATCGGGGATAATTTTCAGAGTTCATTGGAAACGACATCACTTTTAAAAGAATTGGGAGCAAAACTTGTGGTGTCCAGAGCTGCAAGCGATGTACATGCTAAGTTCTTATTAAAAAACGGGGCGGACGAGATTGTTTATCCGGAGAGACAGCTTGCTGAGTGGACGGCAATCCGCTACAGCGCCGACCACATTTTTGACTATATCGAGTTGGATGATGAACACGCGATATTTGAGGTTCCGGTTCCGGAAGACTGGGTCGGCAAGACTGTAGGGGAACTGGACGTCCGTAAGAAATACAGCCTTAATATCATGGCGCTCAAAGAGGACGGGATCTTGAATCTGGCAATCGCGCCGGAAACGGATATCACCGCAAAGCAGACTATGCTTGTGCTGGGGACGATCAAGCAGGTGCAGAAGGTGTTTCATATTTGATATACTCGATCCGGCGCAATATGAAACTATTTCGTAAACAAAATATATTTCTGCTGCTCCTTCCACGTATCCTCAGATAAAATTTTAAATTCTGATAATTGAATGTTGCCGAGTTTGTCTTCTGTATATCCCCATGAAAAACCCGCCAGAAAGACTAACCTATCGTCATTCATTTTTGATGGCGGGTCAACCAGATAAGTATAGGCGCGCCAGTTAAGCTTGGCGCTGCCGCCTAAGTTTCTGCAGGGAGCGTCAAAAAACTCGGCGGGATATCCGATTGCGAAATACGGTAATTTATGGCTTTTCATCTCTTCAGAAGCATCCAGTTCCAAAGAGGTGTTCTTCGGATATTCCGAGGAGACGGAGGCGTATTCTTTGCGTTCAATAATCTGAATCCACCCACAATGCCTTTCGTAGCCACGCAAAGTACTGTTTTCAAAATAAGCATGAAGCATAGGATAACCGATACAATCATTTACGTCAAACGGTAGATTCAATGCAGTAAATCCGGATTCCTGTGCATTTGGTATTTGTCGATAATCAATATATATTTTATTTACTTTTTCTCTCAAAATAAAGGGAACAACATACTTCATGATCTACCAACTCCTATCTCAATATGTTTTACAAATGAAACACGAATTTAATCTTCAATTATGCGTGCAATCCTGTATTCAATTCTATACTCAATCCAAGCCCAATAAATCCGACCGGATATAATATTCATCCGCAACAAGCCACGATCTTTCGCCTTGTGGTAAAGATTTTGGCTCGATTCGATACCATATCCGGTTATCAGTATCCATAGATTCACCCAAAACAATGACGGTTTCATCCTTTAGCACATGCCCGGTGAGCTCGAATTCGGTTCCGGCGCCGGATCTGACTTTGCCTGCTTCGACAATTACATGCATTGTCTTTGGATATCCGTCATCATTGTGGAGCGTGAAAATCAAAAATATGGCAAACAAAGCAAGCAGCAATGCCGCGGAAATATATCGTGATTTTCTTTCCATCATCTGGCTCCCTTATCATAAATCTCGCCCAACGCCTTGGGTGAATGATTTTTCTTACTGAAAAAGATTAACATAAGCAGCGTAAGTACATAGGGCAGTACCATCACCAGATCTTGATAACTGCTGGGCATTTCCAGAATCTTTACTAACTCGTAACCGCCGGAACGCGCAAATCCGAACAACAGGCACGCACCGAGTGTCGGCATGATCTTCCAGTTTCCGAAAATCAGTGCGGCGATAGCAAGATAGCCGTAACCGGAGTAAATATTCGATGAAAAGTTAGCGGAGATCGAGTAAGCAAAGCAGATACCACCAAGCCCGGACAGCGCGCCGGAAGCCATAACTGCAATCAGACGAACCCGGCTCACCTCGATACCGGCAGCATCCACTGCGTGAGGATTGTCACCGCAGGCACGCAGGTGCAGACCAAATCTTGTTTTATACAAAATATACCATGCAATGACTGCAATCACGGCAATCACGATCTCAAAAGGATAGAGATTGGTAAATACCGCGCCCAGCACGGGAATCTGCGATAATCCCGGAACGGTGATGCGGGCGGATACGCCGAGCACAAACTTGTTGGAAGCCGCGCCGAAAATGCTGGCGTTGATCTGCTTGGTCATAAACTCCGTGAGCGCCATTGCCAGAATATTGATAACCACGCCGCTGATAACTTGATTTGCCTTAAATTTGATACACAACATGGCGTGCAGCAGGGAAAAGAGCATACCGCCGAGGAAGGCAAACAGCATCGCCAGATAGAAAGGAATCGGTGAGTTGCCTGCAAAATACCCAGCGATACAGACTGCAAAAAGTGCGCCGCAGAAAGCGCCGAATCCCTGTAGTCCTTCGATGGCAAGGTTTGTGATACCGCTGCGCTCGCAGTAGATACCGCCGATCGCCATGATAAACAGTGGAAGAGCAAAAGATAAGCCGTCAATAATGATCGTATTCATTTAGTTGTCCTCCTTCCATCTGTTGACTTTATATTTTACATAAGCGCCGCATGCGCTGAATAACAGTATGATACCCGTTATGGCAGAGGCAATTTCAGCCTGAACGCCGGAGGCGGAATTCATATAGGTGCTTCCCTTCGAGATGACCGTAATCAGGAAGGAAGAGAAGATGATGCCTATGGGGGAACTGTTACCGAGGAGTGCCACCGCGATTGCATCGTAGCCTGTGCTCACGAGCACTTTCGGCTGGATGGAAGCGAAATATCCCATATAGTATGTAACACCTGCAAGCCCGGCAAATCCGCCGGAGAGCATCATGGCGAGCACTCTTGTGCGTCCTACACGGATGCCTGCGTACTCTGCGGCACGGATGCTGCTTCCCACAGCTTTGATCTCGAAGCCGAGGATCGTTTTATTTAAAATAAAAGCAGTGACTGCGATTCCTACAGCAGCTATCAGAATTCCCAGAGGGATATCCATTTTGTAATCACCGACTACCACATCAACAAGGGTCAACCTGCCTGCCGCACCTACATTCTTGGACTGCCTTGAAACGGGGTCAACATAGAATGTGTTGATGAGGAAGCTGATGATATATTGAAAAATATAATTAAACATGATCGTGGATACGACTTCATTGATATTGAAACGATGTTTTAAAAAACCTACCAGTGCACCGGCAAGTGCTCCGATTACAAAACCGATCAATACTACTAAGGGCTTGGCGACAACTGCCGGAAGATCGGAGTAGCCGATCAGCACAGTGGCGGTAAAGCCTGCGGCTAACATCTGCCCCGATACACCGATGTTGAACAGTCCGGCTTTTAAAGCAATCAGGACTGCAAGTGCGGCAAAAAGCATTGGGGTCAGCGCATTTAAAAAGCTTGTAAAATCAGTGATAATACCTTTGTGACCGGCATAGGAGGCTTTGGGTGCCAGTCCCGAGCCTTGCAGCAGGTTATAATAAGCCTTAAAAGGATTACTGCCGAGAAGCGCAATGACGATGATACCGAAAATCAGGCTGAGCAGGATCGTGAAAATCGGGATCATATAGTGCTGTCTTTTTTCATGTCCGATGGTCTGTAAGATCAGTTTATGTATAATACCGTTTTTATTTTTTTTCATGTCGCCCTCCTACTCCCATCATAAATTCACCGACCTGTGACGGTGTGAGCTCTCTGGCATCGGCAATCTTCTGAATTTCTCCGTTGTAGATGACGCCGATCGTATCTGCCAGATTCATGACTTCATCCAGTTCCAGCGAGATTAAAAGGATCGCCTTACCTTTGCTTCGCTCGCCAATGATCTGCTTATGGATATTCTCAATCGCGCCAATATCCAGACCGCGTGTGGGCTGGACGAAGATGGTGAGGGAGGAGCCAAGCTCAATCTCTCTGGCGATGATAGCTTTCTGCTGATTGCCACCGCTCATGGAACGAACGATCGTGTCGTTGCCCTGACTGCTCCTAATATCATATTTGTCGATGAGCTGATCGCCGTAGGTTGTAAATTCCCCGGTACTTATCACGCCTTTTCTTGAAAAAGGTTCCTTGAAATAATTCTTTAAAGCCAAGTTGTCCGAGAGGGTAAAGTCCATCACCAACCCTACGTTGTGGCGGTCCTCCGGAATATAGGAAATACCTGCCAGATTCCTTTTTCTGATAGAGTAGGAGGTGATATCTGCGCCGTTTAGGGTGACAGTTCCGCTTGCGGGTTTCAAAAGTCCGGCGATCGCGTCGGCAAGTTCGATCTGTCCGTTGCCGGAAACGCCTGCGACCACGAAAATCTCCCCTTCCCTAATAGAAAAAGAGACATCTTTTACAACTTCATATTTATCTTCGTTTAGCACGGTCAGATGTTCCACGTGCAGGACTTCCTTGCCGTACTTGGGTTCAGGCTTGTCCACGGTGAAGCTGACGTCGCGTCCTACCATCAAATTTGCCATGGTTTTGGTATCTGTAGAAGCCACGTCAAGTACGTCGATCAGTTTGCCGCGGCAGAGGATAGCGCAGCGGTCAGCGATTTTTTTGATTTCTTCTAATTTATGTGTAATCAGGATGATGGTCTTGCCGTCGTCGCGCAGACTCCGAATGATCTCTAAGAGAAATTCGATCTCCTGCGGAGTCAGTACTGCGGTAGGCTCATCGAAAATCAGGATTTCCGCCTCGCGGTAGAGCATCTTAAGAATCTCTACACGCTGCTGTATGGAGACATTGACCTGATCGATCACCTTGGTGGGATCTACTTCAAGACCGAATTTGCGTGACAATGCAAGGATGTCCTCGTTGGCTTTCTTTAAGTCTACCGATTTGAAGATGCCGAGTGTTTTCTTCACAGGCTCCATGCCCATAATAATATTCTCGGCAATCGTGTAGTTACTCACCAGTTTAAAGTGCTGGTGCACCATGCCGATATTTAGTTTTGTCGCATGATTGGGCGATTGGATCTGTACTTTCTCGCCACGGATGATGATCTCGCCTTCGTCCGGTTCATACATTCCGAACAGCATACTCATCAAGGTTGATTTGCCGGCGCCGTTCTCGCCGAGAAGTGCGTAGATTTCGCCCTTTTTGATCTGGATGGATACGTCATCATTTGCCACGATACCGGGAAAACGCTTCGTGATATGATTCATTTCAATAATGTAATCTGACATGCGTTAGCCTCGCTTTGCTGATATTGTGTTTGGTGAAAAAAATGGAACTGCGTATATGGTAGGTGATTCGAGGGGTGAAAAGTGTTTCAGATAAGGTGAAGGTGGATTGCATAAAATGTTCGCTCGTGTCGGGCTCCGGAATATGGATTTTCTGAAATATTCCGGTGATATTGTGAAGGACGGACGAAACCGCCCTCTATGCGCATCCATGCGCTTTTCGGGCTTTCCGGGACATCCTTGTCCCGAAATTTCTGTGCATCGGGCGGAATATTAAGAAAATCTCATATTCCTGCGCATGACGGCTCGTGAACATTTTATGCAATCCGCCTGCGGAACCTTATTGACACACGGTTCAATGCCTAAATCATATTATATACTTATAGAATACGGCAAAATAAAAAAGGCTGCAAGGGGAATTTCCCTTGCAGCCATAATTCTAGCACCGAGTTTGCTTAGATGCGGAGCATCTGGCAAATCTCGTCAAGTTAATTTGCGAAGCAAATTTACTTATATTACCATGTGAAGTCGTCCGGTGTTACGCCGTTGAAGTTAGCGGCGGGAACGATGGAGCCGGATTTTACTAATTCGTAAGCAGCATCGATCTTGGAGATGGTGTCTGCGGACAACTGGCATCTGCCGTCTGCGTTTACATAGCCTGTGGAGTCTGTGTCAGCCTGCAATGTTACGTTAGCGCCTTTGAAGGAGCCGTCTACAACTGCATTTAAAGCACGCTCTACATTTAAGTGCATTACTTTCAGTGCGGATGTCATAACAACATTGGCATCGCCGTTAGCGCCGTCATCGTACTGGTCTACGTCACAGCCGATAAAATATACGCCCTCAGCTTCTTTGACTGCTGTCAGCACACCATTACCGGAAGCACCGGCAGCAACGAAAACAACATCAACGCCTTCTGCGATCAGAGCGTTACCTACGACTTTACCTGTTGCCTCGTCAGCGAAAGAACCGATGTAGTTACCGCCTACATTAGCGCCTGTTACATCTGTACCTGCATAGGAAGCAAGTTCTACGAGTTCAACGTTTGTGCCCTCAGTTTCATTGACATATTTCACACCGCACTCAAAACCGTACTGATAGTTTACGTTGGAAGGATATGCGATACCGTTAACAACAGCTACCTTGCCGGTAGTTGTCTCAAGAGCGGCAGCCATACCTGCGAAGAAACCGGACTCCTGCTCAGCGAAGCACATAGCGTAGATATTGTCTACTTCTACTTCGTTGCCTTCTGCGTCAGACGGGAAAGAGTCTACAAGAACAAATTTAACGTCAGGGTTTTCTTCTGCAATCGTTGCGATACCTGCGAACTGGAAACCACAGCATACGATCACGTCGTAATCAGCGACAATGTCAGCGACTGCCTGTACGGCTGCCGTAACATCACCTGTTGTTTCCTGTACCGGAGTTACAGTACAGTCGGGGTGGCTTTCGATAAATGTAAGGATACCATTGTAGTTGTCCTCATTAAAAGAACCGTCGTCTACGCCGGAAGGACTGCTGACGATAGCGATCTTTAATGCCGCGCCGTCAGAACCTTCAGTCTCAGCCGGAGCCTCTGTCTCCTCGGCTGTATCAGCCTCGGGTTCAGCCGGAGTTTCTGTTTCAGCGGCATCCTGTGTGTCTGTGTTTGCTTCTTCTGTTGTAGCAGCATCTGTAGAAGGCTGTGCGTTATCGGAACCGCAGCCGATCAAAGAAAGAGCCATAACAGAAGAAAGGATCAGTGCTAATACTTTCTTTTTCATAATAATCTCCTCTCTATGTGTGAGTATGTGAGGCATGTCCAAATTCAAATCTGGAAAGTGTGTCTTAAAACTATGGTCTGCGCGTACAATTCCTGCAAAGATGCATTCTATGATCTGCGCACATAACTTTCCCAAAAGAACATGCTGTAATATTTTAATATATTAGCATTGCTGCAGCCTAAAAGCAATTCCCAATTTTCATAAAAGTATTATGATAAAAATATAAAACTCTTGTGAAATTTTTGTGTTCATTCTTGACATTAAAAATTATTTGAATAATGATATACAGGTGGGTATTTTTTGCAATAAGTCGGGCGTTGTCCGATTGTGAGGTCCGCATGCGGACCCGGAGAGTTGAATAAAGATGAAGAAAGGAGTATTACGAATCATATGATCAAAACATTAGCGGCACAGATCAAAGAATTTAAAAAAGCATCTGTTTTGACACCAATCTTCATGATAATGGAGGTCGTTTTTGAGACGCTGATTCCGCTTATGATGGCATCGATCATCGATCAGGGAGTAGAAGCGGGGAACATGCGCCATATTTACATAGTAGGCGGTTTTATGATCGCGGCGGCACTGTGCGGATTATTTTGCGGTGTCATGGGCGGCAAGTTCGGTGCGAGAGCATCGACCGGTTTTGCCCGCAATTTGAGACAGGCGATGTTTGACAACATACAGACATTTTCCTTTTCTAACTTAGATAAGTTCAGTACGGCGGGGCTGGTAACACGAATGACAACGGATGTAACGAACGTACAGCAGGCGTATCAAATGCTTCTGCGTATCTGTTTCCGTGCGCCGATCAGCATGATCTGCGCAATGTCGATGGCATTTTTCATCAACGCACGTCTCGCGTCGGTATACATGGTAGCGCTTGTACTGTTGGCAATCGTGCTTTTCTTCATTATTAAAAGGGCGATGAAATACTTTCAGATGGCGTTCCCAAAGTATGATGAACTCAATGCCTCTGTTCAGGAGAATGTCAGTGCGATACGCGTGGTCAAAGCGTATGTCAGGGAGGAGCATGAGACTTCCAAATTAAAGAAAGCCAGTCAGGCTATCTACGATATTTTCTTAAAAGCGGAGAAAAACGTAGTCTTAAATATGCCGGTCATGCAGTTTACGGTTTATACCTGCATTTTGTTGATCAGTTGGATGGGTGCGAAGATGATTGTGCAGAGCGAGCTGACTACCGGAGAACTGATGAGCCTTATGACTTACTGCATGAATATTCTGATGAGCCTGATGATGGTTGCAATGATCTTCGTCATGATGAGCATGAGTATTGCCAGTGCAAGGCGTATCAGCGAAGTGTTAAATGAAAAGAGCGATCTGACCAATTCAGTCAATCCTGTTTACGATGTGCCAAACGGAGATATCGAATTTCGGAATGTAGACTTTTCCTATTATAAAGATGGAACGAAAACGGTACTGCATGACATTAACTTAAAGATTGCGGCAGGAGAAACGGTCGGAATCCTTGGCGGCACTGGCAGTTCCAAGACAAGTCTCGTCAATCTGATCAGCCGTCTGTATGATGTGACAAAAGGTTCTGTCATGGTGGGCGGTCATGATGTGCGGGAATACGATATGGACAGTCTGCGTAATCAGGTGGCAGTAGTATTGCAGAAGAATGTGCTTTTCTCCGGAACGATCTTAGATAATTTAAGATGGGGCGATGAGAATGCTACGGAGGAGGAATGTAAGAGAGTGTGCCGTCTCGCATGTGCAGATGAGTTTATTGAGAAAATGCCGGAAGGGTATCACACTTACATAGAGCAGGGCGGAACGAACGTGTCCGGCGGACAGAAACAGCGGCTGTGTATTGCGAGGGCGCTTCTCAAGAAGCCCAAAGTGTTAATCTTAGACGACAGTACCAGCGCCGTGGATACGGCTACAGATGCCAGAATACGGAAGGCTTTTGCAGAAGAGATTCCGGAGACGACCAAGCTGATCATTGCACAGCGTGTATCCAGCGTACAGAATGCCGACCATATCATCGTTATGGAAGATGGCAGGATCGATGGCTACGGAACGCATGAGGAATTGCTTAAGAGTAATGAAATCTATCGTGAAGTGTATGAATCCCAGACAAGCGGCGGCGGGGATTTTGATGAAAAGGCAGGTGAAGAGTAATGCCGGGACCAATGCATGGCAGAATGCCGAAAGGAAAGAAAATAGAAAATCCGGGGAAAGTTTTTAAGAGATTGATGAAATACGTGGCAAAAAGCTACGCTCCCCATCTGGTGATCGTTGCAATACTGATTCTTGTCAGCGTTTTGGCGAATGTTCAGGGAACGATGTTCATCCAGAGTCTGATCGACGATTATATTACGCCGATGCTGACGGCGGATGTGCCGGATTATCATCCCCTTGCCATGGCGATCATGAGGGTGGCAGGATTCTATGCAATCGGCGTGGCGGCGGCTTATATATACAACCGCATTATGATCAACGTGACACAGGGAGTCTTGAGAAATCTGCGAAACGATCTGTTTGAGCATATGGAGACGCTTCCAATCAAGTATTTTGATACCCATTCCCACGGCGACATCATGTCTGTGTACACGAACGATACGGATACGATCAGACAGATGGTCAGCCAGAGTATGCCTCAGGTATTTAACAGTGCGATCACCATTGTCAGCGTGTTTATCAGTATGATTATCTTAAGTGTACCGCTCACATTGGTAACACTTGTTATGATTGCTTTTATGTTGGTCATTACCAAGAAGACCGCAGGATTAAGCGGGCGTTACTTCTTACAGCAGCAGAAAGACTTAGGTAAGGTAAACGGATTTATTGAGGAGATGATGGAAGGACAGAAGGTCGTCAAAGTCTTCTGCCATGAGGAACAGAATATTGCTCAGTTCAAAGAACTCAACGACAATCTTTACACCAGCGCAGACCGCGCTAATTATCTGGTCAATATCGTCGGACCGGTCAACATGCAGCTCGGCAATGTGAGCTATGTGGTTTGTGCCATCGTAGGAGGCGCATTGGCGCTTTCGGGTATTTCGGGATTGACATTAGGCGAGCTAGCCAGTTTCTTAACGTTTAACAAGAGTTTTAATGGTCCTATTAACCAAGTGAGTCAACAGTTTAACTCCATCGTCATGGCGATGGCGGGTGCGGAGCGTATCTTCAAGATGATGGATGAGACGCCGGAGACGGATGACGGCTATGTGACGCTTGTAAATGTAAAAGAAGAAGGCGGCAGACTGGTGGAGTGTGCAGGTCGTACGGGACGCTGGGCATGGAGACATGAGCATCAGGCGACTCATGCAGTTGATTATGTGGAGTTAAAAGGCGATGTTGTGTTCGACGGCGTGGACTTCGGTTACAATGACGACAAGATCGTACTGCATGATGTGAAGCTGTATGCGGAACCGGGACAGAAGATTGCTTTTGTCGGTTCCACCGGAGCAGGTAAGACGACGATCACGAATCTGATCAACCGATTCTATGACATACAGGACGGTAAGATCAGGTATGATGGCATCAATGTAAATAAGATCAAGAAAGCGGATTTGAGGCGTTCCCTTGGTATCGTATTGCAGGATACACATCTTTTTACGGGAACAGTTAAAGATAACATACGTTATGGAAAACTGGATGCTACGGATTCGGAAGTTATGGCGGCGGCAAAACTTGCCAATGCGGATGGTTTCATCAGACATCTTCCGGAAGGCTATGATACGGTGCTGACAGGCGACGGCGCGAACTTAAGTCAGGGACAGAGGCAGCTTCTTGCCATTGCCCGTGCAGCGATTGCCGATCCGCCGGTGCTGATCTTGGATGAGGCGACCAGTTCCATCGATACCCGTACGGAGCGTATTGTGCAGGATGGTATGGATAAGCTGATGAAGGGCAGGACGACGTTTGTGATTGCCCACAGACTTTCTACCGTCAAAAATTCAGACTGTATCATGGTATTGGAGCAGGGACGTATCATCGAGAGAGGTACGCACGATCAGTTGATCGAGGAGAAAGGCAAGTATTATCAGTTATATACGGGAAATGCGATTGCGACGTAAGATAACATTTTGAGGGGAATTATTATGGAAAAACTGAAAGATAAATTTATGCCGATATGCATATGGGGACTTGTCGCGTTTTTTACCGGATTATATGTTTCGCTTTTGTTTAATCATAATATCTGGACGGACGAGGCATTTACCCTGCAATTATTAAGAGGCAATATTAAAGATATCATTATGGGTACAGCGGCGGATGTGCATCCCCCGCTGTACTACCTGTATGCGAAAGTATTTTATGCGCTATTCGGTGAGGCGCTGATCGTGCAGAAGATTGCGGCGATCATACCTATGACGGCAACGTTAGTCTTTATCGCGACGATTGTCCGTAAAGAGTTCGGAGATATGGTGTCGCTTCTGAGCCTTCTGTTTCTTACATGCATTCCTTGCTCCATGGAATTTGCGCTTCAGGTCAGAATGTATTCGCTGGCGCTTTTTTGTGTGACGGTGTGCGGCGTATATGCCTATCTTGCTTATAAGAACAGTCGGACTAAGGAGTTTGTGATTTTTGCTTTGAGCGGGACGGCGGCTGCCTATACGCACTATTTTGCATTTGTGTCAGTGATCGTGATTGCCGGACTGCTGTTTGGGGCAATTGTGATCTGGAAAAGGGACAGGCTTCTCAAATGGGTTTTAAGCGCGGTGGGAATGATCGTGCTGTACATTCCGTGGATGCCCTTTTTCATCAAGCAGGTGACATCTGTGGAGCAGGGCTATTGGATACCGGAGATCACGGCGGAGGTCATATGGTCGTATTTTACATGGACTTTTGATCTGGAGCTCGTTCCAGGCATGGTTTTTGTTTTTCTGATTATTTTAAAAGCGGCGAGCACGTATAACACGATCAAAATATCGAGGGATAAGGCGGAGACGGAAATATATGCGCTGATTTGTATGCTGGTTCCTACGCTGACGGTTATTTTGGGTGTGCTCCTGTCATGGTTTAAGACGCCTATTTATCGCGATCAATATGTTTTCCCTGCATTGGGACTTCTGGCGCTTTTCTTCGGACTCTCTATGAGGAATGCCAAGAAGAGTATTCTGATTATAGTCAGCGCCTTCCTTTTGTTCGTGGGCGCGGTGCAATATAAAGAATGTTTTAGACAGGAATACCGCAGTACGTTTGTGCCGGCGACAGAAGCTTTTTTTGAGGCGAATCTGGAAGAAAACGATTATGTTATTTATAACTGGGAGACCTTCGGATTTATCTATGAGTGCTATTTCCCGGAAGAGAAGCTGGAGTATGTGGAGAGATTTGATTTTGGCAAAGATTTCCGCACAGTGTGGTTTTTGCATACGGCAGGAATGCCAGAGATTGACGAGTCGGTTCTTGCGGCGAACGGGTTGCAGATGGACGTGATGGGACATTTCGGAATAGAGCATAATGAATTTGATATTTATAGGATTTATCGGGAGTAAGATTGTAGGCGGAGTATAAGAAGAAAATAATAACCCCGCCCTTGTCTGATGTTGTGTCAGATGTGGGCGGGGTTATAGGTTACTTATTCATTTCCTGCTTAACTGAATCAATCAAATCCTGCTCGCAGCCAGTGTACAATTGTATATTTTCATCGGACATATCATGCCGAAGCATGTTTTCAACGATGCTTTTTAAAGTATCGGTAGTTCCTTGTTGCATGCCTTGTTCCAGACCCAATTCTTTTCCATGTTCTATCCCAATTTCAAGAATATTCATCTTTACAGCCTCCCATTCTTCTGATTGCTTGACTTCTTCTATGATTCTGGCTAAATTTAAGATTCTTGCATCTGTCATTGAAATATTTTTATGGTCTAATGTAGTATGTTTCATATGTTGCAGTAGACTAACTAATTCCGATCGTCCATTCGTGCTTGTCATATTTAGGAATATCTTACTTGTACCATCATCCAGTGACAGTTCTGGTACTTCTTCACAGCGTTCGCTAAAAGTATACATTGCCAGATCTTTTCCGAAAATATCATCTTGAGTGATAAAAATAATCGCCGTGGAGGGCAGATGCCTATATCGTGTTTTCTTTCCAGATTTTAGAAGGGGAGTATCGATTATGCTTTGATAAAATCTGGATCGCTTACGGATATCGTCACCGTTGGTATCGTTCTGCATTTCCATATCAAATTGCCGTTCTCTGATATCAAGCGCCCATGCGTCCAGACGTATGGCGCGCTTGCCGGACTTGTTCAGAACAACCTGCTCAGCCTTCACTTCTTTCAATTTCAAATCCGATTCGTCCAATATAATGCTTAAGACATTTTCATAGGCTTCTTTTACTTTCATGACGGACATGAAAAGTGCAAAATCACTTAAGTTAAATTCATAATCTTCGTGAAGCACTCCATGTACCATGTTTTGTACTTTTGTTCTTTCTTTTGCTATTGTTTTCTGTTGCATAGCATTCCTCTCTTTCTTGGCTTGCAGAGAGGATATTGCTGTCGTTATTGCTTCAATCTCTCCCTGCGGTTATTTGGTTGTAAGCAAGGAGTTGTCGCAGAGATTACTCTGCATAGATATGGACTTCATGTGAACGTTACAGTTCTGTGTAAAGAAGAAGCCCGGGATTTAACGGATAAATCCTGTAAGATACTATAAGAATCTTAGATTTGTTCTTTGCTTGGAACTATCTTATCACGTTCTTTATTTCATTGCAAGATAAACTTAATCCCGCAATTGAGACGGCTTAAAACTGCCGTGCGACGATTTTTCACATACTCCGCCTGCAATACATCCTCACCGTCAACCACAGAAAAAGCGGAATCTCCACTGCCGGAACAATTATGAGGAGCCACGGCGTCCATACCGTGAGCGGACCGACTTTCAAAAACTCAAAATAGTATGTCAGGGTGTAGAAAAAAGCGTTACTTCCGCCCAGTGCGCCCGACGGTAGCAGTACACGCAGGTAAGAGGCAAGATCGTTGCCAACCATCACATAGAAGAAAGAGGGAAACAGGCAAAACGCAATGGTCAGTCCGGTGGAAATGGTTGTGCTTTTACATGCCGAGGAGACAAATAACAGGAAACTGACACAGGAAACCAGAGCAATCAGTCCCGCAAACATAACCAGATTCTGCAACTGCCCCATATTCAGGTCAAGCAGAGTAACCGCTGAAAAGAGTATCTGCATAGAAGTCTGGCGGCTTTCCCATCCGAAAAGACTGTTTGAGATCACCATGAAAATCGTCATACAAAGCGCAAACGTAACAAGACTGATACTTAAGGCAGACAATATTTTCACAAAAGCAAGTCTGCGTCTGCCATGTCTGGTGCTGCGGAGAATGTCGTCCGCACCTGTCTGGTATTCACAGCAGAATAACGGCGCTGTTATCATGGCACACAAAAACATCAAGATAAAGAGATAAAATCCCTCGTATTCGCCCATTTCAGTGCCATAACCCGGATAGTAGTAAAATGGCATAGACACCTTGTCATACATCTTGGCGGCAATCTGCTGTGCTTTTGGATTATTTTTCTGCTCTAGCTTCATCAGATCGGTAAGATGAGTGCGGCACCGCTCATAAAAGCTAAGCGCATCTTCTTCAGTAATCTCCATATAATCAGGAGCAATTCCGCTGACAGAATCCGCCATGACCTCATGAAGCCTCTGGATAAAAGGAGACCATGGAAGGATTTCACTGTTGTATACATTCCGGGGAAAATCTCCGTAGAAGTCTCCGTAAATCGCCAGATTCTCATGATATGACTCAAGACCTTCTACCATTTTCTCAGGCGTGACTTCACCCGTGATCGGCGCTTGCAACTCTTTTCGTATGGCAAGAGCTTCCCTGCCCTTGATCGTGATTTCCCGACCGTTCTCCTCATAAGTATACCGCACAAAAGTAACCGGCACATATGCCATAAAAACCGACATCACAACCGCCGCCGCAAGGAATAGCAGCGTGCTTCTGGTTCTTAAAATTCGTTTCATTTCTTCTTTATATAATTTCATTATGATAATTCATTCCTTTCTTAGTATATCTTCATGTTCTAGGAAACAAATGCAGATACAAATCCTCCAACCGCGGACTCTGAGGCACTGCATCCGGGATATCCGTCTGATTGCCCAGATACCGCAGACAGATGCTGCCGTCCTCCTCATTTCGCAGATTAACGATCTGTACTTTAGGATCGGATTCCCACATGCCAAGCTCCTGCGGCGGGATCACTGCTTGAAATACTTTGCCGTGTATCTGAGATACCAATTCCTGTGTGGTTCCGGTCTGCAGAATCTTGCCGTTTTTCATGATTGCATTCTGGGTCGCGATGTATTCCACGTCGGAGACGATGTGCGTAGAGATCAGCACGATCCGGTTTTGTGCAAATTCGGAGAGCAGATTGCGGAACCGCACCCGCTCCGCCGGATCAAGTCCGCTGGTGGGTTCGTCCAGCACAAGAAATTCAGGATCGTTTAGGAGAGCCTGTGCGATTCCGACGCGCCGCTTCATTCCACCGGAGAGTTTGGTGATCCTTTTTTTGCGTACATCGTCCAAAGATAATTTTACGAGCAGTTCGTCGATTCGTTGTTTCGCCTGTGCGTCGGTCAATCCTTTGAGGGCAGAGATATATTCCAGATAGTGTTGTACGGTAAATTCGGGGTAAAAGCCAAATTCCTGCGGCAGATATCCGATGATATCCCGATAAGCATCGTCCAGATCTTCAATGTCTACGCCGTCACAGCAGATGCAGCCCGAAGTAGGTTTCATGATACCGCAGATCATACGCATCAGTGTCGTTTTGCCGGAGCCGTTTGCGCCGAGCAGTCCCCATACACCGGGAGTAAGATGTAGATTCACATCTTCGACAGCCTTTTTGACAGGCTGGTTCTTATTGATTTTGTCCTTAAAATGTTTTGTTACATGTTTCAGTGTGATTTCCATTGTTTCCTCCGTTTTTTTGATTAATGCGTTTTTCGTTGGTCTATAGCATTTTTTCTATAGACTTACAGAATAGTAACCGACGATACTCATGGTATATCATACCAAGACAAATCAGTAGATATCCCGTAAAAAGGCAAAGCCGCACCGCACTAGACAAATACCTCATCTTATCAGCAATCTCATATCCCGACAGGGCAGATAAAAGGCAAAGAGCCACGCCCGCAGTCTGGAAAGAGCCGACCGAAGTGCGCGTCCATAACATCAGACAGGCGACCGAAGCTGTCAAGAACGGTACAATAAGTGGTACGAATATGACTGATATAGTCAATCCTTGTTTCCCGACAATCAGTGCGAGAACTGCCAGCATACATAAATCGCCGATACCGATAAACAATAGCTGTGACAAGAGGCTGCCCCTCACGGCAAAATGAGTAGATTGTTCCAGTTCAAACATTTTGTACATGGATGCCCTTTTTAAGACCGGTATAGAACTCATGGCAACGACTGCACTGCATCCGCACAGGAGTTTGAGTAGAGTACTGCCCATCCATTCGTTGAAATTGACGGTATAGATCATGAAAAATACCGAACACAGGGCGGCGAGCACCAATCCTTGGAAAAGCCATATTTTCCAAGCCAGAAACTTAAGCTGCTTTGCGGTAAGCTCCGCCAGAGATAATGTGGGTTTTGCGGATAAATTCAGTTGGTCGGCTTCGGCGTGTACAAGCTTGATCGTATTTTGCATATGTTCTTCATAAGCGGTGTTCTGCTCGATGGCAAACTGAGAGTTCCATTGGTTTTTACGATGCATTTGATTCCTCCTATAGGCTTTTTATTTGCAGGCTTGTTGATATTTATCTGAGTTAATTTGTGTGCTGGGATGTATTTCATATTGGATGCCCGTTGTCTGCGGTGAGGTCTTTGACTTTCTGTATTGCCCGGCGTAATCGGGTCTGAACCGTGCGCAGTGGAAGTCCTGTGACTGAGGAGATTTCTTTAAGCGTCAGTTCCTGTCCGTATCTGAGAAGAACAAGTTCCCGTGATGCAGGATCAAGACAGGAGAGAGACGAAGTAAGCTGCTGTCTGTCCTCCGCCGCTTGAAAGCCGCTTTCCTTGCAGTACTCTGCTGATAACGGCAGCTCGGTGAATGATTCTATGGAAACTTCCGGCGCAGAATTTTTACGCATAATATCAATACAGGTGTTTGCGGCAATCTTATAGAGAAAAGCTTTAAACTGTCCCTTATGACTGTAACGGTCAATGAACCGCACCAGCTTTAAAAATGTCTCCTGCGTGGCATCCTGCGCACTTTCTCGGTCCGGCATGTGCCACAAGCAGTATCGCAGAATAGCAGGATAGTACAGTTCCACCAGCTCGTCCAGACATTCCCGGCTGCCTTTCTTAATTTGTTTGATCAATTCATCTTCGCGCGTCAAGGTGATCTCCTTTAGTTGCAATTTTCGTAAATGAATATGACATTCTGCATTGCGGAATGCCTCATTTGCCTTGCTCATTATAATATAACGTAACATTATTAGAAAATGATTCACTGAATGAAAATGGAAATATTTGTTAGACGGTACAGAGCTGTTAATATTAAATTAAAAAAGACCGGCTCAATACCTGAACCGGTCTTCTATTTACATATATAAAAACGAACTTGTTCGTTTTTTTACTTTGTATCTTTATCCATCGGACGAACAAGGAAGAGACTCAGCAGCAAAGCAATGATATAAAGCACAATCGTAAGATATAATACGTTCTGATAACCTACGGGGTTGATGCTGTTGCCGTGAGAATCCTGTATAAATTCTCCCGTACTGTTTACGATCAGATTTGCAACCTGATTGCCGGTAAGACCTGCAAAAGCCCACGCGGACAATGTGATTCCGTGCAATGCACTGATGCTTCCCATACCGTAGTGGTCGGAGAGGAGCGTAGGCACGTTGGAGAAGCCGCCGCCATATCCTGCGTTGACAACGAAGATCAAGCCGAGAACGAGGATCGTCAATAACATATTTCCCTGACCGTTCTTGATACCGCCGGTCAGCATTACCAGTGCGGTAAATGCGATCGAGAGGATAAAGATCAATTTGTAGATTGTGTTACGGTCTTTCATTGTGTCAGCCCATGCGGAGAAACCAAGTCGTCCGCCCGCATTGAAGACTGCGGATACCGTGGAGATGATGCCGACGGCACCGGCAAGACCGATACATTTCACAATCATCTTTTCCTGAGAGATCAGAGCAAGACCACAGGTAATATTGATGTAGAACATCAGCCAGATACCGATATAGTTGGCAACCGGTCTTGTCTTGATAACCGACATAATACCCTGACCCTTTTCTTTTTCTGAGGCTCATGCCAGCCTTCCGGTTTCTTTAACAGAATATGTCCCACAAACATCATAACGAAGTATACGCAGGCGAGGATCATGAACATCTTGTAGATGCCGCCTTCTCCCAGATTGTCTAACATTGCCTGCATGATAGGGCTTGCGATTGCCTTGGCAGCGCCGAAACCTGCAACAGCAAGACCGGTAGCAAGCCCTTTTCTGTCCTCAAACCAGAGCATAAGCGTCTTAACAGGGGACAGATAGCCGGTTCCCAGACCGATACCCATAATAAAACCGTAGCATACATAAATACCGATCAGAGCCAGAGGGCTATGCTGATGCTGTCCGCCGTAATAGATGAAAAATCCGGTTCCAGCCATGCCGGCTGCAAAGCAGATCGCAGCAATCAGCGAGGATTTATGTATATCCTTTTCCACTACATTTCCTAAGAATGCCGCAGACATACCAAGGAAGAAGATCGCGAAGCTGAACGCCCATTCCGTTGCTCCTTTGGAGAAGCCGATATAGTCAGCTATTTCCTGACTGAAAATGGACCAGCAGTAGACAGTACCGATACTGCAGTGGAGTAAGAGTGCCGGAATTGCGGCACATATCCATTTGTTTTGATTCTTTTTCATTGTGTAAAGTGTCCTTTCTTTCGTTATAGAAAAATACCTAAACGCAAACTAGGGTTGATAAAAATCCCACTATATTCTACTCCTAATGAGAAAAAATTTCAAGGAGCGGAGAACGATTTGACAAATTTAGTGCTTTCAAAAGGATATATTATGGCATAATAACCAATTTTGTTAGCAAAAAATCTTGTATCGTGTGCGTTCTTATGATATTGTATAACTGATATTAAAATATTTTAGTTAATATCAAACAAAAAAGGGGAAAGGTACACGCCATGGAAGATATTTTTCGGAAATACGAGATGATGGAAACCAATACGGATTATCTCACCGGATTGTGCAACAGACGGGGACTTAGCGAAGTGTGGGAATATCTGCCGGGTGAAGCTACGGTTCACTGCATTTATATCGATGTGGATAATTTCAAATTGGTAAATGATACATACGGGCATTCTAAAGGGGATGCGCTGTTAATTTATATCAGTAATTTGTTAAAAAATGTTTTTGAGGGACAGCTTGTTACAAGAATGGGCGGTGACGAGTTTACTGTCCTGTGCAACGGAACGCTGAAAGTGTCAGATATTCAGGAACAGCTCGTGAGTCTTCAAACAGCGATCAAGAGCGGGAAATTTGATTCTAATGTGGAAAAACTGCTTTCTTTCAGTATAGGAGCCACTTTTAATCAGACAGTTGCTACAGGACTTCATGAAATTCTCGAGCAAAGCGATGTGGCGATGTATCATGTGAAGAAGCATGGTAAAGGACGATATATCGATTATGACGAAATACGGAACCGTATCGAAGAGGAACGTGCAATCAAGGAACGTGCATTGACTAAGATGGCGCAGCAGGAAATAGAGATATTGTATCGTCCGGTCATCTATGTCCAGACTTCCGACGTAATCGGGATCGAGGCGGTGACGCAGTGGAATTTTCCGGGGAGAGGCATTATTCCGGAAGAAAAATTTCTTCCTATTTTCAGACAGTACGGCATTGATGCGCAGATGAATGCGTATATTCTGGAAGAGATTTGTAAACAGAAAAGTAAGTGGCGTGGTACGGATCTATATAGTCTGGAATTCTATGTGGGGATGTCAGGGCGGTATCTTTTGCAGGAAGAGAGTGTTAAAGCCGTGGTTCAGTGTATAGAGAAATACGGAATTGCTCTTGACGAGATCAAACTTTGCATTGATGAAAAGGAGTTCCGCGATAATGAAGATAAGATGTTCAGTGTTGTGCAGGAGTTGATAGATGCGGGATGCTATGTAGCTATCAATGATTTTGCAACTGCTTCCTCGCTTACTATTCTGAGGAGAATCCAAGCAAGACTGCTGAAACTGGATTCAGCACTGCTGGAAGAAGCAGAGCATAATTCAAAAGTGGCATGTATTTTGCGGAACGTGATCAGTTTGGGCAGAGATCTGCATTACGGCATTGTGGCGCAGGGAGTAGAGAACGAAAGCCAGATCAAGATGCTGATCGGCTACGGAGCGCAATTCGGAACAGGAGATTTCTATGGCGGTCCGTGTGATGCGGAGACTTTTCGTGAAAAATATGAGAACAGGTTATTTTTTGTCAGAAATAAGCAGCCGGAGGTTTTCCGGTTTGACGGTGATCTTGCGGATACAGAGCACAGATATGTGGGAACTTTTACAGGATCGGGTTTAACGTATACCACCGGAGTAGTTGAAGGGCAGGGAGCATTGGCGTTTCCGGGCGGTGATGTGAAAGAGAATATACTCATATTGCCGAAAGAGATCATGTATAGTGACAGCTATTCGATTTGTTTTTGGATCAATCCCGATGCAGATCAGCCGTGGACGAGCATTATATACATCACTTATAAAGATGGTTTTATGAGCCTGATGCCGACCAGCGGGCACGGAGACCTTTTTTTCCGTATTAAAGATGACAGGGAAGCCAATGAATGGCATGATATTATGTGCAGGAAAGCGGTGCCGGGACAGTGGGCATTCATCTGTGCTACTTACGATGTGATCACTCATATCGGCAAGTTGTATTTTAACGGTTTGCTGGTTGGAAGCAGAGAGAATATGCCTAATTTGAAAATTGTTGAACAGTTCATGATTGGCGGAGACGAATACCAGAATTCCTACGAGGGTAAATTGGCGGGGTTGGAAATCCACCACTACGTTCTTTCGACGGAGCAGATCGAAGAGAAATTTCGTAGTTATCAGCAGGAACAGTCGTTCCTTGGGACAGATGGGAGGAAGTAGGAGAAGGGAAAAGGTAAAGATGATATATATGAAAAACCGCCTGCGAGGGCGGTTTTTTGTGCGGTGATTTCGATATTTGATCAGAGACTTGCTGCGGTAGCTTCGTCAGCTTCGGCAAGGTCGGGTTTGCCCAGAAGACGGTAGGTTTCTGCGCGATCCAGGTAGGCTTCTTTGTATGCGGGGTTCAACTTGATTGCTTTGGTATAATCAACAATCGCCTTTTCATATTGTTCCAAAGCTTTATAAGCGGAGCCGCGATTGGCATAGGCAGTCTCCTCGTTGGGATCAAGATCAATCGCTTTATTACAATTAGCGATTGCTTTCTCATATTTTTCTAAAGCATTATAAGCATCTCCGCGATTGCTGTATGCCAGTGCATAACTAGGTTTTAGCTCGATCGCTTTGTTATAATCGGCAATTGCCTTTTCATACTCACCTAAATTATTATAGGTATTTCCGCGATTATTATAGGCGGACTCATAATCAGGATTTAGTTTGATGGCTTTGCTAAGATCATTAATTGCTTTTTCATATTTACCAAGATCACCATAGGCAGTTCCACGGTTATAATAGTAAAGTTCATCACTGGGTTCTAATTCAAGGGCTTTGCTATAATCGGAAATAGCTTCTTGATGTTTGTCCAAATTATCATAGGCGACACCGCGGTTATTATAAAATGTAGCCGTGGTTGGTTGTTTACTGATTGCATTTGTATAACATTCTACTGCATTTATATAGTCTTTTGAACTAAAATATCGGTTACCCTGACGCCAATAATCCCACGCCGTCATTTGATCTGTCTGTTCGCGTTCATTCTCAGAAGCCGTTCCGCGGCGTTCTATTTTCTCTATTTCCTGCAGAAACTCGTTATTACTCTGACTATCTTCTTTTCCTGTACCTGTTGTATCAATGTTTTCCTCATATTCAGTGAGACGCTTATATTCTTTCTCATAATTCTCGATTTGTGTATTCGTCCGGTTATTCAAGTATTGCTCTGTTTCATGGACGCCGATTCTATCGGCAAACAATGCATTCCCGATGGCAAGCATTACAGCGTCAAACCCGGCGGTACACACAAGATGTCCTTTTTTCTGTTGTACGAGGGTTTGTATCTTTTCGTCGGGAAGACCGTATTCTTCCATATAACACCAATAGATGCCGTTTTTCATTTTGACATTTTCATCGAGCAGTAGTTCCATCAGGCTGTTATCGCCGCCGCCGTATCCGATCACGATAGGAGTATAGCTATGAAAAACGGACACAAGAACATCATGCCATTTCCCTTTGAGTTCATTTGTTTCTTCCGGTCTGTTTAATGGGTCAAAGAAAATGCCTCGATGTATTTTGGCAATAATCGGACGCTTGATATTAGGGTCTCCTGCGAAATCAGCCAAAAGTTCATGGTTGATGACAAGGGGCTTACTGTCCGTGTACATGAACAATGCATCTTCCACCAGACTGTCAAAATTCGTGGTGATAACGAGGTTATTTCCGCCGGCTTCCGTAAGCATGAGCGCCAGCGGATGATATCCGAAACTTGGTTTTGCATTAGTCATGAGTCTTTCAAGATAGTGATATCCGTTCCTGTGGTTTGGAAAGAAACGAAGCTTATAAATATCGAAATAGTATTCACTTGAAAGAGGGACACCGGATTTTTTTGATGTTTGCCATGATTTCTCGATTTCCGTAAATTCATGATCCAGAAAACTCTCTGCCCGCAATTTTGCCGCAATGGTACGGATTTCGGCGAAGCCGGGATCTTTTTCCATTTCTTCCATCCATCTGCGTTCTAATTCTCCGCCGGCGGGAATGCCGGAAGATACCGACGCGCCGGAACCGAGGATAAAGCAAAATCTTTCGGAATTGTTATTCACGTCTTTGATTGCCCTGACGAGCTGTTTCGTTGATATGATTCGGTATTGTTCGATGATTTGTTCTGCCATGTTGCGGGGCTCCTTATCGTTTGTATTATCTTTTATTTTAACTTATTTAGAGTGGGTAGTAAAGGATAGAACTAATTATATCGGGGTTTGAACGAATATATGGAAGAGAAAATTGGATATGGGGAGATTACAAAAGTGCAAGAGTAGTGTACAATAAAAAATGGATGTGAAGGAAAATGTGCATAAAGAACTAAGGAAGAATGTATGAGGAGAATGGTATATGATTCATAGAATAACATGCCGTCAAGTAGTGAATGGTTTGTTGATAGTTGCCGCGGGGACGGCATTGTTTGTTATGCTTTGTTGGAAACCGCTGGTTACATGGCAGATTAATAGTCTGAATCTGCCCGAAGGATGTGTGACGGTACATCCTGCACGCGTGGAACTTTCCGATGTATGCTGGTGGCATATTCAAGGCGAGAAAGTTCTGGCGTGTGAGCAGGGATATGAGTCGGCGAGAGAATATATAGAATCTCATAATTCATCTTTGAAGCTTTGGAATATTTCAGTGTTTGGGTGGGGTGCCATGAGTGACATGTTTTTACTTGAATCGGAATACGATACAGAATATAACGAGAATTGGGACAGTGACGACTATGTTAAGATTACATATTCTTTGAGGTTGAGTCGGTAGGTGAGTAGGAAAACGGAGGTTATTTTTATATGCGAGGTCTTACAGAAGACATGATCAGCAAATATAAAAAGGCATACTCGGCAAATGAGAACAATCCCGAATTGGCGCGAATGTATAGAGTCAGTTCCATATCGGACATAGCTTTTAATATGGAAAAAGCCAAGTTGCAGAAATTTGAGTTTTCAATCGATATACCAACAATGAAAGCTGTGTCCCAAGGATATGCCGGACGCTGCTGGATCGTTGCGGGTCTGAATTTACTGCGGGAAATAGCGGTTGAAAAGATGAACAGGAATGCGTTACCGGATGGAGAGTTTCAATTTTCGACTGCTTATTTATGCTTTTGGGATAAGGTGGAAAAGGCGAATTGTTTTTTGGAAAAAGCAATTCAGAATAGAAATGAACCTTATGACAAACGGGAAGTACATTCATGGTTTCAATATGCGATAACAGATGGAGGTTTTTGGACATATTTCACTGATTTGGTCAGAAAATATGGCGTAGTACCCGCAGAGATAATGACTGAAACAATACAGTCTGCAAATACCGAGGTGATGAATAACCGTTTGAATTACTATATCCGCAAGGTAAGCGCAGATATCAGAAATGCGGCGTCAGAATCAAAAAATATTGACGACATCTTTTCGATCAAAGAACAGGCAATGGAGCGGATATTTACATTTCTGTGCCATTGTTACGGATATCCTCCTGATGAATTTGAATATTCATACAAGAGAAAAAACGGTGATATACAAATAAAAAAATATACACCGCTTGTATTCAGTAAAGAATTGCTGGAAGATTTTACGGAGGACTATATCAATGTAATTTCATTACCCTATGAAAAGTTACCATTTGGCGAAATGTGTGTGCTGAATGATGTGTTTCGTGTGGTGGGAATGCATGATGAGATTTTTTTAAATTTGCCACTAGAAGAGTTAAAGGAATATTGTATGCGGCAGTTAAGGGACGGAATTCCCGTCGTGTGTACCGCCGATGATGATAAGATGTGCCGGGAAGAACTTCAACTATGGGATGACGAATGTTTTGATTATGAAAAAACTACCGGATTTTCATTTGAAATGAGTCGTAAAGATTATTTTCAGCTAAAAGCCGGTACTGCTTGTCATTCCATGCTGATTACAGGGGTACATATCGATGAAGACGGCAAGCCGCAGCGATGGAAAATTCTAAACTCTTATGCTATTGACGGTCTGCACCAAGGTTATTTTACCTGTTCGGATTCATGGTTTGACAAATACATGGTAAATGTAGTGATTCATAAAAGATATTTAGACGAATACAGAAAGCAGGGAGGAAAAAAGATTAACCCGTTTAAAATTTGGGATATTATGTAATAAAATAGCAGACGATATTTTAATGCCGTTCAAGAATTATCAGTAGATGTCCTTGCCCAATGAATAATTTTACTTCATTCACGCAAGCTATTTTCATAAAGAAAATACATGCATGGAAAGGGAGAAAGTTATGGAATCTGTTTGGAGAGACACGGTAGAACTTCCACATTTTCTGAGACTGACGGGAGAGGCAAAGACTGACGTTCTGATTATCGGCGGCGGAATCACGGGGCTTTTGTGCGCATATTTCCTTCAGGAGAGAGGAATCGACTATATGCTAGTGGAAGGAGAAGAAATCTGTCATGGCGTGACCGGCAATACTACCGCAAAGATCGCGGCACAGCATGGTCTGATCTATGCGCAGATGATAAAACATAAAGGCTTGGAGAAGACAAAATTATATTTGGAAGCCAATCAGAGGGCAGTCCGAAAGTATGCGGAACTTGCACAACATTTCGAGTGCGATTTTGCAGAGAAGAATGCTTATGTCTATTCCATAGATAACCGAAAAAAGTTAGAAGAAGAGGCAGAGGCTTATCGTCTGCTTGGCTTAGACGATGAGATCACAGATACGGCGGAACTTCCATTTCCTACGGCGGGTGCGGTGATGATGCGGCAGCAGGCACAGTTCCATCCGCTGAAATTTCTGGCGGGAATTGCTGAAAACCTTCGAATCTATGAACATTCTTTTGTTACTCAGCTTATGCCCGGCAAGGCGCTGACACAGCAGGGAGCAATTACTTATGAGCAGGTTATCTTTGCAACACATTATCCGATTGATAACAAACACGGGTGTTATTTTTTGAAACTCTATCAGAACCGTTCCTATGTGATTGCACTGGAACATGCGCCAAAGATAGAAGGAATGTATGTGGATGAAGCATCGAAGGGAATGTCGTTTCGCAATTATCAGGACTTATTGCTCGTAGGCGGCGGCAGCCACCGCACCGGTAAAAAAGGTGGGAATTGGCAGGAATTGCGACAGTTTGCAGACCGGTATTATCCGGATGCAGTAGAAAAGTACTGCTGGGCGGCGCAGGACTGCATTCCCTTAGATAAAACGCCCTATATCGGCGTTTATTCGCCTGCCATGCCGGACTGTTATGTGGCGACAGGTTTTCAAAAATGGGGAATAACATCTGCTATGGTATCGGCAATGATGTTGGCGGATATGGTACAAGGAATGGAAAATCCTTATACGGCAGTGTTTGATCCGGGAAGAAGTATTTTTACAAGACAGCTTGTATGTAACGTGGCGGAGTCCACCATGAATCTGCTGACTCCTACGGTTCCGCGTTGTCCGCATATGGGGTGTGCCCTGAAGTGGAATCCGGCGGAGCATTCATGGGACTGTCCGTGCCATGGGTCACGATTTGCACAGGACGGCAGACTCCTCGATAATCCGGCGAACGGAGATTGTTTTCATATACGGAGGTATACTGATAGATGGAAAATGTAAATAATATCATGATTGAAAAAGCACTTCAAAGAACAAAAGATAAGCATATGGCTTCAGAGTATTATTTTTACGGAGATAAGCAGAAGGATATTCAATGTAAAGAAATTGCGCAGTTTCCGGGAGTAAATACGCTTCTAAAACTTTTCGCGGTTTTAGAGGTGTGTTGGAGCAAAGAAACAGCATATCCTTCATGCCAGCAGGATTGGGTATCTGATGATCCGTCCTATGGGCAATGTGCGATTACTGCAACTTTGGTTCATGATATGTTTGGCGGGACGATACACAAAATTCGTGTAGATGGCGGCGGAACACATTATTTTAATAAAATCAATGGCGAATATATTGATCTTACAAGAGAACAGTTTGATTTGTATGATATTCCGGTGGATTATGAACCAAATGAGGAAGTCCCGCGAGAGTATTACGGAAAAAATAAGAATACGCTCGAAAGATACAGGAAGTTGCAGCGGAATATTATGCAGTATTTAAAATAGTACATAGCAGCAAATAAATTTAGGAAGGTGAAGACGAAAATATGGAACAGAAAGAAATTACCGCAGTACAGGATACCCTTGCGATTCAGGATATTCTTGCATTAGTAAAAAGAACAAAGACTTTCGTGGAAAACCGTGAAATGGCAAATCACATCAAAGTAAAAGGACCGGCGGATTATGTAACACAAGTTGATACGGATATTCAAAATTTTTTGAAAAAGGAATTGGAGAAGTTTACTCCGGGAATCCAGTTTCTGGGTGAGGAGGAAGGTCTGCATGAGATGTCAGCGGACACTTACTGGATTCTTGACCCCATAGACGGCACGACCAACCTCATTCATGACTACCAGCACAGCGTTGTGTCGCTGGGATTGTATGACAGAGGGGAGATTACGCTGGGAGTGATCTACGACCCGTACAGAGAAGACATTTACTATGCGCAGAAAGGAAAAGGAAGCTTCCGAAACGGACAGCCTATTCATGTGTCGGAAACGGGTGTGCTTAGCGAAACGATCGTTACGATTGGTACGTCGCCCTATGACAGAGAGCTGACGGAAGTAAATTTCCGGCGTTTTCAGAGAGTTTTTGAGAAGAGTCAGGATATCCGCCGAACCGGTTCGGCGGCGCTTGATCTGGCTTATGTGGCTTGCGGGCGCACAGGGGGATTCTTTGAGCCACTTCTTAGCCCATGGGACTTCGCGGCGGGAATGCTTTTAGTTGCGGAAGCGGGCGGAAAGGTAACAAATTTTGAGGGAGAGCCGCTTGATCTTTTACATAGAGGGAGCGTGCTTGCCACGAACGGAAGAGTTCATGAAGAACTAAAGGGTTTGCTGTAGGTAGAAAAAGATTTTACGGGAAAATTGTTTGTGGCGGCGACTTTTTTGATCACCTGTCTGCTGGCATTTGCTACGGGAACTTCGGTGGGGACTTATTTTGTTGTGATTCCGATTTTGTTTCCGGTGGGCGTGATGGCGGGCGCGGCGCCGGAATTTATGATAGGCGCTATCGTGTCGGGAGCGGCATTTGGTGATAACCTGGGACCGATTTCGGATACCACGATCGCTTCCTCCGCAACACAGCAGGTACGATGGCGATGCTGATTGGCGTATTTGCGCTTTTGGGCGTGCTGGAATGCAGCGGTTTCTTTGAGGATGTGGGAGTGCTTCTGGCACGCCTTGCAAAAAAGGCACGCAGTACGGAGGCAACCATTGTCTTGGCGGTGGGAATCTTAAGTATGGTAACAGGTGTTATTTCTGTGGCAATCGTGGCGCTCGGTGATCTGATCAATGAAATCGGGGAAAAAGCGGGCGTGAACAAGTACCGCCGGGCGAATCTGATGGATTGTACGGGCTGTGTGTTCTGCTTTCTGGCGCCTTGGACGGTGCATTGTGTCATTCCGGCACAGTTGTCTTCCGGGTTCGGAGAAGGGTATGCGGTTGCGCCGGGAACGGTGCCTTTTGTGAATTATTATTCCATATGTATGCTGGTCATGCTGGTGTTGGCAGTGGTTACAGGATATGGCAGGAGATCAGTTGAGTAAACTTAAGAAAAGCTTAATAGTATTGCGCTTCGGATAAAGATATAATAATTTTAAAGCATAAATCATGAAAGTGTTTTTATGCGAAACAATAACTGTATCAACAGGGGAAAAGGACGGGAGTACGAATGAAGAGTAAGCTGTATTATGCACTATATTTTTTGTATGCTATTGTGGTGGCGTTTGTCCTCTATCTGAACGGAGTGTTTACGGGGGAAGAGATTTCCGTCGTGAATCTGACAATCAATGTCGGATTTCTGATTATTATCGGGATTCTTTTTCTGATATCTTCCATCAGCTTCGGAAGGCTTAACAGGGTCACTTATGATCTGGAAGATGTCGCGATCCGTATGGAGAAAGAGTATAAAGAGGCAAACGGAAAGAACCTCTGGGCGAATTACCGGGATAATTCACAAGTTTTTGAGGAAGAGGTATTGCAGGATGCCTTCGACAAATATCGCCTACAGGTAAAAGGGGCGAAGAGTAAACGGAGTGCGGCGTCTTCTTGTGACATAGAGGAGTATATCAATGAGGACCTTATGGATAAGGTAGGCATGAACTTCTTTAATTCCGGCATTTCCGGGACGCTTACGGGTCTGGGAATTTTGGGAACATTTCTTGGTCTGTCCATGGGACTGGGAGCATTCAGCGGGGATGATATTTTTACGATTTCCGACAATGTGGGTTCGCTGCTTTCGGGCATGAAAGTGGCTTTTCATACTTCGGTATATGGTATCTTTTTCTCGTTGGTGTTTAATATTGCTTACCGGAGCATTATGTCGGACGCCTATGAGACATTGGACGAGTTTTTGCGTGTGTTCCGTCAGACCGCACAGCCTCGTATGGCAAAAGACGATGAAAGTTCGGCGACGATGCTTGTTTATCAGGCGGGAATGGCGAGTTCTCTAAAACAGATGCTTGAACTGATGAAAGGTAATGCGAAGGAACAGACAGAAGGCGTAGAGCGGATCGTGGATCAGTTTACGAAACAGATGCAGACTGCTTTGGACACGGACTTTAAGAAACTTGGCAATGCTTTAAAGACCGCGGGAGAGTCACAGGCGGCAAGCGCGGCAAATGCGTCGGAGATGATCGAGGCAGTTACAGCGCTTGTGGAGGTAAACCGCAATGTGCAGGAGGCTCTTAACCATGTGATGGAAAGACAGGAGCTTTTTGCAAAGCAGCTTGAGGAGCAGAAGAAAATGCTGGCGGATACATGCAGCGATATGAGCGATGAGATCAGCAGCCGGTTATATACATTTGAACAGATGAGGAATTAGTATGAAGAATAGACGAAGGAACAGGGAAGCTTTTGCGGAGCACAGCTATTGGCAGTCCTATTCGGATATGATGGCGGCGCTTCTGCTGATTTTTATTTTGATGATAGCGATTACTCTCACAATATACAGACAAAAAACAGACGACCTTGACAAGACAAGGCTTGAACTCAGCACGGCGCAGAGCCAGTTGGATGCAACAATAGAAGATCTGGAGAAATCTAATGAGGAACTTGCCCTTTCATTGGCAGAGCTGCAGCAGGCTTACGATCAGGCGGCTTTGACGGAAGAAGAATTAAATAACGCCTATTTGGAAATAGAAAATGCCAGACAGGAGCTGACAACGACCAAGCAGGAATTGCAGGATATCGTCGGAATCCGCACGGATATTATCGGGGCGTTGCAGTCCGCTTTCAGTAATTCCACGATGAAGGTGGACGCCCAGACAGGCTCCATTACGTTTTCTTCCGATGTGCTTTTCCGTTATAACAGTGCTTCGCTCACAGCGGACAGCAAGGAGACATTACAGAACATTATTCCGATGTATCTGGATGTGCTGCTTCAGGATCAGTTCCGTGACTATATCGCAGAAATTATTATCGAGGGACATACGGATACGGATGGCGGCTATCAGAGCAACATGGAGCTGTCCTATGAGCGCGCCAATGCCGTGGCGGATTTCTGTCTGAACAAAAGAAATGGTCTTAGTGAGACGGAGATTGAGCAGCTTCAAAAGCTTCTTACCGTCAATGGTAAATCATGGAGCAATCCGATTTATAAAAAGGATGTTTTCGGTAATCCGACGGAAGAGGTGGATATGCCGGCATCCAGAAGGGTGGAAATTAAGTTCCGTCTGAAAGAAGACGAAATGATTGAGAAGATTGCGGGGGTTTTGGAGCAGGAGTAGAAGTGTAGAACAGAGGTGTTGAGAAATTTAAGGATTGATTTGAAGTTTTGCGGGACACTTTCACGTAAATGGGGAAGTGTCTCTTTTGGTGGTGTACCATTGGACATGCAACGGAAGATGAAGAGTTAACCGATTGTGCAGGTGTTTATGAAAAACAGGTGATTTTTTTAGGCAGGAATGCTATATTAGATATGGTACTTTTACATTTTTATAGGAGCTTAGGTGTGAATTTTGTAATATCTGAGATAGGATCAAGAGAACTAAATGAAGATTCTTTTTGTATTTCCGAATCTGAAAGTAGAAAAATATACATTGTTGCAGATGGATGTGGAGGACATTCAGCAGGTGAGATCGCTTCAAAACTGGCGGTAGAATTCCTTTTGGAATTGTTTCTTAATTGTGATAATTCAGTGGATTCCATTCGTAATGCTATTCGTATCTGCAATGCACGCATTATTGAGAAACAAAAAAAATTTGCAGGAATGAGAACCACGGTGGTCGGATTGCTCAAATTAAATAATAAATTTTTTGCTTTTAATGTAGGTGACAGCAGACTTTATCAAGTCCGCAAGGGGAAAATCGTTTTTAATACGGATGATCATTCCGTACCATATTTATTATACAAGGCAGATTTGATTGAACGTAATGAGATTAATACTCATGAAGACAGAAATAAATTATTGGAAGTGCTTGGCAATAAAGATAAAATAAAAATAAATGTTTACGAACTGGATATTGAATCTGAAGATGTTTTTGTACTGGCGACAGACGGCTTCTGGGAACATTTCTATGATAAAGATTTTGAAGATTGTGTAAGAAATCATGAAAGCGTCTGGCTCTATGATAAAAAACAGGTCATTTGCATGACAAATGATCCGCAGCAGGATAATTATACCGCTATTATAGTGGGAGGGATATATGAGTAAAACAGAAACGTGGGCAGATATAGTAACCGATGAATTGGCCGTCGTATTATTTGTTCCGTCTAAACAGCAAATAAAAGAGTATAAATTGAAGGAAGAGAACCTGATAGGACGGCTGACAGCAAATGGAAATTGTGATATTTCCATTGATTCACCTGTAGTATCGCGTAAGCATGGGCGGATCTATATGCGGAATGATTATTTCTTTTATGAAGATTTGTCCAGTACAAATGGTACATATATAAATGGTGTTTTGCATGGCAGAGAATCAGAAAAGGGGAAATATAAAAATCTTCTTAAAATAGGGGATGTGCTCAGAATAGACCACCGTGATTTGAATAATCCGCATCCGGATGCAGCCATTCTCGTAGCCATTCATTCTACAGGAGATAAGCTGGTTAATAAGTATGTCGAACTTGGAAAATGCAGATCGCTTACAATCGGACGGAATGTGGGAGATGTTAAGTTAGGGCATAATGCTATTTCAGAAAAACATGCGGTTTTTGTGAAAAACCAAGATGGTTCATGGGCTGTTGATGATTGCGAAAGTACAAACGGAGTTTTTATTAATAATACGAAAATTGAATCCCGGACGCTGCTGAAACCTTTAGATGTAATCAGGATAGCAGATTATGTATTTATTTATACAGGGAATAGACTTTGCTATTTATGTAATGAAAAGTCAGGAAAGCAGCTTGTAATAAAAATTGAAGAAAGAAGCGTTCGCAAATTACTGAAAAAACAAGTGCTTCTTCAAGATATTAATCTAAGCATCAGCGAGGGTGAAATGGTTATGATTCTTGGAGGCTCGGGCGCAGGCAAAACAACTTTTGTAAATGCCGTATTAGGTTATGAAAAAGCAAAAGGAACAATCGAGCACGGGAATACGGATATTTATAAAGAGTATGGAAAAGTCCGAAGTAATATGGGATTTGTTCCGCAGCAGGATTTGCTCAGATTGGAAGATACTGTTTATGCAACCCTTTCAAATGCCGCGGAAATGAAGATGAATCCTAAAGCAACGAAACAAGAACGTGAAAGTCGTATTGAACATGTATTAAATAGTCTTGGGCTGATTAGAGAGCGGGACAGCATGGTTAAAAAATTAAGCGGCGGTCAAAGAAAACGCTTAAGTATAGCGGTTGAACTGGTATCTGATCCAAGTCTGTTCTTTTTAGATGAGCCGGATTCCGGTTTGGACGGAATTATGGCTAAAAGTCTGATGGAGCAATTAAGAACGATTGCGGATGAGGGGAAGATTGTTATGGTGATAACGCATGCGCCTGACCGGGTAAGTAATTTATTTGACAAAGTTATCGTTCTTGCTAAGGGAGAAAAGGATAATATAGGGCATTTAGCATTTTTCGGTTCAGTATCGGAAACGCTGGCTTTTTTTGAAACAACATCGCTTGAAGGAGTGATTAAGAAAATCAATCGTGTTGATGAAGGCGGCGACGGATTGTCAGACTATTATATAGATAAATATTCTGAACTGGGGAGAGGGAATATATAAATGAGTGACAGGTTAAAGCAAATAAAAATATATTTTATAAAGTTTATGAGACTCTTTGTGAAAACAGGAGGATGGAAAGCATTTATTTTCGGCGGGATTATTTCTTTATTGATTGTAGTGGTTGTGGGAGATAAAATGTTTGTTTATGGTCTTGATACAAGTTCTGGATGCTTTGCCATTATATCTGCATGTATTTGGATAGGTATCTTTAATTCTATTCAGGTCATCTGTAAAGAGAGAGATATCATAAAAAGAGAGCACAGATCAGGAATGCACATTTCGTCATATATACTTGCGCGCGCGTTCTATGAGTTTATCATTTGTCTGGTTCAGGCGATGATCATGCTTGCGATCTGTTATGCTTTCTTTGAGTTTCCAAAAGAAGGATTGGTTACCGGAAATATTTTGATAGATGTATTTATTACATTTTTTATTCTTCTGTTAAGTGCGGATTATTTAGGGATTGCAGTTTCGAGTATTGTAAAATCAACGACAACGGCAATGACTGTAATGCCATTTCTTTTGATTGTTCAGCTTGTCTTATCGGGAGTATTGTTCGAGCTTAAAGATAATATGGCATTGATTGCGAAAGTCACTCTGAGCAAATGGGGCATGGAGGCTTTAGGTTCCATTTGTGACATGGACAGTCTGCCATATAATGATATAGGGTGGGAAATCATTCCGAGAGATGTATACGCGTTTGAAAGCGGACATGTTATTACGGCATGGGGGATTATTACTGGATTTGCCCTATTATATTTGATCGTTGGCATAGTAAGTTTGGAGTTCGTAGATAAAGACAAACGATAGTTAGAGGCTTTAGTGTATATTTTAGTGAAATATGTGGGGACATACTATGAATAATGAAGAGAAAACAGTTTATCTGAATAATGGTAATGTGAATGAACAGAAAAAAACAGAAAAAAGCGGTGAAAATACAGTATATGTAGGCGGAAATAATCCGACAAGAGGCGAGAATACAGTATATGTAGACGGAAATAACCCGGTAAGAGGCGAGAATACAGTATATATAGGAAAAGAAGCTAAAGCGGTCAGATCGGGAACTGACAGACCACGTGCAGAACGAAAGGTAAGTGATACAAATGTGCTGTATTATCTTCCGGTGAATACAGTGTTGCAAAAAAGATATCGAATTAATTCTGTGCTTGGACAGGGAGGATTTGGAATTACATATTCCGGGTGGGATGTTACGCTAAATATTCCTGTTGCGATTAAGGAATACTACCCGTCAGGACTTGTGACACGGAACGCTACTTTCGGAAAAACAACGCAGGTTGTACCAATCTCGCCTGCAAAATACGGAATACAGTTTAGAGATGGCATCGACAGGGTTTTGGATGAAGCCAGAAGAATGGCTAAATTTAGAAATACACCGGGTATTGTTGGAATTTATGATTTCTTTGAGGCGAATTCTACGGCATATATTGTAATGGAGTACATTGAAGGATGTACTCTTGATAAATATTGTAAGAACAACCGAATGGATCATATCACATTGTTCAACATGTTTGTTCCTGTAATGGATGCATTGCGGGCGTTGCATAATGAGGGAATCATCCATCGGGATATAAGCCCCGACAATATTATGGTAGATAAACACGGTAACTTTAAATTGCTCGATTTCGGTGCCGCGCGCGGATATTCGGAAGAAAGTTTAACGACTATGTCGGTGATTCTGAAGAAAAACTATGCACCCGAAGAGCAGTTTAGGACGAAAGGAAATCAAGGACCATGGACGGATGTTTATGCATTGGGCGCTACGATCTATGAATTGGTCACAGGTCAGACTCCGTCGCCAAGCATAGATCGGCTTGTAGAAGACGATATTGTTGATATTCGCGAACTGGCACCTTCATTAACCAAAGGTCAGGCAGAAGCTGTTATGACCGCTTTAGCTGTTCGGCAAAAAGATCGTTGGCAGTCAGTTGATGAGTTTAAAAATGCTTTATTGCACTCTGGAGGGGTGGAATCTCCGAAATCATCTGCACTATCCCATTCAAATGGCAGTAAAAAGATTCCAAAGAAATATTTGGGAATTGGAATCGCACTGGTTGCTGTTATTTTACTGATTAGTGCATTTATTAAATATATGGGTGATAAAGAACCAGGATACTTAGGTATTACATTATTAGATATACCGACGGATATAGCTGAGCAATATGATATAGCAGAAGGCGTCTATATTACTGGAGTTTATTCAGACACTCCGGCAGCAAAAAGCAATTTTGCAGCGGGGGACATTATTTCTGCGTTGGATTCAACGGATATAACTTCATATGAGGATTTCATCAAAATCATGGGCAATTATGATGAAGGTGACAGAGTTAAAATAAAAATTTTTCATTTAGATAATGGAGAGTATAAGGAGGAAACCAAAAAAGTCAAACTTGCAAACAAAAATGAGCAGAATCCGTTCAGCGTATTAATAAGCAGTGTTGATGTACCGGTAGAAAGTAATTATGAGGATTTGGATATAAAATTTGCGGGAGCGGAAAGATCATCTGAATATATAGATTTATATTTAACTATAAATAATCCTAATCCGGATAAAAAGGAAGTTCACTTCGAGCATTTATTAATTAATGGAGTAAGATTAGATAATGGTCGGAATATTGGGGATATAGATGGCGAATCAGAAACAACTGTTAAAATAGTAACACAATATTCTTCCATTCAGGATAATCAAATTGGTGAGGAGATGCATGAGTTATCTATTCAATATAGATATGGCGATGAAGAAAATGTTATACGAGAGTGTGTTGATTCTGGTTTTGTATTCCATTTTGGCGATAGTAATGTGATTAGAAATGATGATCAAAATCCAAATGAGGATTCAGAAGATGATGAGGAATCTAATGAAGGGACGGAAATGGATGATGATGATATAGAAGAGTCGGATGATTCTGTGGCAGGAAAAGAAGCACCATTTAATTTTATGGTTCCAGACTATTTAGATGTAAAGTATGTTTCATGCGAGAATAAAAGTGGTTACATTACATTTTTTTATAATATTACGAATAACAGCAAAGAAAGCAAATATGTTGATTTTCAATCGTATGAATATGTAAAAGGAATTGATATAAGGAATACTACTAAAGGAAAGAATATCCTTGATTCCGGTGAGACCTCCTCCATTGGATGTACTTTTAGTTGGGATGAGATTGGTGCAGTCGGGTTTGAAGAGATAAATAATGTGGTGTTCAAAATAGTTGTAAAAGAAAACAGTGATACCGAAGAATATCTTGATGAGTTTAATCAATGCGTAAGATTTGATGAGACGCAGGAGGCTTGGGTAGCTTGTTCGTATGATGAAATCGATAATTCTGATATTGAAACAACCGGGACAAAAAAATATGATTTTGATCAACGGAAATTTAGTGTGAGATATGCGGGATTCCTTAATCGGAGCGGGTATATTACGTATTACATGCAGGTAAGCAATAAAGGTGATTTGCCGCTTTATTGTGACTTTGACAGTTATCAGACAGTTAATGGCATATCGATAAGATGTACAACTAAGGGGAATAAAACGATTTTGCCGGGGACCTCTTCGGCTGTTGGTTGTACAATTGGTTGGGACGATGTTAAAAATGCGGGCATAGAGACAATTTCAGAGATTGTATTTCAGATGTATGAAAAAAGCGATAAGGAGTCAGAGGAACAAAATGCATTCACCTATGGGATAACTATTTGAACGATACATATATTGCGAACAATTAAAAAGATTATGAATTTTAATGAAGCATTATTGTGAGGTGTTTAGAGCAGAGCATATAGAGATATTGCATCCGTTTCAGATTGTTATCTATGAAGAAGAGGCAGCAAAATTGAAGGAGTATTTTGAATGAATGGAATACTCCTTGTTTAGTTAAGAAGATAATGAGCTTGCTCTTTTCTGTCGGGAGAGGCTTAAGAAAGAGTGAAAAAATATGTTAGAGTTACCGGAAAGTTATACTATATCAAAGCAGATCGAACAGACATTGAAGGGGAAAATAATCAGTTATATCGAGATTTTGCATACACCCCATAAGTTTGCCTTTTTTCACGGAGATATGGACAAATATTCTGACTATCTGGAGGGGCAGACAATTGTGGGCGCAACATACCATGGCGGTATGATTGAAGTGGATACTGAGGACAGTATGATTGCGTTTGCCGATGGAGCCTACCCCAAATATTATGAGGATAAAAAGAAATTTCCTAAAAAACATCAGATGGCCATTTACTTTGATGACGAGACGGCTGTTTTTGTCTCGATTCAAATGTATGGTTTTATTTCTGTTTTTCCAAAGGGAAAATGCACGGAAGAATATTATATTTCTTCCAGCAGTAAGATAAGTCCGTTAGCGGAAGAGTTTACATTTGATTATTTTAAAAGTCTCTACCCAACTGGCGCTAAGAAAACATCTGCCAAGGAATTTCTTGCAACAAAGCAGCGCATACCGGGATTGGGGAATGGCGTACTTCAAGATATTTTGTGGGATGCCGGCATCGATCCTCGTTTTGATATGCGTGAAGCAACGGAAACAGATTTTGAGGCATTATATACCTCAGTTAGGAAAATGCTGAAGAAAATGTGCGAATGCGGCGGTCGCGATACGGAAAAGGATCTTTTCGGAAACAAGGGCGGATATATTACGCAGCTTAGTAAAAACTCTTTATACGAGCCATGTATGAAATGCGGACATGAGATCAGTAAGGCAAGTTACATGGGCGGGACTGTGTATTTCTGCGAAAATTGCCAGAAAAGATAAAGTTTCGTCTGGTATAAGTGCAGTCAGGAGAAATAGTTCTCCCGGCAGCACTTACTTTTATGAAAAGAAAACTTCCTACTTGGTCAAAGGTGAGAGTACCATGGGCTGAGATATTCCTCTGACGGATAAGGATATACTGTAGGGCTTGAGTGGTACTCATTCGGGCGTGAGGTCAAAGCCTGTACCGCAAAACGGAAGGAATCATCCGCCGTGATGAACTCAGGTCTGATGTATGCGCCGTTAAATTTTCGTTCCAGAAGATCCGATTTATACTTGTAGGTTGACATTATATCGTTCCCTTCGCTGTCGTAGACAAAGATGTAAAACATATCTTCATCTGCATAGGGTTCCAGATCCCAAGTGGCATAAAATTCCCGTGAATCTGCTCCTTCTACGATCCGCCACGCAAGGTTTGTCGGCGTAGGGAGCGGCGGCGC
>JAAGKN010000133.1_pt1 | contig 73702 bp, 63 predicted proteins | sample 6206371 | NCBI WGS metagenome assembly JAAGKN01 (sample SAMN11533720, study PRJNA540317) | gut metagenome | isolation source: fecal pellets from male and female animal of same cohort | host: Peromyscus leucopus | place: USA:CA | collected 2017 | reverse complement strand
TAATGGTTCTTCTCCATTGCGTTTTTATTGTTTTTGCAAAGGTATGAATTTATCTCCTAAACACAGGTTTTTTACTATGCGCCGATGCCTTTTGTGGATTATGTATCTCGGGGTCCACCCTGAGGCTTGCGAGAGCCTCACCGGAGTGGCCCATGCGACATATTCTGCGTGAGGTCTCTGCATTGTTTGCTCGTTCTACTACGATGGGCACATGCCAGAGCCTCTATGCGTTGGACGGGCAGCAAGTACAGCTCTCACGCATTTCTTTTTTTTACAAAACCGACACACACCGACGATTGAGGGCATCACGGTAAAGAAACAATTCATCACCATGAAGAAATCCTATGTAATCTTATGCTTTGCCATCATGGTCCTCCTGCCACTTGTATCGGCAGCCCAGTCATCACAGCTGTGGGACGGCACCAAGTCGACAGCCCCTGTCACCCTGCGCGGCATGGTGGGTCTCAACCTCAGCCACTTCACCCATGTCGAGAGATGGAACGAAATCAAGGCCGGTGTCAATGTCGGCGTCATGGCCGAGAAACCCATCCTCAACTCTCTCTCAGCCATCAACATCTCCAAGATGGGAGGCACAGTGGGCAACGGCAACCTCATGCTCAACCTCAGCTACCCCTTCTACTCATTCTGACACCCCCGGCCATGAAACATCTTATTTCATTCCTCCTTCTCATCCTCGCCTCGGCAGCAACAGCCTCGGCTGAGGACACCATGACATTTATCGTGGGGAGCGGCGTAGCCTCACCCATCACGGTCAGCGTGGGCGGCCGCACCTACACCGTCAACTCCTCCATCACCGTGCCCAGGGCAAACGGCTCCATCCGTGCCACCGATGCCAACGGCCGAAAGCTCACCTACAAGTTCCGCCACAGTGGCAGCAACAACCAAGGATTCCAAGACACCTACACCTTCATCAACACCTATAATCCCGGCGATGGTAGCAGCTCATCATCAGGTGGCTATAGTAGCGGCGGCGGCGGTGGACGCTACTCAACCAGCGGTGGAGGATACCACAATCCTCTTTTTCAGCTCGGCGGTGGCGCCGACGGCGAGGCCTACCCGGGACTCAAGCTCATGGCCGGTGTGTCGCGCACCTATGGCGAGTTTGTGCGCTTCAGGTACACCGGCTACGGGTTCAACGGATATGCCGGCATCGGTAAAGACTGGATCGTTGACGGTGAATTCAAAAACCGCATCCTATGGCATGTAGGTATCGGATCCTACTTTGCTTTCGGTGGCAACGGTGACCCCAACATGGATGTCAGCATCGGCCTCTCGGCCGGCGGACTTGCCCAATATGACAAGGTGAGCCTCATGATTGATGCCGACTACACCTACTGGATAGGCCGTTGGCGCCGAGTGGGCCTGTTTGCCGGAGCCTCGCTGGGATGGGGTAGCTTCAGCCAGGTGTTTAACACCGACGATTACAACGAGGAGGCATGCTCATTGACGAAGACCGCGACCGTCAGGAATTTATCGGCAACTGGGAGGGGAAAACCCTAAAGTTCACATCCAAGACCAAGGTAGAGGATGACCGGATCATCTACAAGGAGACCGTCACCTCAAGCGACACTCGCACCGAGTGGTTTGAGATACGTTCCTCAACAGAAGACACCATGACCCTCTATTATGTGTATGAACGCCGCTCTGAGCGCTTAGGCCTCGAGCAACGCACCACCGCCACCATGGAGATGCACCGCAAGTAGCCGCCACCCTTCATAACCACGGAGGAGAGGTGGGTGTTGTTGCCCCTTCACCCCCTCTTGACGGGCAGGGATATCGCTGAGTGATGTCCCTGCCCGTTTTAGAAACTGTGAGCCCACATCGCCATTTTTGTTTGGCGGCATATAATAATTGAGGGTAAAAGTGAGTTATTATTGTAACTTATATTGCATTATTTTAAAGCGACATGAATTTCAAGACTCTCTATAGCTTTGCCATAGTGGTGGCTATGATGATAGCCACGCTCCCCGCCAAGGCATCAGGTGACAAAAACGAATTTAACCCGATACAGACGGGTGTCAACTCGCTCGGTATCGCCCCCGACGCCCGAGGCGCCTCGATGGGTGACCTCGGTGCCGCCACCGAGCCCGATGCCAACTCCCAATACTGGAACCCTTCAAAATATGCCTTTGCCTATTCCCAGGGTGCCGTCTCGCTCAACTACACCCCGTGGTTGCGCAAGCTCGTCAACGACATCTTCCTTGCCGATGTGGCAGGCTACTGGAAATTGGGCAGCGGCGACAATCAGGCACTCTCGGCATCGTTGCGCTATTTCTCGCTGGGTGAGGTGACCACCGCCACCGGTGATGTGCAGGTGGGCCAGACACTCAACCCCTATGAGATGTCTTTTGACGTCGGCTACTCGCGCAAGCTGTCAGAGAAATTCTCGATGGGTGTCGTGTTCCGCTACATCTATTCCGACCTCGGCTTCTCCGACTCCTATGCCGGCGACCAGTCAAACGGCGCCTCGGCATTCTCGGCCGACATCTCGGGCTTCTACACCACCTATCCCATCATTGGCCGCAACGAGTGCCAGTGGTCGTGGGGCTGGAACATCTCCAACATCGGTACAAAGGTCACCTACAACCACGGCGACAACCCGGCCTTCCTCCCCACCAACCTGCGCCTGGGCACATCGTTCACCTTCCCCCTGGCCGACTATCACAACCTCTCGCTCAACCTCGATGCCAACAAGCTGCTGGTGCCGGCACGTCCGCGCGAGAGCGACTATCCCGACGACCCCGAGGGGCAGCGTGAATATATCAACGCCCTCGAGGATTGGGAAAACATGTCGCCTATCACCGGCATCTTCAAGTCATTCAGCGATGCCCCCGGCGGCTTCAAGGAGGAGCTCAGGGAAATCACCTGGTCACTCGGTGCCGAGTATAGCTACAACCAGCAATTCTTTGTGCGCGCAGGTTACTTTTATGAAAACCAATACAAGGGCAACCGCCAATACTTTGGCATGGGTGCCGGCTTCGCGCTCAACATCCTGCGCCTCGATGCATCCTACATGCTTGCTACAGCCCAGACCTCGCCCCTTGACCAGACACTGCGTTTCTCACTCACATTTGACCTCGACGGCCTCCGTGACATCCTGGGCAAGCGCCGTTGACCCTAATCTCCATCACGCCTCATGAAGATACGCACCGGACTCGGATATGACGTGCACCGCCTCATCGAGGGGCGCAAGTGCATTATATGCGGCGTCGACATCCCCCACTCGCGCGGCCTCCTGGGCCACAGCGACGCTGATGTAGCCCTCCACGCCTTGTGTGACGCACTGCTCGGAGCCTCAGGGCTGGCCGATATCGGCACCTATTTTCCCGACACCGACCCGCGCTACAAGGGCATCGACTCACGCCGATTACTGCGCGAGGTAGCCGCACTCGTCACTGAAAAAGGTTACTCCATCTCCAATGTCGATGTCACTGTTATCGCCCAGGAGCCCAAGATGAAGCCCCACATCGAGGCGATGAAAGCCAACGTGGCCGCCGACCTGGGACTCGATACCGATGATGTGGCCGTCAAGGCCACCACCACCGAGCACCTCGGCTTCACCGGCCGCGGCGAGGGGATCGCGTCATTGGCAACCGTTCTCATCTTCAAGCCATGATACCGTCAGGCAAGGCTCTGCAGTGGACTCGCCGGGTGGTGTCGGTAATGATATTTGCGTTTATCACAACCACAATCGTGGGCATCCCCGCGACAGCAGCCACGCTACTGATCAGCAACTACGACCTCCAGATTGTGCCCGCGCTTCTGGCATCGACATTGGGGCCGTTTATATTTTGGTTTATCGTCACGCTGCTTTTCGGCAGAGTCTACTGCTCGAGCGTGTGCCCCATAGGCACTATCCTCGACCTCCTCTCGCGGCTACTCCACCGTCGCCGTTACCGCTACACCCACTCCAGGCTCAACATCGCCGTCACCATCCTCATCATCACCGTGGTGGCAACCATGGCCGGCTTCATGGCCGTGCTCGACCTGCTCGACCCCTTCAGCCAATACCTGCGTATCGTCACAGCCACCATATCACCATCGGTTATCGGAGGCTCTATCACTGCCGTCACCCTCGCCATCCTCATCTTCATGGCATGGAAGGGCGGGCGGCTTTATTGCAACACGATATGCCCTCTCGGCGGTGGATTGAGCATCGTCGCGCGCACATCGCTTTTTCACATCGAGATTGACCCCGACCGCTGCACACGTTGCCGCCGATGTGTCGACACCTGCAAGGCAGAGTGTATCGAGATGGAGACCACTGTTGTCGACACCGCCCGATGTGTCACCTGTTTCAACTGCCTGGCTGCATGCCCCCACAATGCTATAGCCTACAAATCGGGCCGTCACCGGCTCTCCACGCCCATGTTCCAGCGCATCGACACCAAGATACAACCCACAGCCATCGATGACCCGGTGGCAACACAATCATGTCAAGAAAAATGAAACAATACCTCGACCTTCTGCAACACATCCTCGACAACGGCACCGATAAGAGTGACCGCACCGGCACCGGCACGCGCAGCGTGTTTGGCTACCAGATGCGCTTCAACCTTGACAACGGCTTCCCGCTGTTGACCACCAAAAAGCTCCATCTTAAGTCCATAATCCATGAGCTGCTGTGGTTTCTCGCCGGCGACACCAATGTCAAGTATCTACAGGACAATGGTGTGAGGATATGGAACGAATGGGCACGCCCGACGGCGACCTGGGCCACATCTACGGCTACCAGTGGCGCTCGTGGCCCGACTACAGACGGCGGCTCCATCGACCAGATCAGCGAGGCTGTCGAGACAATAAAGCACAATCCCGACTCGCGCCGCATCATCGTGAGCGCATGGAACGTGGCCGATCTCCCCACGATGAACCTCCCCCCGTGCCACGCCTTCTTTCAGTTCTATGTGGCCGACGACCGCCTGAGCCTCCAGCTCTACCAGCGCAGTGCCGACACCTTCCTGGGGGTCCCATTCAACATTGCCTCCTACGCCCTGCTGCTGCAGATGATGGCTCAGGTCACAGGCCTGCGGGCCGGCGACTTTGTCCACACCCTCGGCGACGCCCACATTTACAACAACCATTTTGACCAGGTGAGACAGCAACTCTCCCGCACCCCCCGCGCCCTGCCACGCATGGTAATCAACCCCGATGTAAAGAGCATCTTTGACTTCACCTACGACGACTTTAGTCTCGAGGGATACGACCCCATGCCCCACATCCGAGCCACAGTATCAGTATGACACCCAAGGAAATATCCATCATCGTCGCCCTCGCCCACGACCGCGCCATAGGGCGTGACGGCGACCAGCCATTCTATATCAGCGGCGACTTGCGTCGCTTCAAGCAGCTCACCATGGGCAAGCCCATCATCATGGGGCGCAAGACATTTGAAGCACTCCCCCACGGCGCCCTTCCCGGCCGCCGCAACATCGTCGTGACACGCAATCAGTCATTCACCGCTCCCGACGTGGAGACAGCCTCATCTCTCGACGACGCCATCGCCCTTGCGGCCGATGCTCCCGAGGTGATGGTGATAGGTGGAGGCAGTATCTATGCCGCAGCCCTGCCACGCGCCACCCGCCTGCTGCTCACCGAGATTGATACCCCGGTGCCCGATGCCGACACTTTTTTCCCCTTCTACGACCCCGCCGACTGGGCCATCGATGATGCCTCATCATGGGCGCTCGACCCCTGCAGCGGAGTTAAATACCGCTACATTTGCTTGTCTCGCAAATAAAAGCTATCTTTGCACCACCTGCCACGAGGCCTTGTAGTTCAACGGATAGAATAAGAGTTTCCTAAACTCCAGATAGGGGTTCGATTCCCCTCGAGGCTACAAAACGTAAAGCCGGTCCATTGCAATGGGCCGGCTTTACCGTTAGCTATTTTAGGTTGCTTTATAATCAGCGGGGAAAGACCTTGTGCCAGATGCCGAGGATGTCGAGACGGCGGCTCTTGGCGTTGAGCAGGATGTCGACGATGCGACGGTGGTCGTCATCGGCATTGAGCTTGGTGGCCTTATGGAGCATGGTGTTGAGCAGATGGATACCCTTGTCGCGCGACACCTTGACATTGAGCAATGCCTCGCCAAGGTCAATCGACAGCTTGAGCTGACGCTCGGTAAACTCGGGCTCAATCTTGGTGAGATATTTCAGCGCACGGGAGAAATACTGCACAGCCTCGCGATAGCGTCCCATCTGGGCGAGTGTGCGACCCTCAACCACAAGCGAGTCGATGAGACGATCGGCAGCTCCCTCGATGCCCGAGTTGAGCATCTCGAGATAGGAGGCCGTGGCCACCTGATTATGGGCAAGCATGTTGACCTGCTTCACTCTCGAGCGGTAGACACGGGTCGAGGCGTTCTGGGCCAGGATGTGGGCCGCGCCATAACGCTCGGGCGAGTTCTTGGCAAGCCGTTCATAAAGTTTCATTGATTTCTCAAGCTCGCGCTCGGCCTGCTTGTACTGGCCTCGCTCATTGTGAATATAGGCGATGTCATAGAGCATCCCGGCGAGCACCTCGAGGAAAGGCTCATCCTTGCGCTTGGCATCCTGAGCCATATAGGTGAGGAGCGTGGCCGACACCACGAGTGCCTCATCACTGTTGTCAGCCTCAATATAGGCTGCTGTGAGCACGCCAAGTGTAGCGATATACAAGTTGCTGTCAGCGTCTTTCACCTCGCCGTCGTCGCCCACCTGAAGCGCAGCTGCCTCCTTGAGCAGCTCGATGGCCTTAGCTGCCTCATCCTTCTCGATGAGGGTGCGGCTGATGAGCCTCAACAGGTCATAAGCCTGATTGAATGGCATTGACCGGAGAGCTTTCAGTAGGTCGGCAGCATTATGGGCCTTTTTGGGTAACGACTTTGTGGCCGACTCGCCCTGAGCCGACATCAGAAACTGAGCTTCTAAAGATAATGGTTTCATAATTGCTTGTAAACTGGGATGAGGGAGTTATACTCATTCAATTAACACCCGACGGGCACCGATAGTTCATCCGCGGGCCTTGGTGCCAAGATAGCCGCCATGGTGGCGCAGGGCATATTGATCGCGCGTGAAACCGGTCTCGCGCATCACATTCACCACCAGCACATCGCCTATCACAGTCATAGCGGTGGTGGAGGTGGTGGGAGTGAGACCAAGCGGACACACCTCAGATGCCCCCCCGGTGGGGAGTGTCACCTCGGCCAGAGACGCCAAGGGGCTCTCGGCATTGCCGGTGATTACAATCATAGGTATTGAGGGATAGAGATTGCGGGTGAGCTCCACCAGGTCGACAATCTCGCAAGTCTTGCCCGAGTTGGAGATGAGCAGCATCACGTCATTGGGCTGGATGATGCCGAGGTCGCCGTGCTGCGCCTCAGAGGGGTGCAGATTGACAGCCGGAGTGCCTGTCGAGGCAAATGTGGTGGCGATGTTCATCGCAATCTGGCCGGCCTTGCCCATACCCGAGGTCACAAGCTTGCCCCCACGACGGTGCACATGCTCGATTATCAGCTCTACAGCCCGCTCATAGTCGGGAGTGTAAGGTATATTGGCGATAGCCCGGCTCTCGGCTGCAATAATCTCTTGCATCGATTCTTTGATATTCATAGAGGGTAAAAATTGACGTCAATAGTTTAAAACTCTGCAAAAATACAAAAATCACTCTAATCTACCAAAAACCCGTAACTTGAAGCATATAAATACATCAGAGCCTGCCCCCGTGACTATCAAGAAGCCCCCGGCCTGAGACAGGTCGGGGGCTTCTTGATTATTGAGAGGGAATGATTATTACATCATCAGGGCACCATCACCTTGGCTGTGCCGCCGGCTGAGGTCACGATGTAGACTCCGGCGGGAACCTCGACTGTAGCCTCGGGACCGGCATAGACTTTCACGCCTGAGAGGTTGAATATCATGCAGTCGCCATCAACACCTGAGACGGTGATAAGGCCGGGGGCAGTCTTCACCACCATATTGCCCGAGGTAATTACCTCGACTGCGGTGGTCTGATCGTTGAGCATGTCGTTGCGATAGTAAGCCCAGTCGCTGGCATAGCTGTGGGCATCCTTTGCCACATAGCCCTCGGGGAGGTTGATGTAGCGGTCGGCCACCTCAGCGAGAGGAGCTTTCCTTGCAGCAGCTGCACCGGGCTCATTCTTGATTGTGGGGATACCACTTTCAGGATAAGCATAGGTGTAGGACATCTTGACTACAAAACCAAGGTAGGCATCGGCCGTCTTGTCGCCCTGAGCATCCTTATCATAAAGTGGAGACTGAGAGAGGGGTGTACCATGGTTGGTGATGCGGGTGTTGTCACCTTCATCAACCTTGCCGTTATCAGGATTGGTCTCATCTTTCACAAGCACTACCTGCATTACGGGACGGGTCAACTTATTGCCATAGGCCTCATAGTGCTCTACCTCATCCTTGACGAGGTCAAGGACAATCTCCTCGTTGCCGGGGATGATGATACCGCGCTCATCGGTGTAGTCACCAAGCTCGCCGTTGCGGAGAGCGGTCCAGGCCTCGGAGCGGGGGTCATACTCATAGAGAGTGTAGACACGGGGCAGCTCATTGTTTTCTGATGCCGATCCAAAGTTGACAGTAGTCTCATAAGCACCGGCTGCGAGGTTGATCTTGTTGCCACCCTCGTTCCAGGGACGCATGTCATGGTTGGGCACCTCGAGAGTTACCGACTGGGTTGCGGGGTCATAGTCGAGAGTGTGGATTGTCATGTTCTTCACCAGGCCACCACCGAGTAAGCAACCGGTGCGCACCTGAGCCTTTGCGGGATCAAACGCATAGTCATAGTCAAACATGAGGAGCACCTCATTCTTCTCCAGAATGTCATCCTCGCGGGTAAGCGAGTAAGGGATTGTGGTGTCACCATAGCCACCGTAGGCAGCATCCTTGGCCTCATCGGTTTCCAGGGTATTGCCGTTGAAGTCGGTGTAGATGATGTGGCCGTTTTCATCAAGCTTGATGACATTGGCAGTCTCATCATAGGCGATATTGACGCGGCGCACCTTGGAGGCAAACTCAGCTGCACCATCCTTAGGCTCGGGACGACCTTCATCGTTGTAAACGATATTCTCTTGTCTTAAGAGATACTCATAGAAGTAACGGTGGATGGCATCGCTGCCGGCAGGCTTGATATAGACACCAATCACGATGGGCAAGTCTTTCTGAGCATCGGCACCTGAGAGGGTGGTCTCGACACGCATGTTGACATTGGGATAGATGAGTGAGGGATAAACCTCGTCACCGTTGGCAGCAGCGTGGGCTTTACCTACCGAGTGCTTGACATATTCATCCTCAACCGAGGGGATAAGCTCGGGCACATTGGCGTGGAGCATGTAGCGCACGTTGTCGGCTGTGGTGGTGATTACAAAGCGGTCATAGTTGAGGGTGGGGTCAACGAGATATACCTGTGAGTTGGTGTGATCCACAGGCTCACCCTCGGTCTCACCATTGTTGTAAATCACCTTGCGGTTGGCACGTGAAGAGCCGCGGTAGAAGCGGGTCCACTTGGCCGGACGCAACATGTCGTTCTCGGGAGCCGAGAAAGTGGGTGCCCAGTAGATTGAGTTGGTCACCGAGGCAACCTCAAACGGATTGATCTTGCCCTCGCCGGGGGTGTAACGGTTGAGGGGGAGACGGTAGATAGCCTCGCCGTTGGCGTTGATCTCGTCGAGCACAGGCATGATAGGTTTCATCAGCTTTTCACCGTTCTCACCGAGCTTAAAGCCGGTAGAGGCACCGTCGGGAGTGAAGACGGGCTTGTTGTACATCTTGCCACCCATCTCATAATCTTTAGGCTCATAAAACTTGAGCTTGGACTCGTCGGTCACATCAAGCACCATGTCGTTACCCTCGAGCATATTGATGAGGATAGGAGCGGTGAGCTCGGCATGGCCCTTGTCGTCGGGGTTAGTGTTGAAATAGAGATACCAAATGTTGCCGTCGGTAATCTCATGCCCCTCGGGAGCATACATGTCATATTTCTTGGCCACGATGCGGAACGCGGTGATACCATACACCTTCTGGCCATCGGCGGTGCGGGCATAGGCGAGGTCTCCGGGGGTACCGTAGCGGGGACGCATGTTGGTGGTCAGGTTGTCCTGATAGTTATCGGGCACAACGCGGGGATTGATACACCACCAGGTGTCGGGGAACACAAACTGGCCGCCCTGCATCGGGTTAGCAGCATCATAGCCGTCCTCATCGATGATATTGAACGAGGTCGGGTTGTTGGCACCCTTGGAGCCATCGGCGGCAAAGACATCGGTGGCAGCGTTGAAGTTGGGCGAGAAGTTGACACCATCGGGGAAGTCGAGGTAGAATGCATTGGGATGGTAGGGAGTCTTGTTGTCACCCTCGGGGATAATTTTACCATTAACATCCACATGCTTGAACTCCCAGTAATAGGTGGCACCCGAATTGTTGTCAGCCTCAGGCATGCCATTGGTATATTGAGTCACGTTGTCAATCAGCGTGAGGATACCAAGTGAAGAGTTGGGGTCGTTGGCATTGCCATTGCTCCAACCCTTGAAGAATGGGAGCGAGTGGAGTGTGGCGACACCTTCCTTGAAGTAAGGCAGCGTCTCGCGGCCGTTGCTCAGCTGCATCCAGTAGCGATTGGTCTTGTCGGGGGTGATGGTATTGTCACCTTCGGCCTCCTTGACATAGAGGATGAGACGGTCAAACTCTACCCCGGCCGAGATATTGCTCTGCGCAGCATTGTGAGACTCGACTCCGATATAAGTGTTGTCGGCAACATAGTCGGCGCTATTCTCGTTGAGGTTAAACTGGAAGTTGTCAAATGTGACTCCGTTGTACTTGTCATCCTTGCTGTTGGACAGATAGTCGGCCTTAAAGGTGAAAGGCTGCTCGGTATCAAACTTGAGCTTGCGGCCAAAGTTAATCTGATAATAGCCGGGGTTGGATACTTTCTTTTGCAGGGTGAGCACCAGGTCAGAGCCATCGCTCAGCGTGCCCTTCATCACCTGATACAGAGGAGTACCGGCAGGAATGGTGATAGTATAGTTACTGTAGTCGACCGGACGGGCATCGGCCTCGGACAAATCTTCAGAGTTGCGCGAGTTGATGGCAAAGTAGATGTCATAGCGGTCATACTCACTGGTGTAACCCTCTTTCTTGCCACGCACCCAGATACGCACCGGGTCGATGCCAAATTTCAGACGGGCGTTGCCATAAAGGTCGTTGGGAGCGGTGACATCATTCCATGTGCGACCCTCGCGCACATCAAAGCGCATTATCTGATCATTGATATAAAGGTTGGCCTGGGTCACGAAGCCTGACTCCTGAGTGCCCTTCTCGCAATCGATATACCAGTAATCATAATTATCATCATCGGCTGAGAGTGCTGCGTCATAAGCGAAGTTAATGCCATTGAGGGGGGCAAGCACACCCTCCCACGACGAGAAGGCAATCCTGGTATCATTGCGCTCGACACCGTCCGAACCGCGGGCGACATCAAAGTCAACCTGAGGCAGATCGCGCCATACACCGTCGACAAGCACCTTGGTTTTCATCCATACATGCACCAGGTTTTGGGTGCCTGCAAAATCAAACTCAATATCACCCTCGGCAGGAAGTTCCTTATCGCGGGTACCGGCCATGTCACTGCCACGACCTTGGTCAGTATATTCACTCCAGTTAGTCTCGAGCCACACCTGAGCTTTCTCAATCGTGGAGCCATCAGTCATGTAAAGACGATAGTGAATCTTACCTTTGTCCTTTTCGACATCAACGTAAGACGGGAGAGTGTATTCCAGCTTGGGCTCGCCGGCGATGGGATAAGTGAGACCTTTCACATAGGGGCTTACACCATCTCTGGTGTCAAAGTTTACAGGCGCTCCTTCCCAACCTCCTGCCTCGGTGCGGGAGCCGAAATAGAGAGTGACTACATCAGCCTTCCCTTCGGGGAAATTGCCGGTGTATTTCCATACATTGTTACCGATATTTGTCATGGGCAGGATTGCGGTCTCGCCACCCTCTTTCCATATAAACTTCACACCGGGGGCAGCATAATTGGCCTTGCTGTTGTCCCAGTAAAGCAGGATATCGCCATCTTCAGCAGTGGCAGCCTTGACTGTAACCTTGGCAGTGGCAGATGCTATACCGCAGGTTGCGGTGAAGGTGACTTCACCCTCCTTGAGAGGCTCAAACACATTCCCATTCATCACGCCGGCATCAGCAGGCGAGAATGAGTACTTGACTTTGTCAGCTTCGACAGTGATATCATCGCCATACTGATCCTTGCCCGAGACCGAGAGAGTGATTGACTCACCCACTTCAACTGTCTCCTTATCCGCATTGAGCCTGATTGACGTTAAGACATCATCTGATGCATTTAAAACACGAAATTCCCAGAAACTGACACCATTGATGGTGCCACGAGCCACATTCTCAAATTTTATATATTGAGCAGTTGTGGCATCAAATTTGAGTGTCTGAAGATATGGGAAATCCTTTAGGCTCTGATCGGTAACAGATACAATCTGCTGCCAATTCTGTCCATCATCTGATACACTTATAGTAAAACTCTTGGAATAGGCACCCTCCCAGAGAATCTGGATGGTGTTAAAAGTTTTTGAGGCACCGAGGTCAAGCTGCCACCATGCGTTATCAGCTTGGCCGGCAGGACATTCCCAGCGGGTACCTTTGTTATTATCGATAGCTTCAGAGGCATTTCCGGCATTGGCTGTCGCTGTGCCGGTAAGTGCAAAATTAACATCAAACTCCTCGCCGCCGGGATTGGGGTCGGGGTCTTGACCGCCACCCTGGCTTGACCCCACGGTGACAGAGCCGGCAATGTGGCCTCCGGTACTGAATGAGGTTTCAGTCGCGGTGAGAGTAATTGTAACCGGGGCATTCTTGGTCATTGTAGCCTGGGCCCAACCCAATGCCTTGTATTGGGCCTCAAATGTGCCTCCTTCATCAGTAATGTGACTGACTCCGCCAAACCAAATGGGCAGATCGACCGGATTGCCGGTGACACTCTCGGTGCCTCCAATCATCCATGCTCCTGCCTTGAATCCATTGTCCAGAGTCAAGGTATAGGTACACTCCGAGCCGTCATCAGAAACGACCTTTGTGAACTGTTTACCACGATTCCAGTCAATGCCGAGTGTAGTTCCCGATGCATCAAGCCCATTATCGCAATATAGGGCGAGATCAGGGAAGCTGAATGCATCTTGCGCCGACAGTGTACACGGCACAAGAGATAGCAGCAACGCTGCTAAAAGCAAAAACTTCTTCATCTTTAGGTGAAAAAAGCAATTAAAGTTAGTAATATAAAATATGTAATAAATAAAAAATACTTGAACTATCAGTACATTTATGTATAAACAGTATTCAGGGGCTGCAAATTTAACCATTATCAACACTTCAACCAAACAATTACCGCTAAATATTTGCTAAAAAAAATTAAAACGCCTCACTTAGAGTGAATTTAAAGATTATAGAATCGAACAGTGTGCTCCATAGCATTTGCAGGGACATCGCTTTGCGACATTGCGATGTCCTTAGCCCCGGCAGATACAAAAAATCCTCCAGGCCGCGAGCGGTCAACTTGCATTGTTGATGAATTTGTTATAACTTTGCAGGTTGAAAAAAGCAGCTTTTTAATTTTCATATGTCACAGTCACCGAGGAATATCATCAGTGTGCCGCCTGAACCGACTCTGCGCCGGCTACCGTGGTATCTTGCCTACGTCACGCAGCTGCGTGAGGGTGGCATAGAGTATGTCTCATCCACCCAGATTGCCAAGGCTCTCAATGTCGATGCCTCGCAGATTGTGAAAGACCTCTCTTTTCTCAACCTCAAGGGGAAGACCCGCATAGGCTACCCCGTAAAGGCGCTCGAGCTTGAGCTCCAGGACTTTTTGGGTTTCAAACGTCGTCACAACGCCGTGATTGCGGGTGTGGGATCACTTGGGTCGGCACTGATTGCCGACTCGGGACTCAACAACTACGGGCTCAATATCGTGGCCGGCTTTGATGTCAACACCGAGGTGACAGGGAGCACCCGTGGCGGCATACCCATCTATGACATCGACGAGATGGAGAAAGTGTGTCACGACACCAGGGCCGAGATTGGTATCATTACCGTGCCCGCATCCCAGGCCCAGCTGACAGCCAACCGCCTTGTGGAGGCAGGCATCAAAGCCTTGTGGAACTTCACCCCCTTCCGCATCGTCACCCCGGCCGATGTTGTGGTGCAGAACATCTCGATATATGCCCACCTTGCGGTGATGTACAACCGCCTGGCCGACATGAAAGGGGGTGGCGAGCGATGAAAGCCCTGCTTTTTGAGCCGGATGCCGACGGGCACATCAGCGACACGTCTCGCGTGACCATCATCCCCGACTCGGCCATCTCGCTCCAGGGGCGCCCTATCGTGATGCCCGAGACCGAGGGGGAGCTGTGGCTCAGACCCCTGATTGCCTACCGTATAGGCCGCCTGGGCAAGGGTATTACAGCCACGTGGGCTCCACGCTATATCGAGTCGCTGACCACCGCTGCTGTCATCGATGTAAGAGAGACAACGCTGTCACAGCTCGAGGCATCAATGCTCGCCGCCACCGACAATTACCTCACCGTGGGCCACTGGGTAGAGACCGACGACCCGACATCGCCCCACACATTATATATAGGCACCTCCTCAGGAACCCCCTCAGGTGACGTCGCCGAGGCAATAGTCACGGCAAGCCGTGTCGCCACCCTCAAAAACGGCGACCTGATATTGTTACCCGTCACCGCAGCCCCCCTGAAGGCCGGTGAGCGGCTGACAATGACACTTGACGACACCGTCACCCTCGACCGCCGCATCATATAACAACCCTCGAGGTAACACAATTTAAAACAACCATTTACGTTATACCATAAGAATTTCAAGGGAAAAAGTATTAAAATAACTATGCTAAAAAATCAGATAAGGAAAATAGCACTCGTCACAGCAGTGGCATGTGCGTCATCCCTCACCGCGCTGGCACTCCCCACGAGCTATTACTCAAGCACCTCGACCCTCGCCAGCGGTAAGTGGGTAAAAATCAAGGTGTCAGAGTCAGGCATCCATCAGATTACCTATGCCCAGCTCCGGGAGTGGGGCTTCAGCGACCCGTCAAAGGTGGCCGTCTATGGCTACCCGGCATCGCTGTTGAGCGACAACAAGCTCACAACCGACCACCCCGACGACCTGTGCCAAATCTACACCTATCACTATCAACGTGGCGACAAAAAGAAAATCTACTTTTATGGCGAGGGTGCCATAGATGCATCAATCTACACCGACAACACCCTCGACATCAGAAGAAACACCTATTCAAGCTACGGCTATTACTTCCTGACCGACTCTCGCCAGCTCCTCACCCCCACCCCTCTCCCCAACACCAATGTCACCACAGGCTCGATCCACAGCTCCCACCTGGCACTTGACTATATCGAGGAAGAGACTTTCAACCCCACAACAGCCGGCGCAATCTACTTTGGCCCATCATTCCTCGATGAACCCGTCACGATGTCATTTCCGGTGGTCAACTACTCCTCCAATACCGACTACCGCCCCTATTTCATCTACCGGTTTGCCACCAGTAACACCCAGAGCATCAAGATAGAGGCCGAGCCCCAGACCGACCTCTTCAAGTTCAGGGCAAACACCGTAGAGCCTACGACATCATCGGGGACAGAAAACGTGTGCCGATACTCAATCTCCACCCTCAATCCCCGCCAGCTCACCTACAACGCCGACTCCAAGGACACATCATTTGATGTCAAGTTTACCTCTCCCGCCGACAGCCGCGAGAACAACCCATTCACATCAATCGACTATGCCGCGCTTATCTATCCCCGCGCCAACAGGCTCGGTCGCCTGCCACAGATGACAATGCATTTCCCCTCGGCCCTCTCAATCGACATCCTGCAGATTGATGACACCAGCCTCTACACCGAGGTGTGGGACATCAAAGACCCCACATCGGTGACCCCATTTGCCCGCAGCTACAACAACTCTACCTCAGCAACCAAGGTGACCTTCAACGCCGCCCACAACTCGCGTAACGGTGCCGGCCGCATCATCGTCTTCAACACCTTGAGCAACGACTTCCCCGGAGTGACACTCGTGGGCGATGTCCCCAACCAGAACCTCCACGGCGACGCCACCCCCGACATGGTGATCATCACCAACCCCGAGCTCAAGAGCGCAGCCTCAGAGCTTGCCGCGATACACAAGCAGCACCAGGGGCTCGATGTCATCATCAAGACACCCGAGGAAATCTACAACGAGTTTTCATCGGGCACACCCTCGGCCATGGCTATACGCCGATATGTCAAGATGCTATATGACCGCGACCCACAGAAGATGCGCCATCTGCTGCTGTTCGGCTTTGGCGCATGGGACAACCGCGCCATCGAAGAGCGTCACGAAAACCGCATCATCACCTATCAGACCGAGCAGGAGGAGTGGGCCCGCCACCCCAACCGCAGCTATTGCAACGACGGCTACTTTGGCGTCCTCGGTGAGAATGTCGCTGTCAATTTCTCAACACTCAACGGCACAAGCAACCCGGTGTATCCCGCCAACGATATCATCTATGCCCCGATGGACATCAACGTAGGCCGTATCCCCGTCAACAACGCCTCTGATGCCAACATTGTCATCGAAAAGATACGCGGTTACTTTGAAAATCCCCCCATCCACGGGTCATATAACAGAGCCGTATTGCTGTGTGACGACGGCGACCAGAACGAGTTTGTCGAGCTCTCTGACAGCATCGCCGGCCTCGGGGCCAAGGTGGCCCGCCCGGTGACCTTCACCAAGCTCTACAACGCCCTCTATGCCTGGACAGCCCAGGGCAATGCCGAGATGCTCAACAGTGCATTCAAAAGAGCCTTGCAGAAGGGCCAGGGCATGTGGGTATATGTGGGCCATGGCCGCCACGACGTGCTGGGTCACGACCAAAGCATCTATGCCCTGCCCGACATCGACAACACCGACTATGAGGTGCAACCTTTTACCATGCTCGCCACATGCGACAACTTCAACTTTGACCGCACCAACGACGACATCGCATCCCACCTGCTTTACAAGCGCAACGGCGGCGCAATCAATGTGGTGGCAGCCTGCCGATCGGTCTACAAGACCTACAACAACGATATCGCCATGGCAGTGAGCAACGCTTATCTCACAGCCAAGCCCGGAACCTATGCCGGCGACATCTACCGCGCCGGGCGCAACTCGGTTGTGGCCGTCGCCGCCCGTGTCAACGACAAGTATATGGCCACCAACACGCTGTGCTACAACTTTGGCGGTGACCCCGCGATACCCGTGTTTGTCCCCAGCCACAAGGTGGCAACCGCATCTGTCGCAGGGGTCAATGCCGGCGAGGGCAGCTCAAAAATCGACGTTTACCCCCTGAGCTCGTTCACCGTCACAGGCGAGATAACTGATGCCGACGGAAAACTCGACACCTCATTCAACGGCTCCATCACCCTCGACATCTATGACAGCGCCTACAACGTGCAGTCATCACTCAAGGGCGAAAGCAACCCCTCTGACACCAAGCTCGTGAACATCGACGAGACACTGCTTACCACCGTAGGCGGCGAGGTCAAGGCCGGCCGCTTCTCGGTAGAGGTGTCAGTGCCAGTGCCCGTGCGCCCCGACCTGGGCAACCGCATAAGCTATTTTGCCGCCAATGAGAACAAAACCGTCTTTGCCTCAGGTGTCTACACCGGCCTCAATGTCAGATCTTATGACGAGAGCAAGGTCGACAACATCGATATCGACGCGCCCGTCATCACAGCTCTCTACCTCAACGACCCGACATTCACCAGCGGCGACGAGGTGTCGGCTTCACCCACAGCCTATGTCAATATTGCTCCTGACAAGTCGGGCATCAACCTCAGCGACAGCCACATCGGCTCAGGCCCCCGCTTTATCCTCGACGGCTCGGTGACCTACCCCGTGGGACGCCTTGTTCACAATGCCGACGGCTCGTCATCGGCCTATCTCAACCTCATCGCCCTCAAAGACGGCTACCACACCCTGAGCTTCTCAACCAATGACAACTTTGGCAACCACGCCACGGCAACTATCGGCTTCATGGTAGTAAACCGCCAGTCTACCGCCACCCTCAAGGTGGATGAGACACCCGCACGCACCGAGGCAACGCTCAGCATCGACCACACCTTTACCACCGAGCCGGCAGGCCGCCTGGTAATCGAGGATATGGCCGGCAACACCGTCTACAGCAAGAGCGGCTGCACATTCCCCTTCAGCTGGGACCTCAAGGACAACGCCGGCAAGCGCGTGGCCGATGGCCATTACAAAGCCTACGTAATCCTCAACGCCGGTCTCGAGTATGGCAACACCGCCAAGACCGAGATTGTAGTGGTGAAGTAACAGATAGTTGACAGCCTCAGTCATGTGTTAAAATATCATTAGCATCCTCATAAAAAGCGCCCCGAATGTTATATTTTGTTAACATCGAGGCGCTTTCCTATTACCGTCGAGTGCCCGTCTGCACTATTATATGTATATTTGCAGCAGATTTAACCACTAAGTCACAGAGGAGGCCGCAAAGCTTCCTCTATCTTTTTATAATCAGCAAGATGATAGACAAGACCATCGTTATCGACACCGTCAAGGAAGCAATCAACGGCACCGACATGTTTCTGGTCGATGTAACAGTCGACAACTCCAACTCAATCATTGTGACACTCGACTCCTATGAGGGAATGGATGTGGACACCTGCGCCGACATCGCACGCAAGATTGAAAGCCGCCTCGACCGCGACACCGAGGATTATGACCTCGAGGTAGGGTCGGCCGGCCTCACAACCCCATTCAAGGTCAAGGAGCAGTATCTCAAGAATATAGGCAACGAGGTGGAGGTGCTCACCCGCGACGGCCGCAAGCTCCATGGCATCCTTGACGAAGCCGGCGACACCTCATTTACCATCTTCACCAAGGTGAAGGAAAAGGTTGAGGGGAAAAAACGCCCGGTAGAGGTTGACAAGCAGGTGGTAATCGACTATGACAACGCCAAGTCGGTGAAATATGTCATCACCTTCTGATCACCCCATCCCCAACTGAGATAATTAATCATCGAAAAAAAATATAAACTTTCATTCTCATGGCTAAAAAAGAGGAAGCTCCCAACATGGTGGAGCGTTTCGCCGAATTTAAGGAACTCAAGAATATCGACAAGACCACCATGATAAGTGTGCTGGAGGAGTCATTCCGCAATGTTCTGGCCAAGATGTTTGGCACCGACGAGAATCTTGACGTCATCATGAACCCCGACAAGGGTGACGTGCAGATTTTCCAGAACCTCGAGGTGGTGCCCGACGGCGAGGTCACCAACCCCAACCTTCAGATCTCGCTCTCCGACGCCCGCGCCGACAGGACCCCGACGTCGAGATAGGCGAGGAGCACACCAAGGAGATATTCTTTGCCGACTTCGGCCGCCGCGCCATCCTCAACCTGCGCCAGACTCTCCAGTCACGCATCCTTGAGCTACAGAAAGAGGCCCTCTACAACAAGTTTAAAGACCTTGAGGGTGAACTCGTGTCAGGCGAGGTGTACCAGACATGGTCAAAGGAGACCCTGCTGCTCGACGATGAGAAAAACGAGCTGCTCCTCCCCCGCAACGAGGCTATCCCCGGCGACTTCTTCCGCAAAGGCGAGACAATACGCGCCGTTGTCGAGAAGGTCGACAATAAAAACAACAACCCCAAAATCACAGTGTCGCGCACGAGCGAGAATTTCCTGCGCCGCCTCTTCGAGCTCGAAGTGCCCGAAATCCACGACGGCCTTATCAACATCCGCGCCGTAGCCCGCATCCCCGGCGAGCGCGCCAAGATGGCCGTGGAGAGCTATGACGACCGCATCGACCCCGTGGGAGCATGTGTGGGCGTCAAGGGCTCCCGCATCCATGGCATCGTGCGCGAGCTGCGCAACGAGAACATCGACGTGATCAACTACACCTCCAATCCCCAGCTCTTCATCCAGCGCGCCCTCGCCCCCGCCAAAATCTCTCGATACGCCTCGACGAGGAGGAGAAAAAGGCCGAGGTGTTCCTGCGTCCCGAGGAAGTGTCACTCGCCATCGGCAAGGGTGGCCTCAACATCAAGCTCGCCAGCAAGCTCACAGGATACAAAATCGACGTGTACCGCGACATCGAGGAGCAATATGAAGACGACATCTTCCTCGATGAATTCAAGGATGAAATCGACGAGTGGGTTATCGACGCACTCAAAAACATGGGTTGCGTCACAGCCAAGAGCGTGCTCAACACCCCTCGTCAGGAGCTCATCGACAAGGCCGACCTCGAGGAAGAGACCGTCGATAATGTCATCGCCGTGCTCAAGGCCGAGTATGAGGACTGATTGAGTATCATCCTTGTCACGTGAACCGAATTATATTAAGAGAATTACGCAAATCATTATATGCCCAGAGTAAAAATAAGTAAAGCAGCCAAGGACTTCAATTTAGGCCTTCCCACCGTTATTGAATTCCTCTCCAAAAAAGGTATTGAGATTGAAGACAATCCCAATGCCCGCATTGACGAGGATGTGTACAACATTCTGTTAAAAGAATTCGCGCCCGACCGCGAGCTTAAAACCAAGTCGGAAAAGCAGATTACAGAGCGCCAGAAAGAGAAAGCCAAGGCAGCTCCCAAGCCTGAAGAGGTGGCTAAACCCGCCGCAAAGACCCCCGAAGCCCCTGCGGCATCAGGCGTGAAAGTACTTGGGCATATCGACCTCGACAAGAAAGGCAACCCCATCACCCGTCCTGCTAAAGTCGAGGAGGTTAAACCCGAGCCCGTCAAGGAAGAGGTGGTGGAGGTAAAGCCTGCTGAAAAAACTCCCGCGCCCGAGCCGGCAGAGGCTGCACAACCCGTCAAGGCTCCCGAGGTTAAGGCCCCCGAGGTAAAGCCCGAGCCTCAGGCTGCTCCCAAGCCCGAGCCCAAGGCCGAAAAGCCCCGGGAAGCCGAGCCCGCCACGGCACCCGTGGCCAAGCCCGCCCCTGAAGTAGCCGAGAAGCCTCAGCCCAAGAAAGCCGAGGAGCCCGAGGTGTTTACCGTGGGCACCCCCAAGGCTGCTCCCACCATCAATGTAGTGGGTAAAATCGACCTCTCGGCCCTCAACCAGTCTACCCGTCCCAAAAAGAAGACCAAGGAAGAGCGTCGCAACGAGCGCATCGCCGCCGCTAAGGAAAACGGCGACCGCAAAAAGCGCAAGCGCATCGGCGGCAAAGAAAAGGTGGACATTGAAAAAGCAGGTGCCAATACCCAGAACGGTGGTGGAAACGATCGCGGCGGCAACCGTGGCGGCGGCAACAACCGTGGAGGTGAAGGCCGTGGACGCGGCGGCGAGGGTCGCGGCAATAGAGGAAAACGCCCTGTACACACCGAGGTCAACGAGGAAGATGTACAGAAACAGATAAAGGAAACACTCGCCCGCCTCACATCAAAGGACAAAGGCCAGAAGAAAGGTGCCAAGTGGCGTAAGGAAAAACGCGAGGCCATCGCCAACCGCGAGCCGAGGCAGCAGCATCGGCAGCAGCCGAGAGCAAGGTGCTCAAGCTCACCGAGTTTGTGACCGCCAACGACCTTGCCTCATGATGGATGTGCCCATCAACAACGTCATCGCCACCTGCATGAACCTCGGCGTGATGGTGTCAATCAACCAGCGCCTCGACGCCGAGACCATCAATATCGTGGCCGAGGAATTCGGCTTCAAGACCGAATATGTATCGGCCGAGGTGGTCGAGGCCATCCACCAGGAAGAGGACACCGAAGACGAGCTCATGGCGCGTCCGCCGATCGTCACCGTCATGGGTCACGTCGACCACGGTAAGACATCGCTGCTCGACTATATCCGCAAGGCCAACGTCATCGCCGGCGAGGCCGGCGGTATCACCCAGCACATCGGTGCCTACAACGTGAAGCTCCCCGACGGACGCCACATCACATTCCTCGACACCCCGGGCCACGAGGCGTTCACCGCCATGCGTGCCCGCGGTGCCAAGGTCACCGACCTCTGTATCATCATCGTGGCAGCCGACGACGACGTGATGCCCCAGACCGTCGAGGCCATCAACCACGCCTCGGCTGCCGGTGTGCCCATCGTGTTTGCCATCAACAAGATTGACAAGCCCGCAGCCAACCCCGACAAGATCAAGGAGCAGCTTGCCGCCATGAACTACCTCGTGGAGGACTGGGGCGGCAAATACCAGAGCCAGGACATCTCCGCCAAGAAAGGTATCGGCGTGACCGAGTTGATGGAGAAGGTGTTGCTCGAGGCCGAGATGCTCGACCTCAAGGCCAACCCCGACCGCAACGCCACCGGCTCGATCATCGAGTCGTCGCTCGACAAGGGCCGCGGCTATGTGGCCACAGTGCTCGTGCAGAACGGCACACTTGCGTCAGGGCGACGTGATACTCGCCGGCACTCACTTCGGCAAGATCAAGGCCATGTTCAACGAGCGTAACCAGCGCATCAAGGAGGCCGGCCCCGCCACTCCGGCTCTTATCCTCGGTCTCAACGGCGCCCCCACCGCCGGCGACACATTCAATGTGCTGGACACCGAGCAGGAGGCACGCGAGATAGCCAACAAGCGCGAGCAGCTGCAGCGCGAGCAGGGTCTGCGCACCAACAAGATCCTCACCCTCGAGGATATCGGCCGCCGCCGCGCCATCGGCAACTTCCAGGAGCTCAACATCATCGTCAAGGGCGACGTTGACGGCTCTATCGAGGCCCTCAGCGACTCGCTCATCAAGCTCTCAACCCCCGAGGTGCAGGTCAACGTGCTCCACAAGGCCGTGGGCGAGATTTCAGAGAGCGATGTCACCCTGGCTGCCGCATCCGATGCCATCATCATCGGCTTCCAGGTGCGTCCCTCCCAGGCCGCACGCCGTGCCGCCGAGCGCGACGGTGTCGAGATACGCCTCTACTCGGTCATCTACCAGGCCATCGAGGAGGTCAAGGACGCCATGGAGGGCATGCTTGCTCCCGAGATCAAGGAGGAGATCACCGGTACGGCCGAAGTGCTCCAGACCTATCACATCTCCAAGGTGGGCACCATCGCCGGCGCCATCGTGCGCGAAGGCCGCATCAAGCGCGGCTGCAAGGTGCGCCTCATCCGCGACGGCATCGTGCGCTACACCGGCGAGCTCGGCTCGCTCAAGCGCTTCAAGGACGACGTCAAGGAGGTGATCTCGGGCTATGACTGCGGTCTCTATATCGCCGGCTACAACGACATCAAGGAGGGCGACATCATCGAGGGATTTGAGGAAGTGGAAGTATCGCGCTCACTCTAATGTCAACAGCCTATATCAATATAGGATCCAATAAAGGCGACCGCCTGTCGATAATCGACAGCGCGGTCGCCGCTATTTCATCCACCGGCCGGGAGATGAGGGTCTCGGCCCCCTTTGAGAGCGAGCCTTGGGGATATGACTCGCCCCACCCTTTCATCAACGTGGGGGTGACCATCGAGATTGACTCCTCACCGGTTGAATACCTCGCCACCCTGCGCGCTATAGAGCTGTCACTCTCGACCGACGCCCACCGTAATCCCGACAACACCTACCGTGACCGCGCCCTCGACATCGACCTCATCGCCATTGACTCCATCATCATCGACACCCCCGCGCTCACCCTCCCCCACCCCAGAATGCACCTGAGGCCTTTTGTGCTCATCCCCATGGCCGAGCTCGCCCCCTCATGGTGCCACCCACTCCACCATCTCACCCCGGCCGCCATGCTGCAACAACTCGACAGCAACGGCTCTGATAATGATTGACTGTATCCCCCCTCTGTTTTTATTGTTAAAAAAGATGGAAAGAGAGCTTTTTTTTGTATTTTTGCAGAGTATAACCTTATTTTAGCGATATGAAACTTAACAAATACTTGATTGCGACATCACTCATCACCCTTTTTCTCTCAGCATGCAACGGCCTCTCAAGCCGAGCCAAGGAGATGATAGGCGACTATTATGTGCCGGCTATCTCGGCCGATGGCCCCGTGATGGAGCTTAAAGAGGATGGCACTTGCGTGATGCACGCCTATGGCAAAGACAATGTGCTCACCTATGAAGTACCAGGCAAGTGGAATGTCGTTGACGAGGTGCTCGAGATGGACCTCGAGCCCGAGAAGATTACCTTCACCGGCGACAGCTCTCTCATTGGCAAGATACCCGAGCACATCTCCAAGAAAGTTGTGGAGTTTAACGGCCTCACTCTCACCCTCAATGTCGATGGTATCAACTACACCTACAACCGCCGTGGCCACATCGTCGAGGAGGAGATGAAAGAGAAACACCGCCAGCAGGCCACCGATGAGGCTAATTAAGTCTCCACCATCATCCTATCTTGAATATGAAAAAACTACTCCTGATAACGGCACTTATACCTGCAATGATTATCATCGCGGGATGTAGCCGTGCAATCTCGGCCGATGAACACCCATCGCTCATCGAGGATGCGCAGATGGCCATCGAGACCGGCGATTACGAGTCGGCACGTAAAATATGCGACAAGCTCATTGATGGGGCCAAGACCGAAGAGATGACAGCCTCCACATTAGGCCGGGTGGCAATTATCTACATGCAGATTTCTGACGACGCAACATCCGACGACTACACGGTCAACGCCTATCAGTGCTACCGCAACTCCTTTAAAGTCAACCCCGACTCGGCCCGCGCCTTCTACAGCGGCATCAATGGCGATGACGCTCGATTTGTCCACATGCTCGAGGCCATCGTCAAGCAGGTCGACAACCCCAATAAAAACAATATCGAGGACCACGAGCAGGGCGCCGCGGCCTTTGACTCAATAGCCCGCTGATATATCATGGACTGGAAAGCAGGCCTTCAGGCTTTTATCGACAACAATCCCGACCGTCCACAAGGGGAAGAGCCGGCACAGAGCGCACCCTCACCACGCAAGCCGGGCAAGCTCAATGTGCTTATCGAGCGCAAGGGTCACAAGGGGAAGACCGTCACCATAATCGAGGGATTCAATACAAGCGATGACGAGGTGGCCGCAATTGCCTCGCAGCTAAAGCAGGCCTTAGGCACCGGCGGCTCGTCACGAGGTGGTGAGATACTGATACAAGGCAACCGCCTCGATGATGTCAAGCGCTGGCTCAAGGAAAAGGGATTGATTTAACCGTCGACATTTTTTCTCTCAATGCTATCAATCTACAAGGCATCGGCAGGGTCGGGAAAGACCTACCGTCTCACCTATGAATATATCGTGATGTTGCTGGGTGAGAAAGATGACAACGGCCGTTACTCTCTCTACACCTCGGGGCGCAACCATCATCGCGCGATACTCGCCATCACCTTTACCAACAAGGCTACCGATGAGATGAAACGCCGCATCATCCACGAGCTGGCTGTGCTTGCCGGCCGTGAGCCCGGATGGAACGATGACAGCCCCTATCTCAACGACCTGACGGCACTTTTCAACTGCTCGCCCCGGCAGCTCACCAAGGCAGCTTCCAAGGCCCTCGACGAGCTGCTTTATGACTTTGGATTTTTCAATGTGAGCACCATCGACGCGTTTTTCCAGACGGTATTACGCACATTTGCCCGCGAAGCCGAGCTCACCGGCAACTTTGAACTCGAGCTCGACAAGGACTATGTAGTGCAGCTCGGAGCATCGGCGCTGCTCACAACACTCAGCAACGAGGATGCCGGCGAGTCACGCCGCTCGCTCAAGATGAAATGGGTAATTGATTACATGCACTCACTTGCCCGCGAGGGAAAAAGCTTCAATATATTCAACCGCAACTCCAATCTTTTCTCCTCATTTGTCAAGCTGATAAGCGGGATGCTCGATGAGAAATTTGACCTCAAGGCCGACGACATCACCTCCTATCTCCAAGATCCGGGGCGCATCTCGCGCTTTCTGAAAGAAATAACCCGCCGAGAGGCCATCCTCAAGCAGCAGGCCGCCACTGCTTGCCGCAGCCTCATCGAGCAAGCCGGGGTCGACGGCAGTGACGCAATCAACAAAAACTTCATGGGCCCCGCAAGCCATTGCGCCATGACCGGATGGGTGAAAAATGCCCCATCGGCCACCATCATAAAGGGCATCGACGACCCCGGGAGCATACTCAAAAAAGCCTTTAAAAATTCCCACGCCCATCTGCTGCCATATATCAGCGACTGCGCCTCGAGCATTGTCAACGGCTACCGGCAGGTGGCCCACCTCGCTGTCACCCGACGCAACATCCATATCCTGGGCATGCTCGGCGATGTGCTCAATTACATGAACCAATATTGCGCCGACAACAACACATTGCTCCTCAGCAGCACCAACGACCTGTTACGCCGCATCATTGCCGACGACGATGTGCCCTTTATCTACGAGCGCATCGGGGTGTGGCTCGACCACTACCTCATCGACGAGTTTCAGGACACCTCTGAGCTCCAGTGGACCAATATCAAACCTCTGGTATCCCAGAGCATGGCCTCGGGCAAGGATTGCCTCATAATCGGTGACGAGAAACAGTGCATCTACCGTTTCCGCAACTCCGACCCCTCGCTGCTACGCCACAAGGTGCAGGATGATTTTGTCCATGACAGCCGCGTGATAGGCGATAATATCTCGGGCAATACCAACTGGCGCAGCTCGGCGGCAGTGGTGAGGTTTAACAACACCTTTTTCACGGCCCTGAGCCACGCCATGGGACTTGCCGACTGCTACAGTAATGTCGTGCAACAGATGCCGTCAAAAACGCTTAAAATGCCCCGTGGCTACATCAACTTCACATGCATCGAGGATGAAGAGGCTTCACTCGAGGCCATGCTCGAGAAAATCAAGGATGAGATAGGCCGTGGTTACCGCCCCTGTGACATCGCGGTGCTCACCCGCTGGGGCAAGGATGCCCGCCGGGTAATCAATGCCATCCTCAACCGTGTCGAGAAAGATCCCGGCTACCCTCGCGTGAGCGTCATCTCCGACGATTCTCTTGAGATTGCCAAGTCACCGGCTGTGAAATTTATCGTGAGCATGCTGCGATACATGGTGTCGAGCGACTTTGCCGACCGTGCATCAGTGTCACAGCGGCAGCTCGCCCGTCTCATCAACCATTATGAGTACATCAACTCTCGTGGAGGCTGCAACCAGTCGGAAGCACTCATCAAGGCCGTCGAGATAACCGCCACCGATGAAAAAGAAAGCTCCTCGCCGGCCGACATGCCCCCGGTGGCGGGAGACATCAACCTGCTGTCGATAGTCGAGTCAATCGTGAGAGACTATATCCCCGACAAGGCCCGGCTGGAGCAGAACATGTATATATCGGCATTTGAGGATATCGTAAGCGACTGGGTTGAACGCGGCGAGAGCGACATACGCGGCTTCCTCAAGTGGTGGGACACCACCGGCTCATCGGCCACCGTGTCATCACCTGAGGCCAACAATGCCCTCAGGGTGCTCACCATCCACAAGTCCAAAGGATTGGAGTTCAAGTGTGTCCACATCCCGTGTGGCAGCTGGCGCTACACCCCCAAGAGCTCCACAATAGAGTGGTTTGAACCCCAGGGGTTTGACAGCTTTGATGAGGAAATCATCCCGCCGCTCCTACCCCTCAACCTCTCCAAGGCTCTTGCCGACACCGAGTATCGCGAGCACTACGAGAAACTGCTGCGCGACAACCTTATCGACGAGCTTAATGTCACCTATGTAGCCTACACACGTGCCGTCGACGAGCTCCACGTGCACTACACCGACAAGACCGGCGAGACAGGTGAATACATCACTCAAGCACTCGCAGCTATCACCCCCGATTATGCAGCATCACTGTGGGATGACATAAAAGGCACATTCCCTGCCGGGGCCGAGACCATCTTCACCCGCTTTGAACAAGAGCCGGGCACCCTCACCTACACCGTAGGCACCCCCATGGAGGCAACGGCAGTAAAAGATGAAAAAATGACAGCTGTCGACCCCTCGGGCAACATCGTCATGCCCACCTATACATCGCTCGACCGCCGTGATATATGGTCGACAATAGACATCGACCGCGACAACTCCCTCAGCGCGGCCCGGCAGCGCGGCATCATGCTCCACAAGGTAATGGAAGGGGTATCATCACTCAACGATATAGGCAACTCGGCACGACGGCTTGCAGCCCGCGGCATCATACCCCGCGACGAGGTCGACGACATCGTCGCCTACCTTGAGCAACAGATTGAGCTGAGTGACGTCAAGAAATGGTTTGAGGGTTACCGTCGTCTCGTCAAAGAGCGCCCTATTGTCACCGACCGCGGGCTACGCATCCCCGACCGCATAGTGTGGAAAGCCGATGGCGGGATTGATATCATCGACTACAAGACAGGCGAAGAGCGCAAGAGCTATGCCCGCCAGGTCAAAGAATATGTCAATCTCATGCAGCAGGCCGGCTATGACAGCGTCAACGGCTACCTGTGGTATCTCGACCGGGGCCACATCGTCAAAGTGTAAAGAAACCGCTTAAAATTACTTTTAAACGGTTTCTTGTGAGATAAGCTCTTATTATTTCTCGCGCATGAAGACGTTGATGGGGGTACCCGAGAAGTCCCAGTTGTCGCGTATCTTGTTTTCGAGATAGCGGCGGTAGGGCTCCTTGACCCATTGGGGCAGGTTGCAGAAGAAGATAAATGTGGGCACCTGGGCTCCCTTGAGCATGGTGACATATTTGATCTTGACATATTTGCCCTTGTTGGCAGGTGGCGGATAGGCCTCGATAGCCTCGAGCATGACGGTGTTGAGCTTGGAGGTGGGCACCTCACGCTGACGGTTTTTAAACACCTCGACAGCGGTCTCGATCACCTTATAGATGCGCTGCTTGGTGAGCGCCGAGGCAAAGATGATGGGGAAATCTACAAAGGGGGCGAAACGGTCGCGGATAGCAGCCTCAAAATGCTTGATAGCCTCGTTAGACTTATCCTCAACAAGGTCCCACTTGTTGACACACACTACAAGCCCCTTCTTGTTTTTCTGGATTAGCGAGAAGATATTGGAGTCCTGGCTCTCGATGCCTCGGGTGGCGTCAATCATGAGGATACACACGTCCGAAGCCTCGATGGCACGGATGGAGCGTATCACCGAGTAATATTCGATATCCTCGTTGACCTTGGTCTTCTTGCGGATACCGGCGGTATCGACAAGGTAGAAGTCAAAGCCGAACTTGTTGTAGCGGGTGTAGATACGGTCGCGGGTGGTGCCGGCGATGTCGGTCACGATGTGGCGGTCCTCGCCGATGAATGCGTTGATAATCGACGACTTGCCGGCATTGGGACGTCCCACGATGGCAAATTTTGGGATATTCTCAAGCACTTCGTCCTCATCCTCTTTCTCGGGCAACTTCTCCACGACCTCATCAAGAAGGTCACCGGTACCAAAACCGCTCACGGCCGACACCGGATAGGGGTCGCCGAGGCCGAGGCTGTAGAACTCGGGGACATTGTAGAGCCAATCATTGGAGTCAACCTTGTTGGCAACAAGAAGCACCGGCTTCTTGGACTTGCGCAATATCTCGGCCACATGGTCATCGAGATCGGTCACGCCATTCATGGCATCGACCACAAAGAGTATCTCATCGGCCTGCTCGATGGCGAGATAGACCTGCTTGTTGATTTCACTCTCAAAGACATCGTCGGAATTGACCACCCAACCACCGGTATCGACGATTGAAAACTCCTTGCCGTTCCAGTCGACCTTGCCATACTGGCGGTCGCGGGTTGTGCCCGCAGTGCCGTCAACGATAGCTGTACGGCTCTGGGTAAGGCGATTGAAAAGGGTCGACTTGCCCACATTGGGGCGACCCACAATAGCTACTAACTGTCCCATTGTAATGTGTTTGATGTTTCTTTTTTATTCGATATAGCCAAAAGCCTTGAGCTTGTTGTCGCGGTTGCGCCAATTGCTCTCGACCTTAACAAAGAGTTCAAGATAAACCCTCTTGTCAAAGAATTTTTCAATATCCTTGCGGGCCTCGGTGCCCACCTTCTTGAGCATCGAGCCGCCCTTTCCGATGAGGATACCCTTCTGGGAATCGCGCTCGACATAGATTACAGCCATGATGTGTATTGCAGTGTCGGTCTCCTCAAATTTCTCTACAATCACCTCGACGGAGTAGGGTATCTCCTTGTCATAGTTGGTGAGGATTTTCTCGCGGATGATCTCGGTGACGAAGAATCGTGCAGGCTTGTCGGTGAGCGCGTCCTTGCCGAAATAGGGGGGCGAGACGGGGAGCAGCTCGACGATGCGGGCCATGAGAGCCTGCACATTAAAATGCTCGAGGGCCGAGGTGGGGAATATCTCGGCGTTGGGGAGACGCTCCTGCCATTTATCCACGATGGCATTGAGGTCGTCTTGCCCCTTGAGCAGGTCAATCTTGTTGATTACCAGGAGCACGGGCACCTTTTCCTGAGCTACCTTGGCAAGGAAATCGGCATTCTTCTCGGGGTTCTCGACCACATCGGTCACATAAAGCAGGATGTCGGCATCGGTGAGGGCGCCCTCGCTGAAATTGAGCGCATGCTCTCCTGCAGCTTATATTTAGGGTCAAGCACACCGGGGGTGTCGGAGAATACAATCTGATACTCGGGAGTGTTGACGATGCCCATGATGCGGTGGCGGGTGGTCTGGGCCTTGGAGGTGATGATGCTGATGCGCTCACCCACGAGGTCGTTCATAAGGGTTGATTTGCCCACATTGGGATTGCCCACGATATTGACAAAACCGGCTTTATGATTACTTTCCATATCTTTACAGTTTTTAGTGATTTATAATACTATCAATAAAAACAACGATAGCACCTTAAAAGATGCTATCAGGTTGTATATTTTGGCGATTTTTAACCTTTGCTATTTTATTGATACAGTTAAAGCGACCGCCGGGAGTATTACAAATCCCAGATAATATAGAGTGCACCCCAGGTGAAGCCTGCGCCAAAGGCGGTGAGGATGAGCTTGTCGCCCTTGTGGATGCGGTCTTTATACTCGTCGAGACACAATGGGATCGATGCTGCCGAGGTGTTGCCATATCGCTCGATATTCACCAACACCTTCTCATGAGCGAGACCCGAGCGTGAAGCTACAGCCTCGATGATGCGGAGATTGGCCTGATGAGGCACAAACCAGTCTACATCCTCGCTCGAGAGATTATTGCGCTTCATCACGTCGAGCGACGAGGTGAGCATGTCGGTGACGGCGTGCTTGTAGACAGCGCGACCTTCCTGATAGACATAATGCTCGCGTGCCTGCACAGTCTCCACCGAGGCGGGATGAGCCGAGCCACCGGCCTTGTAAATAAGGTGCTCGAGGCCTGAGCCGTCGACGTGGAATACACCATCGATGATACCCACAGGCTCTTGGGTGGGCTCCAGGAGCATGCAACCGGCAGCATCGCCAAAGAGGGGGCAGGTGGAGCGGTCTTCATAATTGGTCATTGACGACATCTTTTCGGCCGACACGACAATGACTTTTTTCTTGCGGCCGGCGCGTATATAGTTGGCTCCATCCTCAAGACCTACAAGAAATCCGGCACAGGCAGCCTGAATGTCATAGGCATAGGCATTCTTGAGACCACACTGGTGGGCGATGATTGAGGCAGTGGAGGGGAAACGATAGTCGGGATTGGAAGTGGGGCATATCAGCAGGTCAACCTCTTCGGGCTTGGTGCCGGTGCTCTCAAGCAGCTTATTGACTGCCCGGATACCCATATAGGAAGAGCCTTCCCCATTCTTTGAGGATGCGACGCTCTTTGATGCCTACGCGGGTGGTGATCCACTCATCGTTGGTGTCGACCATTTTGAGAGCATCTCGTTGTCGAGGATGTCGTCGGGGGTCCAGGAAGCTATACCGCTAATTCTCGCGTTAAACATTTTAATGTTATGCTAATTGAATTATGTTTTGATTTATGCAAAAACATCTCCCGCCCGATGGAGTGTTGTCGACTTCACGGAGTGCAGGAGATATTATTGCAGGGAAGCCGGGATGCCGCGAGGGTGAAACCTCAGCGGTGCCCGCTTCAATAAGGTTGTAAAGGGGAGAGGATGGAGCGGCGCGATTTCACAATCATGACGCCGCCGGGATGGGGATGTGTATTTATACTACTGCGCTCTTTTCGATAGCGATTTTGCCACGGTAGTAGCCACACTCACCGCACACGCAGTGATACACATGCCATGCACCGCAGTTGGGGCAGATAGCGATAGTGGGCATCTGAGCCTTGTCGTGAGTTCTGCGTTTTGCAGTGCGAGTCTTTGATTGTTTTCGTTTAGGATGTGCCATTTTGTTTTATTGTTTTTATTGTTTTATTCCGGTTGGTTATTATCGTTATTGTCTGATAATTTCTTAAGTTCAGCCCATCGGGGATCGGTCGCATCGTCATCCTCGGCAATATGGCTGTTGAGGATATCGCTCATGGCCTCGTCACAGTCTCCCTCATCATGCACATGCTGCATGGGCACGGCGAGCTCTACTGTATCATAAATAAGTCCTGCGACATCGAGAGAGTTGTCGCTCTGCGGTATCACCAGCAACGTGTCGCTCTCGTCGTCATAGGCATCGCCATATTCCACTGCGATGTCATAGACGGTGTCGACCGGCAGCTTCATATCCTCAAGGCATCGGTCACACTCCACGGTCACATTGCCCCTGATGCTGAAGCTGAGGTTGTAGATGTCGCCCTTATAGTTGACTGTGAGCACGACATCGAGGTCGGCATCGGTGATGTCGGCACTCTCCATGTCGGCAAAAAACTTCTTCCCCAGGTGATACTCATAGGTAGCTTCACCGGGGGTCATGCTCTTGAGAGGAAGCAAGAAGTCTTTATTCTGTGCCACGACAATCAGTTGTTTTAATTATATTGACGTTATAGCTTTTACAATCAACGGGGCTGGTGGTGTCCCTTCTCACGATGGGATGGGCAGGAGGCGGTATTTACTTGGCGTTGCCGGCCGAGAGCTTGGCGCGCTCAAGATACTTCTCCATGTCGATACCCATGGCGTCGCCATAAGTGGGATATTCATCGACAATTTCCTGATACACCTCAACCTCGGCGGGGAAGTTTTTCTGCTCACGATACACATTGGCTTGCTTCATGAGGAAAACGGGGGTGTAGAGGGGATTTTTGTCGGAGATATCGGCAGCTTTCTTGAAGTATTTGATAGCCTCGTCATAGTTTTTGAGGTTGACATAGCAGTCACCCTCGAGTGAAGCTGCTGCTGCACCAATGACGCTTTCTGATGCCTTGAAGTCGTCAAGATAGTTGATAGCCTCCTGATACTTGCCATTCTTGAAAAGGAGGATGGCGGCATTGAGGTTGGCGCGGTTACCGGCGTCATAGCCATAGTCACCGGCTACAGCCTGATACTGCTCGAGAGCGGTTGAGTCCTGAGCCAGCATGAGCTGAAGGTCGGCCTGACCGATAGCATTGTTGGCAGAGTCTACAGCCGGCTTGCGGATTGCATAGAAATATAATAGCACGAGCGCCACGATAGCTACGACAGTCACAACCACGATTGTGACGAGCTTGCTGTTTTTTTGCACTTTTTCGCCAATCCCGGTAAGAGAGTCGTTAATGTCTTGTACCGCGGTGCGGGTTTCTTCTTCTTGTTTTGCCATTTTTATAAAGTTGTGTCTTGGTATCGACGTTAAAACATAGTTTTTGGACTGCAAAGTTAATAGTTATTCTCCTTATACAAAAACTTTTTTGTTGAAATTTAACCTTTTTACCACAAAAGCAGCCTCTAATTAGTGTTCGGGGGCCTGCAAACGCTCTATTTTGCGCATCTTTCCAAATTGCCAAACTATCATCGCGAGGGTCACGACGGTGGCAAGAATATCACTGCTGGGAAACGACAGCCACACCCCGTCGAGCCCCTTGATTGTGGGGAGCCACAGCAGCAGAGGTATCAGGAACAGCACCTGACGGGTGAGACTGAGGAATATCGACTTGCCGGCGCGGCCAATGCTCTGGAAAAAGCTTGTGGCACACACCTGGAAGCCGATCATGCAGAATGCTCTCATGCCTATTTTCAAGGCGTTTTCGGTAACAGCTATCAACCCGGCATCGGGGGTGAAGGCGCGGCCGACATAATAGGGCAGCAACATCCCCACGAGCGAGCCGAGGGTCACCACAATGGTGGAGACCCCTGTCGCAAGCCAGAAAGCCCGACGCGAGCGGTCATACTTGCCGGCACCATAGTTATAGCCCACGATGGGTTGCATGCCCTGGCATATACCTATCACCACCATCACGAGCAGGCCGGTGATGGTATTGAAGATACCGTTGGCAGCCACCGCAGCATCACCGCCATAGGCTTTTAGGGTATTGTTTACAATCATCTGGATGAAGCTGCCGGCAAAATTCACTATCGAGGGGGCAGCACCGATGGCAACGATGGTCCACACGATGCGAGCCTTGAGACGATAGGTACCTCGCGTGAAATGCACCGTGGAGTCGCGGTTGAAGAAGTGGGCCATGACAAATACAGCTGTCACCGTCATAGCGATGTCGGTGGCGATAGCCGCACCCTTGATGCCCCACCCCAGCAGGAAGATAAATGTGGGTGCCAGCACTACATTCACTCCCGTACCTATAAATAATGTGACCATCGCCCTGACAGGATAGCCCGAGGCCCTCATGACATTGTTGAAGCTGAAGGTGAGATTGGCCATCATGAGTCCCGGGAGGAGATAAAGCATGAAGTCATGGGCATAGGGCAGCGTGACTGCACTTGCGCCGAAAGCCAGCAGCAGGTCATCCATGAAGATGCCAAAGAGGGCGAGATACACCACGGCATTGAGCAGGGTGAGAGTGAGGGCATTGCCGAGCACTTCTGTGGCCGAGGCACGGTTGCCGGCGCCAAGCATAATAGAGATGCGGGCCGATGACCCGACACCCACCAGCACACCCACGGCTGTGGCAAGGTTCATCACCGGGAATGTCACCGCAAGCCCCGCGATAGCATCGGGACCCACTCCCTGACCGATGAAGATACGGTCAATAACATTATATAACGAGTTCACCACCATGCCAAGCACGGCAGGAAGACTGTATTGCCACAATTGGCGCGCTACGCTACCCGTGGCGAGGGCATCAATATTTCCATGTACTGCACTTTTCATATGCCGGTCATTGTTTTTACGACAATTCTGTCAATTGTGAACTTAACATTATATGGTGTCGCCACCGACCGTCGCGGCCGCTGCGACCTATAATAGTAAAATGCTTGCTGCGTATCCCAGGTGGGGATGGTGAGATTGCGCGTGGCGCCTGCCGGGATATCGCAATGGAGAGAGGCTCGACGGGAGTTGAGCTCACGACCCGACATGTCATAGTAACCGATGGTAAACTCGAGCCACACTATCGCGTCTTCCCCGCCGAGTTTATTGCTGACGAAAAAAGACTCGCGACGCGAACGCAATGCCTTGTCATAGCCGCTGACAGCCACCTCACCCGCTCCGGGAGCCACGAGTGTGTCACCCGCTATGGTCAAGGCTGTGTCGACCTCGGCCGCCTTGGCATGCAGATGCCTGCGGGTGGTGCGCACCGGCGACACTGCTGCTGCCGACAACGCCATCATCATCAATATGAACATCATCCACCTCATAGCATATTACATATAGCGCGGCTCACCCTCGACAGGTGTCGCCGGGTAAATCTTCAGGCATCCGTCGAGATTGACACCACGGTCATTTTCAATCTTGATGCCGCGACGCAGTTGCCAGGGGATGATAAGATAGGGGGTTATCCTCACACCCGAGTTGACGTTGCGGAATGACAGATGGCTGCTATCCTCAAGCTTGACAGTGACGCGACGTGTCTTGGCCGGCTTGATCTTGCCGTCGCCGATAATTAAGATGCGCCCGTCATAGGTGAGTGGCTGGGCAAGCGGAGTCAGCTCACCGATCTTTGTCCCGGGCAGCAGGGCGCGGTCGGGCGACTCAAGCACTATCATGTCATAGCCGGTCACCTCTCCGGCCGATGCCGTGGCGTTACTCCTGACTATCACCACCGAGGCGCCATCATCGGTGAGCTGCCATATCCCCTCGATGTCATGCAGAGGGAGCGCATCGAGCATCGCCCGTGCCGAGGAGGGGGTGAGCATTCCGGCATTGGCCCCAAGCATCCACAGTGATAATATGATGACAATCCATCGCCTCATTATCACTTGTTGTCGTTGGAGAAACGATAGTTAAATCCTATGCTGAGCACTTCTTTCACCTGCCAGTGATGCCAGTCACTGCCGGCTACACGGGCTGTTGACGAGTCATAGCGCAGGTGGGCAAACACCTGGGCCGAGAGGAAGCGGTTGATTTCAAATGAAAACTTGTTTTCCCAGTCACCCTGAAGATAGCTGTAGTTGGTAAACAGGTAGATACGGGAATCATAGGTGATATTCCCCGAGAGTTTCCACTTGAACTTACACTCGCCCGACGAACCGATTTCACTCACCGACTTATGCCCGGCTTTTATGCCAAACTGGACCGGGTCGACACGGGAGTTGACATCGGTCTTGAGATTGTAAGAGAGTGGCGACAACGAGGCATCGACAGTGACAGTCTTGGGCTTGTTGGTGAAATTATAGGTCATACCGACACCCACATTCATCTCGCCGGGCGAGAGAAATGCCGCCGCCATGTCATGCACATTTTTCTTATAGGAGTTGAGAAACTGAGTCTTGAACTGGAAGGTAACCGAGTAATACCACTTGTCAAATGCCTTGACACCAAACTTGGAGTTAATCCTGAACAGATCCTCAGAGATGTTATAGGCATGGATAGAGTCATCGGGGGCATTGTTGACCGAAAGCCTGTAATTGACCGAGGTCTCAAACATCAGCTTGGGATGCAACGCCTGGTTGAGCTGGATGGTAAACCCTGCCGCACCGATGGCATTGACATTGCCGGTACCACCCTGATACCAGTTGGGAGAGATATATGACTGGGAAAACTGGAGGGAGCTTTCAAAGGTGTGTATCCAGTGACGGAAACGTATATTGGTGGGAGGAATGTATCCCTTCATAAACTCGCTCGAGACACTACGGGTGGGGAGCTTGTGGGTCTTGGGGTCGAGCACCACCGGCGAATAGGCCGGTGCATGTGGCAGCTCCGGGCCGATATAGCGGGCGTGGGCGGGATTTTCAAGCAGATAGCCCTGGCGCACACTGCGTGTCACCCTATCGTGGGAACGCTCATCGTCAAGCCATTGGGTGAGCGCCGGATAGGCCACATTCATGCGGGGAGTCGAGAAGAGCGCCGCCGAGTCGACATAATGATAGCGGTCAAAGACTGTGGGCACAAGCATCTCGGGGGTGAGACTACACATCGGCTTATCGATCGACGCCTCGATGGCGGCAAGATCGACCGAGGGCTTCCAAGCCACTGTATCGACAGAGACCACAGTGTCAAGCTGTTGGGGAGCAAACAGCATCAACCGCGGAGTGGCATAGGCATCACCCGTCACCGAGGCAATGCACCACAATATCATTATTACAACTATCCTAAAGCGCATCTTTTTCCATTTAGAGAGTACAAAATTACACATTATATTCCATATTGCCCATCATGGCTACATAAAAATTTGCCGCTGTCGATAAAAAGCCTTAAATTCGCGACATTGGAAATAATGAACACATAAATATATCAACATGTCAAAAGTACTCATCATCGGAGCCGGAGGCGTGGGCACAGTCGTGGCCTACAAGTGCGCCCAAAACCCTGAAGTGTTTAACGAGATTGTCATCGCTTCGCGCACCCGCAGCAAGTGTGACGCCATCGCCGCCAAGCTCAATCACCCCTCGGTTGTGACCGACAAGGTGGATGCCGACAGTGTCGACCAGCTCGTCGAGCTCTTCAACCGCCACCGTCCCGACATCTGCATCAACGTGGCCCTCCCCTATCAGGACCTCACCATCATGGAGGCCTGCCTCAAGTGTGGCGTCAACTATCTCGACACCGCCAACTATGAGCCCAAGGATGAGGCCCACTTTGAATATTCATGGCAGTGGGCCTACCGCGAGCGCTTTGAGAAGGCCGGCCTGACAGCCATCCTCGGCTGCGGATTTGACCCGGGAGTATCGGCCATCTTCACCGCCTACGCCGCCAAGCATTATTTCAGCGAGATGGAATATCTCGACATCGTCGACTGCAATGCCGGCGACCACGGCAAGGCATTCGCCACCAATTTCAACCCCGAAATCAACATCCGCGAGATCACCCAGAACGGCCGTTACTATCAGGACGGCAAGTGGGTGACCACCGGCCCCCTCGAGATACACAAGACACTCACCTATCCCAACATCGGCGACCGCGAGAGCTACCTGCTCTATCACGAGGAGCTCGAGAGCCTTGTGCTCAACTTTCCCACCATCAAGCGTGCCCGCTTCTGGATGACTTTCGGCCAGGAATATCTCACCCACCTGCGCGTGATCCAGAACATCGGCATGGCCCGCATCGACGAGGTCGACTACAACGGCGTCAAGATTGTGCCCCTGCAGTTCCTCAAGGCTGTGCTGCCCAATCCCCAGGATCTCGGCGAAAACTATCACGGCGAGACCTCGATCGGCTGCCGCATCTCGGGCCTCGACAAGGAGGGCAAGCAGCTCACCTACTACATCTACAACAACTGCAGCCACGAGGCCGCTTACAAGGAGACCGGCATGCAGGCCGTGAGCTACACCACCGGCGTGCCCGCCATGATCGGCGCCATGATGTTCCTCACCGGCAAGTGGGTGATGCCCGGCGTGCACAACGTCGAGGAGTTCGACCCCGATCCCTTCATGGAGCAGCTCCCCCTCCAGGGTCTCCCCTGGGAAGAAGTCGTAGGCGGCGACCTTCAGGTATAAAAAAGTCAAGTAATCACATTATCATATTAAACAATGAATCTCAAACTTTCACTCATGGCACTTGCAGCAACAGCGGCACTCAGTGTCTCGGCTGAGCACCTGCACAGCCTCAACAAAGACTACATCGACCCCACTACTCCGGCCGGTGCAGACTTCTACAAGCATGTCAACAAGGGATGGATGGATGCCAATCCCCTCACCCCCGAGTATTCACGATATGGCGTGTTCAATGTCCTTGGCGACACCAGCGAGGTGCGCGTCAAGGAGCTGGTGACCGGTCTCGCCGGCAACAGCTCCCACCCCAAAGGCTCGGCAGCCTACAACGTCGCCACCCTCTACACCCAGGCGATGGACATGGATCGCCGCAATGAGCTTGGCAACAAGCCTATACAGGCCGACCTCAAGCGCATCGCCGAGACTCCTCTCGACCCCAAGTCGATGGCCGACCTCTTTATGTGGATCCATGGCAACTACTCATCGCCCCTGCTCTCGGCAGGCCCCATGGAGGATATGATGAACTCCAAGGAGTATGCAATGTATGTCGACGGCGGTGGCCTCGGCATGGGTGACCGCGACTATTATCTCAAGGATGACGCCCACAACGCCAAGGTGCGCAAAGCCTACGAGACTCTCATCGTCAACCAGATGGTCAACGCCGGCCTCAAAAAGAAAGAGGCCCAGCGCGTGGCCAAGAGCGTGATGAGCATCGAGACCCGCATGGCCAACGCCGCATGGACACGCGAGCGCAGCCGCGACATCCAGGCCCAGTACAACCCCACATCTTTTGCCGACCTCAAGGCTACCTACCCCAATATCCCCTGGGACCGCTTCTTCATCGAGACCATGGGCATCGAGGCTCCCGCCACCATCATCGTGGGCCAGAAAGAGCCCCTCGCCATGGCCAATGAGCTCTTTGGCACAGCCAAGCCCGAGGAGCTGCGCGACTACTACATGTGGAAATATGTGGCACAGGCTGCCCCCTACCTCAGTCAGAAATTCAGCGACACCTCTTTCAACTTCTCCAAGGTATTGAGCGGTGTCACCGAGCAGCGCCCCTTGTGGAAACGTGCCCTCTCTGCCACCGAGGGTGCCATGGGCGAGGCCATCGGCCAGCTCTATGTCGAGAAATATTTCCCTGAGTCATCCAAGCAATACATGCTCGAGCTGGTCGAAAACCTGCGCGCCGCCCTGGGCAAGCACATCATCGAGCTCCCATGGATGACCTCCGAGACCAAATACCAGGCTCTCAAGAAGCTCAACGCCTTCACAGTAAAGATCGGCTACCCCGACAAGTTTGAGACCTATGATGGCCTCGTCATCGACCCTGAGCTGAGCTATTATGACAACATGCACAATGTGGGCATGTGGCACCAGAAGAAAATCTACGGCAAGTGGGGCAAGCCCGTCGACCGCACCGAGTGGGGCATGACTCCTCAGACCGTCAACGCCTACTACAACCCCATGGCCAACGAAATCGTGTTCCCCGCCGCCATCCTCCAGGCTCCCTTCTTCGACCCCAACGCCATCTGACGCCGAAAACTACGGCGGCATCGGCGTGGTGATCGGCCACGAGATGACCCACGGATTTGACGACCAGGGCCGCCACTTCGACGCCGAAGGCAACATGACCGACTGGTGGACAGAGAAAGACGCCGAGGCCTTCAACGAGCTCGCAGCCAAGCTCGGCGCCCAGTTTGACGAGGTCGAGGTGCTCCCCGGCCTCCACGCCAACGGCGCCTATACCCTCGGCGAGAACATCGCCGACCAGGGCGGCCTCCGCGTTGCCATGACCGCCTTCCTCGACGCCCAGAAGAAGAAGGGCGTGGACATCAACAGCGACGAGGCCAAGATCGACGGCTTCTCGCCCCTGCAGGTGTTCTACATGAACTATGCCAACCTCTGGGCTCAGAACATCCGCGACGAGGAGAAACGCACCCGCGTAGTGAGCGACGTGCACTCCCTGGGCGAGCACCGCGTCAACGTGTCACTGCGCAACATCGCCCCCTTCTTTGAGGCATTCTCAATCACCGAGGGACAGCCCATGTATCGCCCCGCCGGCGAGCGCGTCATCATCTGGTAACACCGTCCACCCATCCCCATCTACGTGTCATCCCCGCCCCGGCGTGGGGATGACACGCTTTTTACCCCCTATGCTCGAGGTTGAAACGGCTCTTAACATTTTTTGCATTCTGATGGTGGTATAGTGTGGAAATAATTAGTAGTTTTGCAGTTAGATAAAAAATATATCAACTATAAAAAAATACCATTATGTTAAGCAAGAAACTTGAAGATGCTCTCAATGAGCAGATTAACGCCGAGCTGTGGAGCGGATACCTCTATCTCGCCATGGCAATGAATTTTGAGGCTGAGGGACGTGCCGGCCTTGCCAACTGGTTCCGCATCCAGTTTAAAGAGGAGCAAGACCACGCCGAGATTTTCATCAATTATATCAACCAGCGCGGTGGCCGCGTTGTGCTCAAGCCCATTGCCGAAGTGCCCGAGAAATGGGAATGCCCCGTGTGTGCTTTCCGTGACACTCTCGCCCATGAGCAGAAGGTGACCGCTATGATCAACAACCTCTACTCAATGGCCCAGGATGAGAAGGATTATGGCACAATGGAGCGCCTCAATTGGTTTGTAGCCGAACAGCTCGAAGAAGAAGAGACAGCCCAGCAGTGGCTCGACAAGTTCAAGCTCGTGGGTGACAACGGCATGGGCATCTACATGCTCGACCAGGAGCTTGCCGCCCGCACCTACAACACCCCCTCGCCTCTCGCAGCAGAGTAATCACAACATTTCCCATAACAAATAGGAGGGCACCGCTGTCACAGCGATGCCCTCCTGTCGTCTACTAATGGTAAATTAGGATAGGGGTAAAATAGATAATTGTGTTATTCCATTAAGCTGGCATAGATTATCTCTTGGTCCTGTAAAAACTTACTTCTTATTAACTCAAAACTTACTAATCAATTTTATATCCAAATATCACAAATCAATCGCAACAGTCATAAGAGCGGACAGCCGAGATATAGTGACCCGCGGGGTGCCATGCAAGGAGCATCCTGTGGATAATCTCAATTTATAAATGAAATGAAGAGGGAGCGCTGAGGGCACGCCATGAATAGCCGCCACACATGAAAAAAAGATTTCAATTCCCTTTATATTTCAGTATAAAACTATCCTTACTGTTACTGATATAATAACGCACCCATTATACAATTATTATATCCCACACACAAATTTTTCACCCCCCCGCCGCACGGTGATATTTCGTACCGGGTAGCAATTTTATAGTCGACTGTGGGGCACGGCATAATCATAATAGGCTAAGGCGGCATTAATTTGAGGGCGTCAGCCCTCGCTGATCGTAGCCGTGGGTCTACCGACCCACGGCCAAAAGGCCATCAAACACAATTACGACCACGTCAGTGGTCGCGGTGTATGCAGCATCGGGGAGAATTGCAACGACCGCTATCGCGGTCGATTCTCTTGAGGTGCGCTATTTCCGTGGGTCGGTCGACCCACGGCTACAATCTTGCAACCGCTATCGCGGTTGTATCTCCCGCCCCCATCTGAATGTTGCCGTGGGGGTACTGACCCACGGGCTTGGGGAGCTTCAACGCGATTATGGGTGCGTGGGCATATAAAAAGATGGCTGCTGTGTCCTTAGGGGGATGGGTGGTGGCGGACACAGCAGCAGGGGGGGGATTGGGGAAATTAAATGTAGCCCATAGGAGAATCGAACTCCTCTTTCAAGAATGAAAATCTTGCGTCCTAGCCGATAGACGAATGGGCCGAGGTAGAGTCATCGTTCGGGTCTTAGCTCTCAGGCTCTCTGCCGTGACAGGAGTGTCTTGAGTCATCAGCCCGGGCCGACGTGACAATTAACGGGTAATTATCAGCCGAGCTTAGCGATGTGATGTGCGAGCTTGCTCTTGAGATTGGCAGCTTTATTCTTAGAGAATACTTTCTTGGTAACCATGCGGTCGAGCATAGAGGTTACTTTTACAAACTGTGCTTCAGCAGCGGCCTTGTCGGTCATCTTGCGGAGGTTGCGCACGGCGGTACGAGCTGACTTGGCGTAGTAGCGATTGCGGAGACGACGTACTTCAGTCTGACGGATTCTCTTAAGTGATGATTTATGGTTTGCCATAAAATTTTATGTTTTCTAAATTCTTGTGTTGTTGTTAAATGAGTAGCCCATAGGAGAATCGAACTCCTCTTTCAAGAATGAAAATCTTGCGTCCTAGCCGATAGACGAATGGGCCATGCACAAAAGCGAGTGCAAATATACGCACTATTTTATTGTTGTGCAAATGTTTCGCAAAAAAATCTTATTTTTCAGCTTTTTTAATAAAATAATTACCGTGGCCCGGACCTCTCTCGGTCAATTATTGGCGATTGTCTCGGCTCGGCTACAGGGAGCGGAGGATGGGGAGGGTGGTGAGGTTTTCCATCGGGGCGTGGTGGAGGGAGTAGTAGGCGAGGATGGTGTCGGTGATGGTGTTGCGCTCGCTGCGGGTGAAGTGGAGGCGGTGCATGGTTGTGTAGTCGATGCGGCCGAGCATGGCGGCTATGGCCGAGTCGCGCTGTGACAGGAAGCGGGATGTCATCGGCGGGGTGGCTCGGTAGATGCCATCGGTCATGTCGAGATAGCTGCCGGGACGAAAGGTGGCGTGATCGGGGGCGATGCCCAAGAAGGTTGTGAGACGGGCGAGGAAAGTGATGTGGTAGTTGAGCAGCCGTGACATCGGGAGGTCGTTGAGTGATAGGATGCTTTCCACGAGGAAAGCATAGATGGCATCGTCGCCCTGGGTCTCGCGCAGGGTGGTGGCGAGCACCTCGGCGACAAACATTGCTATTGATGCCTTGACGGGGTGGGAATGGATGCCGTGGAGCGGGATGAGGGGTGAGGGGTCGCGCATGGTGATAATGTCGCGATGGCGGCCGAGGTCGGCCGTGCAGCTCACGAGGCTCAGTGGGATTGAGAGGGCCCGCCGGCGCATGGCCTCGCGAGAGGATCCCGCCGGCACCAGAAATGACAGGCGGCCATGACGGCGCGACCACGCGCTCAGAATGTTGTTGCGGTCGTTGTAGCGGATGGTGCGCAGTGCGATAAACTCTATTTCCTCATATTTTGCCATGCCTTGCAAAGGTACAAAAAAATCAGCGTCCGGCACAATCAAGTGTGAGCCGGGACGCTGCTATGTTTCATCGACTATTTTATTTCTGTTATCAGAAGTCAAAGTCGGGGTGGGTTTCCGGATTAATTATCTCGCGCACGCGGTCGATAAGTGACATGTCGGCAGGCTTGAGATGGACATTGACACCGTCGTCATGCTTGTTGAGAAAGATTATGGCATTGGGTAGCACGATGGCTACCGCCTTTTCAAACTCGCATATGCCATGCACTCTATCGAGGGGTATCATTGAAAAAGGGGATCCCTCGCCTGCGCTCTCAATTACCAGATTGCCGTCGTCGACATATAGGCCATGGTTGACGAGGGCGTGCTCAAAGAGCAGGGGCAAGTTCAGGTCGTCGACCGACGCGGGGCGCGACTTGAATTGCTTATAGATGTTTTTTATGACGTTTTTAGTAATCATCGCGGTTAAAAAGGTGTTTTTATCGACAATCAAGGAATACTCGGCTTTATTTATCAGATAGAGGGGAGCACCACTATTCTTGTAAATATGATTAAACTTAGTGTAGTTGTTTTCCTTTATAACCAAAGGGTTGTTTAAAAGGTTTCGGATTAGGGGTAAAAGTCACCGCATTGTAACAAGGATTAACTTTTGCCAAAATACGGGGCTGTGCATCATGGTTGATTTGTAACAATCACAGGCTTTTTAAAGAAACTGTTTAAAATTTATTTTATCTTGTCTTTGAGAGTCTTCTCAAACTCTGCGACAAATAAATCTGCACAGTTTCTAAAAAAATTCACCGCCCCTCGCCTAAGTGGCATAGGTATCGCTCAGATCGGGTGGCGGTGAATTGTTAGGGTGACAAGGTCATCAGGCAAGGAAGCCGAGGAGCACACCGGCTGCCACGGCCGAACCGATCACACCGGCCACGTTGGGACCCATGGCGTGCATCAGCAGGTAGTTGCTGGGGTCATACTCGAGGCCGAGGTTGTTGGAGATACGGGCCGACATGGGCACAGCCGATACGCCGGCATTGCCGATGAGCGGGTTGATCTTCTTGTCCTTGGGCAGGAAGAGGTTGAACAGCTTGACAAACAGCACGCCCGATGTAGAGGCGATGATGAATGCCATGAAACCGAGGGCAAAGATGCCGATGGTCTGGGCTGTGAGGAACTCTGATGCCTGGGTCGATGCGCCCACTGTCATGCCAAGCAGGATGGTGACAATGTCGGTGAAGGCATTGCTTGCAGTCTTGGCCAGGCGGGTGGTGACTCCGCACTCACGCAGCAGGTTGCCAAAGAACAGCATGCCCAACAGAGGATGCCCGAGGGCACAACAAAGCAGGTGAGCAGCATGCCCACGATGGGGAAGATGATCTTCTCGTTCTGCGACACGGCGCGGGCGGGCTTCATCTTGATGAGGCGCTCGTTGCTTGGTGGTGAAGAGGCGCATGATGGGCGGCTGTATCACGGGCACGAGAGCCATGTAGGAGTAGGCCGACACGGCGATGGCGCCCATGAGGTTGGGCGCGAGCTTTGACGACAGGAAGATGGCCGTGGGGCCGTCGGCACCGCCGATGATGGCGATGGCACCGGCCTGGTCGGGAGCAAAGCCGAGCAGCAGGGCCACCATGTAGGCTCCGAAGATGCCGAACTGGGCGGCCGCGCCGATGAGCATCAGCTTGGGGTTGGCGATCAGGGCCGAGAAGTCGGTCATGGCACCGATGCCGAGGAAGATCAGCGGAGGATACCATCCGGCGCTCACGCCGTTGTAGAGGATGTTGAGCACCGAGCCCTCTTCATAGATGCCTATCTCAAGACCGGCGGTGGTGTTGAAGGGGATGTTGCCGATGAGTATACCGAAGCCGATGGGCACGAGCAGCATGGGCTCAAAGTTCTTCTTGATGGCAAGCCAGATGAAGAAGAGGCCCACGCCAAGCATCACGAGGTGCTCCCATGTGGCGTTGTAGAAACCTGTCAGATGCCAGAACTGACGCAGGTTGGATAACAGAAAATCACCAAAATCCATGTTCTTTCTATATCTTCAGTGTCGATATCGGGAAGGGGACGACAGGGTGATTATTTGATGGTGAGTAGCACAGCACCCTCGAGCACTGAGTCACCCTGGGCAACTGCGATAGAGGCCACGGTGCCGTCCATGCCGGCGTGGATAGCATTTTCCATCTTCATTGCCTCGAGCACCATGACGGTGTCGGCAGCAGTGACAGTGTCACCTACCTTGACATCGATGCTGAGGATCACGCCGGGCAGAGGAGCCTTCACGGCCTTACCCTCAGCTGCACCTGAAGCAGGAGCCTTGGCGATAACCTTCTCGCCGGTAGCTGTGCGGGGAGCAGCGGCGGGACGGGCTTTCTTAACCACGGGAGCGGCAACGGCTGCGCTTGTCTCGAGCTCGACATTATAGGGGGTGCCATTGACGGTAACCTGAGCGACACCCTTGTCGATGTCGCCTACGGCAACTTTATATTCGTTACCATTAATCTTATATTTATATTCTTTCATCTTATAAAGTTTCTAAATGATTGGAGTGATGGTGATTATTTTTTACGCACGGGAAGCTCGCGCAGGCCATAGATCTTGGAGTTCCAGGGCGAGTAGGCGCGACGCAGTTTCTTGATGGTGAGCACGGTGCTTTCCTGGTCGTGGGCGTTGAGGTGCTCGTGGAGCGCCATGACGATAGCAGCGATTTCCTCGCCGGTGTCTTCGGCGGGACGTTCGTCGCGCGGGGTCTCGCGCATAACCTGGCCGTGAGATTCCATCTTGCGGCGTTTAGAGCGCAGCTGGCCTATGCGGCTTATAAAGTAGAAGCACACACAGAGCACCAGAAGGGCGCTGAATACAATACACATTGCCATAATAGTGAGTCCGAAGCCATTTTCATCCTGTTCTGAGAACATGATTACCTTGGCGTTTTCATCTTTAATGATGTTGTTACTTGAAGGTGTGATATATTTTCCATCCACATTGTCGGTGCGCACCTCCCATTCGCCGCCGCCATCGATTGAGCGGGCATAGGTAGCGTTGGAGGGGAGGGATGCCGGCACGGTGACCTCGTCGATGAGAGTTATGCCGTTGGCATCATAGATGCCAATCCAGTTGTCCTGGCCGGGCTTGAGGGAGAGGTTGGTGTGGAACGTGCCGCGGCTTGGCTGATTGTCGGCAAAGAATACAACATGCTGTCGCTTGGGTATCTTGGTGTTGACATCGCCGATGGGCACGGGATACATTTTTTTATTGGTCGAGTCGGTCGTGAGATACACGCTTGAGATTTCAAGCGGCCCGAAGGTGGAGTTGAACAGCTCGATCCAGGCTGAGCGGTTGCCATATTCGTCAACCATGCTGGAGTCGTTCTTAACCATCACCTCATTGATGCGCAACCCGCGTCGGCCTTGGGCCGACACGAGCGATGCACATCCCACAATCGCCACGAGCAATATCAACAGTCGGTTTTTCATCTTTCTATATTACTCAGTGTTGTGGTGTAGATTTCAAGGGATTACAGTGGTATGTTGCCGTGCTTCTTGGCGGGGTTGACCACCTTCTTGGTGGCGAGCTGCTGCAGGGCGCGGATGACGCGGAAACGGGTGTTGCGGGGCTCGATGACATCGTCGATGTAGCCGTAGCGGGCTGCGTTGTAGGGGTTGCAGAAGAGCTTGTTGTATTCCTCCTCCTTCTCCTTGAGCACCTTGGCGGGATCGTCGGAAGCCTTGGCCTCCTTGGCATAGAGCACCTCGACGGCACCGGCACCGCCCATAACGGCGATTTCGGCTGTAGGCCATGCATAGTTCATGTCGCCGCGGAGCTGCTTGCAGCTCATCACGATGTGGCTGCCGCCGTAGCTCTTGCGCAGGGTGACGGTGACCTTGGGCACAGTAGCCTCGCCATAGGCATAGAGCAGCTTGGCGCCGTGGAGGATCACACCGTTGTATTCCTGGCCGGTGCCGGGGAGGAAGCCGGGCACGTCGACGAGCGTTACCAAGGGGATATTGAAGGCGTCGCAGAAGCGCACGAAGCGGGCAGCCTTGCGCGAGGCGTTGCTGTCGAGCACGCCGGCGAGATACTTGGGCTGGTTGGCCACGATGCCCACGGCCTGACCGTTGAAGCGGGCAAAGCCGATGATGATGTTCTTGGCATAGTCGCGCTGGATCTCGAGGAACTCACCGTTGTCGATGATGGCGCCGATCACCTCATACATGTCGTAGGGACGGTTGGCCGAGTCGGGGATAATCTCGTTGAGCGAGTCCTCGAGACGGTCGATGGGGTCGTTGCACTCTACCAGCGGGGGCTCCTCGAGGTTGTTCTGGGGAATGTAGCTGAAGAGCTTGCGGATGATCGAGAGGGTCTCCTCGCCATCTTCAGCGGCAAAGTGAGCCACACCGCTCTTGGAAGCGTGCACGCTTGCGCCGCCGAGATGCTCCTGGGTCACATCCTCGCCGGTAACGGTCTTCACTACCTTGGGACCGGTGAGGAACATGTAGGAGATGCCCTTGGTCATGATGGTGAAGTCGGTGAGCGCGGGCGAATAGACGGCACCGCCGGCACAGGGGCCGAGGATAGCCGAAATCTGGGGAATCACGCCGGATGCGAGGATGTTGCGCTGGAAAATCTCGGCATAGCCTGCGAGGGCGTTGATGCCCTCCTGGATGCGTGCGCCGCCCGAGTCGTTGAGGCCGATGACGGGTGCGCCCATCTTCATGGCCATATCCATGATCTTGCAGATCTTCAGGGCCATGGTCTCGCTGAGCGAGCCGCCGAATACGGTGAAGTCCTGTGCGAACACATACACCAGACGGCCGTCGATGGTGCCGTAGCCGGTCACGACGCCGTCGCCGAGGAAGCTCTTCTTCTCCTGGCCGAAGTTGTGGCAGCGGTGGCGCACAAACATGTCGATTTCCTCGAACGAGCCCTCGTCGAGGAGCTGGGCGATGCGCTCGCGGGCGGTGTATTTGCCACGTGTCGTGCTGCTTCTGGATGGCCTTTTCGCCACCACCGAGGCGAGCCTTGTTGCGGAGCTCGATAAGCTCCTCAATCTTTTCTAATTGCTTGCTCATTATGCTTTAATGATTGATTAATTTATACTATTTCTTTTTGGGATCCTCGCAAAGCTCTACCAGAGTGCCGCAAGTGCTCTTGGGATGGAGGAAAGCGATGTTGAAGCCCTCGGCACCCTTGCGGGGAGCCTTGTCGATGAGCTTGCAGCCCTTCTCCTCAGCCTCGGCCAAAGCGTTGGCAACACCGTCCTCAATGGCAAATGCGATGTGCTGGATACCGCCGCGGCCGCCGTTTTTCTCGATGAACTTTGAGATGGCGCTCTCGGGGGCGGTGCCCTCGAGGAGCTCGATCTTGGTCTGGCCTACCTTGAAGAATGCGGTGCGCACCTTCTGGTCGGCGACTTCTTCGATGGCAAAACATTTAAGGCCCAATACTTTTTCATAAAAGGGAATAGCCTCGTCGAGAGAGGGGACGGCGATTCCTACATGTTCGATATGAGAAATATCCATAAATAATATAATTTAATTAAGGTATTAAATATCAAATGGTTAAGCAGCGCATCCCGCCAACATTGACGAGTGGACACACTACTCCTCGCAAAGGTAGCAAATTAATTTTAAAAGCATTGTCAATTGCGTTAAAAAATTTTTATTTGCCTCGATAGTTTGCACATCCCAAAAAAACATATTAATTTTGCACCACAACCACAAGCCCTGATGGCGGAATCGGTAGACGCGTTGGTCTCAAACACCAATGGAGCAATCCGTGCCGGTTCGAGCCCGGCTCAGGGTACTGAAAAAGAGGATTCTCACTGCGAGAGTCCTCTTTTTCTTTTCTCAATGCTCGGTAGTGGTGAGGGCGGCCATAATGCGGGTCATGTCAGTGGCATAGCGTTGCCAGGTGTAGTGCTTAACGCTGTCATGGGCGGCGAGGCTCATGGCGATATACTCATGCTCGGGCAGGCCCAGCAGCGTTTCAATGGAGCGGGCGAGCGAGCCGGGGGTGTGCTCATCGATATAGAACCCAAAGGGTATTTTGCCACCAAATTCTTTGACAAACTGGCTAAACGGAGTGACAATCACCGGGTTGTAGAAATACATTCCCTCGACTATCGACGAGTAGGCGGCCCATTTTGAAGTGGGGTTGACAATACACCTTGCGCCTGTCATCAGCGAGTAATACCGGTCACGCTGGGCGGGAACATCCTTGTGGAGGAAGCCGTTGAAATGCACCGATGGCGGAGCTTGAGGGATATCATCGGCCGTCATCCCTATCACCTCAACTCTGAGTGTGGGAGCGTCGATTGTTTTTATAGCCTCGATAAGCTTGAGCAGGCCGGTCTTGTAGGCGGGTCGCCCCACAAAAAGGATATAGTCGCTGCGGTATTTGTTTCTGAGCTGAGAGGCATCGAGGGTGGTTATGCCCGAGAGGTTGTTGATGACATTGTAGGGTATACAGGCGATATTGGCCTCGGGATAGTCGGCCTTCATCTTTTCGGCCGTCTCTGAAAAGAGCGGTAGCACGACTGTGGCATCGTGCAATGCCTGCTCCTGCTGCTTGACAAACCGCCGGTCTCTCGGCTCGAGCTTCAGGCCCAGGCGGTCCTCGATGAAAGTGCGATAGGTCCAGTCGCTAAGCAACAACGACGGCACCCGGTTGTATCGGTTGCAATAGTCAAAATTGAGAAATATGGCAAAGTCGGCACCGGAATAGGTCGTGACAGCTTTTTTAATTTTGCGCTCAGTGATACGCCTGAAGATTGATGTGCGGTAGAAAGAATAACCTTCCCAATGCAAAATGCGGTTGTAAACGGCATTAGTCAGGCGTGAGACCCATCGGTCGGCACTGATATCAATGCGTCGCACAGTGTGACCGAGCGACTCGAGAGTCTCGGCCATGAGATAAGGGATATTGGACCATGTAGAAGCTTTGCGCGCGTCACCGTAGGTAAATAATATTATTTCCATTATGATTGTGTTGTCAAGTCAATTAAGCCTCATCGGCTATAAAAAGAAGTCCTAAAACCGGCAGGGCACAGAGCAATACAGCATCCATCCTTGCCACGGCAAAGGTAAGTTTTTTTTGTCCATCTACCCACTCCCGGCCACTAATAATTTAGAGCCAACCCCACAAGACTGCCCATGATGGCATCTTAGAGTGTGTGTTTGAATTTAACACACAAATGATTGTTATATTAAAGAATCGAGGATTAAAAGAATATGTTTCGCATTAATCTTGAGGCCAATTACGGTGCTTTTTCCTCCGTTCATCTGTCGCGTAGCTCGCTACGCTCCTTCTTCACGATGAAAAAATCCCTCGTAATTGTCTCTCAAGCTTAATACGAGTTAAATCCAAACACACTCTTAAAAAGACAGCCCGCCATAAATTGGCAGGCTGTCTTTTGATAATGGGATGTCGCTATCGCTTAATCGGTCACGACAACCTTGGTCACGCGGCAAGAGCCATCGGTGAAAACCGTCTTGATAATCACGGGCATGTTGCGCGGAGCCTCTTTTATCCTCATACCATTCAAGTTGTATATCTCTACTGACTTGACCTCCTTGGCATCGATTTCAGCTGACTCGATGCCTGAGAAAAGCACGTTGAGATTGAATGTTTTCTCGAGAGCAGGCTCAGTAATTGAGGCCTTTACCCATCCCGGGGCGGCTTTGTGACTGTCGACGATGCCATCCTCGTCAATAAAGAGCTCATCGGAGCAGGTCCACACGACACCCGGCATGAGTCCCACGCGGAACTTGTCGCTGACATTGTCGTGGGTGTCACCGGTGGCCAGGAGAATATGGGCAGCATGGAATGCTGCTTGAGGCACATTGTCCATAAATTCAAGAGTCGGGAGGCAGGCGGGGCGCATCACATAAGCATCACCAAGGGTGGCGGTAAGGAGCTCGGTGCGGGTCAGCCCCTTGCCCAGCGAGCCGGTGTAGGTTGCGGTGTAGACCTCGCTGTCATAATAAGTACTGTCTACACTCATCAGCGATGCATCCACATCACTGGCCGTGGCAATGTTGGCAATGGGAGAGACAGCCTCGGGAGACTCGGCTGTGGCTGTCACATTGCCAATCGAGTAACAGCGGCTTATCGAGGAGCCACCGTTACCGTTGCTCCACATGCCGGCATTGATGCCTGCCACATAGTCGGGCGCGGTGACATCACCATAGTTGTAACACTCTGTGATAACACAAGGGCCATAGCCGCCCCATATACCACCGGCACCATATCCCTTCTCGGGGATAACACGGGTGGCGGTAACGTTACCAAGGTTGACGGCATAGCTCACTTGAGCTATAGGCATAGCTCCGCAGCCGAATATACCCCCTACCGAGGGGACGTTGCTGACAACGTCGCCTGAGTTCCAGATGCGCATCGCTGTGGCACAGAACGAGCCGGCAAAGCCACCCACACCATTGGCCGACTGGTCATCTTTCTCTTTTGTGACGGTAACGTCGCCGGTGTTGTAGCAGTCGGCCACGATACCACCGGTGATTTTGCCGGCAAAACCGCCTGTCGACTGCGCCTCGTTGTAGACGGGAGCGAGATTATACGAGTTGTAGATGGCTGACGGCCATGAAGTGTTGGACTGCATCTGTCCCACAATGCCACCTACGCCATAAGCTGTTGCCGAGAAGCCGCTCACTGCACCCTCGTTGCGGCAGCTGTCGATGGTCATGCCATTGGTGATTGCACCGATGATGCCACCCACATAGCTCTTGCCACGCAGCTTGCCGAGATTGACACAACGCTTGATTTCTGAAGGGCCGCTACCGGCTGTCTGAGGAGCGATACCGCCCACATAACCTCCACCGAGAGCCTCGATGTCGGCCGCATTGACACAATCATATACGCGGCCTGTCTTGCCTACACGGCCAAGGATGCCGCCCAGATGCATGCGCCCCTGCACGGTGCCCTCGTTGCGACACTCGGTGACAGTGCCAAGTGAGATGGCTGCTATGCCGCCCACATATTGCTGTCCGGTATAGGTGGTGCCATTGGTGGTTGCAAAGTTGCCTACCACACCCTTGTTGACACAGTTGCGTATTTCAGCGCCGTCATCGACCTGACCGGCAAAACCGCCTACATAGTTATAATTGCTTGTATATGCCTCGCTCACTTTGCCGCTGAAGACACTGTTTTCAATCACGGCTCCGTCATAAAGGCGCCCGGCGAAGCCGGCTGAATAGCCACCTTTGCCATCGATATTCATCTTGGATTCACACCCTGAGATGCGTCCATAAAGCAGCCCGGCAAAGGATCCCACATAGCTATGCGCCTTGATTTGCCCTTCGAGGGTGAGGTCACGCACAACACCTTTTGACCCTACTGTGCCAAAGAAGCCGATGTTTTTACCGGTCTTGGTGGTCTCGTCGGTAAAAGCTATTGCCGATATACTCTTGCCGTTGCCATTGAAGTCGCCTTGGAACTGTACGCCTGTAAGCGCTATTGGCGTGAATGGCTGCTCCTCGGAATAGGCTATATCATTTTCCACACGGAAGTGATAGCCCTCGTAGTTCATGCCCGATGTTTGCATAAACGATGCGAGCAGGTTGAGGTCGGCGGCTGTGCGGATGAGGAACGGAGATGCCTCTGAGCCTGAGCCTTCGAGGATGGCAGGGATCGATTTGAGCGGGAATATCTTTATATAGCGTCCGCTGCCGCATGTTGCGGTCAGAGTGTCGGTTGCCATCTCGCTTTGGGGCACTACCACATTGAGGGTGTTTCCCGAGATTGAGAAGTTGCCCTCTCCATCAGCGAGGCTCCAGGTGACACCTTCACCGGTTGACAACGGGATTGCGTTTATTACATTGGAGCTCTTCTCCCCTTTCTCAAATTTCACAAAGAGGCCACGGCGGGCCACGCCTGCTTTTTCAGTGGCAAAATCTTTCAGTGAGGGATAGGATGAGGGCGAGAAGCTGAACACTGAGGCATCGAGCCCGACAGGCATATTTGCCGAGATGAGCTCGGCTGTTGCCAGGCCGGTGAAGCCCTGGCTGAGTGATGAGCAGCCATCCATGTCGTTGATCGATGAGTCAAAGTAGTTGTTCTCAACCGAGCCTCGACCGTTGGAGTATCCGGCGATTGCACCGCGGGTATCGGCCTGAGAGTTTACAATGCCTGATGACACACAACCACTAATGTCGCCGAGCCCATAACCGGCAGAGTTGGACCCGACTATACCGCCGGTGTATTCAACACCTGTCACAGTCGCCGAGTTGACCGATGAGATGACGCTGCCGGCCGAGGCACCTGCGATACCGCCGGTGTACTTGCCTGTAGCATTGATGTCGCCATCATTCTGTGCAAGGTTGATTTCACCCATGCTCTGGCCCACTATACCACCGGCATAGTTGCGCACGCCGGTTATATCACCACCGTTGTAGCAGTGACTTACACTACCACCCTCGCCAAGATAGCCGATGATGCCACCGATGCAGTCGGTGCCCGATGTGATGTCGGCAAGGTTTCGGCAGTTTTCCACGCGCCCTGAGGTCAAGCCTACAATCGCGCCTCCATAGCCGTAGAAACCGAGTCGGCTGTCAGAGTCAATGGTGACATTGCGTATCACGCTCTCTGGGGCACCTATGTGGAAAAGGCCTCCGTAATTATAGGTGCCCTGAAGGAGCTGACCCGATGAATTGACACGCTGTGCATTAATTTTCAGGCCCTTGATGAGATGATTGCCACCATCAAATATACCTGCAAACTCACACAGGTGGTTACCGGCAGCCACGCCTGAGAAATCATCGGTGAGCCCGAAGTCGACGTCGGCGGTCTGCAAGAAATAATCACCGCGGTGGTCATAGTGCATTATAGCATCGTGGAGCTTGATAAAGTCGGCTTTATTATTGATGAGATAGGGTGACTGAGCCGTTCCCTCGCCATCAAATATTTTGGGCACAGCATTGATTACAAACCGTCGGCCCGACTTGACCCCGGCGAGCGATGCCATGATAGTATCGTTGGCATATACACCGCGCAGATTGAGAGTATTGGCATCTTTAATGAGACCCTTAGAGATGTCGGACATCTCCCCTGCCGAGAGGAATGACCAGCGTATGCCTCGCGGAGTGGCAAGAGTTGCAGTGTGTTTCATTACACGGGTTGATTCACCGTCGGCAAAGTTGATTACCGCTGATGCTACTGCCGCTTCATCGGTATCGGCGAGTGACTTCACTACCGGATACAGCCCATCGGCAGCCGACCACCGCGCCTGGCTGAAGCCGGCGGGGAGCGAGCCGGTGAAGAATGAGGTGTTGCGACCAAATGTGGCATCAGCAAGGCCGGTCATCTGATTGTCGGTGTAGACATTGGTGAAACCGGTGTCAGAAGGCTTTTCGGGGAACTGCTCCATGGTGTATTCGTCGCCAAACACGCCGGCATGGACGGTACGGTTTTTAGCTATTACCTGGCCGGAATTGTAGCAACTGTTGATATTCACACCCTCCTGCATTCCTCCGATTGATGAATAGGTGGTGGTGATGTAACCGATGATACCGCCGGCAAAGGTGCTGGCTCCGGCTTCGCTGATGAGGCCCGAGTTATGACAGTCGGTCATCTTGGTGTCACGTATGATACCTGCTATGCCGCCGGCAGCCTCCTCGGTGCCTGAGGTGGAGGTGGTAGTGACTGAGCCTATGTTGAAACAGCGGTTAACCTCGGCGGCATAGATATATCCGCTGATACCGCCGGCAAATCCATATCCTGAGCCTTGGGTTACAGCCCCCGAGAAGTAGCAGTCATTGATAATGCCTTCGCGGGCGGTGGAATAGGACTGGGCAAGACCCACGATGCCACCCACGCAGGAAGCACCGTTGGTGAGACGCTGTGGAAGGCTCACATCAGCATCAGATGAGCATGAGCTGATTTCACCATAGGAATATCCGGCAATGCCGCCCACATATCCACATCCACTGGAGCTGCCCGAGAATGTAGTGTTTCTAACCGCGCCATAGGTGCGACCTACAACACCGCCCACACACATGCCGGTGGTGGAGATGTCGCCCTGCACCCGGCAGTTTTCAATCGCCCCCTGGGTGTAGCCGGCGAGCAGTCCCAGGTAGTAGCCTGAGCCACTGAGCGTTGCACGGCGCAAAATCACATTTTTGACAACAGAATTGGTGTAAAGCGCGCCGAAAAGTCCCTGGAAGTGATAGCCCACGCCATCAATATTGAGGCCGGTGATGACATGGTTGTCACCATCATAGGTGCCGTTGAAAGCTGCCTTTGATGAGCCTATGGGCACAATACCTCTGACATTGCTCAGGTCGATATCGGCAGTCTGGCGGAAATATTTTCCGGCAAATGAATTTTTACCCGAGGCCTCGGCAAGAGCCTTGAGATCGTCAGCGTTTTTGATGAGCCAGGGTGATGTCGCGGTGCCTTGTCCCTCAAAAGAGGCAACGGTGGCATCGGGGGTAGCAATAGGGAAATTGGCGTTGAGGGTACAGGAGGGAAGATAGAGAGCCAGCAGGCCATCCTGCATGATTGACCCTGCACACCATGAATCAAATTTTACCGTGTTGCCCTCCACTGTGCCTTCAATGGGGTCGGTTTTATTTATGACGTTGGTCTGAGGGTCAATAGGGAAGCAGTTGAAAGCGCCGTAGAGCCCCACGTTGGCGATAAACTGGGGCGACACGCTCACTGACTTGTCGCTTGCTATGCGGGCCTTGACCGGCACGGCTGTTGTGCCAAAATTGTAGATTGTCATCTCCGACGGTGAGGGCTGCTCCACAAGTAGCGGATAGGTTATCTCAGAGTCGGCGCCATCAGTGCGCTTGGTCGCAGTCATTGTGGCATTGGAGGGGTGATAGGAGCTGGCATCGATAGCAGCCAGGAGTGTTCCGGCCTGGTCGCCATAGCCCACAATCGCGCCCCACTGGGTGAGACGCATCACCCCATTGGCATCGACCGAGCCGAGCACGGGATTGTTGGGGTAAAACTGTATCCTGTCTTCAACATAGTTGATGGGAAAGATAAAAACATCACCATAAGTCGAGCTTTGCCATATGCGCTGGGGGAGGATTGAAAGTGTCCCGCTGTTGACATCCACCACGGCATCGACAGTCTCGCCGAGTCCATAGAAATTGTGGATGTGGACCATTGTGGTGTCGGCCTCGTCGGCAATAATCTCCATGACGCAGTTTACCTCAGAGCCTTGATGCACCCGGTCTTTGGCGATATAAGCCCCGACAGGCTTAAGCGCAGGTGCCCCTGCCCTGCCTTGGCCGGCTCGCGCCGGCATCGGTGTAGTGCTCACTTCTGCCATCCCCAGCTTGGAGAGAGTCCGCGGGGTCAACTGAGTGGTTGTCACTGAGCCCGGAATTGTGGCCGGGGCTGTTGCAGTCACTGTCGACAGCCCTCTCTCGGCAGCAGCCGCGTCGCGTGAGAGCGCGACACGTGGATCGGCCGAGGGCGCAAGTGGCGAGGTGCTCTCATCGGCCTGCGATGAAGGCCGGGGCTCACCAGCAGGTGGCTGCGTCATAGTCATCACCACCTCGGCTGTTGCCGTCATTGACGAGGCAATCAGCGCTACTGCGGTGAGGACCGTCATTCTTAAAGAATGTCCCATAATAAAAATTGGTTAGTAGATGAATGAAGATACTGAATGGAGAGAATAATAGTCATTATTTCACAAATATATACATTTTTTTGGACATTTGACAATGTTCAGGCGATTTTTTGCCCATGATTATAAAAATATTCCTCCAACGGCCCGCCACCTCAGCGTCAACACTTATTAAGAGGAGGGTATTGATACTAAATTTCAATAATACAAGTTATTATATTGAGATGAAAACTTTGAGTCGAGATGAGTGTCGGGTGTTAAGGGGGCTCGCCATTGTGGGGGTAGCTCTCCACAATCTGTGCCACCTTTTTCCCGGGGCGATCGGAGAGAATGAATTTGGTTTTGACCCCGGGCTGCCATTGCGGTATTTCCAGAGCCTGCTACAGTATCCCCGCGATATTTTCACCAACACGATGTCGTATTGGATGGGGCCTTATTCCGTGGCCATTTTTATTTTTCTCTGCGGATATGGGTTGGTGAGGAAATATGAAAAAGATACCGGCAATGTGCTGAGACCGTGGCCGTTTATCGGCAGGAGCTATCTCAAGCTGGTGTTTCTGCTCATCCCGTCGATGCTTAGCATCGCTGCATTCCATCTTGCCGATTGGGCGATAGAGGGCACCTCGCTCAAGCCTATGTGGATGACGCTCGACCAGATAACGCTTGTCAACAACATTGTGCTGCCTTGGATGGTGATGGTTGTAGGTGCATGGTGGTATCTCGGCCTCGCCATGCAGTTTTATATTGTATATGCGCTGATGGTGTACCGGCGTTGCGACTACTGGCTTGTGGCTTTAGCGATAGCGAGTGTGGTTATGCAGTCTTGTGCAAGCTCGGTCAACGCCATCGGGTATGCCCAGTGTCCCACGATGGAGTGGCTGCGTAACAATTGCTTGGGGTGGATGCCGGTGTTTGCCGCCGGAGTGTGGTATGGCCGTGCCGGTGACCGTCTCACGGCCAAGTGGGGCCGGGTGTTGCTTGCGGCATCGTTGCTCCTTATGGTGCCATGCCAGTTGGACCAAGTGCTATGGCAGCTCACCCCTCTCTTTGGCGTTGTGATAAGTATCGCTGTTGCTCGGGCTGTGACATCAAGTAAAAGGTGGAGCAGCAAATGGATGTGGATTGGAGCTATAAGCGGATACATCTACATTTCCCATCCGGTATTGAGGTTTTATCTGTTCAGAATATTTGATTATGACGAGCATGCCGTGCCCTGTGGCACTACCGAAGTGCTGATCTTGATACTTTACGTGCTGTTGCTCATCCCCGTAGCCTTGATATACCGATGGATTGACCGCGCTCTCGGTCATCCCCTTGGCCGCTCCTCTCTATCAGGCCTCTCCTGACATTTCTGAGCCAGGCAGCAAGGCAGGATCTCCATCGCCTGAAGCACTTTGACTCCCTTGATTCCCGGGGAAATTTTTTGGAAAGGATTTTACTTATGGCAACTTAGTGTGTCATATATTTGTTATCTTTGTAGCGGGGCTGTCGGGCTCTGTCGCAAAGTAGTTTTAACGTTAAAATTATTATATATGAGAAGATTTTCGATTTTTATGGTTGCCGTCATGGCGTTGTTGCTGGGCAGCTGCCGATCTCAACAGAGTGCCGCCAATCTCTATGACATGGAGGGCGTGTCGGCTGTATATCTTAATGAAGGGTTGATGAATGTGGGTCCGCTGGGCAGTGTGGGCAAGCTCCTTGACAAGGGGGGCAAGAGCAAGATTACTTCGGCCGAGGTGATCACCAGCTCCAAGCGCGGCGCCATCAAGAAGGCTATGCCACTCATCATGGACAAGATTGAAGCGATGAAGGCCCAGCCTCTGGCCCTTTTCACCCGTCCAGGCGGCGAGAAGGTGCAGATTTATGGCAAGCCCGCCGATGGCAATCCGTCCAAATATTCACAGCTTGTGGTGCTCACCTCCACCAAGGATAATCTCAAATTTGTTACGCTCAACGGCTCGATTGACCGTGGCGAGATAGGTAATCTTGAGTAAATTCACTCCTTAATCTCCATAACATTATGAAGACAGTCAAAACATTATTAATGGGCGCGCTGACAGTGCTGATGCTGTCGGGTTGCGCCAGCAAGAAGAGCTATGTGGCTCTTCAGCAGAAATATGACGGGCTCACCGACAAATATGTCTCTCTTGGCAAGGATTACCAGAATGCCAAGGTGACTATTGCGCAGCTCGAGAGTAAAAACAAGAGCCTTGACGACATGCTCGCCCAGGCCCGCAAAAACAATGCCGACCTCAAGGAGGCCTACACCGCGCTCCAGAGCTCGCTCGACAATTCTATCAAGCAGGGCTCGCAGAGCAGTGTCAACATCGCCAAGCTCGTCGATGAGATCAACGCCTCCAACAAGTACATCCAGCAGCTTGTCAACGCCAAGACCAAGAGCGACTCGCTACTGATGGTGCTCACCAACAACTTGACCCGCTCGCTCTCTCGCGACGACCTGCGCGATGTCGATGTAAAGGTGCTCAAGGGCGTGGTCTATATCTCGCTTGCCGACAACATGCTCTTCAAGTCGGGCAGCTACGAGATCTCCGACCGTGCCATGGAGACCCTCAGCAAGATTGCCAAGATCATCAAGGACTACAAGGACTATGACGTGCTTGTGGAGGGCAACACCGACAATGTGCCCATCTCCAGCACCAACATCCGCAACAACTGGGATCTCTCGGCTCTGCGTGCTTCATCGGTAGTGCAGGTGCTTCAAGACCGATTTGGCGTCAACCCCTCGCGCCTCACTGCCGGCGGTCGTGGCGAGTACAACCCCATCGCCGACAACTCAACCGCCGAGGGCCGTCAGCGCAACCGCCGCACCGAGATCATCATCACTCCCAAGCTCGACCAGTTTATGGAGCTCATCGACCAGGCTCCCGATGCCGAGCAATAATAAGAGGTCATAAATATCAATGTCCCTCTAACAAGCTTATGCGTCTTACTTCATTGCGCAACGCTTGGGGCCGCCTAACTTCAGCTGTTAGGCGGCCCCTATGTTTATTGTAGAGATGCCGACAACCGCATAAATTATGATAGTCCTATAAGGAAAGTGAATAATGATTAATCGTCATCGGTGGTTTTTGGTTTTGATGGGGCGGGCTACAGGGTAGGGATTGGGCGAGCGCGGCTGGCCGACGCCCCTACAGGGAGGGATGGGGCGGTAGGTGATATAGCTGTAGATTTGTAGGGGTTGATGGTCGATATGTCCGAGATTATGCCTATCTTTGCGGTCTTCTAACCTGAATTAACCCTAAAAACATAAATTTTGAATCGATTATTATCATTTTTCATGGCAGCCGCAGCTTTCACATTAGCTGTGCCGGCAGCCTTGGCCTTGGATAGCGTGAAGCTGTCGGGCAACCCCGTGGGGACATCGTCGGTTGACTATGTCACCGGGCAAGAAACTACAACAGTCAACACTCCCGCCGAGGCATTTGACGGAGACTTCAATACCTGCTATGCGGCCTACCGGCGATCGTTTGGGTGGGTGGGCCTTGAGCTTGACCGTCCATATATCATCACCCGCGTGGGATGGGCGGCCCGCAACGACGGGCTCGGCCCGGGCCGCATGGAATTAGGTGTGTTCCAGGGAGCCAACGAGCCCGATTTCAGCGATGCACTCCCAATCTATCTCATCCCTGAGAAGGGCACGATAGGCGAGATGATGTATGCCGACGTAAATTGCTCCAAGGGCTTTAAATATGTGCGCTATGTGGGCCCTCATGACGGCCGTTGCAATGTGGCCGAGCTTGAGTTTTACGGCATCCCCGGCGAGGGTGACGAGTCAGCCCTGTATCAGGTGACCAACCTCCCCACCGTCGTGGTCAACACCCCTGACATGGAGTGGTTTCACGAGGATGACAAGAGCTATGGCCTCGAGGGCTCGCTCATAACCGTCATCGACGGCGGCAAGATAGATGTGAGCGCATCGGGCCAGATACGTGGTCGCGGCAACTCGAGCTGGGGATTTCCCAAAAAACCGTTCCGCATCAAGTTTGACAAAAAGCAGAAGGTGCTCGGCGGCCCAGCCAAGGCCAAGAAATGGACAATGATCAACAACTATGGCGACAAAACACTCATGCGCAACAAGATAGCATTTGAAATCTCCAAGCGTTTTGAGATGCCATTCACCCCCGCGTGCCACTTTGTCGACTGCATCTTCAATGGCGAGTATCAGGGCTGCTATCAACTATGTGACCAGGTTGAGGTCAAGGAGGGGCGCGTCGACATCACCGAGATGGAGCCCACCGACACCGAGGGTCTGGCTCTCACCGGCGGCTACCTGCTCGAGATTGACGCCTATGCCGACCAAGAGGCTGCTGACGAGTGGTTTACCTCCACCGGCGCGCTCAAAATCCCGGTGACCATCAAGTCGCCCGACCCCGGCGTGCAGGCCCAGTACAACTTTATCCGCAACCGCTTCACCATGCTCGAGAATGCCGTGATGGCCTCCAACTACACCGACCCCACCCAGGGCTATCGCCGCCTGCTCGACCTCGACAGCTTCCTCAAGCACTTCATGATCAATGAGCTCGCCGGCAACACCGACACCTACTGGAGCACCTATATGAGCCTCAACCGTGGCGAGTCGCGCTTCAACGTGGGCCCGGTGTGGGACTTTGACCTGGGCTTTGACAACGACACCCGCACCTATCCGGTCAACAACAAGGCCGACTTCATATGCTTCTCGGGGTCATTTGCCAACGGCATGTGGGACTTCACCCGCCGCATCATCAAGCAGGATGCCGGCGCCAAGGAGCGCATGAAATACCTGTGGAGCTACACCCGCAACACCAACGACCTCACCGCCGACGACCTCGTGGCCCTAATCGATAGCTATGCCGCCGAGCTCGAGGCATCGCAGAAACTCAATTTCAAGCGATGGCCCATCATGAACGAGTGGGTGCACATGAATCCCCGCGTGTGGGGCTCCTACAACGCTGAGGTGCAGAATATCAAAAACTATATCACCACCCGCGTCTCCAAGCTCGACAAGCTCATCGGCTATGACCCCTCCATCTCGGCCATCGAGGCTGTCGAGGGCACGGGTGACGCCAGCGTCACCACCGAGGCCGGTGCCATCATCATCAGCGGCGCAGCAAGCTACATCATCTACAACATCCAGGGCTTCAGTGTTGCTGCCGGCCTTGGTGACGCCACCATCGGTGTCTCACCCGGCATCTACATCGTCAACCTCGATGGACACGCCACCAAGGTTGCCGTCAGCCCACGATAAACACGTGAATTAACCACAGAGGAAACAGAGGAGGACACGGAGAGCAAAAAGAGACAATCCATTGCTCACTCCGTGTCCTCTGTGCTCTCCGTGGTTAAGAGCCTACCAACGCATACCAAAATTCATAGGCAAGAATGACGAGCAACACCAGTGCGAATAAAGGCCGCTTGACAAGCTTTCGCCGAGTCCAGTAAGTAAGGTTGCGGCCAAAGAGGCCCACCCCCATCATCGCCACACACAGTATTATACCTACAACGACCAACACCACTCCCACAAACACAGGTATATGCCATGGCACCATTATCAACCCCATTACAATAAGGGGAATCAGTATCACCCACCACGAGAGCGACTCGAGCCTGCTTATCAATTTATCAGTCATATTCTCATTTCTTCAAATTAATACGTAAAAAAACAACGCGCCTACACATCCCAATAAGGATAATCCAATATTAACAATTAAGACTTTGACCTGATGACGAGAAAAGTTGTTTCGGCTTATTGTATAACGCCATATTATAGCAGTTAAAACTAAAAAACAATCCACATAAAGAAATTGATTTAAAGTATTATGCCGCATATAAATCACCGTTAAAACCGTCAGCGCAATCAAGACCCATAAGCCTATTATCCCGCGTTTTAACCTTAAGTATACATCGTCATATTCATTCATAGTGGGTTATGTCTAAAAGTTTATTTATGATTCATAAAATCTTATCATTATCATCTAATTCTATCCGGATGTGCACATTCGTAATAATCTTTTGCCATTTTAATAATCGCGTATAAATCTTCAGCCGTATATAAGGCATCAAGTTCAGGAATTGCTACTCCAGCAAGAATCTGCTTCATAACAGTATCTGTAATAATGGTCCCTGAAATCGTAGGCAGCAATGTATACAAGCATTCAACGTGAAGATCATCAGAGTATTTTGTAAGAGGTATCATACAGCAATCGGCACATAAAGCAGATCGCAAATAAATATTTTCTGAAATTCCATTGAGCCCCGCAGGTGCTAAAGCCACAAGGTTGTCTGGACCATCTCCACTTTCAGTGTACTTTTGCATGAAATCGAGCAAAACCGAGACTCCACCGAAATCTCCAAGTGCATCCTGCACCATCATAAGCATATAGTCTTCACGTTCCTGCTGCTCAGCCAGCGAAAGCACAGGAATGTCATATTGTGTTTTAATTAAAAGCTCTATCGAATCCAGCTGCTCCAGATTCATCAACGGCAGCGCAGAAATATCAATCATATTCACAGGCGAATCAAGCGGAATTAGTGTTTCCACCGGATCAAGGACTGAGTCACCATCCACAGAGCTACGCGAAACAGTCTTTGCATAGAAGCTCATATACTTTTCATATAGTCCATTTGACTCTCCAACAGAAACCTCATCCGGGAAAGAAGCACAGCCACAAAGAGAAGATGCCATGATAACGGTGCCTGTTAAATAAGAAAATTTAGCCATAATAACAATGTTTTGAAGCTAAAATTATAACTAATTAACAAACTTATCCAAAAGATTGTTTAACAAGCTCCGGTCTCTTTGTATAAAATCAGCACACAAGCCTCAGTGAAGAAAAAATGACATCTCCGTGTCCTCTGTGCTCTCAGTGGTTAATTTCCGCCATCACCACACACAACATCAGCCCCATTACAATATGGGGACACCAAGAGAGCAACTCCAGCCTGTTTATCAATTTATCAGTAATAACTTCACTTTAAAAGATACCTAAAATCCATGGTAAATTTTCCGCCAAACTTGGTCTGGGCAATCCAAGTCAGAAATATCAGAGCACCAAACCAAGCAAGCTGCAAAAGGGAACGATAAAATATCTTGCTACGTAGCCGGTAGGGGGTATCAACAACAATAAAATTACTCCCCATTACGGTCAAAGTCAGCACCGTCCCCATAATCACAATCCCCCACTCAACCCACAGGGGAATATTCAACGGAAGTAAATAATACAGAAAGCCGATGCCGGGAAGCAATGAGAGCCATCTACTACCGATGTTAAGTAGTTTCACCTTGTCAATCATATTATTCAAGTTAAGATGCAATACAAAATAAGACCCACACCCGCCAATGTCAAGAGCACTACATTAACCTTTATCGCAACACGCTGACCGGGTGTCCATTGATCGCTCTTTCTATATCTAACCACAATCGCACAAATCAAGGCAAAATACAGCAACACGGTGCTACCCCAGAAGCTCCCAACAATGGTATACACACTGAGTAACGTCTCCAAAACGATTACAAACCATCCGGCAGCAATCGTTTTTATCATCCATTTGAAATCATTTTTCATATTTGCCAAGCTTTATCTATTATAAGCTCAAACTAAATGAGCAATACTTTTTTTTAAATCAGTGCTGTCTGAATGGGTATAAACAATCATAGAATTCTTTAATCACCGTTACCACGTCTATAATAGCACTTGCTGTATCTATAGCATCCCAGACAGGACCCGCAAGACCCATAACAGCATGCTCCAATATATCGGACACAAGGTATTTGGTTCCAATTGTTGCAGTAACGACACTAATACACATTACTGCTCTGGCTTCCTCGTGATTCATTGGTATCATACACTTATCAGCGTATATTGCAGCATTAAGATAAATGGTTTCAGATAACCCATTGAGCCCAGCAGGAGCTAAAGCCACAAGATTGTCGGGGCCTCCACCGCTTTCAGTATATGCTTGCATAAAATCCAGCAACAATGGGATTCCTCCAACCTCATCAATTGCCTCCTGAACCATCATATACATATAGTCTTCACGCTCCTGCTGCTCAGCAAGTGATAGCTCTGGAATATTATACTGGGATTTAATTAAAGACTCTACTGAATCCAGCTGCTCCATATTCATCAACAGCAACGCAGAAACATCAATCATATTCACAGGCGAATCAAGCGGAATTATGGTGTCCACCGGATCAAGGACTGAATCACCATCAACAGAGCCCCGCGAGACAGCCTCAGCATAGAAGCTCATATACTTATCATAGAGTCCACTTGATTCCTCAATTGCAACCTCATCTTGGAAAGACGCACAGCCACAAAAAGAAAATGCCATTATAACGACGCCGGTTAAATAAGAAAATTTAGCCATAATAACAATGTTTTGGAGCTAAAATTATAACTAATTAACAAACTTATCCAAAAGATTGTTTAATAAGCACCGGTCACTTTGTATAAAATCAACACACAAGCCTCAGTGAAGAAAAAAATGACATCTCCGTGCTCTCTGTGCTCTCCGTGGTTAATTCCCACCGTTGTCCCCACATGCACGGAGAGCTAATTTAAATCTTTTCTTGACAGATTACATTTCATCCATTATCTTTGCATTTCATCTAAAAACACCGATTATGGAAAAGAAGAAACGACTCGTAATATCCACCGGTGCCGGCATGAGCGCCGAGAGCGGTATCAGCACATTCCGCGATGCCGATGGACTGTGGGAGAAATACCCAGTGATGCAGGTGTGTTCGGCCGACGGCTTTGCTGCCGACCCCGCCCTGGTACACCAATTTTACAATAATCGCCGCAAGCAGCTCGTCACGTGTGAACCCAATCGGGGACATCTCGGCTTGGTGGAACTGGAAAAATGGTATGACACCTACATCATCACCCAGAATGTCGACGACCTGCATGAACGAGCAGGCTCATCACATATCCTCCACCTCCATGGCGAGCTGATGAAAGCCCGCTCAATGAGCAACCCCGACATAACGTTTCCACTTGATATAGACCACCTTGAGACCACGCCCGACACCACCATCGACGGCCACCGAGTGAGACCCCACATCGTGTTTTTCCAGGAAGCCGTGCCGGCCATCGAGCCGGCTATCGAGCTTGTCGAGAGCGCCGACATCTTTGTCGTGATTGGCACCTCGCTCAATGTCTATCCTGCGGCAGCACTGCTCCACTATGTCAAGCCGGGAGTGCCCGTCTACTACATCGACCCCAACCCTGCCAGCGTACCCGCCGGCGTGACAGTGCTCAAGATGACTGCCACCCGAGGTGTTGAAAAACTCATCGAGCTGCTGCAGTCCAAGTGAGATTAACAAAAAATTTGCAAATGTAAACGCGGAAGATACGGACACCTCCCGCGTTTTTAATTGATTTTCACTATTTTAGCCAGCTGTTAATAACTTTATTGTGAAAAAGATATAAATTTTACTGTTTACATATCTAAACTTACATCAAAAATGCCTACCTTTACGGTCGAAAAAACCGTAATTTCCACCAAGAGCATAAATTGCTATGTCACAAGAAGTTTACCACATACCGGCACTCCTTGCCGAGACAATTGCGGGGCTTGATATCAAGCCCCGAGGCACCTATGTGGATGTGACCTACGGTGGCGGAGGCCACTCCCGCGCCATCGTCGAGCATCTCGGCGACGGGGGGCATCTCTATGGATTTGACCAGGATGTCGATGCCGTGAGCCGCGCCACCAACACCCCCCGCTTCACAATCGTGCACAGCAATTTCCGCTATATTTCCAACTTCATGCGCTTTCACGGCGTGGAAAAAGTTGACGGCATCCTCGCCGACCTCGGAGTGTCGTTTCACCACTTTGATGACTCTGAGCGCGGCTTCTCATTCCGATTTGACGGCCCCCTCGACATGCGCATGAACCGCGAGGGCTCGCTCACAGCCGCAACAGTGGTCAACACCTACAGCGAGGAGCGGCTCGCCGAGATTTTCAAGGTATATGGCGAGATGTCCAATGCCCGCCGGCTCGCTTCAGTGATAGCCAAGAGGCGCAACAGCTCCTCTATCGACACCATAGGGCAACTGCTCGAGGTGGTGAAACCGCTAATAGACCCGCGGCGCGAGAAAAAAGAGCTGGCATGTGTGTTTCAGGCACTACGCATCGAGGTCAACGACGAGATGGGTGCCCTGCGCTCGCTGCTCGAGCAATCGGCCCGACTGCTCAAGGAGGGTGGGCACCTGTGTGTCATCACCTATCACTCGCTCGAAGACCGCATGGTCAAGAACTTCATGAAGACCGGCAACATCGAGGGCAAGGTCGACAACGACTTCTATGGTCGCGTCAACGCCCCGCTGAAGCCCATCGGCTCAAAGCCCGTCGTCCCCACCGACGACGAGATAGAGCGCAACCCCCGCGCCCGCAGCGCCAAGCTCAGGGTAGCCCGCAAAATAAACTGAAAACCAATACACTCTCCTCTCACCTACACATTAAGTATATTACACAATGGCCAAAAAGAAGACAAAAACAGATAACACGCCGGTTACCGACTCGCTGTTGACGTCACCACTGAAGGTGGCGTCGAGAGTGATACGCGGCCAGATTATCTCAAGCGACTTCTTCACCCGCCACTGGCTCATGATACTTGTGATTGTGACCCTAATCCTGATCTATATCACCAACAAATACAACTGCCTGCGCAGCATGGAGGAGATACGCTCGCTCACCATCGAGCTCGAGCGCATCGAGACCGAAGCTATGCGCGAGCGCAGCAACTACATGAGCAAAATCACTGAGCAGGCTATGCGCTCTCGTCTCGACTCCCTGCGACTCGACCTCAGAATACAAGACCAGCCACCATTTAAACTCTCCACCAAATGAACGATAAACACAACATAAACGATGACCAGCGTCGCAACATCCCGGTTCTCGCCCGATATGCTGTGGTGATTTTTGTGATGGTATTTGCTGCAATAATCATTACCTACAAGATGGTGCACACAACCATCATCGATGCCGAGCGGTGGAACGAGAAAGCCCAGCGCACCCTCTCCAAGACCGAGGTCATCGAGCCTGAGCGCGGCAATATCCTCGCTGCCGATGGCAGCGTGATAGCCACCAACCTGCAATTTTACAACATCTATATCGACTACACCAGCGGCCCCTTTGAGGAGAAAATGTTTATCGATTCAATCGACGTCACCTGCAAGGCCCTGGCCAAGGAATTTCCCGTGCACACCGAGAAGGAGTGGAAAGAGCGATTGATGAAGCCCATGAAGCTGAAAAAGGAAAACCGCCCACGCAACTTTGTGATGTTTGCAGGCGCACGATATGAAGACTACCTCAAGCTGCGCCGTATACCCTTTTTCAACCAGAAAAACCGTTACAAGTGTGGCCTGGTCTACAACGACTATTTCAAGCGCGTCTACCCCTATGGCGACATGGCGGCACGCAGCATCGGCCATGTGGGCCGCAACAAGCACGACAGCCTCTATTGCGGCCGCTGGGGCATCGAGCGCTCGCTCGACTCTCTACTCTACGGCAAGCCGGGGGTAGCAAAGAAGATACCCCTCACCAAGATGGTGGTCGACTGGACCGACATCCCCGCCCAACGCGGATATGACATCACCACCACCCTCGACATCAACCTTCAGGAAATGGTGGAAAACGAGCTCAACAACGGCCTCGAGTTCTGTGGAGCCGAGTGGGGCACCGCTATCCTCATGGAGGTCAAGACAGGCGATATCAAGGCTATAGCCAATCTTGAGGTCAACCCCAAGGCACCGGGATATATCGAGGCCAAAAACCGCGCCGTGATGCGTGTCGAGCCCGGCTCGGTGGTTAAGACCCTCTCGATGCTCATCGCCCTTGAAGACGGCATAGTCACCGGCCCCGAGCAGACGTGGGAGACAGGTGCCAAGTGGGCCTATGCCGGTGGCCGTCCCATCTCCGACTCCCACGTGAGTGCTTTCAAGACTGCCAAGGAAATCATAAGCCATTCATCCAACATCGGCATGGCCAAGATTATCACCAGCCGATATGGCAAAGACCCGGGCAAGTTCTATTCGCGCCTCAAGGGGCTCGGCATCTTTGAGCCGATGCGCAGCGGCATCGCCGAGGAAGAGCGCCCCCGAGTCGACTCAGTGCCCTCCACCGCAGCCGGACGCATAGCCCTGTCGCGCATGTCCTATGGCTACACCACCGAGTTCTCCCCGCTTTGGACCCTCGCCATCTACAACGCCATCGCCAACGGCGGTAAATTTGTGCGTCCGCGACTGGTGACCCATCTCCACAACGAGCATGTCGACTCGACAATCCGCGTGAGCTACATCCGTGAGCGCATCTGCTCCGAGCGCAACGCCGAGATACTCCGCGACATGCTGGCCGACGTCATCAAAAACAAGCAGGGCACCGGTAAATCACTCAAATCTGACCTCGTGGAGCTCGCCGGCAAAACCGGCACATGCTATATAATCGAAAACGGCCACTACAACGAGGAGGCCAAGCGACTGGCATTCTGCGGCTTCTTTCCCGCCGACCACCCGGTCTACTCATGTGTGGTGCTCGTGGGCAAGCCCACCCGCAACGCCTTTGGAGCTGCCGGCACCAGCGGCAACATCTTCCGCTCAATCGCCCACAAGCTCTATGCCCGCGGCCTGCTCAACGACAATGGTGACTTCACTACCGAGATCAACGAGGGCACAACTCCCACCCTCTTTGCCTCGCTCGACCCAATGACCAATGAAAATATACGCCGTCTCCTGGGCATCGACGGAAAATGCTCAGCGATTGCCCGCCCCGGCGACCTCAAGGCCGGAGTGCCCGATGTCAAAGGCCTGGGCTTGAGAGAGGCGATAGGATGTCTCGAGCGTGCCGGCTACAACGTGGATGTCAACGGCTCAGGATGGGTCTATGCCATGGAACCCGAAGCCGGTGCCTCTCTCCCCCGCGGAGCCAAAGTAAAACTGAAACTTAACTAAACTGAAACAATTATATCGCGATGCATACACTTGAGCACCTACTCTCAGCCATAATGATTGAGGAAATCATCGGCACCACCGACCGGGAAATCACATCGGTCGAGAACGACTCACGCCGAGTCGCCCCGGGATCACTATTTGTAGCCACACGCGGCACTGTGGTCGACGGGCACAAATTCATCCCCGACGTCACCGCCAAGGGCGCAGTGGCAATCGTGTGTGAAAAGCTACCCGAGAGGCTCGAGTCGACCGCAACCTATATACGTGTCTCCAACTCGGCGGTAGCACTCGGTTATCTTGCCGCGCAATGGTATGACAACCCATCGTCCAAGCTCAAGCTCGTGGGTGTCACCGGCACCAATGGCAAGACCACAACCGCTACCCTCGTCTATGAGATGGCACGCTTGATGGGATATAAAGCCGGGCTGCTATCCACAGTCGCCAACTATATCGACGACCTCAAGGTGGCCGCCGACCACACAACCCCCGACCCCCTCACCCTCAACCGTCTGCTCGACGACATGGTCAAGGCCGGATGTGAATATGCAGCAATGGAAGTGAGCTCCCACGCCGCTCATCAGCACCGCATCACCGGTCTTCACTTCACCGGAGGCATCTTCACCAACCTCACCCGCGACCATCTCGACTACCACAAGACTTTCGAAGCCTATCTCGCTGCCAAGAAATCATTCTTTGACATGCTTCCCGCCAAGGCTTTCGCAATAACCAACGCCGACGACAAGGTGGGCGCCGTAATGCTCCAGAACACCGCAGCACGCCGTCTCAGTTACTCATTACGCGGCGAGGCCGACTTCTGCGGCCGCATCGTCGAGCAGCGCCTCGACGGCACCCTGATGTCATTCAACAACCGAGAAGTCAACGTCATGTTCACAGGCCGCTTCAACGCCTACAATCTCACAGCCGTCTACGGCACCTGTATATCACTGGACTGGGACAAGGAGCAGGTACTCCTCAACATGAGTCGCCTTGTACCCGTGGCCGGTCGTTTCCAGGCTGTCCACGCCCCCAATGGAGTCACAGCCATCGTCGACTATGCCCACACCCCCGATGCTGTCGTCAACGTGCTGGCCGCTATCCGCGAGGTTATCGGCAACAACGGCCACATCATCACCGTCGTGGGTGCCGGTGGCAACCGTGACAAGGGTAAACGACCCATCATGGCATCCGAGGCCTTCAACCGCAGCGACAAGCTCATCCTCACCAGCGACAACCCCCGATATGAAGACCCCGCTATGATACTCCGCGACATGGAAGCCGGCCTTGATGCCGATGCCATGGCCCACACCCTCAGCATCGTCGACCGTCGCGAGGCCATCAAGACCGCCTATATGCTCGCCAATCAGGGCGACGTGATACTCATCGCCGGCAAGGGCCACGAGGACTATCAGGAAATCGAGGGCGTGAAACATCACTTCGACGACCGCGAGGTGGTAATGGAGATATTTGGTCTAAATAAATAATGTAATCATTCAGGAAACTCAACAACAATGCTCTACTGGTTATTCAATCAACTACAGCAATATGACATCCCGGGCTCTCGCCTGATGGACTATATCACTTTCCGCTCAGGCGCGGCCATGCTGCTGTCGCTATTCATCGCGTTGGTGTGGGGTCGCAAAATCATCGACCGCCTGCAGCTGATGCAGGTCGGCGAGATAGTGCGCGACCTCGGCCTCGAGGGACAGATGAAGAAGACCGGCACCCCCACCATGGGCGGCATCATCATCATTATCGCCACTCTCATTCCATGCCTGCTGCTGGGCAACCTCACCAATGTCTACATGATATTGATGCTGGTGTCGATTGTGTGGCTCGGCACCCTCGGCTTCTGCGATGACTACCTCAAGATTGCACGCCACAACAAAGAGGGACTCAAGGGCAAGTTCAAGATTGTAGGCCAGATAGGCCTCGGGCTCATCGTGGGCACCACCATGTATCTCTCGCCCGACATCGTGATACGCCAAAATGTCGAGATTGACACCATCGAAAACGAGGAGACCGTCATCACCTATCTCCCCGAGAATGTCAAGTCGACCCAGACAACCATCCCATTTGTCAAAAACAATAACTTTGACTACGCTTACCTCACCGATTGGCTCGGTGACAACCGGGCTCAGACCGGCGGCTGGATTGTATTTATCCTCGTGACAATATTTGTCATCACCGCCACATCCAACGGCGCCAACCTCACCGACGGACTCGACGGACTGTGCACCGGCACATCGGCCATCATCCTGATGGCACTCATCATCATGGCCTATCTGGGAGGCAACATCATCTACTCCTCCTATCTTAATATAATGTATATCCCGGGGTCGTCAGAGCTTGTGGTGTTCATGGCCGCATTCATGGGGGCACTGGTGGGCTTCCTGTGGTATAACGCATTCCCCGCCCAGGTATTCATGGGCGACACCGGCTCACTCACCATCGGCGGCATCATCGCCGTGCTCGCCATCCTCATCCGCAAGGAGCTGCTCATCCCCATCCTCTGCGCCATCTTCTTTGTCGAAGACCTCTCGGTGATGCTCCAGGTGGTATACTTCAAGTTTACCAAGAAAAAATATGGCGAGGGTCGACGCATCTTCAAGTGCACACCCCTCCACCACCATTTCCAGAAACCGGGCAACTCAGGCATCCAGGCACTGCTGCAGTATCCCTACACCGCCATCCCCGAGTCCAAGATTGTGACCCGCTTCTGGATTATCGGCATCTTCCTTGCCATCATCACTTTTATAACACTGAAAATCAGATAACAACACCAACGATATAATCATGAAAAGGCTTGTAGTGCTCGGCGGAGGTGAAAGCGGCGTAGGTGCCGCCATCCTCGGCAAAGAAAAAGGGTGGGACGTGTTCCTGAGCGACTTCGGGAAAATTGCCCCCAAATATCGTGACATGCTCGACCAAGAGGCTATTGAATGGGAAGAGGGGGGTCACTCGATGGACCGCATCCTCGCAGCCGACGAGGTGGTGAAAAGCCCCGGCATACCCCCCACAGCACCTGTCATGAAAGCCATCTCAGCCAAGAATATACCCGTGCTCTCAGAGATCGAGTTCGCCGGCCGCTACACCGACGCCAAGATGGTGTGCATCACCGGCTCCAACG